>Ga0255338_1002787_pt1 | contig 23554 bp, 21 predicted proteins | sample MeOH1_35cm_T4_19_FD_203715 | JGI IMG/M metagenome (GOLD analysis project Ga0255338, IMG submission 203715) | Sandy soil microbial communities from University of British Columbia, Vancouver, Canada - MeOH1_35cm_T4_195 | ecosystem: Engineered > Artificial ecosystem > Sand microcosm > Unclassified ...
AATTTTCCGCACCGATGGCGATGGTGAGCGCCGAGACTTCGCCGGCCTGCGTCGCGAGCCAGGAGAAGAGGAAATTGGTGAGCGCGACAGCACTGGCGCCGATCAGCAACGAACGCAGGATGCCGATGCGCGCAATGGAGACGCCGCCGACAATGGCGCCCGCAATGGTCATCCAGACGCCGAAGACCTTCACCACGGTCGCGATGGTGGCGAGCGAAAAGCCGAGATCGATATAGAGCGGGTTCGCCATCACGCCCATGACGAAGTCCGGCAGGCGATAAAGGCCGACCAGCGCCAGTATGACGAGCGCCTGCCAGCCGCGATGGCCGAAGAAATCGACAAAAGGCGCAATGGCGGCACGGTAGATCCATGTGACGGCGCCCTTCACCGGCCCATGAAGCTCAAAACGCCCCGCAAAGGCCTCCACCGCCGCCTCGCCGATGACGGCAAGCTGCGCGTCCGCGAGACGGGGTGCCGCGAGCGCCGCACCGATACCGATACACATCAGCGCCGCCATGCCGAGATAGGCCGCATGCCAGGAAACGAACTGCGCGAGATAAAGCGCACCCGCGCCCGAGGCAATGATGGCGAGGCGATAGCCGAGCTGATAGGCAGCCGCCATGGCGCCCTGCTTTTCGTCCGATGCGGCTTCGATGCGCCATGCGTCGACGGAAATGTCCTGCGTCGCGGACGCGAAGGCGAGCATGACTGCGAAAAGCGCGATCGGCGTCAGCGCCACATGCGGATCGCAGAAGGAAATGCCGACCAGGGCCAGCGCGACCAGCGCCTGCGCGACGATCATCCAGGCGCGGCGCTTGCCGAGGCGCGAGGCGAGCCAGGGAAGGCGGATCTGGTCGATCAGCGGCGCCCAGAGAAACTTGATCGTATAGGCGAGGCCCACATAGCTCATCAGGCCGATCTCGGTGCGCGAGACGCCTGCCTCGCGCAACCAGGCCGACATGGTGCCGAAGACCAGCATGAAGGGAAGGCCGGAGGAAAAGCCAAGCAGCAGCATGATGAGGACGCGCCGCTCGGCATAGACCGAGATCGCGGTCGCGAAACGCGTCGCAAGGCCCTGCTTTTCCGAATTATCCGCCACGCTCATTCCCCCGACAGATCCGAACCGATGTGGCGGGAGTTTAGGCGAGATTTGTTCTTTCGCCAGCCGCGTCTTGCGAAACAAAGCCGAGCGCGCTGCGCCGCGCAGACCAGAAGGCAAGCGCGCGCGCCAACGCGTCGGGCATGATGGGCTTGGAGAGATAATCGTCCATGCCTGCGGCAAGGCAGGTCTGGCGGTCCTCCGCCATGGCGTTGGCGGTGAGCGCGATGACGGGCAGGCTCGAGCGTTCGTCGGCCAGCGCGCGGATACGGCGCGTCGCCTCGAAGCCGTCCATGCCCGGCATATGGAGATCCATCAGCACCAGATCGAGGGCTTCACGCCTGTCGAGGCAGGCGAGCGCCTCCTCGCCGTTGCGGGCGAGGATGACGCTATGGCCATCGCGCTCGAGAAGCGTGCGTGCGAGCAGCGCGTTGATGTCATTATCCTCGACGACGAGGATGTTCAGTGCGCGGCGGAAGGGCGCGACGATTTCGGCGATGCGCTCGTCGATATTGGCTTCGGCATCGGCGCTTCCCACATGCCTTTCGGATTTCGCCAGCACCTCGAGCCGCGTCAGCAGCGAGGAGGCGCGGACGGGGCGCACCAGATAGGCGTCGAACATACTCGGGAAGACGGAAAGCGCGTCGTCCTGCGCGATGAGACCCGGCAGGCGGTCGCGATCCTGCGGGCGCAGCATCACGATGGCACCGAGATCGGGAGCATGGGCACGGGCACGCGCGACGAGTTCCGCGCCGGGACCTTCCGCCGTATCGATGGGACAAATCAGAATATCGGCGGGCTGCGCCTTCAATGCGTCGAAGAGGTCGGCAGCATTTGGCGCGAGGCGCACATCGGCGCCCGCATGGCGCGCGCTGCGGGCGAGCGAGGGGCCAAGAATGGGGCGGTCGTCGAAGATGACAATGCTTACGCCGGAGAGCGGTTCGCCGCTGGGCGTGGCGGATTCGACGACGCGAAGGGCAATGCACACACGGAAAAGCGAGCCCTTGCCCGGCCGGCTTTCGACGCCGATCGTGCCGTCCATGGCAGTCACGAGATGACGGCTGATGGCGAGGCCAAGGCCCGTGCCTTCATAGCGCCGCGCATGGCCCTGATCGCCCTGCTGGAATTCCTCGAAGATGAGCTCAAGTACGCTTTCATCCATGCCGATGCCGGTGTCTTCGACCTCGATGACGATCTGCGCCTTTTCTTCCGCGCCGAAACCTCTTTCGAGGCGAGCGCGGAGAAGAACGCCACCTTTTTCCGTGAACTTGATCGCGTTGCCGACGAGATTGATCAGAACCTGCCGGATGCGCGTCTCGTCGCCCATGAGGCGCGTCGGAACCTGCGGCTCGGTCTCGGAGATGATTTCGAGGCCCTTTTCGAAGGCGCGCGGACTCAGGAGTTCGCAGACGCCTTCAAGCGTCGCACGGATATCGAAGGGCGCTTCTTCGAGACGGACCTTTCCCGCCTCGATCTTCGAATAATCGAGAATGTCGTTGATGATCGAGAGCAGTGCCTCGCCCGAGCGCTTCACGGCCTCGGCATAGGAGCGTTGTGCAGGTGTGAGCTTGGTATCGAGGAGCAGGTTCGTCATGCCGAGCACACCGTTCATGGGCGTGCGGATTTCATGGCTCATGGCGGCGAGGAACTGGCTTTTCGTGCGGTTCGCGGCCTGCGCTTCGTCCAGTGCTTCGGCAAGCCGTTCCTCCACTGCCTTGCGCTCGGTGATGTCGCGGCCGACCGTCTGGATTTCGCGGAGCTTTCCCTCGTCGTCGCGGAGCGCGAATTCCTCCCACACGAACCAGCGGGGCCCATGCACGGTGACGACACGCTGGTCGAACTGGATGCGATAGGGCGGCAGGTGAAGCCCGGCAAAAGAGGCAAGCCGTGGCCGCTCGCCCTCGGGCAGTTCGGGCGCGAAGGCGGCGCCCAGCACATCGGCGGGCGTCTTGCCGAAGGTCTGGCAGAAGACTTCGTTCACATAGGTGATGCGGCCGAGAAGATCGCGGCGCAGCACCACATCGCCTTGCGTGCGCACGAGATCGCGAAAACGCTCCTCGCGTTCGGCCAGTTGCCAGTTCTCGTCACGGAGCGTCTCGACGACGGTGTGGACGCGATCCGTCTCCCGCGCCAGGACGCGGGCGCGCACAGCCGCGCGCCGCCAGGCCTCAAGACCGAGCAGGAGAGCGGCGGCGAACCCCAGAAGGACCGCAAGCGCGTGATGATCGAAGACCGCGAACATGGTTCCCGCAGTGAAGGCCAGACCAGCGCCTAAACTGCGACGAACATGCTTTCCATTCGGTTACCGCCGCAGGAGCGGCCGGGGGGTGGAAGGGTGACCGCCTCCCCTAAAGGGAGGCGGTCGGGCCGGTTCGGCCTATTTCTCGGCAGCGGGCGTGAAGAGAGTGACCTTCGCGCCGACCGGCGGCACGGTGCGGAGATAGGCATAGATCGCGCCGAGATCGGCGTCGGTCATGCCGGCATAGTGGTTCCAAGGCATTTCGGTATCGAAGTCATGGCCCGTGGGCATGATCTTCACGTCGGCCTCCGCATTGCGGGAGTGGAAACGGGCGAGGAATTCCTCGCGCGTCCACGCGCCGATGCCCGCTTCCTTATGCGGCGTGATGTTGGCCGATGTGGCGACGGCGCCGCCAGGCAGCGAGTAGGGATTGCCGCCTGCGAAGGGGGTGCCCGTCGGCTCGCCATGCTCGTTGCGCTTGGTGTGACATTCGAAGCAGGCGGACGCGAAGGCCAGATACTTGCCGAGCGCAACCTCGTCCTTCCCGTCGGGCCGCTTTTGCGGCGTCGCATCGGAGGGCACGAAGCGCATGACGACCGGAAGCGGCATGGGCAGCTTGGTACGCGGCATCGTGATCGGCTGCGGGGGCAGCGAACGCAGATAGGCCACGACCGCCTTCACATCCTCTGGATCGAGGCTCTTGTAGAAGGGATAGGGCATCACCGGGAAGAGCGGCTTGCCATCGCGGTCCACGCCCGAAACGATGGCGCGATAGATCTCGCCATCCGTCCAGTCGCCCAGCGCCGTCGGCGTCAGGTTCGGCGCGTAAATGTCGGCCGGGAAGTCGGGAACACCGCCCATATGGCGGCCCGCGCCGACGCGCGACTTGTCCGAGACACGCGAGAAACGGTGCGGCTCCATCTCCGGCGTATGGCAGGCGCCGCAGGCGAACTGATTGTTGAAGAGATAGTCACCGCGGGCAACGAGTTCAGGCGTCGCCTCGACCTTGAGATCCGGAGCGGCCGAAACGCGCGGAAAGATCAGGAAGACAGCGGCGACGGCCAACACGAAAAGCGCAACCAAGGCGGCAACGGCCCAGAGGGCGATACGTTTCAGTGACATGAGATGTTCCCCTTCGAGGCCGCATCATTTCCGCAGCCGTGTCGGGCGACATCCTTATTTGATTTTCACTCTCAATCAAGACCGTAGGCGGACAATTTATTGTCTCTCATACATATTGTACCCTGACAATCCGGGCACCCCCGGCACGGCGTCAGGCATGCGCCCCCAGACGCCCGGCGACGGGCTCGCGATAGGCAAGCGCCTCAGCGACATGGAGGCGCCGCACGGACTCCGACCCTTCGAGATCGGCGAGTGTGCGGGCAACGCGAAGTACGCGGTGATAGCCCCGCGCGGTAAGGCGCATGCGCTCCGCCGCTTCGGTCAGAAGCCGGCCGCCAGCCTCGTCGGGCGCTGCCACTTTATCGAGCAATTCGCCTTCAACCTGTGAATTGAGGCTCGGGCCCCCATGGGCCGCATGCTCCGCATAACGCGCTTCCTGCACCGCGCGGGCGGCGGCGACGCGGGCGCCCACTTCCGCCGAACCTTCGGCGGCGGGCGGCAATGAGAGATCGGCGGGCGAGACCGGCGGCACCTCGACATGAATGTCGATGCGGTCGAGCAGGGGGCCTGAAAGCTTCGACTGATAATCGGAAACGCAGCGCGGAACGCGGGGACAGGCGCGGGTTTCGTCTCCCGCATGGCCGCAGCGGCAGGGATTCATGGCGGCGACCAGCTGGAAGCGCGCAGGGTAGGTCACATGCGCATTCGCGCGGGCAACGACCGCCTCGCCGGTCTCGATCGGCTGGCGCAGACTGTCCAGAACCTGACGCGGAAACTCCGGCAATTCATCGAGGAAGAGAACGCCGCGATGGGCGAGCGAGACCTCGCCGGGCTTCGCGCGCAAGCCCCCGCCGACCAGCGCCGCCATGGAGGCGGAATGGTGCGGCGCGCGGAAAGCGCGGGCGCGGCCGAGACCTGTCGCCGTCAACTCGCCCGCGATCGAGGCGATCATCGAGACTTCGAGCATTTCGCGCGGATTGAGCGGCGGAAGGATGCCGGGCAGGCGCGAGGCGAGCATGGACTTGCCGGAGCCGGGCGGGCCCACCATGAGCAGATTATGACCGCCTGCGGCTGCCACTTCGAGCGCACGCTTGGCGCTTTCCTGTCCCTTGATGTCGCGGAGATCCGGAAGCGCCCGTCCCTCCATCGCGCGCATGGGCGCGGGCTCGGCGAGAACCTGCGTTCCCTTGAAATGATTGACGAGCTGGATGATCGAGCGGGGAGCGAGCACGCCGCCCGGATTGTCCGCCCCCATGCCTGCCCATGCGGCTTCCGGCCCGCAAGCCTCGGGACAGATGAGGCCCTTGGATTTGGCGTTGGCCGCAATCGCGGCGGGCAGCGCGCCCGCCACGGCATTGATCGCGCCGTCGAGCGAGAGTTCCCCGATGACGACGAACCGTTCCAGCTCCTGCGCCGGCAGCACGTTCATGGCCACGAGAAGCCCGATCGCGATCGGCAGGTCGTAATGGCTGCCTTCCTTCGGGAGATCGGCGGGCGCGAGATTGACGGTGATGCGCTTGGGCGGAAGGCCGAGGCCTATGGCCGAGAGCGCCGCGCGGACGCGCTCGCGGCTTTCGCCGACCGCCTTGTCGGCGAGCCCCACGACCGAAAAGGCCGGCGCCCCACCCGCGATCTGAACCTGCACGTCGACGGGCCGCGCCTCGACGCCCAGAAAGGCGACCGTCTCGATATGCGCAACCATGCCCCGTGCCCCCGCACTCACTCCCTTACAGACGAAGCCTAGCGAAGCGGCAAGGCCGAGGCAAGAACGAAATGAGAACTCAGCCCGCGAGATTGACGCCGACGAGGGCGCCGACGCCATAGGTGACCCCTGCCGCCGCAAAGCCGATCAGCACTTGCCGCATGGCGGAGAAGATCGCGCCGCGTCCGGTGAAGAGCGAAGTGCCGAGACCGATGCCCGCGAGGGCCGCTCCGCTGAGCGCCAGACTGACGATGAGTGCCGACCAGCCGGAGAGGAAGAAATAGGGCGCCACCGGAAAGATCGCCCCGAAGGAAAAGAGCAGGAAAGATGTTCCCGCCGCCCCCCAGGCGGAACCGCCGAGTTCCGCCGGATCGATGCCGAGTTCCTCGCGCACCAGCGTATCGAGGGCGGTGTTCTTGTCGGAGAGAAGCTTGTCGGCCAGCGCCCTTGCCTCCGGCTCGCTCAACCCCTTGGCCTGATAGATGAGGACGAGCTCTTCCTTTTCTTCCTCGGGCACCTCTTCGAGCTCCATCGCCTCGGTCGCGATCTGCTTTTGATAAAGCTCGCGCGAGGAATTGACCGAGAGCCATTCGCCCATGGCCATGGAGCAGGCGCCCGCAACGAGACCGGCAAGACCCGTCAGCAGGATGGTGTTGTTCGAGACCTCCGCCCCCGCCACGCCCATGACGAGCGACATGTTGGAGACGAGACCGTCATTGGCGCCGAGCACAGCGGCGCGGAGCGCATTGCCGCCCATGGCGCGATGACGCCCTTCGAGCCGCGCGATGGTGCCGCCTTCAAGGCCGGATTTAGGACTCGCGATGGCAGAAAGAATGCGAGCGTGCGAACGCTCAGCCTGCGGCAATCCACCCGCAACGGCTTCGGACTGTTTGTCGTAGACGCCGCTATCGGCCTGTTCGAGCGTGTTGATGACGGGAAGAACGAAAGCGGGGCCGAAGCGTCGGGCCAGGAATGCGAGCGAACGTGTGCGGAATCCAGGCTTCAGCGCCGGAATTCGCGCGCCGACCTTGCTGAGCTGCTTCCTCCAATATTCGGCATGGCTTTCCTCCACGGCGGCAAGACGGCGATAGACCTCGGCGAGTTTCGGGTCCGGCTCTACATCCGCCAAAGATCGATAAAGCGATGCGCCATCGACTTCGCCTTGCAGGTTCTCCTTGTAGCGATCCGTCTTGCTGCCATCGGCCATTGCCATCTCTCCACTGAATCGTCTGCCGCACATCAACGCCGCTAGTCCATCGGCGTAAGCAACTGCCGGCTGGCGCGCGCCTTCTTGTTTTCATACATCTCCTTGTCGGCCACTTTGATGGCGTCCAGAAGATCTATGCCCGCAAGGCTGAAGCACGTGCCGACGCTGGCCGTGCTTCCCGTAAAATTCTGCGCGGATGGAACGCGGATTGCCGCAATCATATCGCCGATTTTCTCGCCAAGCGCCTCGACATCGGCTTCGTCGCGACATGAGGCCATGACGAGAAACTCATCTCCGCCAAGCCGCCCTGCAATCAAATCGTCGTTCTCAAGCTTGCGCAGCACATCCGCGACGAAACGAAGGTAGTCGTCGCCAATCGCGTGTCCGTAGAGATCGTTGATCGATTTGAAGTCATCGAGGTCGATAAGGATGACGGAATTGAACCGCCTCTCCGCCGCGTTGAAGAGCTCGGTGAGGGTGCTGCGATTTCGCAAGCCAGTCAGATAATCCCTGCCGGCGATGCTTTTGTAGTAGTCGCGGTTGCGTTCGATAAAGACAAGCTGCTGGTTCATTTGCTTGTGCACGTAGTCCAGGTAGTAAACGACCATGCCTGCCGCGGCGACGGCCAGAAGGAACTTGAACTCCATCGAATAAAAATCATAGGAGGCCCTTGTCAGGCTCCACTCATAGAGATTGAGGCCGGTCGCCAGCAGGAAATAGGATCCGAGAAAGGCGACAATCCAGCTCTTGTCCGAATGCCAGTAAAGCGTCATGCAGGTGAGCGGCATGAATGCACCTGCTATCAGATCGTGCCTCTGACCGAAAAAAGACGCGACGAGATTGGCGAGCGTCAGGAGGATCAGGGCGGCAAGAAAGACCCTTTGCCTCGCAAAGTTGTTCACGACAAAGAGAAAAACGACCGTAAGGGCCTGAACAACGGGAGCGGCTATATCCACCGGGTAAAGCCGGTAGGTGTTCAGCGGCACAAGGAGAGCCAACAAGACCAGAAATCGGTTCTGAAAGTTCCGAATGGTCTTTTCATCAACCTTATCGAACACGATCTGATTCACCGAAGCCTCCCACAACTTCAGAGAAGATGATCGCGGTATGCCCCTCGCGGCAACCCGCCGTCGCTATTTTCGCCCCTCGATCGCATCCCAGACTAGGGCGGCGATATTGGTCTGGTCGAAACGATCTATCTCCTGAATGCCGGTCGGCGAGGTGACATTGATTTCAGTGAGATAGTCGCCGATGACGTCGATGCCGACGAAGATGAGTCCGCGCTTCTTCAGATCCGGGCCGATGATCTCACAGATTTCCTGCTCGCGCTTGGTGAGTTTCGACTGTTCGGGACGGCCGCCGACATGCATGTTGGATCGCGCCTCGCCTTCTGCGGGCACGCGGTTGATCGCACCCACGGGCTTGCCGTCGACGAGGATGATGCGCTTGTCGCCCTTGCGCACATCGGAAAGATATTTCTGCACGATGACCGGCTCGCGGTTCATCTGGCCGAACATTTCGAGCAGCGAGTTCAGGTTCTCATCGCCCTCGCGGATGCGGAAGACGCCCATGCCGCCATTGCCAAAAAGCGGTTTCACGATGATATCGCCGAATTCACGACGGAAAGCGCGGATCTCTTCCGGATCGCGGCTGATGAGCGTCGGCGGCAGCAGGCCCTCGAAGCGCGTCGCGAATAGCTTCTCCGGCGCGTTCCTGACTTCCGCCGGATCGTTCACGACAAGCGTCCGGGGATGGACCATCTCCAGCATATGCGTCGCGGTGATGTAGCTCATGTCGAAAGGCGGGTCCTGGCGCATCAGCACAACGTCGACCTCGTGAAGGTCGATCTTTTCAAGGCTGCCCAGCGTCGAATGATTGCCGATCTCGCGGCGGAGCGTCATGGAGCGGCCCCGCGCATAGACGCGGCCATCCCGCATCGAAAGCTCTTTCGGCTCGTAATAGAAAAGTGAGTGCCCGCGCGCCTGCGCTTCCAGCCCCAGCGCGAAGGTCGAATCCGCATTGATGTTGATCGTATGGATCGGGTCCATCTGGATCGCGACTTTGAGGCTCATGGGGGCTCCGGTCTTGAGGCTGGTTTCTTGTAAATTCGAATGTGGCGTCTCGCGGGCCGCTTTTGAAGCGGGTCCGTTGTTTTAGCCCATTTTACCCTCGACATGGGAAGAGGCCGGCGGGAGAGGGGAAAACAAACGTGGATTCGCGCGGTTTCGGGGTCAAGGCACGATCGTTGCCGCCAACCGACGAGCACGCCGCGGCCGACACAGGCGATCTCCATGCGGTCGTCCCGGTCGGCGCTAGTTCAGACGCGCCTTCAAGCGGCGCAGCGCTTCTTCCGCCATGCCCGCGATGCGCATTTCGCCATCGCCCGACGCCATGCTGCGGCAAGTTTCGAAAGCTTCCGCCGCAGCGCCCATATGCCCCGCATGAACTTCGAGGCGCCCGAGCTCGAAACGCAATCCGGCACGCCGGGGCGCGAGCCAGATCATGCGGGCGACGACCTCGCGCGCACGGTCGAGCTCATTGGCGCGAATGGCGCGGCTCAGAATATTGTTCTGTAGGCGGAGCAGGATGTCGCGCGGCGTGACCGCGGCATGAACCTCCGGCGTCAGCTTCGCGTCCGATCCCTCAATGCCGCGAAGAAGGCGGAGAAGGTCGGCGCTGGAAAGAATCTCGCCGCGATTGAATGGATCCATGATCGCGGCCGTTTGCCCGACGCGAAGCCGCAACACGAAATGGCCCGGAAAATTGAGGCCGCGAATATCGAGGCCCAGAGACTGGCCGACATGGAGGTAGAGAATGCCGAGTGTCACCGGCAGACCCTTTCGCCTGTCGATCACATGCATCATGTTTGCGTTTTGCGGATCGTCGTAAGTCGCGCTGTCGCCGCGATAAAGATAGCGGTCGGCAACGATGTCCGCGAGCGCGCCCGCAATGACCTCGGCACTCTCGCCGCTCTGCGAGGGATTGGACCCGACCCTCGCGCGAAAGCTGCGCGCGAGCTCCTTCAGATGTTCTTCATAGGGCGCCAGAGATATGCCGGGACGGTCGAGCGCCGCAAAGGCAAGCGCAAGACGCGCAATGTCGAGCGCGTCGTCGGAGGTTTCGCCCGCGGCGCGCAAGACGGCTTCGATGTCGGCATCAGCCTTGCCCATGTCTAATCATGACGCGGGAAACGGCGCGACGGCAAGTCGCCTGTCGCCCTCGCGCCGAAGAAATGCGGCGAAAAATTCGCAGGCGGTTTTATTGCTGCGTTATGGAGGATTTCACTTCGACATTCGAGATGACGTTGCGGACGCCGGAGACGGCGCGCGCATGCGCGATCACGCGATCGAGTTCGGACTGGTTCTGGGCGATGCCCATCAGGTAGACCGTGCCGCGCACCGTATCCATCGAGTAGTTGATGCTCGAAATTTTCGAGTCGGCCGTGATCTCGGCGCGAATCTTTGTGGTGATGACCGTGTCGTCGGTGTTTTCCGAAAAGCTCAGGGGCTTTCCGACCTGAAGCTCGTCGATGACCTGCTTCACGCCATCGACCTTGCGGCTGATCTCCACAGCGGTCAGGCGATCCTCGGTCTTGGCGACCATGCCGATGAGCACGACGCGACCTTTGTTCACCTGTGTCGAGACGCGGCGGAAGAGATCGCCGTTCTTGTCGGCGAGCCTGCGATTGATCTCGAAGGAGATCTCGTTGTCGTTGACGCCCTGCTCGAGGCCGCGATCCTGCGCCGCGCCGACAGCCCCCGTCGCGCCCGCGCCCACGACCAGAGGGATGCATCCGGACACGGAGAGAGCCGAGATGAGAAGCGCCGGAAGAAGCCGGGCCGCCGTGAGATATCGCATTATGTTCTGCCTTTCGAGCCGCCGAAACGAACCGCCATGCGAAAAGACCCCGGCGATGCGGCGATATTATGACGATAGTTGGGCCGCGGGGGGTTTAGGGCCGCCAGGCGTCGGCCAGATGGCGGGGAAGCCGCCGGGGCGCGACCAGAACAAGGTCGAAGCGCATGTCGAGGTCCATGAGTGCCGGACGAGCGCTGACGAAAAGCTCCGCCGCACGGGCAAGGCGGGCGCGCTGGCGCATCTGAAGCGCCTCGGCGGCGTCCCCCATGTCGCCCCGAGCCTTGACCTCCACGAAAACCAGGCAGCGCCCGCGCCGAACCACGAGGTCGATCTCGCCCGCCCGCGTCTTCATGCGCCGCGCCAGAATGCGGTAGCCCTTGAATTGCAGGAGAAGCGCCGCCAGCGCTTCCGCCCGAAGACCGGAGGCATGGGCCGCGCGGCCCCGCGCCGCATCGCCCCTCATTCGCCGTCGTCGCCCGAGAGTGCCAGGGCGCGGGCATAGACCTCGCGCCGGGGAAGCCCCGTCATGGCCGTAATTTCGGCGACTGCATCCTTGAGGCTGGTCCGCTTCAGGGCGTTTTCGAGCATGGCGTCGACTTCGTGCTGACAAAGAGGCGCGCGGGCGGCAGGCGGGCCCACGACCACCACGATCTCGCCCTTGGGCGCGCCGGCTTCGGCGTAATGCGCGGCGAGGTCGGCAAGGTGGCCGCGCCGCACTTCCTCGAAGCGCTTGGTCAGTTCGCGGGCGACCGCTGCTTCGCGCTCGCCGAGGACGGCGGCCATGTCGGCCAGCGAGGCGTCGAGCCGGTTCGCGCTTTCGAGAAAGACGAGGGTTGCCGGAATGGCCGCGAGTTCGGCCAGTTCCTTGCGCCGCGCCTCCTGCTTCGACGACAGGAAACCCGCAAAGAAGAAGCGGTCGGTGGGAAGGCCCGCCAGCGTCAGCGCCGCCATGACGGAGGAGGCACCGGGCAGCGTCGTCACATTGTGGCCTGCCTCCACCGCCTCGCGCACGAGCTTGTAGCCGGGATCGGAGATGAGCGGCGTGCCCGCGTCGGACACCAGCGCGATGCGCTCGCCCGCTTCGAGGCGTCGCAAAACCTTCGGGCGCATCTCGGCGGCGTTGTGATCGTGATAGGGCGCCATTTTCGTGTCGATCCCGTGAATGGCGAAGAGCTTTGCCGTCACCCGCGTATCCTCGCAAAGGACGAGATCGGCGGCGCGCAGCACATCGAGCGCGCGCAGGCTGATGTCGGAGGCATTGCCGATAGGCGTCGCCGTCACATAAAGGCCGGGCGCGAGGACATTGAGAGAGCGATCGGGGGCAGGTTTCGACATGAGACTTCCGGTTTCGGGGGTGTGGCGACCTTGCGCCGGACCGCCTTATTTGGCAATGCCGGGCAGCTTCCTGGAAGCCTCGGCGTTTACTTGAGCCGGGAGCGAGATTAGGCTCCAGCCTTCATTTTTGGGACATATGGTTCGCATGCAGCGCCTCGCCTCGCATCTTCCTTCCGGCCTCCGTTCGGTTCTGGGGGCGCTCGTTTTTCTTGGCGCGGGCTTGAGCCTTGCGGGCTGCGCCGGATTTGGCGGCGGCGAGGAAGCCCCGCCGCCGCGCCCGGTCGTCCAGTCGCCGCCCATCGCCGTGCAGCCGCCGCCGAAGAAGACGACCGTCGAGCCGTCGGTCCGTGAAAGCGGCGGCTTCTACACACCGAAGCAGATGGAAGGCCGCCCGCTCATCCGCGTGGCGCTGTTGCTGCCGTTCAATTCCTCGCGCCCCGATGTGCGGACGCTGTCGAACTCGCTTTACAACGCCGCGCAGCTCGCGCTGTTCGAGTTCAACAATCCGAACATCCTGCTCATCCCCAAGGCGACGGGCGGCAGCGCGATCGGCGCGCAGACCGCCGCCACCGAGGCCGTGCAGGCAGGGGCAGACCTCATCATCGGGCCGCTCTTTGCCGAGGAAGTGAGCGCGGTCGCGCCCGTGGCCCATGGCGCCAACGTGCCCGTCGTCGCCTTTTCGACCGACATGACGGTCGCGGGCAACGGGGTCTTTCTCCTGTCTTTCCTGCCGACCGCGGACGTGGACCGCATCGTCGACTATGCGTCGCTCAAGGGGATCAATAATTTCGCGGCGCTCTTCCCGCAGAATGATTACGGCACGCGCGTCCGCGCCGCCTTCGAGCAGGCGGTCGCCAATCACGGAGCCCACATCGCCACCGTCGAGACCTATCCGACGAACGGCGAAAGCATGAACGGACCGGTGCAACAGCTGGCCAATTACGGCGCGCGCCACGGTGCGTTGCTCGCCAAGCGCAGCGAAATGAAGAAGACCAATGATGCACAGGGCCTCAAAGACCTCGAAAAGCAGGATACGATCGGCGATGTGAGCTTCCAGGCCGTCTTCGTGCCGGAAGGTGGCGCGCGGCTCCGCGCGCTGGCGCCGCTCCTGCCTTATTACGACGTCGATCCGCGCAAGGTGAAGTTTCTTGGCACCGGCCTTTGGGACGACCCCTCGCTACAGAGCGAGCCCTCGCTCGAAGGCGGCTGGTATCCTGCGCCGCCGCCCGAAGCGCATGCGCAGTTTGTGGCGCGCTATTCCCGCGTCTATGGCTCGACGCCGCCGCGCATTGCAAGCCTTGCCTACGACGCTGTAAGCCTTGCGGTCGCGCTGTCGTCGAAACCCGAGGGCGGACGCTTCACCACCGAGTCGCTCACCGAGCCGGACGGCTTTGCGGGCGTCGATGGCATTTTCCGCTTCCTGCCCGACGGGCGGACGGAGCGCGGCCTCGCCATTCTCGAAATGCATGGCTCCGGCCCCGTCGTTATCGATCCCGCGCCAACCAGCTTCAGCGTGCCGCCATCCCTCTAATGCCGTGAGTTCTCATGTCGATGCGTCTCTACAATTTCTTCCGCAATTCGGCGGGCTATCGCGTCCGCGCAGTGCTCAATCTCAAGGGCATTCCCTATGAGCACGTCTCGATCGACATTCGCCCGCCGGTCGAGGCGCAGCTCTCGGAAGAGTTTCGCAAGGTCAATCCGCTGTCGCTGATCCCCGCGCTCGAACATGACGGCAAGATCATCACGCAGTCTTCCGCGATCATCGAGTATCTCGAGGAGCTGTTCCCGACGCCTTCCGTCTTCCCGAAAGACCCCGTGCTTCGCGCGCAGTCGCGCGCCTTTGCGGCCTCGGTCGCCGCCGAAACGCATGCGCTGCTCAACATGCGCGTCATGAAGTTCCTCGACAAGGAACTCGGGCTTTCGCAAGCCGACCGGAACAAGTGGTATGCGCAATGGGCGCATAAGGGCTTCGCGGCGCTTGAAGCGATGCTGAAGCACGGACCGGATACGCAATTCGCCTATGCCGACTATCCGACGGTGGCCGATATTTTCCTGGTGCCGCAATATTACAATCTGCGCCGCATCAAGATGGATCTGAGCGCCTATCCGCGCCTCGGCGAAATCGTCGCGCGCTGCGAGGCGTTGCCCGCGTTCCAGAAAGCCGCACCGGAAGCGCAGCCGGATTACGACGACAGGTAACTGGCGGCGTACTTTTCTGACGACTGAAAAAACGATTGTCACCCCGGGCTACGTCCAGGGGCCACAGGCTCCGCATTCGCCGCCCCTGGATCCCGGCACAAGGCCGGGATGACAGTTAAGGTGGGTACCTTTACGCCAGCAACCGCCCAAGCAGCGCGTCAAGAACGAGGCGGCCTTGCTGCGTCGTCGCGATGCGATCGCCATTGCGGAGAAGAAGACCCTCATGCATGAGGCTTTCGATGCGGGCCTCGTCAAGCGCGTGGCCGGCAAGGCGCGCATAGCGGGCAAGCGACACGCCTTCCTCGAGGCGAAGTCCCATCAGCATCATCTCGTCGCCTTGCTCGCTCGGTTGAACTTCTTCCGTCGTCGATATGGCATGGCCTTGAGCCTTCACAGCGGCGAGCCATTCGCCGGGCATTTTCAGCGTCTGGGTGGCGAGCTTCTTTCCATCGGCGGAGATGCGGCCATGCGCACCGGGGCCGACGCCTGCATAATCCCCATAGCGCCAATAGACGAGATTGTGCCGCGCCTCGGCACCGGGCTTGGCATAGTTCGAAACTTCATAGGCCGACATGCCGGCCTCGGCCGCGATTTCGCCGGTCAGGCCATAGAGTTCGGCTGCGTCTTCTTCTTCGGGCAGACGGAAGGCACCGCGCTCATAGAGACGCGCGAAGGCCGTGCCTTCCTCGATCGTCAATTGATAGAGCGAGAGATGATCTGCGGCGTGCGAAAGGGCGAGACGCAATTCGCGCGCCCAGGCTTCCGCCGTCTGGCCGGGCCGCGCATAGATGAGATCGAAGGAGAGGCGCGGAAAGATTTCTCGCGCGAGGCCGATGGCTTTCAGCGCTTCTTCCGCGCTGTGAAGGCGGCCCAGAAACTTCAGCTCGCGGTCATCGAGCGATTGCACGCCGAGCGAGAGGCGATTGACGCCCGCCGCGCGATAGCCGCGAAAGCGCTCCGCCTCAACGCTGGTGGGATTTGCCTCGAGCGTGACCTCGACACCCTGATGGATGCCCCAGAGCCGGTCGATGGCCGAGAGCACGGCATCGACGGTGGAAACTTCCATCAGCGAGGGCGTGCCGCCGCCAAAAAAGATCGACCGCAGCTCGCGCGGGCCTGTGAGGGCGCGCATATGTTCGAGTTCGCGGGTAAGGGCTTCGGCCCATTGGCGCTGATCGACATTCGCGACGACATGCGAGTTGAAGTCGCAATAGGGGCATTTGGACAGGCAGAAGGGCCAGTGGACATAGACGCCGAAGCCGGCGTCGTCCTCCAAGGCCGCGATGTTCTTTTGGTCCGTATCCAGACTATTTCTGTCCAAAACAGCGATCGACAAGTTGCCGGAAGGCGTCGGCGCGATGCGACATGGCGTGTTTACGCTCAGGTTCCATCTCGCCGAAGGTTTCATCAAAGCCATTGGGCACGAACATGGGATCGTAGCCGAAGCCTTTGCCGCCTCGCGGCGGCCAGACGAGCTCCCCGTCCACCCGGCCTTCGAAATAGTCGATGTGGCCATCCGGCCAGGCCAGCGCAAGGCCGCAGATGAAATGGGCGCGCGTGTCGAGCGTGCCTTCCTCGACGAGGCCGAGGCGCACGCGCTCCATGGCGAAGTCGAAATCCTTCTGCGGGCCTGCCCAGCGCGCCGAATAGATGCCGGGGGCACCGTTCAGCGCCTCGACGCAAAGGCCTGAATCGTCGGCAAGGGCGGGCTTGCCGCTGGCCTGCGCCGCAGCCAGCGCCTTCAGCTCCGCATTGGCGCGGAAGGTCTCGCCGGTTTCTTCCGGCTCATCGAGGCCGAGATCGCCTGCCGAAAGTGTTTCGATACCGAAAGGTGCGAGCAATTCCCGGATTTCCCGGACCTTGCCCGCATTGTGGCTGGCGACCACCAGCGTCTTTTCCGCAAACTTGCGGCTCATAGGCCGACGGCCTTCTTCTGAAGCTCCACGAGATCGGCGATGGAGGTCCGGGCGAGGCCGAGAAGCGACATCAGCTCCTCCTGGCTGAAGGGCTCGGCTTCCGCCGTGCCCTGGATTTCGCAGATGCCGCCCTTGCCGGTCATGACGAAATTCGCATCCGTCTCGGCCTCGGAATCTTCCGGATAGTCGAGATCGGCCACGGGGACGCCGCGATAGATGCCGCAGGAGATCGCCGCCACATGATCCTTGATCGGGGAGACGGTCAGCATGTTGCGGGCTTTCATCCACTCGATGCAGTCATAAAGCGCGACCCATGCGCCGGTGATCGAGGCCGTGCGGGTGCCGCCATCGGCCTGAAGCACGTCGCAGTCAATCGAGATCTGGCGCTCGCCGAGGAGCTTCATATCGACGACGGAGCGAAGCGAGCGACCGATGAGACGCTGGATTTCCTGCGTGCGGCCCGACTGCTTGCCCTGCGAGGCCTCGCGGCGCATGCGCTCATGGGTGGAGCGGGGCAGCATGCCGTATTCGGCCGTAACCCAGCCGGCGCCCTTGCCCTTGAGGAAGGGCGGCACGCGCTCTTCAAGGCTCGCCGTGCAGAGCACATGGGTGTCGCCAAATTTGACGAGGCAAGAGCCTTCGGCATGCTTGGTGACGCCGCGTTCGAGGCTGACAGCCCTCATCTCATGGGGCGCACGGCCGGATGGACGCATGGAAACCTTCTCTTCCGTCAGAAATTTGCTATCGGCCAGCCGGAACCGGATGCGCCGGGGACCGCCGGTTTAGTAGCGCGGGCGGGGCTCAAAGGCAAAGGTTGCGGGAGACCGTGGACCGCGGCAATTGACGCGGGCGGCCGCGCTTCCTAGATTTACCTCGAATTTCCGGCTCAATTCAGACAGATAGCGGAGACGCCAGAACCCATGGTTGCCGTCAAGGATCTCAACGATCGCTCGCGCGAGATATTGCGCCGTGTCGTGGAGAGCTATCTTGAAACCGGCGATCCGGTCGGCTCCCGCTTCCTGTCGCGCCATCTCCCCATGTCGCTGTCCGCCGCCTCGATCCGCAATGTGATGTCGGATCTGGAGGCGCTCGGCCTGCTTTTCTCGCCGCATACGAGCGCCGGACGCATTCCAACCGAAGCGGGCCTGCGCATGTTCGTGGACGGGCTTCTGGAAATCGGCGACCTCTCGGAAGAGGAGCGGCGCTCAATCGAGCGGCAGGTTTCCGGCCAGCACAAAAGCGTCGAGGACGTGCTCGACGAGGCGTCGAAAATGCTTTCGGGCCTCAGCCATGCGGCGGGCTTCGTGCTGGCGCCCAAATATGAAGCGTCGCTGAAGCACATCGAATTCGTGCCCATCGATCCGGGCCGGGCGCTCGTCGTCATCGTCACCGAAGGCGGCGAGGTGGAAAACCGCGTCATCGAAATCCCGATGGGCCTGCCGCCTTCGACGCTGGTCGAGGCAACGAACTATCTGAATGCGCGGCTGCGCGGCAAGACCTTCGAGGAAGCGAAAACCATTCTCGCCAGCGAGATGGAAACGCAGAGGGCGGAACTCAACGAACTGACCTCGCGCGTCATCGCGTCGGGCCTCGCCACATGGTCGGGCTCGAAGGTGGCGCAGTCGGACGATCCGCTGTCGAAGTCGCTGATCGTTCGCGGCCGCGCGCGGCTCCTCGAAGACGTGCATGCGATGGAAGATCTCGAACGTGTCAGGCTTCTTTTCGACGAGATCGAGAACAAGCGCGAGCTGGTGCAGCTTCTGGGTCTTGCCGAGCAGGCGGACGGCGTGCGCATCTTCATCGGCTCGGAGAACAAGCTCTTTTCGCTGTCGGGCTCGTCGCTGATCATCAGCCCCTATATGGACCAGCGCCAGCGCGTGGTCGGCGTGCTGGGCGTGATCGGCCCCAAACGGCTCAATTACGCCCGCGTGATCCCGATGGTCGATTACACGGCCAAGCTCGTCGGGCGCCTCATCAACTGAGGCACGATCCGGGCGGCAATTCGAAGCACACAGGTTGACAGACGGGGCCCGAACGCGCACATGCGGGGCTCAAACGCAGTGGATATGACGATGAGCGATCAGAACAACGAAGACGAAGCGGCAGCCATGGGCGTCGCGCCGCAGCCGCTACCTGAAGCCGCCGTGGAACCCCAGGGCGCCGAAGGCGAGCCCGACCCCTTTGTCGTGCTGCAGACGCTTCAGGCCGAAAATGCCGATCTGAAGGACAAGCTCCTTCGCGCCGTCGCCGAAGCCGAGAATGTCCGCCGCCGCGCCGAGCGCGACAGGCAGGACGCGGCGCGTTATGGCGCGCAGAATTTCGCCCGCGACATGGTGCAGGTGTCGGACAATCTGCGCCGCGCCATCGCCACGCTGAACCCGGAAGAGCGCGAAGCCGCCTCCGCGACGGTGAAGGCGCTGATCGAAGGCGTGGAGATGACCGAACGCCAGCTCCTTGCGACCTTCGAGCGCCATGGCATCAAGGAAATCACGCCCGCGCCCGGCGACCGCTTCGACGCCAATCTGCACGAAGCCATGTTCGAAGTGCCCGGCACCGGCCAGCCGGCGGGCACGGTCGTCCATGTCGTCGAGGCCGGCTACATGATCGGCGACAGGCTGCTCCGCGCCGCCCGCGTCGGCGTCGCCAAGGCGGATGAGGGCAACGCGGCCCATGTCGACACGAAGGTCTGACGCCTTCGCGAGACCTCAGGTCGGGATCGCAACCATGATGACGCCGGCCTTTTCGACATAGTCATCCCATAGGGTGAGAAGTTCGGCGAGGCGCGCGGGCTCTGCCTGCGCGCGGTCGTCGGTCTCGCCGGGATCGGTGGCGACGTCGTAGAGCTGCCAGTCGCCGGTGCCTTCGGGCGCCGGAATCCAGATCGCCTTCCAGTCGCCCTTGCGGATGCCGCGCCGACCGAAGAATTCCCAGCCGGTGACGGCGTCCTTCGGATGGACCTCCGGCGCCTTGCCTTCGAGCCAGGGCAGGAGAGAGCGGCCCATCGGCTCGACGACCTCTCGGCCCTTGTAGTCGGGCGAGGGATGCGTCGCGCCCGCAAGATCGAGCAGGGTCGGCATCACATCCATAACTGTCGAGAAGGCGTGGCCGATGGCGGGCGAGGGAAGAAGCTCCGGCCAATGGGCGAAGGCGACGACGCGAATGCCGCCTTCCGACGTATAGGTCTTGTAGAGGCGCGAGGGCGCGGTGGCGGCCTGTGCCCAGCGCGGGCCGTACCAAACATAGGAATTCGGACGGCCGATATTGTCGAGGCTGTTGTCGTAATACTTGTCGATGAAATCCATAAGGTAGGGGCCAAAGACAGGCACCGCCTCGATCAGCGCGCCTTCGGCACCATTGTCCGACATGAAGAGAACGAGCGTGTTGTCGAGTTCGCCCGTCGCCTTCAGATGCTCGACGACGCGACCGACATTCCAGTCGAGACGCTCGACCATGGCCGCATAGACTTCCATGGCGCGGGCGGAGCGGGCGCGCTCCTCATCGTTCATCTCGTCCCAGGGCTTGTTCTTCGCGACGATCGGATGGGCCTTGATGTCCTTCGCGCAAAGGCCGAGCGTCTTCAGCCTTTCGAGGCGTTCCTCGCGCAGCGCCTCGGGGCCCTTGTCGTAGCGGCCCTTGTACTTCGCGACGAGATCGTCCGGCGCCTGAAGCGGCCAATGCGGCGCGGAGAAAGCGAGATAGGCAAAGAATGGCCGGTCATCCTTCCGCTCGCCGAGATATTGAAGGAGCTTCGTCGTGAAGCCGTCCGAGGAATAGAAATCCTCCGGCAGGTCGACGAAGCGGTTATCCTCTGTATAGAGAGTATCCTGCTTCGGAAAGCCGGTGCCGGCCTTGGGCGAGGACGCGTAGTGGTTCGCCGCGCCCGGCAGGAGCGCGAAGGAGCGCTCGAAGCCTCGCGCATAGGGGCAGGTCTCGAGCGTGTCGCCGAGATGCCATTTGCCTGACATGAGGGTGAGGTAGCCTGCGTCGCGGAGAAGCTGCGGCAGGGTGGCGACGCGGTCGTTGAGATAGCCCTCATAGCCCGGCTTGCCGCGCTGGGTCGGGTGGAGCACCTCGACATGGGTGCCGAGGCCCGCGATATGGGCATCGGTGCCGGTGAGCAGCATCGCGCGGGTCGGCGCGCAGGCGGGCGCGGAATGGAAATTGGTGAGGCGGAGCCCCTTCAGTGCCAGCGCGTCGAGATTCGGCGTCGAAATCTCGCCACCGAAGGCACCTATGTCGGAAAACCCCAGATCGTCGGCGACGATCACCAGAAAATTCGGCCGCTTGCCCAACTTATCCCCGCTCCTTCTCGCGATCCCATATTCGGAGGTGAGCTTGCCGAAGGATGGGCGGAGACAAAAGAGGAAAATGGACCGTGGTATATTTTTGACGTTCCGGCGAATTGAGGCATGCTTGCAAAAGCCCTTGTACGGGAGGGGGCAAGAACGATTTTCAATCGCGTTTGGTACGAGGCAGGGGAGTTTCATGGCGAATCTGTGGGCGGCGGCAGCCTTCTTTCTGGCTATTCACATCGGCGTTTCGGGAACGCGTCTGCGCGATGCAGTCGTCGGCGCAGTCGGCGAATGGCCCTATCTCGGCGCTTTCGCGCTTGCCTCTGTGGGCGGGCTCGTCTGGCTTATCATCGGCTACAATGAAGCCGTGATGGAGCCTGACCGACTCTATTGGGTCGCGCCCGTGGGCCTGAAACACCTCGCCCCGCCGGTCATGCTGATCGCTTTCCTTTTCGCGGTGGTGGGCCTCACCACGCCGAACCCGACCGCCTTCCGCTCGGAGCGCGTGCTCGACACCGAGGGCGACGACGCGCTGGGCATCGTCCACATCACGCGTCATCCGTTCCTCTGGGGTGTGATGATCTGGTCGACGCTTCACATCGCCATGAAGGGCGACAAGGCCTCGATCCTTTTCTTCGGAACCTTCCTGCTGGTCGCGGCGCTGGGCACGCTCTCCATCGACGAGAAGCGCCGCCGCAAGCTCGGCGCGAAGTGGGACGCCTTCGCAGCCAAAACCTCGAACCTTCCCTTCGCGGCGATCTTCTCGAAGCGGACAAAGTTCCGTTTCACGAGGCACGGCTGGTGGCGCATTCTCGCGAGCCTCATCGCCTTCGCGCTGATGCTCTACGTCCATCTCTGGCTTTTCGACGTCTCGCCGGTCCCGGGCTGGAAGCCTTATTGATCAGGGCTTGGTGACGCGGCGGAGGGTGAGGTTCAGCCTCCCTCCGCCTTCCACCAGTTGCGACGAGCCGGGGATGATCCGGTCGACGCCGTGGAAGCGCATACGGGACGCGCCGCCTAAAATCAGGACGTCGCCGCTCGACAGGCGGAAGCTTTTCGACTTGTCGCGGCGCTCGTAGCCGCCGATGCGGAAGACGCAGGTGTCGCCCAGAGAAACTGAGAGGACGGGGGCATCCAGTGCCGCTTCGTCGCGGTCCTGATGGAGGCCCATCTTCGCTTTCTCGCCCCGGTAAATATTGACGAGGCAGGCCTCGGGCGGGGCGGGGTAGGCGGCAAGCTCCGCCCACAGGTCGAGCAGGATCTGCGGGATCGGGGGCCAGGGCTCGCCGGTTTCGGGGTGGCGGGGCTCGTAGCGATAGCCCCTCTCGTCGGAGAACCAGCCGAGCGGGCCGAAATTGGTCTGGGTGATCGACCAGGGCTGGCCGGTGCGGGGCATGCGGGGGCGGTAGGGCGGGGCGGCCTTGGCACCCTCGCGCAGCGCCTCGATTAGCACTTTTTGGCCTACAGCACTCAGGTGAGCAGGGTAAAGGTCCACATCCTCGATAAGCTTCATTTGCTCCTTTTTGTGCGTGATCTTTTCGCCGAGCGTGCGCGAACGAGCAAGTGGTTACACCACCCCAATAACTCCAATGCTGTACGCGCTTCATCCACAATATCGTGTTCATGAGCACGGGGATTGCGAATGCCGGTCATGCATCCCGCATAGATATCCATAAAGCCTTTTTGTTCATCTTGTTCTGAAGCAGAGGCAAGCGAATTTAATTTCAGCTTTGGGTTCTGCGCACTGAACGCCGCACGCATCAAATCAGCGCCATCTTTGGATTTTAGGCCACTCTTTCTCTTAACGTAATTGTTTAAATACTTGAAGCCTTTGAGTATAGCATCGGAATAATGGCCACTTTTGAATAAAGACTCAGTAGCCTTTTTTAGTTCAGGATCGGTCACCAGCAAGTCAAATGTATTGGCTTTGCCTACAATATCTATCTCTGCCTCAAAATCCTGCCTCTTCCCTAAGCCTGACTTCTTAACATCATCAGAAATGGCTCTGGCGAGATCAAGGTATGAGTGGATTCGACCGTCTTTCATGTTTCTCTAAGGTGCATAGACATGCTCCTGAATATCGCCTCAATCTGTTCAGCAGAAGATTCAGGGCTGATGTGGATTTGAATGTTTATGTTCACCGCCGGTTGAATCGTGAGATTGGATCGTTCAGGTCTTTCTTTTTTTGGCTCTGACTCTGCTTCCACGGCGCGCTTGACGGACGTGGCCGGCGACCTTGTTGGGCGTGTCGCCTTCGCTTTGTCTTTGCTTTGTTTATTGCTGCGCGCAGGTTGCTCCGTGCGCTCGTCTGGATCCCCTTGAGCAATTAACAAGTATGTGGCGGCCTTGTTTTTTGCTGCCCCCTCACCTAAACGAGCGGCCCTTTTCATCCACGACACGACCGCAGTTTTATCGGGTTTGGGCGGTGGCGCCACCTCGCGTAATTCTTGCGGGTAAGCGTTCTCAATTATTTCGCTACAGGCGGTCGCATAGGTTGCGTCCTCTCGCCAATGAAACGCTCTTTCCGTAGGTGTCCCGTCTTCTTGGACAAGCCCCAAGCCACGCAACTCGCGCAGATATGCTTT
>Ga0255338_1002788_pt1 | contig 23536 bp, 19 predicted proteins | sample MeOH1_35cm_T4_19_FD_203715 | JGI IMG/M metagenome (GOLD analysis project Ga0255338, IMG submission 203715) | Sandy soil microbial communities from University of British Columbia, Vancouver, Canada - MeOH1_35cm_T4_195 | ecosystem: Engineered > Artificial ecosystem > Sand microcosm > Unclassified ...
ACTCGCCACCAGGGTTGCCCCCGTGCTGCCGTTCGACTTGCATGTGTAAAGCATTCCGCCAGCGTTCAATCTGAGCCAGGATCAAACTCTACAGTTCGATCTTGATTTTTTGCCCCCTGCGGGGCCACTCATTTGGAATCGACATGAACTTCATTTCTGAATTTCTTGTCTATTTCATGAGCGTTTAAAGGTCTTGCGACCTAGTTCCGAAGAACTTGGCAATCGCCTTCAAACGCCCACGCTTATCGGCTGTATATTTTTAACGAACCTTCAGCGGCATCCACTCGACTTGGCGTCTTGTTTTGCCTGCTTTGCTGCGATCAGCGAAGCCTTGAATTCTAGCAGGTTTTTTTAAGTCCTGTCAAACTTGAGGGTTTCTACCGATTTGCTTTGCAGTTGTTTTCGCTTTGGAAGCCAACTGCTTGGCGTTTCAGCAGAGCCTTGAATTCTATACCAAGTTTTGATCCCTGGTCAATTCACAAACTCTTTTTTTCTCACCCTTTTCTCTGCTGCTCGCCTCGTTCGCTCATCGCGGCCGCTGTATTCAGCAGAGCCATCGACTATAGCACTGAAATTTCGGTTCGCGCAAACGCTGCACAAATTTTTTCGACAGGCCCCGGCATTTAAAACCTTGGGCCGCTGGCCCGACGCCAGAGCGCACGCGCCCGACGCTCGCCGGATAATCGCGGCCTTCATGGCCCTCATCACACTCCTCAATGCGCAACTGGCCTTCGGCCACGTGCCCCTGCTCGACCACACCGATTTTGCATTGGAGGCCGCCGAGCGCGTCGGCCTCATCGGGCGCAACGGCGCCGGCAAATCCTCCCTGCTCAAGATCCTGGCGGGCCTGGACAAGGTCGACGACGGCGTCCTGCAACTGCAGCAGGGCCTCCGAATCGCCTACGTCGCCCAGGAACCGTTGCTCGACGCCGGCGCTACCGTGTTCGAGGCGACCCTTGCGGGCGTGGCGGACGTTATCGCACTGATCGACCAGTACACCCACGGCCAGGGCGACCTCGACGCGCTCCAGGGGAAAATCGAGGCCCAGGACGGCTGGAACTGGGAGCAGCGGGTGGAAGAGACCCTGCAGAGGCTGCACCTCGACAAGGGCATGGTGATCGGCGCGCTGTCGGGCGGGACAAAAAAGCGGGTCGCACTGGGCCAGGCGCTGGTGCGACGGCCGGACGTGCTGTTGCTCGACGAGCCGACCAACCACCTGGACCTGGATTCGATCGAATGGCTCGAGAACCTGCTGATCGATTTCAAGGGCAGCGTCGTGACGATCACCCACGACCGCACCTTCCTGGACCGCGTCGCAACGCGGATCGTCGAACTCGACCGCGGCCAGCTGCGGTCCTACCCCGGCAACTTCACGCAGTATCAACTCCAGAAGGAAGAGCAGCTCGCGCAGGAAGCTGTCATCAGTGCCAAGGCCGACAAGCTCCTGGCGCAGGAGGAGGTGTGGATCCGCAAGGGAGTTGAAGCCCGCCGCACCCGGGCACAGGGCCGCATCACGCGCCTGGAGAAACTGCGTCAGCGTCGGGCAGCGCGGCGCGACGCGCTGGGCAGCGTGAAACTCGATGTCGCCTCGGGATTGCCCAGCGGGAAGATCGTCGCCGAGCTCACCAAGGTCAGCAAATCGTTCGGCGACAAGAACATCGTCCGCGATTTCACGGCCACGATCCTGCGCGGCGACAAGGTCGGCCTGATCGGCCCGAATGGCGCGGGCAAGACCACGCTGCTCAAGCTGATCCTGGGCGAACTCGCGCCGGACAGCGGCAAGGTGCGCCAGGGCGCCAACCTGCAAGTCGCCTACTTCGACCAGATGCGGGATGCGCTGGACCTGGACGCCACCCTGGAAGACTTCATCAGCCCGGGCAGCGAGTGGATCGAGATCGGCAACCAGCGCAAGCACGTCAAGAGCTACCTGGGCGACTTCCTCTTCTCCCCGGCACGCTCGGGTTCTCCCGTGCGGTCGCTCTCCGGCGGCGAGCGCAACCGCCTCCTGCTCGCGCGCCTGTTCGCGCGCCCGGCGAACGTCATGGTGCTGGACGAACCCACCAACGACCTGGACATCGACACGCTGGAGTTGCTCGAAGACCTGCTCCAGAACTACGACGGCACTGTGTTTCTCGTCAGCCATGACCGCGCCTTCCTGGACAACGTCGTGACCAGCACGATCGTGTTCGAAGGCGATGGCCTCTGGCGCGAGTACGAAGGAGGTGTGCAGGACTGGCTCACCCAGTCGCGTCGCGCGCAGGCGCTAGCCGGGGCAACCGCCGCCGGCGCACGGGCTGCCGGCAGGGACGCAGCGTCGAAGGCCGCGGCGGCGCCCGCCGCGCCATCTGCGAAGAAGAAGCTGAGCTACAAGGAGCAGCGGGAACTCGAGGGCTTGCCCGCACTGATCGAGGCGCTGGAGCAGGAGCAGAAGGCCATCCATGAAGAGCTCTCGGACGGCAGCCTCTACGTGAACGACGTGGCACGGGCCTCCCGCCTGTCCGAACGAAGCGGACAGATCGACAACGAGCTGGTCGCGGCCCTTGAGCGCTGGGAGTCGCTGGGCAGCCTGTAGTGCTTTTCCGTCATTGTCTGGCGACGGCGGCTGACTCAACAAGGCAACCGTAACCGCCTGCCCCAAGGTAGAGTGGCTGCACCATCATGCAGCACAGTTCCCACCTCGCGCCAACGCAGCGTCCTGTTCGCCCGATCTGGGGCCTCGTGTCGCGCTGGTTCGGGGCCATTGCCCTCTCCACGGCCGCCATGGGGTGCGCCAGCCTGCCGGCCAACGCCGAGCGCCCGGCGTCGAAATCGCTCGAAGCCCCCGACCAGACCGCGCTCGGCCGGCTGGTCCTGGAGCGCAAGGCGCAGCAGCGGGCGCGGGCCGATTCCGGTTTCAACCTGCTCGACAGCGTCGGCGCCGCGTTCGGCAGCCGGCTCGCGATGATCGACGGCGCCCAGCGCACGCTCGACCTGCAGTATTACGCCATCCACGCGGACAGCAGCACCGAGATCCTCTTGCAGCGGCTGCGCGACGCGGCCCGCCGCGGCGTGCGAGTGCGCATCCTCCTGGACGACTTCAACACCGTGGGCGAGGACGCCCAGGTGCTGCGGCTGGCGTTCGAGCCCAACGTGGAAATCCGCCTTTTCAATCCGCTGCCCGGTTCGCGCAGTTCACTGCTCGGCCGTGTCGTGACTTCGCTCAAAGACCTGCCGCGCATGCAAAAGCGCATGCACAACAAGCTGTTCATTGCGGACAACGCCATCGGCATCACCGGCGGACGCAACCTGGGCGACGCCTATTTCGGCGGCGACGAAAAGAGCAATTTCATCGATCTCGAGGTGCTGGCCATGGGCCGGGTGGTGCGGGACATGTCGGCGAGCTTCGACCGATTCTGGAACGACGAGCTTGCCTATCCGGTGCAAACACTGGTGTCGAAGCAGGAACTGGAAGAGCTGCGCAAGCCCCCCACCGAGAGGGCGGCGGATCCATCCAAGGCCACGCCCGGCCCTACCCCGGCCGCATCCATGCCGGCGCCGACCCTGACCTCGGCCATCCTGCCGGCCGAATCGACGCCCCCGCCGACAGGCGCCGCGCAGGCGCCGATGGACTTGCGCTCCGTTCCCCTCGCCTGGGCGCCGTCGCTGGTGATGGTCGACGAACCCGGCAAGATCGGGCCGGGCGACGACGAGGCCGATGCCGGCGAAACCGTGGTGGACGGCCTGCTGAACCTGATGCTGCAGGCCAGGCAGGACGTGCTGATCGTCTCGCCGTACTTCGTGCCCGGGCAGGCAACGATGGAGCAGTTCAGGCAGCTGCGGGTCAAGGGCGTCCGGGTGCGCGTGCTGACCAATTCGCTGGCCTCGAACGACGCACCGGCCGCCCACGCGGGTTACGCACGCTACCGCGAGGATCTGCTGGCGCTCGGGGTTGAGGTGTACGAGATGCGCGCAGCGCAGGAAGGCACCGCGGGCGGGATGGGTTCCACGCGCGGCTTCGGCTCGGGCGCCGGCGGCGGCTCCAAGAGCGGCAGCTCGCGGGCCAGCCTGCATTCCAAGGCCGTCGTCATCGACAACCGGCTGCTGGTGGTGGGCTCGATGAACCTCGACCTGCGCTCCCAGCGCAAGAACAGCGAGGTCGCCCTGGTGATCCGAAGCGCCGCGCTGTCGCAGCTGGCCGCGCGCCAGGTCGAGGCCACCTTTGCCCAAGGCGCATACCGCCTCGACGTGGACAAGGGTGCGCTGGTCTGGCGGGCCCCGCCCGGCGCGGCGTTCAAGGATGCACACAGCGAGCCCGACGCAAGCACCAAGCTCCGGCTGCTGGTCAGGCTGATCGGCCCCTTTGCGCCGGACGAGATGCTGTAGTCACATCCGGCGAACGATCTCCGAGTACTTCTTCCAGAACACGGCGTCCTGCGTCGTGGCGAAGTTGATCCGCATCAGCGTGCTCGGCTTGCGCTCGGCATGGAACAGGCCGCCGGGCGCCAGCAGGTAGCCCTCGTCCAGCATGCGCTGGGAGAGTGCGTCGGTGTCCACCCCGGTGTCCACCCAGCCGAACAGGCCGGCCGGTTCGGCAGCGAAGGTGCACCCGGCATGGAGCGCGAGCTTCACGCTGCGGCTGCGCGCCGCGTCCAGGCGCGTGCGGATGCGTTCGGCGTGCCGGCGCAGCTGGCCTTGCTCCATGCACAGCGCCAGCGCCTTCTCGAGCAGCGCCGGGGTCGTCAGCGTGCCCAGCAGCTTGGTGTCCAGCAGGCGCTCGATCAGGGAGGGGTGCGCCGCGAGGAAGCCGACCCGCCAGTTGGGCGCGAGGATCTTCGCGAAGCCGCTGGCGTAGATCGTGCGCTGCAAGCCGTCGAGCGCGCACAGGCGCGTGGCATGTTCCGGCGCGATGTGGCTGTACGTGTCGTCCTCGACGATGTGGAAGTTGTGCCGGTTCGCCAGCTGCAGCACGCGGTGCGCGCTGCCCGGTGAAAGGCAATAGCCCGTGGGATTGTGGAAAACGCTCACGCTCACGTAGAGCTTGGGCTGGTGCACCTCGCAATAGCGCGCCATCACCCCGAGATCCGGACCCTCGGGCCCGCGCGGCACGGGCAGCAGCCGCATGCCGAGCGCCGTGAGGCGCGCGAATTCCACCGCCCAGCCCGGCTCCTCCACCATCACATGGTCGCCGGCGCGCAGCAACGTGCGGCTCACGATGTCCAGCGCGTGGGTGGCGCCCACGGTCGTGATGATGCTTTCGGGCGTCGTATGCACCGACAGGCTGGCCAGCTTCTTGGCCAGCACGCGGCGCAGCCCGCTGTCGCCCATCGGCTCGCCGTACTGCAGCGAAAACTCCTGCAACGCCTTGGTGCTGGTCACCTTGCGCACGGCGGCGGGCATGAAGGTCGATTCCAGCCAGTCGGGCGGGAACACGCCCATCCCCGGTTGCGGCTTGTTGCTGACCTTGTGGAACATGCCGCGGATCAGTGCCGTGGCGTCGATGGGAACGTAACTGCGTGTCCCCGAGAAGCCCGTAGCGGTGGTCCACGCGGTCACCACCTCCTCCCGCGCAACGGCGCCCGCAGCCGGCGGCGGCGGCTCGGCCCGGCTTTCGCGCACGAAGAACCCCCGGTTCTTGCGCGCCTCCACCAGGCCCTGCGCGAGCAACTGGTCGTACGCCGCCACCACCGTGGACGGGCTCACCTCGTGCTGCTGCGCGCATTGGCGCACCGACGGCAAGCGCGCGCCGGGTGCGAGCAGGCGGTCGCGGATGCGCTGCGAGAAGCGGGCCGACAGCTGGTCGGTCAGCGACTGCGAGGCGGCTTTCATCAACATCGGAGCGTCCTTCGTGTACTGGCAATTCGGGCAATACAGATGTCCAACTGAACTGGCCAACTGTACTGCCCGTGTATTGATCTTAAAGACTACAGTGATCCAGATGAACAGGCAAGCCCCCGCATGACCACCGGCGAATTCCTCGCCCTGCTGATGTTCTGCACCGCGATGAGCTTTTCGCCGGGGCCGAACACCACGCTGTCCACCGCACTGGCCGCCAACCACGGGTTGCGGCACGCGCTGCGGTTCTGCCTGGCCGTGCCCACGGGCTGGACGCTGCTCCTGCTGACCACCGGGCTGGGCCTGGGCGCGCTGGTCACGAGCGTCCCGGCCTTGAACTGGGTCATCAAGCTCTTTGGCGCGGCCTACATGTTCTGGCTGGCATTCAAGCTCGGCAGCGCCCGGCAGCTGGCGCAGGTCGACAGCTCGCGCCTGGACGTGACGTTTTCCCAGGGCGTGGGCCTGCAATTCCTCAACATCAAGGCCTGGATGCTCGCCCTGACGCTCACCGCCGGCTGGGTCGTGAACGCGCAGGGACTGCCCTCGCCCAATCCGGGCGAGCGCCTGGCCATCATCAGCGCCGTGATGCTGCTGTTCGCCTTCACCAGCAACTTCCTGTACGCCCTGGTGGGCTCCCTCCTGCGGCATTGGCTGGCGACGGGATCGCGCCTGCTCTGGTTCAACCGCGTCCTGGCCCTGGTGCTGGCGGCGACCGCTGCCTGGATGCTCACCGTATGAACGCGCAGGAAACCAGGGGCCTCTGGCTCGGGGCGCTGGGTGTCGCCATCTTCGCGCTGACGCTGCCGATGACGCGCCTGGCCGTCGGCACGCCCGAAGCCCCGCAGATGTCCGGCGTGTTCATCGCGCTCGGCCGCGCCGTCGTGGCCGCCGTGCTGTCGGCCGTATTTCTCGTCGCCACCCGCGCGCCGCTGCCGCGCCGTGAGGACTGGCTGCCGCTCGCGATCACCTCGGCCGGCGTCGTGTTCGGATTCCCGCTGCTCACTTCCGTGGCGATGCGCCATGTCGAGGCCGTGCACGCGAGCGTGATCGTCGGCGTGCTGCCGCTGGCGACCGCGGCTGTCGGTGCATGGCTGCATCGCCAGCGCCCTTCGGCGGGCTTCTGGGCCTGCGCCGCGGTCGGCAGCGCCCTGGTGGTCGCTTTCGCGGTCATCCGCTCGGGCGAGTCCGGCTTCTCGATCAAGGCCGCGGACGCGCTGCTGCTGGGCGCGATGGTGTGCGCCGCCGTCGGTTACGGCTGGGGCGCGCGCCTGTCGCACCACATGCGCGCCGAGCACGTCATCTGCTGGGCCTTGGTGATCGCCTTGCCGCTCACGGCGCCGGCGGCCTTCCTCACCCGCCCGCAAGCTTCGCTGCAGGCGGCCGCCTGGTGGGGCTTCGCCTACGTCGCGGTGTTTTCGATGTGGCTGGGTTTCTTCGCCTGGTACCGCGGCCTGGCGCTGGGCGGCACCGTGCGCGTGAGCCAGGTGCAACTGATCCAGCCTTTCCTGGGAATGCTGTTCGCCGTGCCGCTGCTGGGCGAGTCGCTCGACGCGCTGACCCTGGGCTTCGCCTTCGCGGTCATCGCCGTCGTCTTCGTCGGCAAGAAGATGCCCGTGCGCGCCGTCGCCTGAATAACCACCACCCAAGCCCTTCTGGAGAAACCCATGAAACTGAACGACCTGCAACACACGCAATGGGTGCTGGCTCGCCGCGCCGAGAAGATGAACCCGTCGGTCATCCGCGAGATCCTCAAGGTGACGGAGCGCCCCGGCATCATCAGCTTCGCCGGCGGGCTCCCCTCGCCCAGGACCTTCCCGGTGGCCGAGTTCGCCGCTGCCTGCGAGAAGGTGCTGCGCGACGACGGCCCCGGCGCCCTGCAATACGGCGCCAGTGAAGGCTACGGCCCGCTGCGAGAGCAGGTTGCCGCCATGCTGCCGTGGACCGTGGACCCGGCCCAGATCCTGATCACGACCGGCTCCCAGCAGGGCCTGGACCTGGTCGGCAAGGTGCTGATCGACACCGGCTCGCGCATCCTCGTCGAGACGCCGACCTACGTCGGCGCGCTGCACGCCTTCGCGCCGATGGAGCCGGAGGTGATGGGCGTCGCAAGCGACAGCGAAGGCGTGGACGTGAACGATCTCGCCGAACAGGCGGTCGATGCCCGCTTCCTGTACGTGCTGCCCAATTTCCAAAACCCCACCGGCCGCACGATGACCGAAAGCCGGCGCGCCGCCCTGTCGCGCCGGGCCGCGGAACTGGACTTGCCGCTGGTCGAGGACAACCCCTATGGCGACTTGTGGTTCGACGCGCCGCCGCCGCTGCCCCTCGCGGCCCGCAACCCCGAAGGCTGTGTCTACCTCGGCTCGTTCTCCAAGGTGCTGGCACCGGGACTGCGCCTGGGATTCATCGTGGCGCCCAGGGCCCTGCACCCGAAGCTGCTGCAGGCCAAACAGGCGGCTGACCTGCACAGCCCCGGCTTCAACCAGCGCATGGTCTCGGAAGTCATGAAGGGCGGCTTCCTCGGCCGCCATGTGCCGACCATCCGGGCGCTTTACAAGTCGCAACGCGATGCCATGCTCGCCGCGCTACAACGAGAGATGCAGGGGTTGAACGTCGAATGGAACACGCCCGATGGCGGCATGTTCCTGTGGGTGCGGCTGCCGCAGGGGGCGAGCGCGATCGAGCTGCTGCCCAAGGCGGTGGACAAGGGCGTGGCGTTCGTGCCGGGGGCGCCGATCTATGCCGCGCACCCCGATCCGCGCACCCTGCGCCTGTCGTTCGTGACGGCCAGCGTGGAACAGATCGACACCGGCATCGCGGCGCTGGCCGCCGCCGTCCGCGAGCAACTGGGGAGAGGCTGAGTCCATGCTGAAGATCTGGGGAAGGCTGTCGTCGATCAACGTGCGCAAGGTCGTGCTGGCCGCGCAGTGGCTGGGCATCGGCTTCGAGCGCACCGACGCCGGCCATGAGTTCGGCATCGTCAAGACACCCGAGTACCTCGCGAAGAACCCGAACGGCCTCGTGCCGCTGGTCGAGGACGACGGCTTCGTGCTCTGGGAATCGAACGTGATCGTCCGCTACCTGTGCGCCAAGCATTCACCGGGCCAGCTCTACCCCCAGGAGATCGCCGCCCGCTTCGACGCCGAGCGCTGGATGGACTGGCAGCAGACCACGCTCAATCCGGCCGGCCGCGGCGCCTTCATCCAGCTCATGCGCACCGCGGCGGAAAAGCGCAACAAGGAGATCGTCGCCCACTCGATCGCTGCCACCGGGCCCCTGCTGGCGGTGCTCGATGCGCATCTCGCGCGCCGGGCCTTCATGGCCGGCGATGCCTTCACGATGGCGGACATCCCCATCGCCTGCGAACTCCACCGCTGGCAGGGGCTGCCGCTGAAGCGCCCCGAGCGGCCGCACCTGGACCGCTGGTACCAGGGCATCCTGTCGCACGCCGCTTCACGCGGCGTGCTCGACCTGCCTCTTTCCTGAAAGACCCTCATGCCACAACGCCCGTTCAAGCAGGTCGACGTCTTCACCCCCACGCCCTATCGCGGCAATCCCCTGGCCGTGGTGCTGGACGGCGCAGGCCTGTCCGATGAAGCGATGCAGCACTTTGCGGCCTGGACCAACCTGTCCGAGACCACCTTCCTGCTGCCGCCCCAGGACGCCGCCGCCGATTACCGCGTGCGCATCTTCACGCCCGGTGGCGAACTTCCCTTCGCCGGCCATCCGACGCTGGGCAGCTGCCATGCGTGGCTCGAAGCCGGCGGCAAGCCGCGCGGCCGGGAGTTCATCGTGCAGGAGTGCAAGGTCGGCCTCGTCAGGCTGCGGCGCGATGGCGCCCGGCTCGCGTTCGCGGCGCCGCCGCTCGAGCGCAGCGCGCCGAGCCCCGTCGTGCTGGCCCAGGTCGCCGCGGCGCTGGGCCTCCAGGCCAGCCAGGTGGTCGCGGCCCAGACCCTGGACAACGGGCCGGTGTGGCTGTCGCTGTTGCTGGACAGCCCGCAGACCGTGCTGCGACTCGCGCCGGACCACGGGCAGCTGAAGAGCCTGGGCCACAAGGTCGGCGTCGCCGCCGCCTACCGCGAACCGGCGGCAGGCGAGCCGCAGCTCGAAGTGCGCGGCTTCGCGATGCCCGTGGGCATCGCCGAAGACCCGGTCACGGGCAGCCTCAACGCCAGCCTGGCGCAATGGCTGATCGAGGATAAGCACATGCCCGAGCGTTACGTCGCGGCCCAGGGCGCCTGCCTGGCGCGCGCCGGGCGCGTGCACATCGAGCGCGATGGCGCGGGCCAGGTGTGGGTCGGCGGGCAAGCGGTGACCTGCATCGACGGAAGTGTGACGCTATGAACAAGCCGGCCGCGCAGGTCGACCACCTGGTGGTGGCGGCGCAATCGCTGGACCAGGGCGTGCAGTGGTGCGAGGCCACGCTGGGCGTGACGCCGCGCGCCGGCGGCGAGCATCCCCTGATGGGCACGCACAACCGCCTGATGCAGCTTTCCACGCCGGGCTACCCGTGCGCCTACCTCGAGATCATCGCCATCAACCCGCAGGCGCCGCCGCCGGGCCGCCGCCGCTGGTTCGACCTCGACGACCCCGAACTCCAGCAAGCCGTGCAGGGCCGGCCGCGGCTGGTGCATTTCGTGGCCCGCACGGACGATGCGGCTTCGGCGCTCAAGGCGTTGCATCGCCTGGGCATCGACCGCGGGCCGCTGGTGCATGCCGAACGCCCGACGCCCGAAGGCCCGCTGCGCTGGCAGATCAGCGTGCGCGCCGACGGCCAGCGCCTGTTCTATGGCGCGCTGCCGACGCTGATCCAGTGGGAAGGAATCCACCCGGCGGACGCCATGCCCGAGTCGGGGCTCGCGCTGCAGTCCCTGCACGCCGGCCACCCGCGCCTGGAGGACCTGCAGGCGGCCCACTGGGCGATCGGCCTGGCGGGCATCACCGTGGAGCAAGGCCCGCCCAACCTCGTCGCCACGCTCGCCACGCCGAAAGGCACCGTCACCCTCGAATCGGCAGGCGCCTGACGGCGCTCTCGCCCTGCGGATCGCCCTCATGGACAAACGATCACGAAAGCCCCCATGCACTTTTCACGCGAGGAGATCGACGCGGCGCGTCGTACCGTCTATGCCGTCATGCCGCCCACGCCCCAATACGCGTGGCCCCTGCTGCGCGAGCGGCTCGGCATGACCGTGTGGGTCAAGCACGAGAACCATACGCCCGCCGGCGCCTTCAAGGTGCGCGGCGGCCTGACCTATTTCGCCGCGCTGGCGAAAAGTGGCGGCGGCGCCCAGGGCGTGATCACGGCCACGCGGGGCAACCACGGCCAATCGGTGGGCTTCGCGGCGCGCAAGTACGGCCTGGCGGCCACGATCGTCGTGCCGCAGGGCAACTCGGTCGAGAAGAACGCGGCGATGCGCGCGCTGGGCGTCGAACTCATCGAGCACGGCGAGGACTTCCAGGCGGCGCGCGAGTACGCGGGCGGCCTCGCTTCGCAGAAGGGCTTGCACATGGTGCCATCCTTCGATCACGGCCTGATCCAGGGCGTGATGACCTACTGGCTCGAGTTCTTCGAAAGCTTCGGGCGCGGGCAGGCGCCCGATGTGGTCTTCGTGCCGATCGGCCAGGGGTCGGGCTTTTGCGCCGCCGCGGCCGCGCGCGCCTGCACCGGCGCGCGCTCGGCCCTCATCGGCGTGGTCTCGGCCCACGCCACGACGTATCTCGATTCGTTTCGCGCCCGCAAGGTCGTGGAGGCGCCCGTGACGACGCGCCTGGCGGACGGCATGGCCTGCCGCATCGCCGACGAGGAAGCGCTGGCCGTCGTGCTGCGCAACGCCGACGACGTGGTGACGGTGACCGACGACGAGGTGGCGCAGTCGATGCGGGTGCTCTTTGCCGACACCCACAACGTCGCCGAGGGCGCGGGCGCCGCCGGGCTGGCTGCCGCGATGCAGCAGCGCGGGCGCTGGCAGGGCCGCAGCGTCGGCGTCGCGCTCACGGGCGGCAACGTCGACAGCGCGGTGTTCGCCAAGGTCCTGTCGCCTTCGTAGCTTTCCGTCGCCGGGGAGACTGTGCCCGCGCCATCCACGCGTACAGAATCACGCGATGGGAACCCTCTACCTCGTTCGGCACGGCCAGGCATCCTTTGGCGCCGAAGACTACGACCAGCTCAGCGACCTCGGCCACCAGCAGAGCGTCCGGCTGGGTGAATACTTCGCCCACAAGGGGATCCATTTCGATGGCCTCATCGCGGGCACGCTCCGGCGCCACAAGCAGACACTGGAAGGCATCCTGCAGGGGATGAACCACGAGGGGGAACACCTCTCCTGGGAAGGCCTCAACGAGTACGACAGCCAGGCGGTGATCGCCACCGTCCACCCGCACAAGCTCGAGAAGCCGACCTCGCCCGAGATGTACAAGCATCACTTCCGGCTGCTGCGCGACGGCCTGGCGCAATGGATGGCCGGCGTCGTCAGCCCCAGGGGCATGCCGACGTACAACGACTTCGTCGCGGGCGTGGCGGGCGCGCTGGACCATGTGCGCGCCAATCACTACGGCAAGAACGCCCTGGTCGTCACCAGCGGCGGCCCGATCGCCACCGCCGTCGGCTACGTGCTGGGCGCGAGCGCCGAGGCGACGATCGACCTGAACATGCGCATCCGCAACAGCTCCATCACCGAGTTCGCCTTCACGCCCAAGCGGCACATGCTGGTCTGCTTCAACGCCATCCCGCACCTGGACGACCCGGCCTGCGCGGACTGGATCACCTACGCCTGAGCGCCAATCGAACCCCCACGCTCGCGTGCGTTCGCTGCCCCCCCCGAGGGGGGCACAGCCGGTTTGAGGCGGCTCGGCACCGGCTAAACTGGGCGCATGAACCCGCTCGCCGACGCCGCGTCCCAGGAATGGTGGGTGATCTGCCTGTGCGCCGAATGGTGCGGCGTCTGCCGCGAGTGGCGCGGCATCTTCAACGAGGCCGCCGCCGCCCACCCCGGCCTGCACTTCGCCTGGATCGACATCGAGGACGAGGCCCAGGCCATGGGCGACGTGGACGTGGAGACGTTTCCCACGCTGCTGATCGCCCAGGGCGCCAGCCCGCGTTTCTTCGGGCCGGTGCAGCCCTCGGGCGCGCAACTCTCGCGGTTGCTGGCCAGCCTTGCCGAGGCGCCCGCGCCGCGGCGGGAGAACGCCGAAGCGGCCGCGCTGCTGGCCCGGATCGCGTCCCGCGCGCTATTGATTCGATAGCAACGATACGTAACTGGGCAAGGCCTCGTCCTACATTGCTCTGCTTTTCTTCCTGACGAGTGAACCAGCGCGATGAACGCTCAATGAGGGTGTGGCCGGCGCAATTGCCGGCCATGATTTACCCACCGCGTTTTTCAGGAGATCCGATATGGCATCCAACAACCAGGGCAACCAGGACAGCAGCAGCCGAGGCAAGTCCAACCGCGGCTTCGCGTCCATGGATCCGCAGCGCCAGCGCGAAATCGCCAGCGAAGGCGGCCGTGCTGCGCACGAGAAAGGCACGGCGCACGAGTTCACATCCGAGGAAGCGCGCGCGGCCGGGCGCAAGGGCGGCCAGGCTCGAAGCGAAAGCAACCGATCGCGCAACAGCGCCAACGCCAGCAGCAGCGGCAACATGAGCAGCGGCGGGACCAGCGACCGCTGAAGCCGGCCTGCACCAACAAAAAAGGGCGCCTGGCGCCCTTTTTTTCTACCACTCGCCGATGAGGCGAACGCGCTGGTCGAGATCGAGCGGCAAATCCTCCGCGTGCGGCGGCGCCGGTTGCGGGCGCGGGGCCAGCTCGCGCGAGACGAGCCTTCGAACGGTTTCGGCAACCGCGGGCGTGCGCAGCGGGGACGGGGGTTGGATGGCGGCTGAGAATCGCATGGCGGCTCCTTTCTTGCCCCAAGTGTAGGAACCGACGGGTGACTGCGGTGTGACGGCGCGCACAACGCATCGTTGAATGCACATGCGGGTTGGCGCCGCGCAACACTTCAGCTCGGCTGTTTGCGCGGCTTGCCGTCGCTGGCGCCACCGCCGGCCGGGCCGCTGGCTTGTGACTGGCCCGTACGGTCGGGCTTGGCCGGCGAAGAAATCTCGGCCAGCGAGTTCGCCACGTCCGTCTCGTCGCCCAGGTTCTTGTCGGCGATGTCGCCCAGCGAGACGATGCCCACCAGCCGCTGGTTGCCGTCGACCACCGGCATGCGGCGGATCTGGCTGTCGCCCATCAGGCCCAGGATCTCGTCGACATCCTGCTCTTCGGTGGCGCAACGCACGTTGGTGCTCATCACGTCGGCCAGCCTGGTGGTCTTCAGGTCGTAGTCCTGCGCCACGCCGCGCACGACGATGTCGCGGTCGGTCACCATGCCCACCAGCTTCTCGCCATCGCAAACGGGAATCACGCCGACATTGAGTTCGTCCATGGCCTGGGCGGCCTGGGACACGGAATCCGTCGGGGTCAGGGTCCTCACGCCCCGGGTCATCACGTCAGCAACTGTTGTCATCTAAGCGCTCCTCGGCAGAATGGCCGGCAAGGCGCCGGTGTTCCCCCAGCCTAGCTGCCGGGCGTCGCGCCGCTGTCGGCCCCCTCGCAAGCTGGCGTAGGACGCAGCCGATGAAGCGCCGGGGGCGGGGGGCGTGCAGGTCCTTGCGCACCTCGAGCCGGGCCTTGATCCGCCCTTGCCCGATCTCGAGGATCTGGATACCCGCGCTCAGGGAGCCGGCAAGTCCACGATCGTCGACAGCGGCAGCGCGGACAGCTCCTCCAGCAGCAGCGCCAGCTGTGCGCCCGCCGCTTCGAGCACCACGCGGCCCTTGTCCGCCGTGGCGGCGGCGGCGTTGCCGGCAGCGCCGTGCTCGTTGTAATCCTGCATGGCCCAGCCGAGCTTGGCGCTCTGGCCGTTGCCCAGGATCGGGTACCTGGCTGCGCGCTCCTGCGAGGTGGACTTGAAGTCCCGGGCCTGCGCCATGTCGACGTGCTGCGACCGCAGCGCCAGCATCATCGACGTCTCGATCTCGCCGGCGTGGACGCCGAACCGGTGCTCTTCGGCGCTGAACAGCCCCGTCACCGCATCGCCGAGCGGCAGGTTCCACCAGCTGCAGCTGTACACGATCAGGTCATAGTGCGTGCGCAGCTCGCGCGCGACGATGTCCATCAGGCTGACCTGCCCGCCATGCGAGTTGAGCAGCAGCAACTTCTTGACGCCGGTGAGCGCCACGCATTCGCCGATCTCGATCCAGTTGTTCATCACCGTCGCCGACGACAGCGTCAGCGTGCCGGGAAAGCGCGAGTGCTCGGGGCTGTAGCCCACCTGCTGCGTCGGCAGGAAGAGCACCGGCAGGTCGGCCGGCAGGCGCGGCAGGCTGGCGCCCACCACACCGTCGACCAGCGTGTAGTCCACCGACAGCGGCAGGTGCGGCCCGTGCTGTTCCGTCGCGCCGAGTGGCAGCACCGCCACCGTGGCGGCGGCATCGAGCTGCGCCAAGTCGCGGGTCGTCAGGTCGGCCCAGAAACGGGATTTGAGTGCCATGGGCGCATATTAACGGCGCGCCATGGATTTTGTAGGGGGGCACAGGGGCCCACCCTCTTTCACTTGGTGAGCAGGTAGCGGGCCGCCTCGACGATGTGCCCCGCATCCACGCCGAAGAACGCGCGCAAGGCGGCGCGGGTATCGCTGCGGCCGAAACCATCGGTGCCGAGTGCCAGGTAGCGGCGGCCGGCGGGCAGGTAGGCGCGCACCGACTCCGGCACGGCGCGGACGTAGTCGGTGGCGGCAATGATCGGACGGTCATTTCCCGAGAGCAGGCTGCGCACGTAAGGCGTGGTATGCGCCTCGCCGCGCATCGCCCGCTGCTCGCAACCCACGCCGTCGCGCGCCAGCTCGCTCCAGCTCGTCACGCTGATCACCTCGCTGGCCACGCCGTCGGCGGCCAGGATCTCGGCCGCCTTGATCACCTCGGTCAGGATCGCGCCTGAACCCATCAACGTCACCTGGGCAGGCCCCTTGCCGTAAACACCGAACCGGTACGCCCCGCGGATCACGCCTTCCTGCGCGCCCTCCGGCAGATCCGGCTGCGCGTAGTTTTCGTTCATCAGCGTGACGTAATAGAACACGTCCTGCTGCTCCACCAGCATCTCGCGCATACCGTGGTCGATGATCGCGGCCATCTCGCCGGCGAAAGCCGGGTCGTAAGCCTTGCAGTTGGGAATCGTCGCCGCCACCAGATGGCTGGTGCCGTCCTGGTGCTGCAGGCCCTCGCCGCCCAGCGTGGTGCGGCCCGACGTCGCGCCCAGCAGGAAGCCGCGCGAGCGCTGGTCCGCCGCTGCCCAGATCGCGTCGCCCACCCGCTGGAAGCCGAACATCGAGTAATAGATATAGAAGGGCAGCATAGTCACGCCGTGCACGCTGTAACTGGTGGCCGCGGCCGTCCAGCTGGCGATGGCGCCGGCCTCGCTGATGCCCTCCTCCAGGATCTGCCCGTCCAGCGCCTCGCGGTACGACAGCACCGAGCCGATGTCCTCCGGCTCGTAGCGCTGGCCCACGCTGGAATAAATGCCCACCTGCTTGAACAGGTTGGCCATGCCGAAGGTGCGCGCTTCGTCGGCCACGATGGGCACGATTCTTGGCCCGAGCTCCTTGTCCTTCAGCAGGTTGCCCAGCAGCCGCACAAAGGCCATCGTGGTCGACATCTCCTTGCCGGCCGCCGCCGTGGCGAAGGACGCATACGATGCGAGTTCCGGCACTGGCACCACCGGCGCCGTGGACTGCCGCCTGGGCATGTAGCCCCCCAGCTTCGCGCGCTGGCCGTGCAGGTAGCGCATCTCCGCGCTGTCCTCCGGCGGCTTGAAGAATTCGAGGTTGGTGGCCTGCGCGTCCGAGAGCGGCAAATTGAAGCGGTTGCGAAACTCCAGCAGCGCCGCGTCGTCCAGCTTCTTCTGGCTGTGCGTCGTCATCTTGCCCTGCCCGGCCGCGCCCATGCCGTAGCCCTTCTTGGTGTGCGCCAGGATCACGGTGGGCTGGCCGCGATGCGCGGCGGCCGCGGTGTAGGCGGCGTGGATCTTCACCAGGTCATGGCCGCCGCGCTTCAGCCGGTCGATCTGCTCGTCCGTCATGCCCTGCGCCAGGCGCTTCAGCTCTTCGTTCTGGCCGAAGAAGTTGTCGCGGTTGAAGCGGCCGTCCTTGGCCGCGAAGGTCTGCATCTGGCCGTCCACCGTGTTGGCGAAGGCGCGGGCCAGCGCGCCGGTGGTGTCGCGCGCAAACAGGCCGTCCCAGTCGCTGCCCCACACCAGCTTGATCACATTCCAGCCCGCGCCGCGGAACAGCTTTTCCAGCTCGTCGATGATGCGGCCGTTGCCGCGCACCGGGCCATCCAGCCGCTGCAGGTTGCAATTGACCACCCAGACCAGGTTGTCCAGTTTCTCGCGCGAGGCGAGCGTGAGCGCGCTCATGCTCTCCGGCTCGTCCATCTCGCCGTCGCCGAACACGCCCCACACTTTTCGGCCCTCGCAATTGAGCAGGCCGCGGTGCGTGAGGTAGCGCATGAAGCGCGCGTGGTAGATCGAGCTGATCGGGCCGATGCCCATCGAGCCGGTGGGGAACTGCCAGAAGTCCGGCATCAGCCATGGGTGCGGATAGCTGGAGAGGCCGCGCGCGCCGTCGCGCGGCGCCGTGATCTCCTGGCGGTAATGCGCGAGGTCGGCCTCGGTCAACCGCCCTTCCAGATAAGCGCGCGCGTAAACACCCGGCGCGCTGTGCGGCTGGAAGAAGACGAGGTCGCCGCCCTGCTTGTCGTTGCGTGCGTGGAAGAAATGGTTGAAGCCCACCTCGAACAGATCGGCCGCACTGGCGTAGCTGGCAATGTGGCCGCCCAGCTCGCCATAAGCAGCATTCGCGCGCGCCACCATCGCCAGCGCGTTCCAGCGCATGAGGGAACCCAGGCGCTCCTCGATCGCCAAGTCCCCAGGAAAGGCCGGCTGCTGGTCCACCGCGATGGAGTTGACGTACGGCGTCACCAGCTCGGGCGACCACGCCACATGCGGGCTGCGGCCCAGCGCCGCGATTTCGTCGAGGATGAAACGCGCCCGCGCCGGGCCGTGGGTGGCCACCAGCGACAGCAGCGCCTCGCGCCATTCTGCGGTTTCCGCCGGGTCGAGGTCGCCGGTGTCGTCGGCGAGGAAGCGGGTGAGGCTGTGGTCGGTCATGTCGCGAAGCTCCAATGCCTTCCACTGTAGGCAAAAAGCCGCGGAACAGGGTTTCGGAAAACAGGCGAAAAGCCCAACTCATCGGCATAAAGTGCCGCGCATGCTCATCCCAGGCGCGCAATCGCTCAGTCGTTCTTCACTTCGCCGCGAAGCAATAGAACAACCCCGCCCCGCCCACCCGCTGCAGCGACGGCATGTCGCAGCCCGGCGTGATGTGCGAGGAGTTCCACGACACATTGGCCACCGGGTCGGGGTTGGTGCCGCCGCGGTTGTGGTGGCCCACCATGGCGCCGCCCGTGGTGCCGCTGGTCCAATTGCTGCAGGTGGCATCGCGATCGGCCGGCATGGCGGTGCCGTCCGGTCGCGATCCGGTCATGATGTCGTGGGCATTCACGGGATCGGGCCGGGCGGGCACGACCTCGCCCTTCTCCGTGAGCGCCGTTTCCTTGTTGATGTTGTTGGTGCCGTGCAGTTCGGCCAGGTCGCGCGCGATGACCACGCCCTTCGCATTGGTCCACGGCCCGTTGCCGATGCGATCCCGCGCATTCACGGCGGGCGCGCCGCCCACCGCCTGCGTGCTGAGGTAGGCCCGCCAGTTGCGGCCCCCCACGCCGGCGGCGGCGGCGAGCTTTTCGCACGTTGCATCGGCGCCCGCCAGGCCACCGAGGTTGCCGCTTTGCGCGGGATTGGTGCTGGTGATGAAGTACGTCGTGGGCGGGCCGCTCATCGTGGCACAACCTGCGAGCACGGCCGCGGCGATGCCGCCGGCCATCAAGATGCGTGAACTTGCATTCAGCTTCATGGGATGTTCCTTTTGTTGTTGGCGGGCCTGCGACGGTCATTATGGGGACGGGGTTCGACGGCGATGCCCGGGAAATCCCCACATTTCCGCTCATCCGTCGCCAAGACACCGGCATAGAATGCCGCGAATACTCATCAACAGAGCATTTCATGCAACTGGACGCCGTCGATCTGAGAATCCTGGCCGAACTGCAGCAGGACAGCTCGCTGACCAACGTGGAGTTGGCCAGGCGCGTCCACCTGTCACCATCGCCCTGCCTCACCCGCGTGAAAGCGCTGGAAGCGAACGGCGTGATCGACCGCTACGTGGCGCTGGCCAACCCCAAGGCGCTGGGCCTGGGGCTGAACGTGTTCATCAACATCAGCCTGAAGGAGCAGAGCAAGAAGGGGCTGGCCGAATTCGAGCGCCGCATCGCCGAACACGACGAGGTGATGGAGTGCTACCTGATGACGGGGGACAGCGACTATCTGATCAGAGTGGCCGTGGCGGACATCGGGGCGCTGGAGAAATTCATCCTGAACCAGCTGACGCCTATTCCGGGGATTGAGAAGATCCGGTCTTCGTTTGCGTTGAAGCAGGTGAGGTATAAGACGGCGTTGCCGTTGCCGCACTAACACCACTGTCGACGCCGGTTGGCACAGGAAGCCACTTTGAGTTCAGCCACGAACATCTATTCTGGTGCGCTAGCTTGGTCACTGTTGGCCTGCGTTAGTGAGACGTTTCTGCTAGCAGAACTTCGTAAACAGGTGCGCACCAAGGCTCCACGCGACGCAATACAGCATCAAGACCGTCAGACGGAACCACCGCCCCCTGGCATTGCATATTGAATCTGCTGTGTAGTGCGTGCAGATCGAGCTCTGCAAGCTTAGCGACTTCCTTTGACAGCGAGATCGCAGTCATGGATACAGTTGCATTTTCAGATTGTGACCACTTCAGCAATACTTCGGATGCAATCGGCTCACTAGCCCACATTCGAAGAGCCTCGACGTCCTGCCCTTTATAGCGCCAGTCCTCGAAGGGCTGAACCAACATTGACTCTGCAGCTTGCTCAGCCGCAGTCGAGTCGCCGTCCGCAATGGCTAGCAAAAGCCTGTCACGCATCCCCCACTCTTCTCCTTCTATAGGAAGAAGACCGTGAACGTATGCCCTTACGAGGTCGTCGCGCCAACCGCACGCCAAATAGCCCAACACGCCACGGGCGAATCCGCCCCGATATCCGGTCCGACCGGCAAGCGCCAGCTTGATCCGCTCCCAAATCTTTGGATCACTTCCAAAGTGTTGAGCCAATAGCCGAGCAACTGCTGGCGATGTGAGATGGTGCGCACGGGTGTTCGCCAGTTCCTCAATCAATGCTGTGCACAGCAACTCACTTCTCGGGAAGCGGCGCGCCATAAGCTCGAAGAAAGGAACCTCCCGCCAGTCTGGAGGCCTGCCGTGCAGGTACTCATCCAAAACGGCCTTGAGTTCCGGAGACTGGTCCAAAATGCCCCCGTGCCCAGCCGATACGATTTCGTTGATGGGAAGTTGATTGGGCAAGCCATTAGCCTCAAGTAACGGCCGAAGTACCTGCCAGTATCCGACGATTGCGTTCAATGAAACCGGATCGGGGTCGAGCATATCGACCAAGTGGTGGGTCCAACCGACTGCTTTGGTGCGCACAAGTGCTTCGGCAGCGAGCGGAGCCGCGTGCATTTCAAGCAAGGATGCAAGCGCACTACGCCGACGGGAGCTGTGGTAAGTGCCAGATGACGTCAACTCCTCGACGAAAAGGTCTCCCAACTTGCCTTTGTGCACAGCGTCGCCCCTGCTGACCTGCGCAAAGGCGGACATGTTGGTCGCCCTGACTGCGCCACTAACCTCAGCAAGAAATTCCGGACACACTCGCGTCAAGCTCGCGTGGTCGGCCATGCGTACCCGCAGCGTATTGGCAATGACCATGCGGACTTCACTGGGCGCCGGCGTGGAAGCTGCAAGGACTCGCGCCCGCAGCGCCGGGTCGTCTTCGACAGCTCTAGCCCACGGGCTAATGGGCGGGCCATCTAATTCGGTCAAGGAGCGCGCAATGACGCTCAAACTGTCCGGATGCCTTGGCGAAATGGCAGCAATTTTGGATTCCAGATCGATCAAATGGTAGTACCAGATTCGCCCCTCCTTTACACGGGCGCGGACCAGATCTAAGGTTTTCTCATCCGGGAACTGATCAAGCAACTCACGAAGCGCTTGAACTAGGATTTGACTTGCGCCCTCCGTGGCCAGCCTGACGAGCCATTCCTGACGGTCGGTGATGTTGTCGAACAAGGCTCGCGACCAAGTGGCTAGTGGCGCGGCTAGCTCCACCGTTCCTGTCGCCCAAGTCTTCATGGCTGCTGCAACCTTGAGGTCAGCTGGCCACCCATCCGAAAGAGTTCTTGCAATCCAATAGTTTCCGTAGGGGTCGTCCCCCGATCCATACGCAGCAACAAGCTCATCTCGAGCTTCGTCGTCGCCGAGCACCATGTATGCACCGATCTCATTGGGGTGCCAGAAGAGTCTTTTGTGCTCTTCCTTGTAGTCCCTTATAGCTTGGCGAATAGCCGGTACCAGAGTCGGATGACCACGAAAACCATCTCGCATTGAAGGCCAAAGTCTACCGCCGTCGAGTCCGAAGACAAGCCCTCGATCAAGAAAACGACGGGCAAGTAGCCTCGCAATCTCGTCATCGCCGGGATAGGCACGCATTAGGTATATCAGTTGCTCCTCGGAATCCGGCCGATGTCCGTTGGAGCCACGTAGTCCATCGAGGAAGGTCTCACGGATTTTTGGGCTACTTGGCCAAGCATCCAGAAGCACTTCAGTGAACTCATGACGTTGCCAAAAGTCCACGGCTTCGGCCATCCACAAACGAGACATACGACTGAGATCCTCTGAGTCGTGCTTGCGCTGACTGACCCGCGTTCTTACAGCTTCGAAGAGCAGTTCCGAATTGACCGTAAGAAGGTTTTCATTCGCGCACATCAGCGCGTGCTCTGCCCAATTCGCGACATAACCAAGCGCGCGCAATGCTGCGGCCCGCACTTCCGGCCGGAGATGATGCAGCGCGAGACCTCTAAGAAGACTCAACAAGGTCTCATCTCCTGGGAATACAGCTGCCAGTGACCGGCTGGCTGCGCGCCGACACTCGCCGTCTTCATCCAGTATCCCGCGGATCAACGTCGCCCGAAGATCTTCGGCAGCCCTCCAGCTCCCCAATGACGTGAGGCAACGGGCTCGCGACAAAGGAGGTCTGCCCGGAGTCCACTTGCGAATGAACTCAGCACACTCGTGAGATACGGCGGAGCCAAGTGCACCTCCTGTCAGGCTACGAGCAAGAGCTGCGCGGTGTTGAGTGAACGCGGACTGTTCAACATCTTCAGCCGCTTGCTGCACGATCCGTCTCGCATCGCCAACGGGAATCCCCAAATCAGCACAGGCCAAGTCCGTACATAGTTGCAGAGCCTGCATTCGCTCAAATTCGCCAACGTTGCCCAGCTCACGTATCTTGGCAGCCGCTTGGCCTGCAAATACCTTTTTCCCCCTCAGTCCTTGAAGGCCAAACCAATTTACCAACGACTCGCGCCAATCCGGCACCTTCCAGACGCGCGCCACCCATTCAAGTTGTTCAGATTCGGGCTGAGCCGTCGTCGCCTCAGCGGCCAAAAACTCTTGAATGCTCAGGTGGACGAAACCAAGTTCCTGTGGCGCACGTTCGACCAGGGCACCAAATCTTCCCACCAAATCCGAGATCATCGCCTTGGCCTGACGGCGCGCGTCAGCCTTATTGCGCCCCAAACCTTCCTGATCGTCTTCCAGATATTCGGCACAAACCGCCTCGCAGTATCCTACGCTTACGACTCGAACGGGCCCGATGGATTGCATGCTTTTAGCGAGGCGAACCAACATCTTCCTGATATCGCCAGCGCCAATTTCCCCGTAATCCGCTGGCAGCGCCTCATCCGCCGCTCGCGCACGCGCACCAGGATGACGAGAGAGAATCAGCGAGACGATCTCGCCATAGACGGCAACTCGTTCCTCCGGCAGTCGGGGCGACTTACGAAACAACTCAATCAAAGTCTGGCAGAGCAGCGGTGTGCGCGCGAGCTGGTGAGTGCGGGAGTTTGCGGTAACCGCCGCCAGGAACGCGTCACCTCTCGCTTGTGCGCGCCGCTTGGCTTCGGTAAAGCGCTCCATTGATGAGGTATCGTCATCGCTGAGAGCGAACCAGCGAGCACCTAGTTCCCTTATCTGCCCATCGCTGAATGGCGCCAGATGTGCCGTGCCCCAAGTCCTCGGTATGCCGAGTGCATCGAAACCGCGTGGTCGACTGGTGCATATGACAGTTGCACCCTTTGCCTGTGCAAACAAAACCAATCGGTCCAATGCTATGCGTGCGTGGCCGGCCGTGGTTGCCTCATCGAGCCCGTCCACCAGTATGAGCACTTCGGAGTCTTCGAGTGCGCGCTGGAAAAGGGCTTGTACGTCGTCAAAGTCATACCGGTGCAACCAGCTGCAAATGTAGTCGCTTACGCTTGTATTCCGATTCTTCTCGATCGCTGCAGTGAACCCCGCAAATGACATCCAAGCCGGCAACCTGCGTAGCTGTTGCGGGTCGAATTGCCCTGATAGGACATCATCTTGACGCAGCAGCGAGATGGCCAAATGGCGCAGCATGGTGCTCTTGCCATACCCAGGCTCACCGAGAACA
>Ga0255338_1002789_pt1 | contig 23532 bp, 17 predicted proteins | sample MeOH1_35cm_T4_19_FD_203715 | JGI IMG/M metagenome (GOLD analysis project Ga0255338, IMG submission 203715) | Sandy soil microbial communities from University of British Columbia, Vancouver, Canada - MeOH1_35cm_T4_195 | ecosystem: Engineered > Artificial ecosystem > Sand microcosm > Unclassified ...
CCGGACAAATTATTCCGTGGAATTTTCCTTTGCTCATGGCAGCGTGGAAAATTGCTCCGGCGTTGGCTTGCGGAAACACGGTTGTGCTGAAGCCTGCAGAATCAACTCCGCTTACGGCTTTGAAGCTTGCGGAAATAATCCGCGATTCCGGATTGCCTCCGGGCGTTGTGAATATTGTGAATGGTTTCGGTGATGCGGGTGCTGCACTTGTGAATCATCCGGATGTAAATAAAATTGCATTCACGGGATCTACAGATGTCGGTAAGCTGATTCAGAAAGCTACTGCAGGAACCGGAAAGAAACTCACGCTTGAACTGGGAGGCAAAGCAGCGAATATTGTATTCGATGATGCGCCGCTTGATCAGGCGGTAGAAGGAATCATCAACGGAATATTTTTCAACCAGGGCCACGTGTGCTGTGCCGGTTCACGCCTGTTCGTGCAGGAAGGGGTTGCTGAAAAATTAATCCGGAAGCTGAAAGACAGGATGGAAACATTGATAGTGGGCGATCCAATGGATAAGAATACCGACATCGGCGCTATCAATTCCAAAGAGCAGCTCGACAAGATCAATCACTACCTGAAAATCGGAAAAGAAGACGGAGCAGAAATGTGGCAGAGTTCATGTCCTGTTCCCTCGAAAGGATATTTCTGTCGCCCCACGATTTTCCTGAATGCATCTCAGTCGCACAGAATTGTTCAGGAAGAAATCTTCGGGCCTGTTCTGGCGATTCAGACCTTCCGTACGATTGAAGAAGTGATTGAAAAAGCGAACAACACTCCGTATGGATTATCAGCGGGAGTGTGGACAGATAAAGGTTCGCGCATTTTCAACATGACGGGCAAACTGAAGGCAGGTGTTGTGTGGGCGAATACTTACAACAAGTTTGATCCTACATCTCCGTTCGGTGGGTATAAAGAAAGTGGTTTCGGTCGCGAAGGAGGAATTCACGGATTGGGAGCATACCTAAAAATAAAATGAACCACATAGAAAAATTTGAATCTCGTTGTTTTCTAAGTGGTTTTGCGAAAAGCGAAACCATTACATAGCGCGCATAGGGACGTGCTTTGTTTTCTTTTGAGTATTGTATGTCCCTATGTGAACTATGTGGTAAGCGGCTTGCCGTCCTTCGACGGGCTCAGGACAGGCGCCTTTTAGAAAACAACAAGAAGTGTAACTATGTGATAAAAAAATCACGATATGAGCAGAATAGAAATTTTGAAAACCTACAAACTGTACATCGGCGGGCAATTTCCGAGAACCGAATCGGGAAGATATTATCCGCTTCCGGATAAAAAGAAAAAAGTGATTGCGAACATCTGCCTTTCCTCGCGAAAAGATTTCCGTAACGCAGTTGTTGCAGCACGTTCAGCTTTCGGTGGATGGAGCGGACGAAATGCTTATAACCGCAGCCAGATCCTTTACCGCATTGCTGAGATGATGGAAACCCGTTCTTCCCAGTTCGTGGAAGAATTGATCTTACAGGGTATAACAAAAGCAAATGCTGAAAAAGAAGTGAAAGCTTCGATCGACAGGATGGTTTACTATGCCGGATGGTGCGATAAATATTCTGCGATCTACAGTTCAGTAAATCCGGTGCAGTCTTCGCATTTCAATTTTTCTGTTCCGGAGCCGACAGGAGTTGTAGCTGTTGTTGCACCGCAGGACTCTTCGCTCATCGGAATTGTTTCTGTGATCGCACCGGTGATCGCCGGAGGAAATGTCTGTATCGTTCTTGCTTCTGAAAAATTGCCTTTGTGCGCGGTTACACTCGGAGAAGTGCTTGCAACTTCTGATCTTCCCAGCGGAGTAGTGAATATTCTCACCGGAAACACGAAGGAACTTCTTCCGCACATGGCCTCGCACATGGATGTGAATGCACTCGTATATTGCCCGGATGACAAAACGGAAATCAAATCGGCACAGGAAGCCTGTGTGTCGAATGTGAAGCGCTTCTTCCGGTGGAACAAAAAGTGGGAGAGCAGCACTGCACAGGATCCGTACATGATCATGGATCTGCAGGAAATAAAAACAACCTGGCACCCAATTGAGAATATCGGAGTGGGTGGGGCAAAATACTAGATGTGAAAGAACTCGTTGATACCGCGGTGAAAGCTGCATTGGATGCCGGAATAGAAATCATGGAGATTTATCTCACCGGAGATTTCGGTGTTGAAATGAAGAGCGATGATTCACCTCTTACTCTCGCCGATCGCGCATCGCATGAAATTATTGCCTTGCATCTCGCGTCAACAGGGATTCCCTTGTTAAGCGAAGAAGGTGATGAGGCAATTCCGTATGAAGTACGAAAATCATGGAGCCGCTGCTGGATTGTTGATCCGCTGGACGGAACCAAAGAATTTATCAAGCGCAACGGAGAGTTTACAGTGAACATTGCGCTGGTAGAAAACGGCATTCCCGTGTTTGGGGTGATTTATGCTCCCGCGCTGGATATGCTTTATTATTCAGTTCCGGGTGAAGGCGCGTTTGTTTGTGATGCTCCATTCGCTGAGTCATACAAACTAAGTTCACGAAGGTTACCTGACCGGAAATTTCCGGATACGTTCACGCTGGTTGGAAGTCGCTCCCACAGCTCTCCCGAAACGGAAGCTTATATCAACGAGATGAAAGCAGAACATGGTAAAATTGATTTTGCTGCCTCCGGCTCTTCTCTGAAGTTTTGTCTGCTTGCAGAAGGGAAAGCGCATTCTTATCCGCGTTTTGCTCCAACTATGGAATGGGACACAGCAGCCGGGCACGCAATTCTTGTTGCTGCCGGCGGGAAAATAGTGGTGTGGCCGGGGCAAACTGAATTGCGCTACAACAGGGAACAGTTGCGCAATCCGTGGTTTTTAGCCACGATCGGGTAGTCGGTTGTCAGTTCGAGCGTAGTCGGGAACTTAACAACCGGGAACTCACACGTATTTGCCGACTTCTCGACGGAGTTTATCCAGAGCGTAGTCGAACGGCTCGAAGTGACAAATACTGCCTACTGCCTACTGCACAACTGCCAACTTTTTTGCTAACTTTAAGTTAACATGATACACCGCTACCTCTGCTCAATCGCATTCTGCCTGATTGTTTCCGTTCTGCCTGCACAACAAAATCCAATGTGGAATTGGGAAACGAATTGCGGAAGCACCAGTTCCGATAAAACGCTCGATGTTGCACTCGGGTCCGACGGCTCCGTTTACAGCTGCGGATACTTCAACGACAACGGAACATTCGGGACGATCAACCTGAACAACAATAGTTACTCCAAAGATGCATTTCTCGCGAAGCAGGATGCCAACGGAAATTACATCTGGGTGCGATATGTCGACAGCGGTTTGGATGACCGTGCATTGGGAGTATGTGTTGATAAAGACGATAACATCATCATCACCGGAACATTCTGGAGTTACATGACGGTCGGACCTTACCAACTCAATGGTTCCGCAGACAGTCCGTTCATTGTGAAGTACGATTCTTCCGGCAATCTCATCTGGGCAATCACAGGCGGAGGAGATGGAGATGATCACGGATTCGATATGGTGACGGATGCGAACGGAGATATTTATCTCACTGGATTTCTCTCAACACATTATGGTCCGCCAACCTGTACCGCCTACTTCGGCAATCTGCCATCATTTACTTACTCAGACTCCATAGCATTCTTAACGAAAATTTCTGCAGCGGGTGTTTTTCAGTGGGTGCGCACATTTGACGGTGCAGACGTGCAACGCGATAATGACATCGCCATTGACCAGCAGGGCGGAATTTATGTGGCCGGTGGATTTTACGGAATCAATCAGAATTTCGGCCCCATCCCGTTGTCATCCAACAACGGAAGCCGCGACATCTACGTGGTGAAGTATGACTCCAACGGAAATTTCCAGTGGGTTGACCAGGTTGGCGGTTACAATGACGATCGCGCGAACGGGATTACCTGCGGAGCTGACAACATGCTGTATGTTACCGGAGAATTCCGTGCAGAAATTTATTTCGACGGCGACACACTTAACAACAATGGCGGAGCCGGGGGTAAAGATATTTTTGTTGCAAAAATGGACATCAACGGAGGGTGGAAGTGGGCTTCGAAAGCGGGATCAGATTCAGGAGGAGAAACAGGCCGGGCAATTACTGCAACGGGTCAGCATTGTATTTTCGTTACGGGCCAGTGCAAAGGTGCCAATGTTGCTTTTGGCGACAGCCTCTCATTGAATACAGGGACAGACAGTATTCAGATTTTCGTTGCAGGAATCGACACAGCCGGGAAATGGCGGTGGGCAGTGCAATGTGGCGGTTCCGGCGAAGACAGGGGTTACGGTATTGATGCGGATAATTCGTGCAGGCTATATTTCGGAGGATACTTTTCGCAGCCCTCTGCGCAGTTCGGGCCTTTTACTCAGGCTACTTACGGAATGAAAGACGGATTTGTTGCGCGGCTGGATGTTACCTGTTTCAATTATGTGAATGATTCATTGACTGCTGTGAATGCTGTTCAGGCTTCATGTCAACCCCGTATCGGTTCTTTTGTATCGCCCGGCACAGATAACAACTACGTTGAAATACGTGGAGCCGATTGTATTACGGAAGGGAAGTGGGTGATCTACAACCTGTGGGGACAGCCGGTATTTTCAACTGAAAATCTTACAGCCAAATGGTACGGTCAGGATTCAAACGGGAACTTATTACCCGGAGGAACCTATTATTACGTGCTCACTTCAACCGAAAATGAGGGCAGCAGGTTCGCGGGTCAGATTATGATCATCCGCTGATTTTGCGGTGGATTTACCGGAGTTAAGTGTAATTTTGACCCGATTCTTTTATGGCAAAAACAGCATTGATTACCGGTGTTACCGGACAGGACGGCGCTTATCTCGCAGAACTTCTGCTGAGCAAGGGTTATATCGTGCACGGCGTGAAGCGCCGAAGCTCTATGTTCAATACACAACGTATTGACCATCTCTACCATGATCCGCATGAAAGAGGAATTCCGTTTCATCTCCATTACGGAGATCTTACCGACTCTACGAATCTCATCCGGATTGTACAGGAAGTTCAGCCCGACGAAATTTATAATCTCGCAGCGCAGTCCCATGTAAAAGTTTCATTTGAGTCGCCGGAATACACAGCGAATGCCGACGCAATCGGAACACTTCGCCTGCTTGAAGCAATACGCATTCTGAACCTCGGAGAGAAAACACGCTTCTACCAGGCGTCGACCTCGGAGTTATACGGCTTGGTGCAGGAAATTCCGCAGAAGGAAACCACACCTTTCTATCCGCGCAGTCCTTACGGAGTTGCGAAACTTTACGCTTACTGGATCACGAAGAATTATCGTGAAGCATACGGAATGTATGCCTGTAACGGAATCCTCTTTAATCATGAAAGTCCGATCCGGGGAGAAACTTTTGTTACACGGAAAATTACACGCTCTGCAGCGAAAATTAAATTGGGCCTGCAGGACAAATTATATCTCGGGAATATTGATGCAGAACGGGACTGGGGGCACGCGAAAGATTACGTGGAAGGAATGTGGCTCATGATGCAGCAGGATAAAGCGGATGATTTTGTCCTTGCAACCGGAAGGAAAATCTCTGTCCGCACTTTTGTGGAATGGGCTTTCAATGAAGCAAGCATACAATTGCGTTGGGAAGGGAAAGGAATAGAGGAGCGGGGAATCGATAAACTTACCGGCAAAACGCTGGTGCAGATTGATCCCAAATATTTCCGTCCGGCGGAAGTTGATTTGCTCGTTGGCGATGCTTCCAAAGCAGAAAAAGTTTTGGGATGGAAACCGAAGCACACCGTTGAGCAGCTTTGTCGTGAGATGGTAATTGCGGACCTGAAAACTTTCAGTAAAGACAAGTACCTGATCGAAGGTGGTCACCAGGTGAATCAATCGATTGAATAATAAGCGTCATCCTTCGGCGAGCCTGTCCTGAGCGACAGTCGAAGGGCTCAGGATTACAGGTATCCGCAATTGAAGCAGTGTAGCACTCAGAATGAATAAAGATTCCAAAATATACATCGCCGGTCATCGCGGAATGGTAGGTTCGGCTATTCACCGCAATCTACTGGCGAAAGGGTTCACCAATTTCGTTTTCAGGACCTCTGCGGAACTCGATCTGCGCAATCAGGCGGCGGTCGCAGAATTTTTCGCGAAGGAAAAACCGGAATATGTTTTCCTCGCAGCAGCAAAAGTGGGAGGCATTCTCGCCAACAACACTTTGCGCGGGGAATTTCTCTACGATAATCTCATGATCCAGTCGAATGTGATTCATTCGGCATATACAAACGGGGTGAAGAAATTGCTGTTCCTCGGATCAACCTGTATTTATCCGAAGATGGCGCCGCAACCGATGAAAGAAGAATATCTTCTTACCGGAGCGCTCGAACAAACGAATGAACCTTACGCAATAGCAAAGATCACCGGCATTAAAATGTGCGACGCCTACCGCTCGCAATACGGGTGTAATTTCATTTCGGTAATGCCTACGAATCTGTACGGACCGAATGATAATTATGACCTCACTAATTCTCATGTGCTTCCGGCTTTGCTTCGCAAAATTCACAACGCAAAACAGAATGGCGATCCATCGGTGGAAGTCTGGGGCAGCGGGAAACCATTGCGGGAATTTCTTCACGCGGATGATATGGCCGATGCGTGCGTGTACATGATGGAGAATTTCAACGAGGCCGGATTCGTAAACATCGGAAGCGGAACAGAAATTTCCATCGGTGATCTTGCGAAACTGATTCAGAAAGTAGTGGGATACAATGGTGAGCTGAAATTTGATTCTTCGAAGCCGGACGGAACACCACGCAAACTCACGGACGTAACGAAACTGCATTCACTCGGATGGAAGCACAAAATAAATCTCGAAGAAGGAATCCGATCGGTATACGACAGCGTGAAAGATTCCCTTTCGGCTGATAAACCTATTCTGTCGGGCTCCGGCGCTGAACGTTTATGAGGAAACTCCTCCTGTTTTTATGGCTGTTGCCGGTTTGCCTGAAAGCGCAGAACGGGAACCTTCCGTTGAATGATCAATGGATGACAGAGACGGAAGCGCAGATGGTGAAGGCGCGTGGTATCAGTTTTCCTCCACCCTTATTGCGGTACGAAACAGATTCGCTGCTTCATGTTCTGATTCCGGCGGATACGGTAAAGGAGAAGGATTACGTAACGGTCGCATATCCTGCGCAAACATCCTTTCGCCCGATCATGGAGCAAGGGCATGGATTGCGGCACTACTACAATTATCAGAACCGGGCACCCGGATGGCGTCATACAAAAGCTTGTGTCGATAATAAAGGGTTCGCCTGTCGTGTCCGTAATTATCATCGCAGCCGCAGTTTGTTACAGGTAGAAAAACCTGCAAACGGCGACATTCCCTTCTTCCGCCTGTACATCGATCCGCTGGTAAATCTTCAGTATTTCAGCACTGGCGATACGGGCAGAGCGTATGTAAACAGCCGCGGGGTAACAGCGCGTGGAGACATTGGACCAAAAGTTTCCTTCGAAACTTCCTTCTGGGAAAACCAGGCGTTCCTGCCGTCTTACCAGGATTCGTTCGTGCTGGCTACAGGAATTATTCCGGGAATGGGACGGTGGAAAAAATTCAAGAACGACGGATATGATTATGCAATGGCCAGCGGGAATATTTCCTGGTCGGTCTGCAAATACTTCAATATGCAGATCGGAAGCGGAAAACATTTCATCGGCGACGGAACCCGATCGCTCTTACTTTCCGATAACAGTTTCAATTACCCGTACGCGAAATTCACCGGTTGGGCCGGACCGAACAAGAATCTTCAGTATACGGTGATGTATGCATCGCTGATGAATCTTACGGATGGAGGTGTAACGACTCCTGTCGGAACAGAACGCCTGTTCCAGAAAAAATCGATGGTGATTCATCATCTCGCGTATCGTTTCATGCGCCAGTTTGAAATTTCTGTTTTTCAGGGAGCGATCTATCAGCATGCCGATACACTGAACAGACAACATCTCGATTTCTGGTACTGGAATCCGGTAATGTTTGCAAGCATGGCGAAGTACGGATTGAAAGACACGAATAATTATGTACTGGGATTCACGGCGCGCGCAGACCTGTTTCAGACACTTTCGCTCTATGGCCAGTTTGTTATTGACGAAATGGGCAGAGACAATCACGCGAAAACGGGCTATCAGGTCGGAGCAAAATATTTCAACGCATTTACCGTAAAGCATCTTCATTTCCGTATAGAATATAACAAGGTGAACAAATTCACATACGCTCACGAAGAGGCCCTGCAGTCGTGGTCGCATTACAACCAGGCGCTCGCGCATCCGTTGGGCGCAGGTTTTTCCGAAGTCAATGCAAGCCTCTATTATAAGTTCCGCGATTTCTTTTTCTACGGTACTTATTTCGTGGCGAACGCAGACGTAGACTCGGCATACGGCAACGGTGGTACAGATATTTTCAAATCGGATGCAGTCGTCAATACTGCGCTGACCACTCCGGTTACACTGACCACCATGGATGTTCACATCGGCTGGATGATCAGCTATGCCAGCAATCTCAACCTGTCGGTAGGGTATAAAGTCCGGAATCTGTCCGGTTTCGGGAACCCGGAGAAGACTTCCTTCGTATATGTCTCCCTGCGGACGTCGCTCACTAACCAGAATTTTGATTTCTTTTAAATCATTATCTTTGTCAACAACCTGTTGATAACCTGTCGGTTGTCTGTTGATTGCGACTATGCTCACACCGATGACTTACCTCATTTTAGCCGGAATTACGGCTTTTTTGGTTGTTTTGCTGGCTACGCCTGCCCTCATCAAGGTTGCGTTCCTGAAGCGTCTGTTCGACGAGCCGAACGATGCCCGTAAGCTTCACAAGCGGGTGGTTCCGACCATTGGTGGCATTATCATCTTCGCAGCCACTCTTTTCGCATGTTCTCTTTGGTTCCCTTTCGATAAGCCGGAAAATGAAGTCGGTCAGAATGGAGTCCGTCTTTTCCAGTTCGTAGTGGCCACGCTAATCATCATGTTCTTCGTAGGCATCAAGGATGATATCATCGGAACAGCGCCCATCAAAAAACTCGCGGCCCATGTGATTGTCGGAATGATTCTCGTGCTGATGGCAGAGACACGCATCCGCAGCATGCATGGGCTTTTCGGCATTGAAGAAATTCCGCTGTGGGCAAGTATTTTTCTTTCCCTCTTCACGTTCATCGTCGTAGTCAACGCCTATAACCTGATTGATGGTGTAGACGGACTTGCAGCCGGTGTCGGTCTGATCGGTGCAGCTACGCTCGGAACCGCTTTCGCATTAACTCACCAGCTGGTTCCTGCATTACTTGCATTCTCACTGAGCGGCGCACTTGCTGCGTTCCTCGTGTTCAATTTTTCTCCTGCGAAAATTTTCATGGGCGATTCGGGTTCATTGAGTATCGGTCTCATCATGAGTATTCTTGTGATCACTTTTATAGAACACACACCATCGGCGGCAACACCGTTATGGATGAAAACGCTTGTGAATCCCGTGGTTGGAATGGCAATACTGGCATACCCGCTGACCGATACGCTGCGCATTTTCGGCTACCGTGCATTGCGTGGCGTTTCTCCGTTCTCTGCCGACAGAAATCACCTGCATCATTTGCTGATCGACAGCGGAATGAGTCATCGCAAAACAGTTCTGTGGATTTACACGGTAAACATTGCGATCATCGGTCTCGCAGTTTATACCAGTTCAACATTGACCATCACACTTTCATTCATCATCACCGGCGGAACAGTTGTATTACTTTCAGCAATTCCATGGCTGTTCAAGCGCGCTCATGCAGCGAAGCAGAAGCAGGAAGGCGGGAAGACGCGTCACATCAACGAAGCAGCTGCATGACCCTTCGACTAAGCTCAGGGCATGGTTTCCGGTTTCCGGTTTCCGGTTTTCGGGGCACTACCGGTCGTTCACCTTTAAAAGTTTGCCTGTTCACTGTTCTTCTGTTCGCCGTTCACGGTCTGAGCGCTCAGCAGGTTGTATTGTCCACACCTGATGAAAAGATATTAATCGGACAATATCTCAATCACGGATCAGCGATTGTAACTCAAAATGGAAATGGATCAGCAATCCTTCAGCCAGCGGTATTTCATTCCGCAGTACAACCATATCTTAATTCCGATATCCAGCAATATTATAATTACTCTCCTGAGGATTCATTTGACTTAACGATTGATTATCGTGTTGCAAAAATTGCAGGTCGATTTTCGAATCCGGTTATTTATTCGAAGAGAAATGAGTTGGATGACAATGTCAATCTTAGAAACTCATCATTCGGGATCAAACCGATTTACGATATTTCTTTCGGCTACGATCTGAAAGCATCAAGTCCGTTACTCACAACTGCAGGAGGAATCCGCATCGGTGCCGACTACAAACAAAAAATCGGATTCGATCTCCGTCTCGCTGCTGGAACAACAACACTCACGAACTACCAGGATTCACTCGCATCTCATTGGGGATTTGTTCCGGGCTGGGGCGATCGTGCGTACATGCTCGACAGCACGAAGTATGGTTTCCAGCATCTTTCAGGAAATATTATCTGGCGTCCGACACCGGTTTTTAATTTACAGGTTGGTCGCGATAAACATTTCTGGGGCGATGGGCACCGTTCACTTTTCTTAGGCGATCAGGGTCCGGCGTTTCCGTATATCAAAGCGCAGACTACGATCTGGAAACTGCAATACACTTCTTTATTTGCATGGCTGCAGGACTGGACGCATTCAAACGGAAGCAGCAAAGATTTCCGCAGCAAATTTGCATCAATGCATTACATCAGCTTCAATGCAACGAAGTGGTTCAATATTTCCGTTTTCGAAGCGGTAGTGTGGCAAGGCACCGATGAAAACCGGAGACGTTGGTTTGATCCGAACTACTTAAATCCGCTGACGTTTTTCCGTCCGGTGGAATATAGTTTGGGATCTTCCGACAACGCAATGCTCGGCATCGCAGGGAAAATCCGATTCAACGGGAATAATGTTTTGTACGGACAGATTATCCTCGATGAATTTTACCTGAAGGAAATCAAAGACTGGAAACACGGCTGGTGGGCAAACAAGCAAGGCGTGCAGGTCGGCTACAAGTGCTACAACTTCGGAACAGTGGAGAACATGTACATGCAGATGGAACTGAACATCGTTCGTCCATACACATATTCGCACGGAAGTCCTCAGCAGAGTTATTCAAACGGTCCGTTGCCGCTTGCGCATCCGATGGGAGCAAACTTCGCCGAGTTCATCGGAATTCTTTCGTACAACATCAAAGGATTTACAATCACCGGGGAATTGCAGGCCTGCAGATACGGTGTTGATATAAACGACACGATGAATTACGGACAGAATGTTTTTCAGTCTTATATCACCCGTGAACACGAGTACGACAATAAAGTTTTCCAGGGTTGTCCGACGAATGTTTTTCTCGCGAAATTTTCGTCGTCGTATGTCTTCAATACAAAATTCCCCTTGCGGCTTCAGTTGACTGCAATTGCGCGCTCTGAAAAAACGAAGTGGAATGATCCGGCATTGGGTTCGTTGGAGAGAACTTTGAAGACTTCGTTTGTGATGGTGGGATTGAGTTTGCCGTTGTGGAGACCTCAAGATGACTATTAGCATTAAATTTTAACCGCCAAGACGCCAAGAGCGCCAAGGTTCTCCCAAATTTTCTCTGCGCCTCCGCGCCTCTGCGGTAAAAAAATAGCTGCGGTTTCGTCTCCCGTCTGTAGTCTGTGCTAACTTTGCGCGCTTGCTGGAAACCGGATTACATATCGCCAAACCAGCCGGGATCATGGGGAAAATCACGGAATATGCGCAGTTCACCAAACTCAGGCTTTCTTCCCTGGTCGTTTTTTCCGCCGTTCTCGGATATTTTATCGCGATTGAGGAACTGAAAACACCGGTTAACTGGCTGGAAATGACAATGTTGTTTTTGGGCGGATTCCTCGTTACGGGTGCTTCCAACGGATTCAACCAGGTTATTGAACGTGAGTATGACAAGCTCATGCCCCGTACTGCGACCCGTCCGTTACCAACCGGAAAAATGTCAGTTCACGAAGGCTTATACCTTGCAACTTTTTGTGCGGTTCTTGGCGGCGGGCTACTCTGGTATTTCGTGAATCCGCTGAGCGCAATCCTCAGTATTACTGCATTGCTGCTGTATGTCTTCGCGTATACGCCCCTTAAGAGAATAACACCCTGGGCGGTTTTTGTGGGCGCATTTCCGGGTGCTGTTCCTCCGATGCTGGGATGGGTTGCTGCCACTGAGGGATTCGGATTTATCGGTACCAACGCTTTGCTTCTTTTCGCTGTACAATTTATGTGGCAGTTCCCTCACTTCTGGGCAATTGCCTGGGTGGTTGACGACGATTACCGTAAAGCAGGTTTCCGTCTTTTGCCTTCCAAGGAGCGCGACAAGAGCAGTGCATTTCAGATCCTGGTTTACGCCATGTTCCTGATCCCGATCAGCATGCTGCCCATATTATTCGGCATGACAGGAATCATAGGAATAAGCATCGTTCTGCTTTGCGGAATTTTGTTCTTTTACCAGGCCTGGAAACTTTACTCAACACTCGAAATCAAGGCCGCATCTAAGCTGATGTTCGGCTCATTCATATACCTGCCGGTAGTTCAGCTGGCATATTTGTTCGGATAAAATGGCCACAGTTACAATGAAAATCACAGGCGAAGAGAAAAGAACCAAAGAGAAAGCAGAACGGAATCTGGTTCGGCTCGGCATCTTCAGCATCGTTATGTTGTTCGGCGGATTCACCAGTGCTTACGTGGTGCGCCACGATGGAGGAGCATGGTTCAGCATTAATCTGCCTACCCCGTTCTGGATCAGTTCTGCCCTGATCCTGCTCAGCAGCGTTACCATCATCATTTCCCAGTGGGCGTATAGCCGGGATCAAAAAGGAATGGGCAATGCGATGATGGCGTCGACACTCATTCTGGGATTGCTTTTCACTCTTTTTCAGTGGCTTGGGTGGAAGGAACTCGTGAGCAACGGTATCTTCTTATCGCCATCTGACGGGCAGGGGGCCCTTATTTCCGGTTCATTTATTTATGTCCTTTCCGGACTTCACCTGGTCCATTTATTTGGCGGATTAATCGCGCTGTTTGTCACGCTGATAAAGGGATTCATGGGCAAATACAGTTCTGCTAACATCCACGGGGTAAAACTCGCATCTATTTACTGGCACTTTCTGGATGCATTATGGATATATTTGTTCCTGTTTTTGACACTTTTTAAGTAAACTTGCAGCGCTGCTCCCGATCGATGCGGGACATCGTTCACCAGTCACCACTAAATACACATTCAGATTATGGCAGGTTCAACTGCAGAACTCGATCAGAAATACGCTTCCTGGGATGGCGGTATGTCTCCAATGCGTACGAGTTACGGTAAGCTTTTCATGTGGTTCTTCCTCGTATCAGATGCCCTGACTTTCTCAGGTTTCCTCTCTGCGTATGGGTTTTTCCGACACAATTTTTCAGGCGAGTGGCCGAACCCCCAGGCGGTGTTCCATCACTTCCCATTCCTTCACGGCGTTCACCTTCCCCTGATGTATGTAGGTCTGATGACCTTTATCCTCATCATGAGTTCGGTAACCATGGTGTTGGCAGTGGAAGCCGGTCACCGGAATTACCGGAAGGGCGTTCTCATCTGGATGTTCCTCACCATTATAGGAGGTCTGATGTTCGTCGGATCACAGGCGTGGGAGTGGACCAATTTCATCAAAGGATCGGAAGACGGATCGATATTGTACAATAAGGAAATGTATTTGTACAAGGTCGACCACGTGACGCATGAACCTATTAAGAGTATTCTTGTTCTGCACGGTCATGAATTAACGGAAGCCCAATCAGCTGACATTATTTCAAAAGGTGAGGTGTTCCGCGGTGCGAACCTTCAGTACAATGAGTACGGGCATCCTGCATTTGCCGATTTCTTTTTCTTTATCACGGGCTTTCACGGCTTCCACGTATTCTCGGGTGTGATTATCAACCTGTGCATATTCCTGATGGCACTGAACGGTTACATGAAAAGGGTTGGCCATTACGAGATGGTCGAGAAGGTTGGTCTCTATTGGCACTTTGTCGATCTCGTGTGGGTATTCGTATTCACCTTCTTCTATCTACTCTAATCAGCAACGAATAATATTATAGGCTATGTCAGAATTCAATGATGTATACCCTGACTACGAAGGGTTAGCGCACCACGACGAAACAGCTGGAAAGAAAATCCGCAAAAAGCTCTGGAAAGTTTTCTGGTTGCTGCTCGCTGTAACACTGATTGAGGTTGTGGTTGGTTTGTATTCTGCCGATTGGGGCCTGAGCAAAACATTCCTGAAATTTTTCTTCATCGGATTTACACTCCTCAAAGCCGGTTACATCGTTATGGTGTTTATGCACCTGGGAGATGAAAACAAGTGGACGAAGTGGGTGATCCTGATTCCTTACGCAACGTTCATTGGCTACCTGATCATTATGTGTACGATCGGGGAAGGTAATTACGCGAAGGAGCATCGCCTGGATGGACCAGGTTCAACGAATGGTCAGACGGGAACAACCGGTATCCCGCATGAAGAGGGCGGAAGCGGGGAGCATCACTGATCAATGAAGAAAATACTCACACTCAGTGCCATTCTTTTTCTACCTGCGTTCATTTACATTTATTTCGCGCTGGGAATTCCGAAAGTAAGAAGGGCTCCGATTTATGGTCCGCGTGAAGCTGTTCAGGTAACAGACGCCAACGGGAAAACAAGTACAGATACTTCTTATTATACTATACCGGCCTTCCGTTGTCTGACAACAGGAGGCCTTTCTTTTGATTCGGAATCCAGGCTCGACGGACGATCATACGTTGCGATTTTCCTGCCTCCCGACAGCATCAGAACCATCCTGCCCATTCTTGCGGAAGACATGAAGACCAACAGGAAATCATACGGATACGCACGATTTGTTTTCTTCGTTGCTACCGACTCAATGAATACTGATCCGCCGGATGTGGGTAAAGGCCTCGGCATTGGTGTTGACTCGGCATTCAGTTTATTTATGATGCCGGCCCAACTGGAAATGCAGCGCCTGAATTATTTTGTCCATGATCCGGCTCACCCGAAGGATCCGTGGCAAACCACTACTGATGCCGTGCTGATTGACCGACTCGGAAGAATCCGCGGTTACTACAACATACGTTATGCAGCGGATGTGAAGAAGATGAAGGAAGATGTGAATCACATTCTGCTGCGCGACGAAGGGGTTCAGACCCTGGAGGAAAGTAAGGTGGAACAAAAGCATGAGAATCCGTAGCAGTGTGCAGTCGGCAGTATGCAGTATGCAGTGGTTTCGATTCACTGCCTGCTGCGCACTCTTCACTGCTTACTGCGCACTGTCTTCATGTGGTCCCCAGACCGAAGAAACTCCTGAGTTCTACATGGAACCCATTCCGCGCCTGGCGAAGTACTATCCTGAGGTAGATGCAAAAGGCGACACGACATACAAAACCATTCCGGTAGATACTTTCATCAATCAGCGCGGAGAAATGTTTGTGACCTCACAACTGGCAGGCAGCATCTCGGTTGTGCAGGTATTCTTTACGAGCTGCGAAGGAATCTGTCCGATGATCTCCCGGAGTATGGCCGACGTGGAGAAGGAATTTCCCCGTGACGGCAGTGTAAAACTGGTTTCGTTTTCTGTTGATCCTGCACGCGATTCTGTTCCTGCCCTGCAAAAATATTGTGAGCGTTTCCGTTGTGATCTGGGTAACTGGACACTTGTTACCGGCGATAAAAAGAAGATTTACGATCTCATCCGTTATGGTTACCAGCTTCCGGATATTGAACCGGGCAACGGTGATGAAGAAGATTTCATTCACAGCGACCAGATTGTTCTCGTCGACCGTAACTCAATTATCCGCGGATATTACGGAGGAACAGATACGGCGCAGGTACGTATGCTCATCGAAGACATTCACACATTACTCAAGGAAAAATGAGCTACCCGGGACCCTCACTTCAGAAGAACGACAAGAAGGCCGGTTGGCTGATCGGAATATTTTCTTTCGTGGTGTTTGCGGTTGTTGCATCACTGAGCAAGATTCAGCTGAAAGCCGATTTAGGTTTTGATGTTCACATTTTCGCCGGTGCAAATGCTGTGATCAATTCTGTGGTTGCCGTGCTGCTGATTGTTGCATTGATTTTCGTGAAGCAGAAGAAATACATGGCACACAGGAAGACGATGATGGCGGCAATAGTACTTTCGGTTCTCTTTCTTGTTTCCTACATCACGCACCACCTGCTCAGCGGCGATACTTTGTACGGTGATTCAGATCACAACGGAATTCTCGAAGATGCCGAGCGCGCAGCGGTTGCATCTACACGCGGATTTTATCTCATCATTCTGCTCACGCACATTTTTCTTGCGGCGATTATTCTGCCTTTCATTCTCTACACTGCTTACCGCGGAATGACTGCCGAATTCCCGCGTCACAAAAAACTGGCGCGCATCACCTGGCCGATCTGGTTTTATGTGAGCGTAACGGGGCCGGTTTTGTATTGGATGATTTCGCCTTATTACCAGTAGGCAGCTCAGCAGTTTGGCAGTAGGCAGTATATTCGACCCCTACGGGGTCGTTTTTCACTTCTAAGTCATTTTTCAAGGAACATGCAATGCCTGCAGCATCGTTTTGAAAACCGACCTCTTAGAGGTCGCGTGTTCTTTGAAAAATGGTCCTTTTGATTTAACCGACCCCGAAGGGGTCGAATACTCCCGTCTCCCGTCTCCGATCTCCCGACTAACTCTTATCTTTGTCCCAATGAAATTCCTCCGCATATACATCCTGATCGCAATCGCGCTGTTGCTCGTAACAGATGCCGATGCTCAATGCGCGATGTGCAAAGCTGTGGCAGAAACAGGCAGCAAAGACGGCATCCCGGTTAACGGCGGAATCAACAACGCCATTCTTTACCTGATGACGTTGCCGTACATTCTTCTCTTCATTCTTTTCCGCAAAAAAATTGCAAGCTTCTACCGCGAGTGGAAAGCGATGTGGAAGTAATCCAGTAGGCAGTCGGGCAGTCTTGCAGTAGGCAGTCGGGCAGTCTTGCAGCAGGCAGTCAAAAAATAGAAAATTAAACCAAAGGTCGCGATCGCGATCTTTTTTTGTTTTCAGTAGATGTAATATTTTCTGATTCCGGCACTGCCTGCTGCCCAACTGCTTACTCTTTGTATGTAAGCATAACGGAATCACAATACTTGTAATCCGATTGCAGTACCACCTCTGTGCTGTTACGCCCGTCTTTGATAACGACACATGCAGTGTTGGGTGGAGTGGATCCCATATTCTCGGCGTAAAGCACGATCTGTCTCGGTTTCGATTTGTCGACATGAATGGTGATGGAAACTTTCTTGTGCGTGATCGCAAGATGTTCTACGATCAGTGAATCGCCGTAGTACAGGGAAACGCTGTCGCCATCCACTTCATTTTTATCAAAGACCTGTATCGTGATTTCATCGCCCGTGACTTCAATGTTTCTTCCTTTGCGCACTTTGCGGCCGTTGAGTTCACTCATGTACGCCGAAGCGGGCTTCTGAACGTTTACCGTGATCATGGCACTATCGCCTTCGCTCCGGACAATGAACGTGCGTTTCTTATTCATGTTTACTTTCAGTTCTTCACCGCCGCCGATTACCACATCCGGACGTTCAGCATCGGCCCACGTGTAGGTAGAGCCTCCGCTTGCTTTAAGTGTTGCCGTGGCTCCTGTAGTCACCAGCGTATCGCCTTTCACTGTAACGTGGAACTTCGCTTCACGCAGCGTGAAATCATCAATGAAATATGCAGCCATGCTGGTGCGGTACGTATGCGGAGACTCGTATGATTCCGCTTTCGGCATTTCTTTCACGATCGTATTGGCCGGTGAAAAAAAATTGCCGATAATGACATACGTGTACGCTTCCTGTGCTACGAATGTACCGCTCACTTTATACCAGCCGTTCGTCTGATCAATAACGGTCTTCACATTCACCTGCGGCTCACCGGTGATGATATAATCAGCTGCTGCGGAGAATGTGCCGGTCCTGAACAGCATTCCGATATTGTTGGTAGCCGCACCACAGTAATCGCCAAGCGTTACATAAAATTCTGCGTAGTATTTATTGCCTTTCACCAGCGGTTGTGTGAGCGTAACGCCAAGGTATTCCCGATAGGTTCCGCCATGCCCCGAAGTCATGATCATGCCCATGCCTTTTCCGCCGTGGGGATCTTCACTGCCGTAACTGTCCCAATGATTGGAGTGCGGACTTGCGTAGCACTCTTCTTTCGCCTCACTGCAGATGAAATCCGGTGTGCCCGATCCGGCGTTTTCCCACCCGGAAACGTAAGAGGATAAGCTTCCCTGCATACAGCCGCATGGAACCTGGGAATAGCTTTCAAAGCCGGGATTCGGTATGAGATTTTGTGCCTGCAACGATGTGCAGACGACTAACAGCAAAAGAGAAATCCGTAAAATCTTCATTCGTATCTGGCTACACTTAAGATGCTGAATGTACAGCGATTCCACAAAAAAACGATCCGCATCCGGCACCGAACAGTCCTCTGGATTCAAGTACAATTTACGAGGATTATCACACAAGATTCCCCGGCCAATTGTTAACTTTTGCCTAGTCGTCTTCCTTGTAAACAAGCATGAAAGAATCACAGGTCAGCAGGTCAGACTCTAACAGGAGATCGGCTGATTCCTTTCCGTCCTTGATGATCAATGCAGCGGTGTTGGGCGGACTGGTCCCTAAATTTTCCGCGAACAAAATAATCTGCCTGGGGTTTTGCTTATCGATCTTCAGCGTAAAGGTTTGGTGCTCGTGTGTAAGCTCAAGATGCTCAACAATCAGCGAATCGCCATAATACAGGGAAACGCTGTCGCCGTCGACGCTGTATTTGTCGTAAACACTGATCACGATTTGATCGCTGTGAACGATAATCGTTCTTCCTTTGAGAACCTGTCGGCCCTGAAGTTCGGCGATGTATTGCAGCACCCGTTTTTTTACATTCACAGTCACGTCGGCGAATTCATTCCCGCAGCTTACGCGAAAGGTTGTTTTCTTCTGCACTTTGATTTGCAGGGTTGCACCGGTTCCAAGCACAATTCCCGGATTGTTTGAATCAGCCCAGGTGTATACTGCATTTCCTCCTGTAGCATTCAATGTTGCCATCGTTCCGGTTACGACCACTGAATCGCCCGTTGCTTCCAGATCGGTGTTGCGGAAGACGCTTACATCATCAATATAGTACGCACTGTGATCGGCGTATTGTTGATGACTGATATCGCACATGTTTTTTTGTTTGGAGATGATCTGCTCCGGCAAAAAATTTCCAATCATAAAATAGGTGTAGGGCTGATCGGCTTTAAAGTCGCCACCCACTTTTACCCACCCGTTTGTCGTGGAAATTACTTCGGTGCAATTCACCTGCGGTGTACCGAAAATCTTGTATCCGGGTGCAATCCTGTACACGCCCGTCTGAAAGAAGAAGCCAATATTGTTCGTTGCGAAACCGGAATAATCTGCCAATGAAACATATGCTTCCACATGATAACTTCTGCCGACTACCAGCGGTTGCGCAAGATTGCAGCCGAGATATTCCCGGTAATCGTCGTGAGCGGAAGTCATGATCATTCCCATGTTGTTCCCGCCATGCGGGTCTTCATGGCCGATGCTTGCTTTGCAGGTGGAATTCGGATTTGCATAAGCTGTGAGCGGTGCTTGTTGAGTCAGAATGTCGGCCGAGCCCTGCGATCCCTGTTGCCAACCGGAAATGTACTGACTCATTTCACCGGTCATGGGTTCCGTAGGTATTATGCGCAGATTTTCGAAACCGGGATTAGGAACGAGGTTAGGCCGCTGGGAAAAGGCAGTGGAACTGACAAGAATTACCGAACACAAACTGATGTAGCTTTTCATGTGAATCAGGTTTTAGGGGGGGCAACCGTATAGGATATAAACGGGGGCAGGATGTAAAGTCACAACCAATTCATGAGAATAATTTCCGCCCTTTATTCCATAAAAAATTCACAAAAACGACAAGTGTCGGGGTTTATTGTACAGATGAAACCAAAGGTTGAATGGGCATTAGGCATTAGGGATTAGGGATTAGGCATTGGGGATTAGGCATTGGGGATTAGGGATTAGGGATTAGGGATTGGGTATTGGGGGATTGAGGTAGTGCGGAATAGTAAATTGTATTCCTGAATTCACTTATTCCTCTATTCCTCTAATCCCCAATCCCCAATCCCCAATCCCTATTCCCTATTCCCTATTCCCCAATCCCTATTCCCTATTCCCTATTCCCTATTCTCTATTCCCTATTCCCTATTCCCTATTCCCAATCCCCATTCCCCATTCCCCATTCCCTATTCCCTATTCCCTATTCCCTATTCCCTATTCCCAATCCCTATTCCCCATTCCCTAATCCCTATTCCCCAATCCCTCATTCCCCCTAATTCTTATCTTTGCCCCAGTTCTTTTCCAACAACTTATCCAGAAAGGCGGAGGGACCGTGCCCGATGATGCCTTGGCAACCCTATACCAGTAGGCAGTCTTGCAGTCTGGCAGTAGGCAGTCAAACGCAATTGTGACTTGACTGCCTACTGCACTACTGCCCAACTGCCTACTGATAAAGAAGGTGCCAATTCCTGCTCCACAAAACGTGGTAACAGATAAGTCAGAAGCAAAACTCCTTGAACTATCAACGATCCCTTCTGACAAAACAGCAGGGATTTTCTGCTTTTAAGCCATCAACGTATTGTCATCCTTCGGCGTAGCTCCTTGTCATCCTTCGGCTACGCTCAGTATGACAAGGACTTGAATCACGATTGTTTGTCAGACTGAGCGTAGTCGAAGTGACAAACAGCCGCAGGCTGACAAGACACCGTCACGCAGGGAAAGACTGATATTTTTATGGCAGACATCAGAAAAGAATTAGCAAAGCGTGTGCTCATCATTGATGGAGCAATGGGCACGATGATCCAGCGTTACAAGCTGGAAGAAAAAGATTACCGCGGTGAGCGTTTCAGGGATTGGAAACACGACCTGAAAGGGAACAACGATCTTCTTGTTCTCACCCAACCGCAGATCATTTACGACATTCACTGCGAATACCTCGCTGCCGGTGCTGATATCATTGAAACCAATACGTTCAATGCACAGCGCATCTCTATGGCCGACTACCACATGCAGGAGTTCGCGTATGAGATGAACCTCGAAGCGGCGAAGATTGCACGCAGGGCTGCAGATAGATTCATCGCGGAAAATCCGAAGAAGCATCGTTGGGTGGCGGGAGCTATGGGACCGACGAATCGTACGGCTTCACTATCCCCGGATGTAAATGATCCCGGTTTCCGTGGTGTAACGTTCGATGAACTGGTTGCTGCTTATCTCGAAGAAGCACGTGCTTTGCAGGAAGGCGGAGTTGATCTGTTTCTCGTAGAAACTATTTTTGATACACTGAATTCAAAAGCGGCGTTGTTCGCGATACAGACGCTGCAGGAAGAAACCGGTAAGCGTTTGCCGGTCATGGTTTCCGGAACAATTACGGATGCAAGCGGAAGAACATTGTCGGGACAAACAACCGAAGCATTCCTGAATTCCATTTCACATGTTGATCTGCTCAGCGTGGGATTGAATTGTGCACTCGGTGCAGAGCAGATGCGCCCGTTCCTCGAAGAGATTGCAGAGAAAGCTCCGTTCTTCGTGAGCTGCTACCCGAATGCAGGACTTCCGAATCAGTTCGGAGAGTACGATGAAACTCCGGAACAGATGGGCGAGAAGATCCGCGACTTCCTCGACAGCGGATTCATCAATATCGTGGGTGGTTGCTGCGGAACAACTCCGGCACACATCAAACGCATTGCAGAAATTGCGAACGGGACAAATCCGCGTCCGGTTCCTTACAAAGATCCGTACCTGCGTCTGAGCGGACTCGAACCGGTAACGCTTCGTCCTGATTCGAATTTCATGAACGTGGGTGAACGTACCAACGTTACGGGCTCACGTAAATTTGCAAAGCTCGTCATCGATTCGAAATACGATGAAGCATTGGCCATTGCACGCGACCAGGTAGAAGGGGGCGCGCAGGTGATCGACATCAACATGGATGAAGGCATGCTGGATTCCCAGGCGGCGATGGTTCGTTTCCTGAATCTGGTTGCAGCAGAACCGGATATTGCGCGCGTTCCGATCATGCTCGACTCTTCAAAGTTTCACGTGATCGAAGCCGGACTGAAATGCGTGCAGGGAAAAGCGATTGTGAATTCCATCTCCATGAAAGAAGGAGAAGCAGAATTCATCCGCCAGGCGAAGCTCGTGCGCAAGTACGGAGCGGCTGTCATCGTGATGGCATTCGATGAACAAGGCCAGGCCGATTCACTCGAACGCAGAATTGAAATCTGCAAACGTGCGTATGACATTCTCGTGAACCAGGTGCATTTCCCTCCGCAGGATATTATTTTCGATCCGAACATTTTCCCTGTGGCAACCGGAATGGACGAGCACCGGAAAAATGCGCTCGACTTTTTCAACGCAACAAAGTGGATCAAAGAAAATCTTCCGCATGCAAAAGTGAGCGGGGGCGTGAGCAACGTTTCTTTCTCTTTCCGCGGGAACGATCACGTGCGTGAAGCCATTCACTCCGCATTTCTTTATCACGCAGTAAAGCACGGCATGGACATGGGAATTGTGAATCCCGGTCAGCTGCAGGTGTACGATAATATTCCGAAAGAGCTGCTCGATCTCGTGGAAGATGTTCTGCTTGATCGCAACGACGATGCGACCGAGCGACTCATCAATTATGCAGAGAAAGTAAAAGGCGAAGGTGCCGGCAAGAAAGCAGAGAAGGATACCGCGTGGAGAAACGGAACAGTTACCGAACGACTCACGCATGCGCTGGTAAAAGGAATTGTTGATCACATCGACGAAGACGTAGAAGAAGCTCGCAAACAGTTCCCGAAATCTTTGCACGTGATTGAAGGTCCGCTCATGGACGGCATGAATGTGGTGGGCGATTTATTCGGAGCCGGAAAAATGTTCCTGCCGCAGGTGGTGAAGAGCGCGCGTGTGATGAAGAAAGCCGTGGCGTATCTCACACCGTACCTCGAAGCAGAGAAAGTAGCGGGAGAAGGAAAGTCCGCAGGAAAAGTTCTGCTGGCGACGGTGAAAGGCGACGTGCACGACATCGGAAAAAATATTGTGGGCGTTGTACTCGCGTGCAACAATTACGAGATCATCGACATGGGTGTGATGGTGGCCGCCGACCGCATCATTGAAACGGCGAAGAAGGAAAATGTAGACATCATCGGCCTCAGCGGATTGATTACACCTTCCCTGGACGAAATGGTGCACATGGCGAAGGAGATGCAGCGCGTTGGTTTGGAAGTTCCGCTGTTGATTGGCGGTGCGACTACTTCGAAAGTTCACACTGCGGTGAAGATTTCTCCGCATTACAAGCATGCAGTG
>Ga0255338_1002790_pt1 | contig 23531 bp, 17 predicted proteins | sample MeOH1_35cm_T4_19_FD_203715 | JGI IMG/M metagenome (GOLD analysis project Ga0255338, IMG submission 203715) | Sandy soil microbial communities from University of British Columbia, Vancouver, Canada - MeOH1_35cm_T4_195 | ecosystem: Engineered > Artificial ecosystem > Sand microcosm > Unclassified ...
AGACGATGAACTCGTTGAAGCCGTAGTGCGAATAGAGCTTCATGATGTGCCAGAGGATCGGCCGGCCGCCGATCTCGATCATCGTCTTGGGCTTCAGGTGGCTCTCTTCCGAGATGCGCGTGCCGAGGCCGCCTGCCAGGATTACCGTCTTCATGCCTTGCCTTCTCGCGCGGCGTCCGCGCCTCGAAGGCCGTCTTAGCGGGTAAGTCGGCGATCCAGAAGCCTTGCGCGGCGGGCCTGGGCGCGTGAAGGGAAGGCATGGCCGCACAGCCCCCCGCCACGCCCCTCGTCAGCTTCGTGATCGCCGGAGTCCAGAAGGGGGGCACGACGGCGCTGTTCGACTATCTGGGCGACTATCCGGACGTCGCGCTGCCGGACGCCAAGGAGCTGCACTTCTTCGACGACGAGGACCGGGACTGGAGCCGCCCGGACTACGCCGCCTACCATGCCCGCTTCCCTGCCCCCGCCGGCCGGCCGTGCGGCGAGGCGACGCCGATCTACGTCTACTGGCCGAGCAGCCTGGAGCGGATCGCCGCCTACAACCCCGCCATGAAACTGGTGATGGTGCTGCGCGACCCTGTCCAGCGCGCCTGGTCGCACTGGCGCATGGAGTACGCCCGCGGCGTGGAGACCCAACCGTTCGCCTGGTGCGTCCGTGAAGGCCGCCAGCGCCTGTTCGACGCCGAGCCCTGGGGCCACCACCGGGAGTTCTCCTATGTCGAGCGCGGCTTCTACGGCGAGCAGATGCAGCGGCTGTACGGGCTGTTCCCACGCAACCAGGTGCTGGTGCTGACCTCCGATGCGCTGCGCCGCGATCCCGGCCCCGCCCTTGCCCAGGTCCGCGCCTTCCTGGGGCTCCCGCCCGCCCCGACGCCGGCGCCGCGCGAAGTCCACGTCGGCCAGGAGATCGCCTATCCCTCGGAACTGACCCCCGGCGACATCGACTACCTGCGTCAGGTCTACGCCCCCGACGCGGAACGCCTGGCGGCCCTGACCGGGGTTCGGTTCGGCTAGTGTCCCGATTCCGAAGTTCGACAGCGCTTAGGGCAGGCTCCGACGAACTTCGGAATCGATAAGGACGCTAGCAAGCTTACGTTTCTATTGTGCTTCCTGGATTTGAAGTTCGCTCAGAGCTCGATCCAACAAGAAGGCGAACTTCAAATCCAGCACACTAGGGCGATTGAACCAACCCGAGCGACGAATGGTCTGGGGTCATAGTTTCGTCCCGGCGCATGGACACCCTCCCCCCATGAAGGTTCTGACCCTCCCCGGCCTTGCCGCCGCCGCGTTCGTCGTCGCCGCGCCGCTGGCGCCATCCGCGACCGGCGCCCCGGGGCAGCCGGCATTGTCGTTCCCCCTGGCCTGCGAGCTCGGGCGGACCTGCGAGATCCAGCACTACGTCGACCGCGATCCCGGGCCGGGGACGCGCGACTATCGGTGCGGGCTGCAGACCTACGAGAAGCACACCGGCCTCGACATCCGCCTGCTCGACATGGCCGCCCAGCGCCGGGGGGTGAACGTGTTGGCCGCCGCCCCGGGGACGGTGGTGCGGCTGCGGGACGGCGAGCCGGACATCTCGGTCCACGCCCCGGGCGCGCCCTCCGTCGCCAACAAGGAATGCGGCAACGCCGTGGTGGTCGACCACGGGAACGGCTGGGAGACCCAGTACTGCCACCTGGCGCGCGGCAGCATCGTCGTCAAGCAGGGCGACAGGGTCGCAACGGGCGCACCGCTGGCCCGCGTGGGCCTCTCGGGCAATACCGAGTTCCCACACCTGCACCTGACGGTCCGGCGCGCAGGCCGGATCGTCGACCCTTTCGCCCCTGACATGAGCCGTCCCGAGGCCTGCGCGGCGCAGGCCGGCTTGTGGAGCGCCCAGGCCCGAGCCCGCATGGCCTATCGGGCCGGCGTCGTACTCAACGCCGGCTTCACGGACGCCCAGATCACCCCGGCCGACGTGGAGAACGGCGGCCTGCGTCCCGCCACGCCCGCCTCCCCGCTGCTGGCCGCCTATGTCCGCGCCATCGCGCTCCAGCCCGGTGATTCGGTCGAGCTGGACCTGAAGGGACCGAACGGCGCGAGCCTGGCCCGCACCCGCGCCCAGCCGCTGCAGCGCTGGCGTGCGCAGGACTTCGTCCTGGTGGGCAAGCGCCGGCCGGCCACGGGCTGGCCGCGCGGGGTCTACGTCGCCGACTACAAGGTCTGGCGCGCCGGACGCGTCGCGGTGAGCCGCCGGATGCAGATCCGCCTCTAGCGCGCCGGTCGGCGCGTGACAGCCCACCGGGCATGACCGTACGACTGCGGGGATGGAATCGATCTTCTACGAGGCCGTGGAGCACCAGAAGGCCGGCCGGCTGGAGGAGGCGGAGGCCAGCTATCGCCGCATCGCCAGCTGGCAGCCCGCGCGCACGCTCGGCAACCTCGGTGTCATCCTCAGGATCACGGGCCGCCTGGACGAGGCCGAGGCGGTGCTGCGTGAGGCCCACGCGGCCGAGCCGGACAACCAAGGCATACGCCACACCCTGGGCAGGACCTTGCTGCAGCTGGGCCAGTACGCCGAGGGCTGGGCCTTCTATGAGGCGAGGCACGCCCTGTTGCCTCGGCCGACCGCGCCGTTGCCGGAGTGGCGGGGCGAGTCGCTGGCCGGGAAGCGCATCCTGGTCGTCGCCGAGCAGGGACTGGGCGATCAGATTCTGTGGTCGCGCTTCGTGCCCCTGCTCAACGCCCAGGCCGCGCAGGTCCGCCTGGCCGTCGCCCGCCCCCTGGTGCGGTTGTTCGATCAGTTGCCGGTCGAGGTCTTCAATGCCCAGGCGTTCGACAGCGGCATGGCCGACGTCTGGGCCTCGATGGGATCGGTCCCGCGCTGGCTGGGCGCTGGTCCGGACGACGCGCCCGCCCCGACGCTGCGGGCGCCCTCTCCCGGTCGGCCGCCCGCCGGCGTGGGCCTGATGCTGCAGGGCGGGGATCGCAACCCCCACCCCGAACGCGTGCCGGGACGCACGATCGCCAAGGCCATCCGTGGCCTGGCGCCCTTCGTCGAGCTGGCGCCGGAGCTGAGCGGCGCCCGGGATTTCGCCGACACCGCCGCACTCATCGCCGGCCTGGAGCATGTGGTCACCGTCGACACCTCGGTGGCTCACCTGGCGGGATCGCTCGGAGCCCCGACCTCGATCCTCATGTCGCGGCCCGCCGTCGACTGGTATGTCAACTGGAAGGACGAGCGCTCGGCCTGGTATCCCTCGGCCCGAATCGTGCGGCAGCGCTCGCCCGGCGACTGGGCCGGCGTCGTCGCGGACCTCGCCGCGACCCTGAACGCCCCCGCCTAAGCCTCCGGCAGGATGTGCTCCGGCGCCGCGCCGGCCGTCCGGCGGGCGTGCATCGCGCCGTAGAGCGCCTCCAGGTCCCGCGTGAACCGCGGCGCGTCGAAGAGGCGCTTCCGAAGCGGCCCTTCCGCCAGCCGCCGGCGGACCTCCACGAGGCGCGTCGGCTCCCGCGCCAGGCCGAGCGCCAGGGCCTCATACTCCGCCCATGAGTGGGCCACGAGGTCGGAGAGGCCGACGGCCGTGAGCAGGCTGGCGCCGACGCGTCCGGCGAAGGTGGCGCCCAGCAGGGTCACCATGGGCGTCTCCATCCACAGGGAGTCGCTGCCCGTGGTGTGGGCGTTGTAGGGCGAGGTGTCGAGGAACAGGTCCATGTGGCGCAGGCGTTCGAGATGCGTCTCGTTGGGCGCGGGCGCGGCGAAGACCAGGCGCGAAGGATCGACGCCCTGCCCGGCCGCCGCATCGCGCAGGTTCTCCACCGCCGCGGGGGCTTCACGGAACAGCCAGAGCACGCTGCCGTCCACCTTCCGCAACAGGCGCATCCAGACGGCGAAGACTTCCGGCGTGATCTTGTAGTTGTTGTTGAAGCAGCCGAACACGAACCCCTCGGCGGTCAGGCCGTGGTCGGCGCGGGTGGTGGTAGCCGGCGGCTTTGCCCGCTTCCGATCGTTCGGCTGGTAGGTCCCGGGCAGGTAGGCGATCTTTTCCGCATAGGCGCCCCGCGCCTCCGCCGGGATCAGGACCGGGTCGGCGATCAGGTAATCCATGAACGGCGCGCCCATGGTCGACGGATAGCCCAGGTAGTTCACCTGCACGGGGGCGGGGCGGCGCAGGAAGATCCCGGCGCGGGCGTCCTGCGTGAACCCCTTGAGGTCGATGGCGATATCGATGCCCAGGCCCCGGGCCAGGTCCACGATGGCGCCGTCGTCCATCGCCGCCACGTCGAAGAACCGCTCGAACGCCGGCGCCAGCCGCGCGCGCATCGCGTCGCCAGCCCCTTGTCGCCCGAACGAGAAGGCGGTGACCTCGAACGCGCGACGGTCGTGCAGCTCGAAGACCTCCGCCATCAGGTGGGCGGTGGCGTGGCTGTGGAAGTCGGCGGAGAAGTAGCCGATGCGGATCCTGTCCGCCGGCCCCGGCGTCGGCGCCGACGCCGACGCACGTCCCCCCGACAGGTGCATTCGCACATAGATCTGCGCGCAGGCCTTTTCGTCGGCGGCCGTCTCGGAGACGGCCAGGAGCGTGAACGGCGTGCTGGGCAACCGCCCTGCGCGAATGCCGGCCAGGATTGCATGGCGGTCGCCCTCGAAGCCCCGCCAGTCGCAGAGCTTCATCCGGGCGTAGAGCCGCTGGCCCAGGAGTCCGGGGTACTCCGGCTGGATGGCCGCGGCCCGGTCATAGGCGTCGGCGGCCTCGGCCCAGCGCTGCAGCGTGACCAGCGCATTGGCCCGGCCGTTCCAGGCGGCCACCAGCCCGGGATTGACCTCTGTGGCGCGGTCATAGGCCGCCAGGGCGTCGCCCGGCCGGCCGGTCGCCGACAGGGCGTTGCCGAGGTTCACGTGCGCGTCGCCCGACGACGGGTCCAGGCGGATCGCGTCCTGAAGGCTTGCGACCGCCTCGCGCGCGCGGCCCTGGCCCAGCAGGGCGACGCCGCGCGCGTTGGCGGCGCCGGCGAAGCCGGGCCTGAGCGCCAGGGCCCGGTCGGCCGACGCGACCGCCTCGGACCAGCGCTGGAGGTCATTCAAGGCGTTGGCGCGGTTGAGATGGCCGTCGGCATGTTCCGGGTCGATCGCCAGCATCGCGGCGTAGCGCGCGAGGGCCGCCTCGATCCGCCCCAGCCTGCGTAGCACCATGCCATGCAGGCGCAGGGCTTCCACGTCGGTCGCATCGGCGTCGATCGCCCTGGACAACCATCGATCGGCCGCCGGGTTATCTCCCCGGATCGCGGCAAGGAGCCCCCTGAGGTGCAGGACTTCGAACCCGCCTTCGCCGGCCGCGATCAGGGGGTCGAGGATAGCCTCCGCCTCGTCGTAGCGACCTGCGCGCTGCAGGGCGCGGGCCTCGTCCAGCGAACGCCGGCCGGCGCCGGCAGTTGGGAATTCGCTCATCGCCCCCTCTCGCACCGGCGCGCGGACGTCGCAAGGCGGGGGGACCGGCCGAGGGCCCGCCTGATGAACGATAAGTGATCCGCTCGGCTCTTCTCTCCGGTAGAGCTTTACGCTAACCTTTCAAGGTCAGCCTAGCTCTCCAATGGCTGTGTCGCTTTGGTCGGGTAGCGGGTCGCAAGACGCCGCTTCCCGGCCGTTGCGTTTCTGGGGCTAAGCGCCCGGGCGGATCTCCACCACATCATGCCGCGCGAGCCAGATCAGGCCTCGCTCGAGGAAGTTGCGGCGAGGCGGGGCCACCAATTCGCGCAGCGTCGCGACGGAGACGTCTCCTCGTTCGGCCAGGTGGTTCAGCACGGCCTCCACCTCCTGCAGGGTTGGCCGGTTGAAGCGACTGTAGGACGCCAACGGCGCCGCGAGGCGGGCCTGGGCCAGCGGCAAGGTCATCCCGGGAACCAGGCCCACGAGGTCACCGCGGTTGATGTGCCGGGTGGGATAGTTCTCGAAGAGGGTGAAGGGGTCCGGCGCGAAGGGGTTGGCCCCAGGCGCAGCGGCGGGCGCGGCGCGGCGGCGGGCATCCTGCTCGGTCCACAAGGCTTCGTACTGAGGGATGATCGCCGACCAATCGAACACGCGGCGCGCCTGGGCCTGGGCCTGGGCGCCCATCCGATGGCGCAGGCCTTCGTCGGTCACGAGGCTGACCACGGCGGCCTCCGCCTTGCCGAGGTCGACGGCTGTGTATTGGCCGGCCGCGCCTATGTAGTTCTCATAGGTGAGCCATCCGTTGTTGTAGTAGTAGGCAAGGTCGCCGCCGAAACCGGCGCGGGGCCCCAGCGTCGGGACCCGGAATCCGTCGTCCCCGTCGCGCACGGTATCCTTGTAGCCATCCCAGTCGCTGACGACCGACGGCAGGCCCGCGGCCATCGCCTCGACCGGCGTGAGGCCGAAAGACTCCTGTATATTGTCGGAGAAGCTGATGAAGAAGTCGGCGACCGACCAGATCGAGAACCGAACGTCCGGCGGCCGGCCGTCCACCTGCCGATACTCCACTGATGGGCAAAGCTTGCGGGTCTCTGCGTGGTAGACCTCCAGCGCCCCGTCGGACTCGGCCCAGCCTGAGTTCACCCAGTAGATCGTCCGGCCGGTCCGTGCAGCGGCCCGCTCCAGCGCCATGGCCATCAGCCCTGGGTTCATCTTCGCCTTGGTGTGGAAGCGGCCGACATAGAGGGCCACCACGGCGTCGGCGGGGATATCGAGACGCTCGCGCCAGGCGCGGCGGTGGTCCGGCGTCGTCGAGAAGTCCGTGCAGTTGACCCCCAGCGGGATGGTCACGCGCTGAGCCTCGGGTCGGCGTCGAGGGCCGTACGCCTGGCCCATGTATTCGCGCATCATGCCGATCTGGGCGTCGACCGCGGCGCGGACGGCGCTCGAGGTGCAGATCAGCGCGTCGTAGTCCTCCAGCGGCGCCACGAGGAAGTTCGGCAGGATGCCCATCACGTTCGCGCTGGCGGTGGTGTGGGTGATGCCGCTGATGGCGTAGCGGCGCGCGCCGTGCTGCAGCCGCCGCCAGGCCTCCTCGGGCATAGCCGGCGTGGGCAGGTGCAAGACACCGGGATCGTCCAGGGAGCTGCGACCGGTCGGCGGGATCCAGCGCACCGGGCGGGCCGGCGGCTCGACGCGATGGAGCAGTTGCTCCAGCTGATTCTGCCCGACACCGGAGGCGTTCCAGAGATGGAAGCGCTCGACGGAAGCGTGACGGACGAAGCCTCGCAGGAAGCTCTCGCCGGCCGAGTGCCGCCCCAGCAGCCGCGACGCCGAGGTGTCGAAGGCGTCGGGGTGGAAGTAGATCGCGGCGTTGCCCATGCAGGAGCGCTCTTAGCGTAGCACCTGCGCCGGCGGCAAAGAAAAAGGGCCGCCCCGAAGGGCGGCCCCAATCCAGTATCAACCCGTCTAAGCAGAGTAGGCTTAGGTGGTGATGTTACCGGCGCTGATGTCGGCCAGCGTGCGGCCAACCAGCACCACGGCGTCTTCAGCCGTGCCGTTGTTGGCGCCGCTGTCGGCGAACACCACCACGTCCGAACCAACCTGGACCACCACATAGTCGGCGGTGCCGTTGATCTGGGCGTCGGCGAGCGTCTTGGCCTGTTCGTAGGTCGAGGCCGAGAGCTCGAGGTAGTTCGTACCGTCGCTCGCCGTGCCAACACCCGCGAAGTCCAGACGATCGCCCGACTGCCAGTCGCTGATGCGGTCCAGCGTCGCGATCGCGAAGCCGGAGTCACCGTTGCCGAAGGCGAACAGGTCGTTGCCGTTGCCGCCTTGCAGCGAGTCGGCGTCGGCGCCGCCGCTGAGGGTGTCGTCGCCGTCGCCACCGGCGATGACGTCGGCGCCCGTGGTGCTGGTGAGGCTGTCGTTGCCGCCACCGCCGTCGAGCGTGTCTTCACCCGTGGTGGAGGAGACGGTGTCGTTGCCTTCCCCAGCGCCAGCGCTGTTGTCGCCATCGACGAGCACGATGGTGTCGTTGCCGGCGCCACCGGTCACGATATCGTCGCCGGCGCCCACGCTGATCGAGTCGTTGCCGTCGCCGCCCGTGACGTTTTCAACGCCAGCCGCACCGATCACCGTGTCGTTGCCGACGCCGCCGTCGATCTTGTCGTCGTCGCCGCCGTTGGTGATCGAGTCGTTGCCGTCGCCGCCAACGATGTTGTCGTTGCCCGCGCCGGTGTTGATGACGTCGTTGCCGACGCCGCCGTCCACCGAGTCAGCACCGGCATCGGCCGTGACGGTGTCGTTGCCGTCTTCACCCGAGATCGTGTCGGAACCGCCGACCGAGACCAGCGAGTCGTCGCCGAGGTTGCCGTTCAGCAGGCTGCCGCTGGTGCTGGACAGGCTGATGACGTCGTTGCCTTGACCGCCGAACATCGTGAACTTGCCCGTGGTCGTCGCCGCGGAGCCGATGGTGTCGTCGCCGGCATTGCCTTGGATCGTACCGCCGCCCGTGGTGGCGGCCGCGACCGTATCGTTGCCTTCGCCGCCAGCCACCAGAACCGTGCCCGTGCCCGTGATGGAGACGGTGTCGTTGCCGGTGCCCGCGTCGATGGTGGCGGCGCCACCGCTGCTGACGATGCTGTCGGTGCCGCTTTCGCCGAGGATGGTGTCAGCGCCACCGGTGCCGACGATGGTGTCGTTGCCGCTGTTGCCGTTCAGGAAGTCGGCGCCGGTGCTGCCGGTGACCGAGTCGTTGCCCTGACCGCCGAGGAGCGTGGAAACGCCCGACGCGACAAGGCTGTCGTTGCCGAGGTTGCCCTGAGCGAAGTTCGTGCCGGAGCCAGCGCTGATCGAGTCGTCGCTCTGGCCGCCGTAAGCGGTGTCGTTGCCGGCGCCGCCGTCGAGGACGTCGTTGCCGCTGTTGCCTTGCAGCAGGTCGTTGCCCGAGTTGCCGATCAGCGTGTCGGCGCCGTCGCCACCGTACAGGCCGTCACCGGCGGTGCCGCCGGTGCCAACTTCGCCGGCCGCGGTCCCGATGAACAGCACCGAGCTGTCCGGGAAGATCGGCTGCTCGCCCGCCAGGCCGGTGGCCGGGAAGGTGACGGTCTTGCCGGTCAGGCCCGAGATCAAGGTGATCGTCGGGACCGGCTGCGAAAGCGTCGCCGCGTTGAAGCGGACGGTCGTGATGTTCGCGCGTTCTCCGGTCTGGCCGAACACGAGCGTGTCGGTGCTCGCGAAGGTCGCGGCCTGCGCGTCCGTAATGTTCTCAAAGAAGTAAGTCGCCATAGATCTCTCCAGTCTGTGTCACACGGACCCCTGGAACGCTTGACCCCCATCCCCGATGGAGCAGTCCCAGCGGTCCATTACCCCAAGCGCCATAGCATGGCTGCGGCGTAGGTTAGACGAGCCCAAGGGGAGACGTATCGGAACCCCGCCAATTACGCAACATCAAAAAGCCCCCCAAAACTTCGCGCGAAGGGGTGTTGCACAGGCGCCTCTACTCTTCGCGGAAGGCGTCTTCGAGGGTGGCCGTAATTGGCGAAATCAAGAAGCCCATGACCGACCGTTCACCGGTCACGATGAGCGCCGCCGCGGGCATGCCGGGCGTCATCTGGACGCCCTTCTTGAGCTTCTTGAGTTCACTCGGCGCGATGCGCAGATCGACCCGGTAGAATGTCGTTCCGGTCTTCTCGTTGGTCATCCGATCCTTCGAAACGACCGACACCGTGGCGTCCAGCGAATCATTGAACCGCTGGTTGAGGCCGGTCAGCTTGACCTTGGCCTTCATGCCTTCATGGACTTCGTCGACGTCCTCGGGCTTGATCATCGCCGTGACCGTCAGGGGCGTGCCCGAGGGCACCACGTCCATCATCACCTCGCCACCGCCGACGACGCCGCCGACCGTGAACTGGGTGAGGTTGAAGACGTAGCCGTCGACCGGCGACCGGACCACGGTGGCTTCAAGATTCTGCCGCGCCGTGGTCAGGCGCGGAATGACGTCGGCGAGCTTGGCCTGACTGTCACGGAGCCCCTCGGCGGCCTGGCTTTCACGCTCGTTGCGGATGGAGGTCAGCTGGAGCCGGGTCTCGCCGATCTGCTGCCTCAGCCGAGCGATCTCGGACAGGAGCTGGCCCTTGCGGCCACCCAGTTCGGCCAGGGTGCGTTCGTAGCGCAGGATCAGGTTCTTGGACGCGAAACCTTGTTCGAACAGCTTGCGGTAGCCGGAGAGCTCTTCCTCGGTCAGGCGCTGCTGCTCGATGATCGAATCGAGCTGAGCCTGCGCGCCGACGACCTGGGTTTCCTGCTGTTCGATTCGCTGCTGAAGCACCGCGGCCTGGCTCTGGAACAGCTGCTGGCGGGTCATGAACACGAACTGCTGGTCGCGCACCAGAGTGGCGACCGCCGGATCGCCCATGCGGGCGGTGAGTTCGGCCGGCAGTTCCAGCGTGGTCTTGCCGAGGGCTTCGGCGCTGAACCGGGCGTTCTGAGTCAGGAAGGTGTCGTACTGATTCTGCATGACCGTGACGGCCGCGCGGGCCTCCACGTCATTGAACAGGAGCAGAGGCTGGCCGGCGCGGACGTGCTGGCCTTCCTTCACCAGGATGGCCTTCACGATCCCGACGTCCTTGTGCCGCAAGGTCTTGCGCTGCGCATCCGCGCGCACTTCGGCCTGGGCGGTGATGCCGGTGCTGAGCTGGCTGACCGAGGCCCACAGGCCCAGGCCCAGGACGAAGGCGCCGATCACGCCGGCGCCCACCACCATGGGCCGCCGCAGCCGCTGCTGCAGCTCCGTGGGCATCGGCTCCTTCTCGTCGCTCCCGAAGGTCGGGGCGACGTAGCTCCGTTTGACGGGCGTCAGGTCCAGTTTCATCGGCCGGCCTCCACCGCGCGCACTTCAGGCGGCTGCGCGGGCTTGACGAGACGGGACATGACCTGGTCGCGCGGACCGAACAGCTCGACGCGCCCATCACGCAGCACCAGCATCTTGTCCGCCGCGCGGAAGACGCCGGGCTTGTGCGAGATGATCACGACCGTGGCGCCGTTGGCCTTCATGGCGTCGATGGCGCGCATCAGCGCGTCCTCGCCCTCGGCGTCCAGGTTGGCGTTCGGCTCGTCCAGCACCACGAAGGCCGGCTGGCCCAGCACCGTGCGCGCCAGGCCCACGCGCTGCCGCTGGCCGGCGGAGAGCACGACCCCGCCCTCGCCCACGTCGGTGTCGTAGCCCTTCGGCATGCGCAGGATCAGCTCGTGGACGCCCGCGAGCTGGGCGGCGGCGACGACTTCCTCGTCGGTCACGCCCTCGCGGAAGCGGGCGATGTTGTTGCGCACGGTTCCGCCGAACAGCTCGGTGTCCTGCGGCAGGTAGCCGATGTGCCGGCCGAAGTCGGCGCGGTCCCAGGTGAAGACGTCCGCGCCGTCCAGCCGCACGACGCCGTTCAGCGGCTTCCAGATGCCGACCAGCAGTCGCGCCAGGGTCGACTTGCCCGCACCGGACGGACCGATCACGCCCAGCACTTCGTTGGGGTCGATCGTGAAGCTGACGTTGCTCAGCACCAGCTTCTGCATGCCTGGTGGCGCGAAGTTCACGCCTTCCACGGACAGCTTGCCCAGCGGGCGCGGCAGGGACGTGGCGCGGGCGGGCGGCTCGGCGCTGGCCAACAGCTTGTTCAGCCGCTCGTAGGCCCGGTACATGTTGTTCAGGGCGTCCCACGAGCCCACGATCTTCTCGATCGGCTGCAGGGCGCGGCTGGCCAGGATCATGTTGGCGAACAGCATGCCCGAGTGAATTTCGCCCTTCATGATCAGCCAGGCGCCGATCGCGATGATCAGCACCTGCATGCCCATGCGCACCGCCTTGATGACGTCGGTGTACATGTTCGAGAGTTCGGCGGCGGTGGCGCCGCGCTCGATGGTCACGGCCCGATGGCGCGCCCATTCCTGCCCGAGCGTGGGCAGCATGCCCATGGCGCGGACAACCTCGCCGTTGCGCAGGGCCGCGTCGGTGAAACCATAGCTCTTCAGCGCGGCTTCGTTGGCCTCCTTCAGGGCCCCCTGCGTCGCGCGGCTCTGGGCGATCGCCAGGACGACCAGGACGACGGCGCCGATCAGGGTCACGGAGCCCACCAGCGGGTCGATGATGAACAGCACGCCCAGGAACACCGGGATCCAGGGCACATCCATGAACGCGGCCGCGGCGATGCCGGTCAGCGACTGGCGGAACTGGTCGAGGTCGCGCAACGCCTGCGCCCGCGCGCCCCAGTCGCCCCGCACGGCAGCGTCGAACAGGCTGGTGAACACTCGGCCCGACACCCGCTGGTCCAGCGCGACGCCGAAGTTGATCAGGATGCGGGCCCGGAAGTCGTCGATCACGCTGGAGATGGCGAACACGAACAACGTCACCAGCGTCAGCATCCACAGCGTGGCCTGACTCTGGCTGGTCATGACCCGGCCGTAGATCTGGTACGTGTAGAGCGGCAGCGCCATGTAGAGCAGGTTGGAGACAAGGCTGAAGCCGAACGCCACGGCGGCGGGCTTGTAGCCCGCGCGCAGCGCGCGGCCGAGCACGTTGTCAGGCAGGTCCGTGAGGAACGTCAGGAATTTCATGTCGCCTAAGCCGTGCCTTGAGACCCTACGGCCTGATACACCAAACCGCGTAGAAAAGGGTGAACGCACTCGAAGATCGCGCGTTCGCGCTCAACGCGGCAGCAACCCGCCGAAAGCGCGCGTAGATGCGCAGGCGGCCCCGCCTTGTCAATGCCGCCCCACATGTGGATGTCCATGCTAAGAACCGCCGACCGGACCCCTGCGCCAGGAGCCCCGATGCCGCGGATCGCCATCGTCGGCAGCTGCATAACCCGCGATCTGTGGCCAATCCGTGGCGGTGGCGCGGACGCGCTGCTGTACGTTTCCCGGACCAGCTTCCCGGGCCTGCTGTCGGCGCCGGTCGAGGGATTCCGTCCCGAGGAAGACTTGCCCGGCGACCTGCACCAGCATGAGCACAAGGCGCTGGTCGCCGACCTGCGGAAGACCACCTTGACCACGCTGATGGCCTACCGGCCGACCCACGTGATCTTCGATTTCATCGACGAGCGATTCGACCTGCTTTCGGTGGGCGGGGGGCTGGCGTCCAACAGCGGCGAGATGGTGCGGAGCGGCTACCGGGCGCAGCCGGCGCTCGGCCCGGCGCGCACGGTCCCGCGCCTCTCCGAAGCCGGCGAACGGCTGTGGCTGGAGGCGGTGTCGGAGTTCGCCGCGGTGGTGCGCGCCACGCCGCTGGCCCGCGCCCAGCTCATCCTGCACAGCGCCCGGTGGGCGGACCATCATCGGTCGGCGGACGGTCGGGTGAAGCCCATCGACAACGTCGAGATCGTCGGCGGACAGAAGGCGGTGATCGCCGACTACAACGCGCTGCTCGATCGTCAGGAGGCGGCGTTCGCGGCGGTGATGCCGCCGATGGCGCGGATCGACGCCGGGCCGTTCCGGCTGGCGGAGACCGAACACCGCTGGGGCCTCAGCCCCTTCCACTACGTGCCGGAATACTACGACGAGGTTCGCCGGCAGCTGACGTCGATCGACGGTCTGCAGGACGCCTTCAGCGACCGCCTCGCCGCGCCCAGTGCTCCAGCGGCGTGACGCCGCGGCGGACCAGCCCCGGGCGAGTGGCCACGTAGGCCGCCGTGGGGAAGCCGGGCCGGGCCTCGGCCACCGCCCAGGCGCCGCCGCGCAGGTAGTCGATCAGCGGGTGGACGCCCGGCGCCAGGGCCTCGCCCCTCGCCTCCACATAGGCCGGCAGGTCGAACCAGGGGCTGGGGCTCGCACCCTCGAACCCGCCGTTGGAGAGGAAGTGGGTTAGCGGCTCCATGCCGGACTCGGCGACGCCGGGGTGCTGCTCGACATACCAGCGCGGATCGAACAGCGGATGCGGCGACAGGCCGGCCTTCCAGCCCGTGGCGAGGTAATGCGCCAGCGGCGGCTGGCCGCCGGTGTCCGGCGCCTGCTCGGCGTACCACGCGGGGTCGAACAACGGGTGCGGGCTCAGGCCCGTATGCCAGCCTTCGCGCAGGTAGTGCGCCAGGGGCTCGTCGCCGGGCGCAAGCACCGGGGCCTGGGCCAGATAGTGGGCGGGATCGAAGGCGGGATGCGGCGAGAGACCCCGCGAGGCGCCCACCCGGACGTAGTGCTCGAGCGGCGTCACGCTGGTGGCCGCCAGCTCGACGGCGTTCTGGCGGCCGTACCAGGCGCTGTGGAACAGCGGGCCCGGATCGCGGCCCTCGCGGCCCCCGACGACCAGGTAGTGCACCAGCGGCGCGCTCCCGGCCGTGGCGACGTCGGCGTTGGTCTCCAGGTACCAGGGCTGGTCCATAGCGGTGAGCGGGGCCACCGAGGGATTGGCGCCGCGCCGGGCGTAGGCGGCCATGTGGCGCAGGTCGTGGAGCGGGCGGCCCGTGCCGCGCCAGACGCCGCTGCGGGCGATCACCAGCGCCTGGCCGGGCGACCACAGTCGCGCAAGGATACGATCGAGCAGGCGGCTCAGACGGTTGTGGCGCCGCAGGCGGCCGCCGCCCCGCGCCTGGAAGGCGGCCACGGCCTGGTCGCGCAGACGGGCTTCCAGCTCGGCGCGGGCGGCCAGCGATTCGGTGAGCGCCAGGGTCAGCTCGGTGCGGGTCAGCGCCTCGCGCACCTGCGCCTGCTGCGCCAGCCGGTGGGCGCCGGCGAAGTCGCGACTGAGCCGGCCCACCTTCGCCGTCACGGCGCGGGCCTTGTCGAGCATCGCCCCGTGGGCGGCCTGGGCGTTGGGGACGGTGTCGGGCGCGGCCGGAGCCTGCGCCGTCACGCGCCTTCGTGTTCGAGCCATTCTTGGAAGCTGCCGCGCCCGGAGGCGAAGGGGTTGGGGAAGGCCTGCTGGAGGTCGGTGCGCTCGCGATAGAGCACCCGCTCGCTCTTGGCGATGGGCCGGCCGTCGTCATAGGCGCCGAAGGCCCACCAGCGCTCGGGGATCGCCGGGTCGGTGGCCGCCGTCACCAGCCGCTTGTACCAGGCCCAGATCTCGTAGACCGGGAAGTTCTTCCCCGCGTAGCGCTTGGTCATGGCGTCGCCGATCGCGCCCAGCTTGGTGAAGTGCCAGAACCGCAGAGGCGCGCCGTTGACGGTGATCGCCCCGTCCTTCTCCACCGCCACCTTGCGGGTCGAGAGGTTCCAGCTGGCGACGTTGTAGCCGGGATCGCGGATCACCTTCAGCCGGTCGAACAGCGCCGGGACGTGGTCGCACCAGCGCTGGTCCACGAACAGGCCGTTGGGCATGTCGTCGTAGCAGTACGACAGCAGCCGGTCGTTCCACCACTTGGCGAACCGGGCCCCCTCGCCCGTCGTGCGGATGGCCACGAAGCCCAGGTTGAAGATGCCCGTGCGCGAGGCCGACAGGTCGTTGTCGCGGATCGAGATGTCGTCGTCGTTGGGATCGATCAGATGCGGCGTCAGCAGGATGTCGTGCTCCTCCAACCACGCCTCCAGCGGCGCCAGCGTGGCCAGGGCGGCGGTGTCGGGATCCATGTAGATCACCGCGTCGAAGCCCCAGTCGCAGGCCTGATGGATGAAGGGGCCCTTCACCGCCGTGCAGACCTCGACCACATCGTGCTTGAACAGCCAGCTCTCGAAGTTCGGGATGCCCAGGTCGCTGGCCCAGACCAGCCGGTCGAACGGCTCCGACGCCGGGTCGAACACGAACCCTTCGGGCGGCCGGTCGGTGATCAGCGCCGCCAGCTCCCAGTCGGGATGGTGCTGGCGCAGGGTCTGGAACAGCACCCGGGCGCGGTTCAGGTACGAGAAGGTGAAGCTGGAATAGCAGAGAGTCTTCATGCACTTGCCGCCGCGGCGAGGTCGAGGGTGAGCGCGCTGTAGCGCAGGTCGTAGAGCATCGGGGCCCGGCGCGCACGGCCGAGGTCAAGGATGCCGCCGCTCTCGAACGCGGCGGCCAGCGCGGTCTCGCCGGCCAGCACCTGACCGTGCCCGGTCTCGGCGACGAAGGCCGCGACATTGCCGCTGTCCGGACCGGTGATCACCGCGCAGCCGGCGGCCACGGCCTCGTAGGCCACGAACGAGAAGGTCTCGCGGCATAGCGGCCAGACCAGCACCGCGTCGATCTCCGCGGCCTGCAGGGCGTCGCGCATCGCCAGCGGGTCCTGCACGCCGGCGCTCACCGGGTGGAACACCGCCGGCAGGGTGGCGTCGCCGCGGGCGCCCAGGTGGTGGAACTCGTAGCGGGGATCGTCAGCGAACCTCACCGCCAGGGCGCGGAAGATCGGCCAGCCCTTGTGCGCGACCGGCAGCCCCGCATAGGCGATCCGCAGCGGGCGGTCGGCGGGGACCGCGGGAGCCGGCTCCCGCTCGGCCAGCGTGGCGTGGGGCAGGACGGCGGTCGCGGCGGCGGGCAGCGCGGTGGAGGCCGCCCAGAGGTCGAGGGTCACCTGCGACGGCGCGGCGACCGTCAGCTCGAGGCGCTCGAACAACCGGGCGTGTTCCGCGAGATGGCGCCCGCGCCACGGACCGTAGACGCAGATCCCGCAAGCGGCGCTGTCGGGCGGCGGCGCGGCGCAGTCCTCCACGTCGTTGCGCAGCAGGTGGAAGCCGGCGCAGAGGCTGGCGAAGTCGTGCAGCCAGAAGACCCCCCGCTTCAGGCCGGCGGCGGCCAGGATGTCGGCCGTCTCGTCGGCGCCGTGGCCCAGCAGACTGTGGATCGCGAAGCTGCGGCGCGAGGCGTCCGGGCCTGCCGCCGCGGCCAGCACGCGGGCGACGGCCGATGGCGCGAACAAGCCCGCCGCCTCGCCATTCCAGACCACGCCCAGCACGCCGGGATCGGCGACAGTCCGCACGACCGGCCAGGGCTGGGCGGGATAGAGGTGCAGGTGGTCGCGGCCCAGCTCCGCCAGGCGGGCGGCCTCACGCTGGATGGCGAACTGCAGGCCGCCCAGGTTGGCGCTGTAGTCGTCGTGACTGAAGGTGACGTGCAAGCCAGCGAGGCCGCCCCGCGAGCGCGCCAGGGCCGCCGCAAGCTCGGCGTCGGACGCCGGGGCGGGGTCCGGGCGCGGGGGCATGCGTTCCTCGACCGGCTTCAGCCGGGCGATCACATCGTAGCGGAAGCCGTAGGGCGATTCCGCCAGGACCGGCCGCGGTCGGCCGTTGGTCAGGTAGTGGACGAACGGATTAACCCCGGACTCGGCCACGTCTGCGAAGGCTTCGAGGTAGGCTCGCACCGAGAAGTCCGGCGTCGGGTCGCGGCCCTCGCGCCAGCCATAGGTCATGAAGTGGTCCAGCGGGTCGGCGCCCACCTCGCCCACATCCGGATAGGTCTTCAGGTAGAAGGCGGCGTCGAAAGCACGCGCGGCGATGGCGTGATCGGGATGCAGCCGCCGGAAGCGGCCACGCAGGCGCATGGGCACGGCGGCGGCGAGCAGGCGTTTCATGCGACGAGCTCTCCGGTCATGCCGCTGTAGGCCAGGTCGTACAGCATGGCTTTCCGGGCGCCCCGGCCCAGCGCCAGGATCTCTCCGGAGGCGAAGCTCTCGGCCAGTTCGGCCTCGTCGTCGAGCGCACGGCCAATGGCAGGGTCGGACGCGAACGCGGCGACGTTGCCGCTATCCGGACCGGTGAGCACAGCTGCCCCGGCGGCGGCGGCCTCGTAGGCCGTGAACGAGAAGGTCTCGCGGCACAGGGGCCAGATCAGCGCGGCGTCGGCCTGCAGCGTCTCCAGCGTCTCCTGCATGGCGCGGGGCCGGTCGGCCGTGACCACGACCTTGTGGAACGTCGCCGGCGCGGACGGGTCGGGCGCGCCGCCCAGGTGGAGGAACTCGTAACGCGGGTCGTCCTCGAACCGCTGGGCGAGGTCGCGGAACACCGGCCAGCCCTTAAGCGCGGTCGGCATGCCGAGGTAGGCGAGACGAAAGGGGCGCGGCTTGCGCTGTTTGGGCGCCAGGCCGCGCGGGATCAGTTTCGCGTGCGGCAGCACGACGTGGTCGGTGTGAGGCAGGTTCATGTGATCCTGCCAGAACGCCAGCGTCGTCTCCGACGGCGCCACCACCGTGATGTTCAGCCGCTCGAACAGCCGCCGGTGGGCGTCGATGTGCCGGGCGCGCTGTGGTCCATAGGCGCAGACCCTGCACGCGGCGCTATCGGGCGGCGGGGCGGCGCAGTCCTCCACATCGTTGCGCAGCAGGTGGAAGCCCACGCAGAGGCTGGCGAAGTCGTGCAGCCAGAAGAAGCCCTGGCCCATGGACGCGGCGGCCAGGATGTCGGCCGTGGCGTCTGGCTCGTGACCCAGAAGGCTATGGATGGCGAAGCTGCGCCGGCCCGGCCCGACCGTGGCGCCCGCGAGCGCGTCGCGCACCGCCTCGGGCGTGAAGAAGCCCAGGCGGCGCCCGTTCAACAGCACGCCGAGCGGTCCGGCTTCGCCCGCCGCCCGCACCGCCGGCCAGACCACCGCCGGATAGAGGTGCAGGTGCGCGATACCCCGCGCCGCAAACTGTTCGGCCTCGCGTCGGACGCAGAACTGCAGGCCGCCGGAGTGTTCGACGTAGTTGTCGTGGCTGAGCGTGACGTGCAGGTCGCCAAGCTTGCCCAGCGCCATGGCCAAGCGGCCCGGCGGGTCGGCGCGCAGCCGGGCCGCCGCCGCCGCCGCTTCGGCGATGCGGCTCTCCACCGGCCTCAGTCGCGCGATGACGTCGTAGCGGAAGCCCAGCCCGTGACGGGGACTGCGACCCTCCGCTCGGCCGGTCGTCAGGTAGTGGGCGAACGGATTGATGTTCGCGGCCGCGACGTCCGGGTTGTCCTCCAGATAGTCGAGGACCGAGAAGCGGGCGTTCGGATCGCGGTCCTCCAGCCAGCCGGTGCGGATGAAGTGGTCCAGCGGATCCATCCCCGCGCTCACCACGTCCGGGTTGAGCGCGAGATAGAAGGCCGCATCGAACTCGGCAGCCACGGCGGCGTGTTCCTCGGGCGTCAGCGGCGGGGCCGACACGCGGCGCCTGCGCCCGCCGGCGGCCGCCGGCTCCAGCGAGGCCCCGAAGCTCTCGTGGCTCCAGGGCTCCGGCGCCCAGCCCACCTGGCCGAAATAGGTGGCGGCGTGGCCCGACGGCACGATCTCGCGACCCTCGTGGCGACCGCTGCTCAGGAAATGGAAGAAGGGCTCGACACCCGCCGCGGCGACGTCGGGATGGGCGGCCAGATAGCCCTCGACCGAGAACCAAGGCGCCGGGTCGCGGCCCTCCCGCCAGCCCGCCATGCGGTAGTGCCACAGCGGTCCCATGTCCGCCGGCAGGTCGGTGTAGGTCGCCCGGTAGAAATCGGGATCGAACGCGGGCGCGATCACCCGGTGCGCTTCCGCGGCCCTCGGGCGATCGTCAGCTGGGGCCATCACGGCCATGGAGTTCCGGTTCCTGCAGAGCGGCGGCGCGGGGTGGTGTGCAACAGATGATCCGAGCGTTCAACCTTGGGGGACGGGCCGGGCGATCAACTGTGGCCGATCAACCGCTTGCCGCCGCGCGCGCCGCCTCGTACCACCGGCGCCAGGATGAGCCGCCCACCCGCCCCGAAAGCCGCGAAGGCCTCGAAGCCTCGCACCGCCTATCTGGTGCTGGGCATGCACCGTTCGGGCACCTCGGCGGTGACCCAGCTCCTGGCCCTGGCCGGCGCCCAGCTGCCAGCCAATGTGATGCCGGGCGACGAGCACAACGCCAAGGGCTACTTCGAGCCCTGGAAGATCGCCATCTTCAACGACGAGCGCCTGCGCGCTGCCGGCTCGGCCTGGGACGATCCCTTCGCCTATCCCTATCGGCCGCTGACGCCCGACGAGGACAAGGCCTGGCTGGACGCCGCCATGGCCCTGTTCGACGAGGAGTTCCCCAGGGCGGCCTGGCCGCTGATGAAGGACCCCCGCGTCACCGTGCTGCTGCCCATGTGGCGCGAGGTGCTGGCGCGCAAGGGCGTCGAAGCGCGCTGCGTGATCCCGGTGCGCCATCCGCTGGCGGTGGCCGGCTCGCTGCGGCGCCGCGACGGCTTCGCCGAGGAGAAGTCGGTGCTGGTCTGGAGCGCCTACATGCTGGCGGCCGAGGCCTATACCCGCGATCTGCCCCGGGCCTTCGTGGGCTACGACGCGCTGCTGGCCGACTGGCGGGCCGAGGTCGCCCGGATCGAGGCGGCGCACGGTGCGCCGCTGCCCAAGCTGACCGCCCGGGCGGCGCTGGAGGTCGACGCCTTCCTCACCCCGGACCTACGCCACAACGCCGTCAGCGACGGCCTGAAGCGCCTGGGCTGGGCCGGCGAGATCGCCGCGGATGTGTTCGACTGGTTCGAGGCCAAGGCCGCCGGCAAGTCGCCGAAGCAGGCTCTGCTGGACCGCGCCGCGGCGAAGCTGGCCGAGCGGGCGCACGACATGGGCGCGCTGATCTCGTCCACGACCCGTGACCTGGCCGCGGTCCGCGCCGAGCTGATGGACGCCCGCGCCCGGCTGGCGGTGGCCGAGGCGTTCGAAGCCGAGGCCAAGGCCAATATCGCACGGCTGGAGGATGGCTGGCGCGCGGCCCAGAGCCTGCTGGACAGCGTCGACGCCGAGTTGGACGCGGCCCTGGCCGCCGACTGACCTAGCCGGCGCGGCGCAGGCGCGGATCGAGGGCCAGGTAGACGAGCCCGGTCAGCGCCGCCATGTCCAGGACGTACAGGTAGCGATAGTCGCAGGCGATCGAGATCACGAAGAAGCTCGCGGCGAACCCCAGGGCCCCCGCGAGCAGCCCGGCGATCACCAGATCGGCCGGATCGCGGCGCCAGAGCAGGGCTACGCCCACGAGCACCGCCACCGCCGCGAACGCCAGGTGCGACAGGGCCGGCGTGTCCATGAACCAGGTGACGTAGTTGTACAGCCGCCGGTCCTCGTAGCTGTGCCGAGGGGTCATATCGAGCGCCTTCATGGCCTCGGCCGGACCGTCCGCGCCGATGGCCACAGGCAGGCAGCGATCGATCACCGGCGTTCCGAACACCTGGGCGAACGCCTGCCATCGGGCTCGCAGGTAGAGGCCGGGGTCGTCCTGGATCAGCGCCAGCCACTCGTCCTGGATCGCCTTGCGCGGCACCGTACTCCAGAGCTCTCCCATGCGAGCGTCGGACGACATCGTGTCCACCCGCTCAGGCGAATAGAACTCGGCGGCATGGGCGCGCAGATGGGCGCCGGCGGCCGGCGAGACGCGGTCGATGTGCGGCGTGGCCCGGCCCGGCTCCAGCGCGCTGGCGGCGGCGAGATCGTAGGTCTGCAGGATGCGCACGCCCTTGCCGCCGGCGTCGTCGGGCCGCCCCGCGCCCTGCGGCTGCGCCACGGCGCTGAGCAAGAAGGTCAGGAGGGCGACCGCGGTCAGCCAACCCATGGCCAGCGCAGAGCTGCGGGCCCAGCCGCGATAGCCCGAGCGCGCCCAGGCGATGGCCAGCGCCGCGGGCAGGGCCAGCAGCAGGCCGTTCTGTCGCAGCAGGCCCGCGGCGGCGAACAGGATGGCCGCGGCCGCGAAGCTGGCCCAGGGCGTTCGGCCCAGCCGTTCGCGCACGCCGAACGCCAGCAGCGAGAACCCGGCCAGGGTCGCCACGGCGAACTGGACGTCCTTCCAGACGATGCCGGGATAGACGAGGACCTGCGGCAGCGAGATCACGGCCAGCGCCACCAAGGGCGCCAGCCAGCTGGTGCGTGGCCGCGCAGCGGCCAGCAGGGCCCAGCTTCCGAACAGCAGAACCCCGACCAGCCCCACAGCCAGGGCGGTCCCGGTGTGGATCCGGTCCAGCGCGCCCAGCAGCCAGCCGAAGAACGCCGGATTCCAGGTCGTGCGGACCCCAAACCGGCCCTCGTGCAGGGCGAGCACCGAGTCGACGGTGAGGTGCCCCGGCAGGTTCAGCTTCAGCATCAGGACCACGGCCGCCGCCAGGACGGCCCACAGGGTCCAGCGCGCTGCGACCCCGGGGCGGCGAAGGGCCTGGCTCAAGCGGGACGCACCACGAGGAAGAGACCGGCGATCATCAGGCCGTAACCCGCGACCATGCTCCACGACGCCTGTTCCTTGAACACCAGCCAGCCGGCCAGCGGCACCAGGCATGAGCCGACCAGCGAGAAGGCGTAGGCCGACGACAGCGGCACCCGGGTCAGGACGTAGAACCACAGGAGCGCCGTCACCCCGTACCAGGCGAAGGCGCCGATCAGGGGATAGTTGACGACGACCCGGGCCAGGAAGGGGCCGGACAGGCGCTCGTTGTAGACCGCGCCCCACTTGAACAGCATCTGGCCGAGCGGCAGGGCCACGGCGAAGACGCTGCAGAGCGCCACGTCCTTGGGGCTCACGACGGGGCCTCCTCGGTCTCGAGTTCGCGCAGCACGTTGAGGTACGGGTGGATCGGCCGGCTGGGCACGTTCAGCACGTCGAAGTTCATCGCCTGCAGCAGGAACTGCGCGCCCAGGATCACCGGCAGGGCGGCCAGCATGACCACGCCGGCCGACGCGGCCTGGCCGGGCACGCGGTTGGCGAAATAGCTCAGCGCATAGGCGACGCCGAACAGCGAGAAGAACATCCCGAACAGCAGCTCGAGGCTGGCCGCGTTGAAGTCGCGGACGAAGTACTGGCCCACCACCCGCTGGGCGAAGTTGCGCAGGTGCTTCAGCGCGAAGGGCCCGACGATCGCTCCGATTCGGATGTTCGACACCTCGTCGGCGTAGCGGGCCGGCATCGGCACGTCGCGCACCACGGCCCGCAGGGTGCCCAGGTGGTAGAGCAGGTCGGTCTCGAAGAAGAACCGCCGCGACACCCGCTTCTCCATCACCAGCCGCGCCACGTTGGCCTCCAGGGCGGTGTAGCCGTTGGTGGGATCGAAAATATTCCAGTAGCCGGTCGAGACCTTGGCCGCGAAGCTCAGGGCCGCGTTCCCCAGCACCCGGACCGTCGGCATGGTCGTCAGGTGGCTGATCGAGGTGAAGCGGTTGCCCTTGGCGTAGTCGGCCTCGCCCAGGAGAATCGGGGCCACCAGTTGCGCGGCGTAACCCAGGTCCATCTGGTCGTCGCCATCGACCTTGACCATCACCCGCGCGCCCCGGCGGACGGCCTCGGCGTAGCCGGCCAGCATGGCCCCGCCGACACCCTGGTTCCTGGCCAGCCGAATCACCACGACCCGAGGATCGGTGTTCTCGGCCTCGATGAAATCGCCGGAGCTCTCCGGGCAGGCGTCGTCGACGCAGACGATGCCTTCGAACCAGGCCGGCGTACGCTTGATCACCCGCAGGATGTGGCCGCGCACCTTGTAGCAGGGCACGACCAGCCAGACGCCGGAGCCTTCCAGCGACAGGGCAGGCGCCGCGGGATCGCGGACAGGTCGTTCGAGGGGCGGGGCGATGACGGCGCGGGGCACGGTGCGGGGCTAACACGGAAGCGCGCGGGCTGGCAAAGCTCGTGCGAGGGCCTGTGTTCCTTGCGCCCTCAAACCCCGGCTGTTACCTCCGGCGCCTTCTGTCGGAGAGGCCATGGAAACCGCCACCCACATGCTGCGGACCGGACAGCGCGGCGCGCTGTTCCAGTTCCAGATGGCGCTGCGGGACCTGCGCAACTCGTTC
>Ga0255338_1002791_pt1 | contig 23514 bp, 18 predicted proteins | sample MeOH1_35cm_T4_19_FD_203715 | JGI IMG/M metagenome (GOLD analysis project Ga0255338, IMG submission 203715) | Sandy soil microbial communities from University of British Columbia, Vancouver, Canada - MeOH1_35cm_T4_195 | ecosystem: Engineered > Artificial ecosystem > Sand microcosm > Unclassified ...
CATTCGGTGTGGGGATCGGGCTTTTCGGCGTGGAACCCGGCGGATTTGGTGCAGGAATCCGGAAGCAGCTCCTTCGAAGTGCTCCGCAACGGGCTCCCGCCGAGCCCGCTGGAGTAGTGCGATGGCGGAAGGTGTGAACGGACGCGAGTTGGAGCCGGTGCGGATCGGCTTGATCGGCGTGGGGCGACACGCACGCGGGATCTTGTTGCCGGCCCTGTCTCTGGTGCCGGAGTTGCAACTCTGTGCCGTGAGTACGGCGCACGCGGAGACGGCTCGAGCCGCCGAAGCGCGGTACCGGGTGTCCGCATTCGTGGGCTACGAGGCGATGCTGCGCAACGGCGGGCTGGATGCGGTGCTGGTGGTGGGCGGCCAGCACGCGCCGGAGATCCTGGCCTGTTTACACTACGGCGTGCACGTTTGGTGTGAGACGCCGGCCGTCACGGATACGGAGATTGCCCAGGACGTGCGGGCCGTGGCGCGGGAGTCCGGGCGGCTGGTGGAGGTGGGAAGCTGCCTGCGCCACGCGCCGATCTATGGCCGCCTGAAGCAAGAGCTGGACGCGTGGCGCGGCGAAGACCCCGGCCCGCGTCATTTCCAGTGCCGCTACTACCCGTACGTGGGCCACTTTTACAACCTGCTGCTCTGGCTTAACGGTCCCGTGAGCGAGGTTTCCGCCACGCGGGGCGACGCGGAGACGCTGGTGACACTGCGGTTCGGGAACGGCGATCTCGGCAGCGTCACCTCCCGGCGGTTTCACAACGACTCCATCCCCTACGAAGAGCTGGCCGTGAGCGGGGAGAGCGGTCTGCTGGTGGCGAGCAACGGCCAGGAGATGCGCCACTATCGCTCCCGCGCGCCGAAGCCAGCCGTCCAACTCGCGTTCGATACCAGCGACGTGCGGAGCTGGAGCCCCAGTTTCTCCATGCCGTACGGGGAATTGAGCCACCTCTACCTCCGCGGCTACGTTCCTGAATTGCAGCACTTCGCCCGGCGTGTGCGCCTGGGTGCGCCCTCCGTGAGCGGCATCGAAGACATGGAGCAGACGCTGCGCGTGCGCGAGGCCGTCGAGCGGAGCTGTGATTCCCGGCACTGGGAAGCCGTGCTCGGGAATGCCGGCGACCTGCTCCGCGCCGCCCGCGAGTCCACGGTCAGCCGCCCCTGAGAGCCGAGACACATCGCATGCTGACCCGATTAGCAACCCTCCTGTGCGTGTTGGTCCTGCTCTGCTTGGGCGGGAATGCGGCGTTGGCCAAGTCTCCCCGCCAGCCGAACCTCGTCATCCTCTTCGCCGACGATCTCGGCTACGGCGACCTGGGGTGCTACGGTCATCCGTCCATCCGCACGCCCAACCTGGACCGGATGGCCGCGGAGGGGATGCGCTTTACCGACTTCTATGCCGCCGCGCCCGTTTGCACGCCCAGCCGGGCCGCCCTGCTCACCGGGCGTCTGGCCGTTCGCTCCGGCATGGCGAGCGACAAGCGGCGAGTCCTCTTCCCCGACTCTCCCGGCGGGCTTCCCGCGAGCGAGATCACGCTGCCCGCGGCGCTGAAGTGCCAGGGCTACACCACGGCGTGCATCGGCAAGTGGCATCTCGGCTGCCGTCCGCAGCAACTGCCCACCCGCCGCGGCTTCGACTATTACTATGGCCTGCCGTACTCCAACGACATGGACTTCGTGCCCGGCTCGCCGGGCGGCTCGGGCAGCCTGCAGCCGAAGGTGGAGTGGTTCAACGTGCCGCTCTACCGGAACGAAGAGATCATCGAGCGGCCGGCTCACCAGCCGGAGCTGACCCGCCGCTACACCGAGGAGGCGATCGGCTTCATCCAACGGAGTAAGTCGAAGCCGTTCCTGCTCTACCTCCCCTACACCATGGTGCACGTGCCGGTCTTCGCCTCGGCGGCGCAGGCGGGAAAGAGCGCGCGCGGCCTCTATGGGGACGCCGTGGAGGAGATCGACTGGAGCGTGGGCCGGATTCTGGAGACCCTGCGCAAAGAGCGGCTGGCGGACAACACCCTCGTCTTCTTTACCAGCGACAATGGCCCGTGGCTGATCCAGAAGCTGGTCGGCGGTTCCGCGGGCCTGCTACGCGAGGGCAAGGGCAGCACCTGGGAAGGCGGGATGCGGGAGCCCGGCATCGCCTGGTGGCCGGGTAAGATCCGCGCCGGGCAGGTGAACCACTCCCTCGCGTGCACCATGGACCTGTTCACGACCTCGCTGCTGCTGGCGGGGGCAAGCCTCCCTGCGGATCGCCCGGTCGATGGCGTTGATCTGCGCCCGCTGCTCTTTCAGGATGGTCCGGGGCTTCGCAAGGTCTTCGTCTACTACCGGGACACGCAGCCGTGGGCGATTCGGAAGGGTGCCTACAAGATGCACCTAACGACCAGGAACGGCTACGGTAAGGACCCGCAGGAGCGTCACGATCCCCCGCTGCTCTTCAATCTCGAGAGCGATCCCTCCGAGCAGTTCAACATTGCCGCGCAGCATCCAGAAGTGATCGAGGACCTCACCCGGGAGCTCAATCGCCACATGGCCACCGTGGTGCCGGTGACCAACCAGCTGGAGCTGACCGAGGCAAAGTAGCTCGCCCGGCGACCCGGGTCCCGGCGGCAGAAGGCGCAAACGTCCGGGGAGACCCGGCTATCCCCGGCCTGCGGAGTGCCGCGAAGCGCATTGACCCTCGAACCGGGACCGGACTGGATGCCGAGGTACGGCTACCCGGGCCGGCTCCTGCCCTGGTTGCGATAGCCGTCCAGCAGCGCCTTCAGGCGCGAGACCTGGTCCGGGCGCTCCAGGTAGAGGTTGCGCTGCTCGGCGGGGTCTTCCGTGAGGTGGTAGAGCTGACCATCCGGACCGCCGGGCTTCGGCTTTTCCGTTTTGGGTGGGGTGAAGCCGCCGGAGCCGAGGCCCTCCACCAGCTTCCAGCCCTGCGAGCGCACCGCGAACATCCCGTCGCCGGAGTGGTGGATCACGTCTTCGCGGACGGGGCCGGCGGGCCTGCGACCGAGCAACGCGGGGAGGAGGCTGAAGCTGTCTTCGCCAGCGTCGCGTGGCACCTCGGCGCCCACGACCTCGGAGAAGGTGGCGAAGAAGTCGGTGAGGCAGGCGAGCTGGTCGCTGGTGGCGGAAGGCTTCACTTTGCCGGGCCAGCGGGCGATGAAGGGCACGCGGTGGCCGGCGTCCCAGATGTCCGACTTCTGCCCGCGCCAGTCTTTGTTCGAGCGGTGCCCCCACTTCTCGATGTCGGTGGGCAGCCAGTGGGCGCCGTTATCGCTGGTGAAGACGACCAGGGTATCCTTTGCGAGCTTGCGGTCGTCCAGGGCCTTCAGCACTCGGCCGACAGTGGCGTCCACCTGGACCGCGAAGTCTCCGTAGGGCCCGGCCCCACTCTTGCCGCGAAACTCCGGGCTGGGCAGCCACGGGGTGTGGGGACCGCTGAGGGGAAGGTAGAGGAAGAACGGCTTGCCGGCCGATTGCTTGCCGATGAACGCCTCCGCCTTGCGCGTAAGCTCCGGCAGGACGTTCTCATGCTTGAAGCTGGGAGCGATGGCGCCCGCCCGCCAGAAGCCGCTGCCCCCCTCCCGCTGCGACTCGCTGGCTGCGATCTGCGCGGTGGGCTTCTCCACGGCATGGTCGTTCTCGATGAAGACGTACGGCGGGAAGTCGAGGGACGAGGGGATGCCGAAGTAGTAGTCGAAACCGGCGGTGCGGGGGCCGGCGGAGAAGGGGCGGTCGTAGTCTGCGGGCTTCGTTTCGCCGAGGCCGAGGTGCCACTTGCCGATGCCGCCCGTGGCGTAGCCTTTGCTCTTCAGCATGGAGGCCAGAGTCGGCCGACCCGGTTCCAGGAGTACCGGGTCGTAGCCCTGGAGCACGCCGCTCTTGAGACGGGTGCGCCAGCAGTAGCGGCCGGTGAGGAGGCCGTACCGAGTGGGCGTGCAAACGGACGAGGGGGTATGCACGTCCGTAAACCGCATCCCCTCGGAGGCGAGGCGGTCGATGTTCGGCGTGGGGATCTTCGACTGCGGGTTGTAGCAGCGCGGGTCCCCGTAGCCCATGTCGTCCGCCAGGATCAGGACGATGTTCGGCAGAGGCGGCGCCGCGGGCGTCTGTGCCGCAAGCGCGGTGGTAGCAAGTGCCAGGAGCGCGCCGAGGGCGGCCAGGCCACGGATAGGCGAGCGTGGGATCATCATCGACCGGTTCTCCTCGTTCTTCAACCTGCTCGATACCGCCACGAACAGGCGCTCCTTCCCGCGACTGGCTAACCCCAGACCTCCCGCCGGCGGAGTGTGGCAATCCCCTCCGAGTTCGGGCAATCCAGGGCCGTCCATCAATGGAGTCATTGCGAGCGAAGCGTGGCAATCCCAACCGATCCCAGGTAACCCAGAACTCTGCGCCCTTTGATTACCTGTGACCGCACGGGATTGCCAAGCTTCGCTCGCAATGCCTCTTCTTTCAAGAGATTGCCACGTCGTTCCGCTCCACCCAATGACTCTGCTTTCAAGGGATTGCCGCGTTGTTCGGCTCCCTGATGCTGCTCCTGGTGGCGGGCAACGCGATCTATCCCGCGAGGATCTCCCGCAGCACCCGGATGCCATGGGCGCAGTCTCGCAGGCGCTCTTCCTGATTGCCTACTTCCCGCTCGATAACGAGGGGGCCGGCGTAGCCCACGCGCTTGAGCGCTTCCAGGAAGGCGCGCATGTTCACCTGGCCCTCGCCGAGCGGGACCTCGGTGCCCCACTCGCCGGGAGTGGTGGGGCGGTTGGCGTCTTTGCAGTGAACGCTGGTGATGTCCGGCCCCAGGATCTCGATCGCCTGGATCGGATCGCCCATGTCGTAGAGCAGCATGTTGGCGGGGTCGAAGTTCACGCCCACGTTGTCGCACTTCAGGTCATCCAGCGTGAGGCGGAGCAGTTCCGCCGTCTCCTGTCCCGTTTCGAGGCCGAGGCGGAGGTCGTACTCTTTGGCGATGGAGGACGCCTGGCCCAGCGTATCAAGGAACGGCTTGCGGTCGGGGTCGTTCGGCTCGGGCAGGAAGCCGCCGTGGAACATCAGCAGGGGAGCGCCCACCTCGTGGGTGCGCTGCACGGCCCACTTGAACCGCTCCATCCGCTCCGTGCGCGTGGCCGGGTTGCCGAACCCGCCGGTGTGCCGGATGGTGAGCGGCGTGGTGTAATCCTCGCCGGGAAAGCCCAGCATGGTGGCGCTGATCTGGAAGCCGGCCTCGCGAGCGGCCGTGGGCAGGGCGTCGCCTTCCGCCCAGGAGGCGTGGTGCGGGTCTCCGCAGGCGAGCTGAATCACGTTGACGCCCAGCCGGTTCAGCAGTTGCCGGAGCTCCGGAATGCTGGTGACCTGGAGCGACCAGCTACACACACCGATGGCATACGGTTCGACGGACATGATCCTCCTCAATGGGAAATGCAGGCGAGCGGGCCCTGTGCCACACCTCGCTGGGGTTAGGTTCGGGCGGGTGGGAGGGATGCCCTGCTCCAGGAAGGGTGGAAATGGGGCAGCTCGATAAGGAAATCAGGAAGGGAGGAAGCCAGGAGTTCATTTCGGGCTAAGCTTCGTTGATCGCCGGACTGCTGCGGGAGTTGCGGTTGAGGGGTTGCAACTTGAACGCAACTCCTCGCGTCCTACTGCCGAGCCAGCCGCTCTTCGAGGAGATCCCATGCGCCCCTTTGTCTACCTTCCCCTCGCCCTCTTCGCCGCATTGTCCGCCTGCCGCGTGGCCGGGCAGCCCGCCGCACCGACGCCCGCGCGTCTTCCGGTGAAGGAAGTGACGGTGTTCAAAGACGGGCACGCCTTCGTGCTGCACAGCGGGAAGCTGCCCGTGACGGACGAGGGAACGGTGTTGCTCGACCACCTGCCGGTGCCGGTGCTCGGGACGTTCTGGCCTTACTCCGCGGATCGCAACTTACGGCTGGCATCGGTAACGGCCAGCCCGCGCCAGGTGAAGGTGGACCGGCCGGCGACCACGGTTGCGGATCTGCTGATGGCGAACCCGGGTGCGGAGGTGCGCATCATGCAGGGGGACGGCAAGGTGTTGAGTGGGAAGGTGGTGGGGATCCCGGAGCCGGCGCGCAAAGATGAAAATCTGACCGAGGGTCTGGGATTCGGCGGTTTCGGAAGCGCAGGAGGTGGTATGAGTCGCTTTCCGGCCCGACCTTATCCGTCGGCCGACACACTCTTACTCAAGACCACCGACGGCGTAGTCGCCCTACCGATTCAACTGATCCAGACGGTTACGTTCAAGGGCGAGTACCGGAGGCAGGTTACGGAGACGGAGAGCCGCAACCTGCTCACCCTCAAGCTGGAGCGCACGCCCGCGGAGAAGAGCGCCGAGGTGGGGCTATTCTACCTCCAGAAGGGCATCCGCTGGATTCCGAACTACCGGGTGGACATCGACGGCAAGGGCAACGCTGCGGTTGAGCTGCAGGCCATGCTCATCAACGAGATGGTCGACCTGGACGACGTGACCGCCAACCTGGTGATCGGGGTGCCGAATTTCTTCTTCAAAGACACGCCAGACCCAATCTCGCTGCAGCAAACCTTTCCACAGCTCTCCCGCTACTTCCAGCCGGACTCCCAGACCGGCTTCGCGTTCTCCAACGCGATCATGTCGCAGGGTGGGATGGGGGGATTCGGTGGAGCTCCGGCCAGACGCTGCGGGGAAGAGGGGGAGGGAGAGACAGGCGAGGGCGCCCAGTGCCAGGCGCCTCCGCCGCTGGAGTCGATCTCCGTAGATAAGAACGAGGACCTCTTCGTCTTCACGGCGCGCCACGTCACGTTGAAGAAGGGGCAGACGATGGCGCTGCCCATCGCCAAGGTGAGCATCCGGTATCGGGACGTCTATGCCGTGGAACTGCCCCTGGCGCCGCCCCAGGAGGTGAACCGCAGTTTGAACGTGGAGCAGCAGGCGGAACTGGCGCGCCTGCTGCGCACGCCGCGCGCCCAGCACCGCATCCGGCTGACGAACAGCGGGATGTATCCGCTGACTACCGCCCCGGCGCTGGTGGTGAGCGGCGACCGAGTGATCTCCCAGGGGATGATGACTTACACCCCGGTGGGAGGCGAAAGCGACCTCACGCTGACCACTTCGCCGGACATTCAGGTAACCCGCTCGGATCGGGAGCTGAAGCGCACTCCGAACGTGGAGAACATCTACGGCTCCTCGCTCTCGCGCATCGACGTGCAGGGCACGGTGACGTTGAAGAACCTTCGCGGGCCCGCGGTCGACGTGGAGGTGACTCGCTACGTGCTCGGCAACGTGGAGAGCGCCACCCGGGATGGGCACGTGGACCGGATCAACGTGTTCGAGGACGACAGCTTCTTCACCGGCGAGTTCAAGCCCACGTGGTGGAGCTACTACAGTTGGCCGAACTGGTGGTTCCACCGCAACCGCGTGGACAAGATCAGTTGGAAGGTCCGGCTGGAGCCGGGCGATCCGGTCGAGCTCAGTTACCTCTGGAACTACTACGTCTCGCCGTAGTGGTCGGTCCACTTGAAAATGCGGGGTGAGGGTGGTGCCGCCGTCTCGGCGGCTTGCCGACGGAACGTCGGCCTGGTGAGCCTGCGGCTCACCAGGAGGCGGCGAGACGCCGCCTCCACGGGCTGTTACTCGTTGCTTGGGTCGACGCCGGGGATGTCGAAGATCTCCTGGACCAGCGCCTGGAGATTGAACTTCTCCCGGTGGCGGTGGCCGTTGAGGAAGAAGGTGGGGGTGCTGCGGACGCCGCTCGCTTGGCCGCCGCGGACGTCTTCGTGCACCCGCTCCGCGTGTTCCGGCGCACGCAGTGCTGTGTCGAATCGGGCTGTGTCCACTCCCACGGCGGAAGCGTGACTGCGAAGACTCGCGTCGTCCAGCGCTTCCTGGTGGGTGAAGAGCTGGTGGTGCATCTCCCAGAACCGCCCCTCGGCCCCCGCCGCCTCCGCGGCGGTCGCGGCGTGCAGCGCGTGGGGGTGGATGTCCGCGAGGGGAAAGTTCCGGTAGACAAAGCACAGCCGCTCCCCCAGCGCGTCTTGCAGCTCCCGGATGAGCTCGTGGGCCATCGCGGTATAGGGGCACTCGTAGTCCCCGTACATTACGAGGTGCAAGGGGGCGTCCATCGGACCCGTCAGGTGATCCTGGGGGGTGATGGGGACGGTGAGATCAGCGGGTTGCATGGTGGGTTACCTGACGGCCAGAACGCCTGAATGCCAAGCGAGTAGGGGTAAGATTAAGAGCAGGCGTAGGACCCTGCGGGGCGGCAGCACCTGAACACCCTTCCTACCCTCCGAACTGCAGCATCACCTCGTCCACGTAGCACCAGCCCCAGTCTTCGCCGGGCTCCAGGGACTGCATGATCGGGTGGCTGGTCTGGTGGAAGTGCTTGGTGGCGTGCTTGTTCTTCGAAGAGTCGCAGCAGCCGACGTGGCCGCAGATGCGGCAGAGCCGGAGGTGGACCCAGCGGTCGCCCATCTTCAGGCACTCTTCGCAGCCGTTCGTGTGGGGGGCGACATCGCGGATCTGATCCAGGTGATTACAGCCGTTTGCCATTCACGTATCCTTTCAGGCCGCCCGTAGCGGCGGGGTTAATCGTGCGGTTCAGTCCATCCGATTTGGACGGGTGTTACCTACTGACAGAAGCCGTAGCAGGGACCCTTGTGGTCCATTCGCTGTTTGATGCCTTGCACGGTAACGGTGCGCACGCCTGCCGGGGGAAGGATCAAAGATCGAACCAGGGGCAAGCCCTCTTGCTACGGTGTTCTAGTGGGTCACCAGGGGCAGGCGGACCTGCACGCGGGTGTCGCCGGGCTGGGAGACCAGCCGGAGCTCGCCCTGGTGGCGGTCCACCACAATCCGGTGGCTGGTGACGAGGCCGAGGCCCACGCCCTGGCCCACCTCTTTGGTGGTGAAGAACGGCTCCCAGATGCGGCGCTGCAGCTCGGGCGGCACGCCGGGTCCGTTGTCGGAGATCTCCACAAGCACGTGGCCGCGCTCCGGCGCGGTGCGGAGGTGGATCTCGCCAGAGCCGTGCAGGGCGTCGGCGGCGTTGTCGAGCAGGCTCACCCACACCTGGCTCAGCTCACTGGGATAGCCCGGCGCGTGGGTGGCCTCCGGATCGAACTCACGTACGATCCGGATTCCCTCCAGCTTGTGGCCGACCAGGATGAGGGCATCTTCCAGGCTCTGCCGCAGGTCTACGTCCTGCCGGGGCGCGCGCTCCGCGTAGGCGTACGACTTGACCGCCTTGACCAGCGTGGCGATGCGCCGGGTGCTTGCCTCGATCTCGTTCAGGAGGCCCTCCACGGTGAGGGTGCGCTCCACCCAGCGGAGCACCGCGGGCAGCACCGCCGCAGGCAACTCGCCGCGGACCCGTTCCAGCCATGCCACTTCCATCCCGGCTCCGGCGAGTACGGGCGCCAGTTCCCAGGCATCCGGGATGGAGTGCTCCGACAGCCACGCACCGAGGCTGTCGGCCAGATCGCCCCGCGCGAGCGGATCCAGCGCTGTGGGGTTCCCGGCGAGGGTGGTGACTTCGTTTTGCAACTGCTGGATCAGGCTGCGCTGCGGCAGGGAGAGCTCCGAGATGCCGAGCTGGCACACGAACTCCTGCTGTGCCAAGACCGCCTCGCGAAGCTGCGCGGCTGCGCGGCGGGCGGCGGCGGCCGGGTTGTTCAGTTCGTGGGCGAGCCCCGCCGCGAGGGTGCCGAGCGCGGACAGCTTTTCCTGGTTCGAGGCAATGGCCGTCATCCCCTGGAGCCGCTCCGCCAGGGTACTGAGCACCAGCCGGGAGGCCTTGGGGCAGGCGCCGATCAGCTTCCAGAACGTCTCCGGCTCGAAGCGATAGACAACGGCGTCGGTCACGGCGTAGACGGACCCGACGAAGGTACCGCCCAGCAGGAGCGGGATCTCGCCGAGGAAGGCGCCCACGCCCTGCTTCCCCAGGCTGATCTCCTGTCCGTCGAACCGCTTGGTGACCTGGACTTCCCCTTCCACGATGACGGAGAAAAACGGGGGATCGCCCTGCCGTCCGAGGAGCTCGCCGGGACGCAGGTGGATCTCTGCGGCTTCGGCCAGGATGGTCAGAAGGTGGCCCCCTGCTTCGATGAGGGGCGCGAGCAACGGCACCCGCCGCAGCGCTTCGATCTGGCGGAGATCACTCACTTCGACCGGCGCAACCGGCTTTGCGTCCTCCGGCGGCACCGGAGCGCCCGCCGGTCGGGCGTCTGCTGCGGCAGGGGTCACCGCGTCCGGCGCGGCAGTCAGGTTGAGCGGCAGCCGCACCTGGAACCGGGTATCGCCGGGCTGCGAGAGCACCTGAATGCTGCCGCCATGCCGCGCGACGACGATCCGCCGGCTCGTCACAAGGCCGATGCCGGTACCCTTGCCGATCGCTTTCGTGGTGAAGTAGGGCTCGAAGAGGCGCTCGCGCACGGATTCCGGGATTCCCGGGCCGTTGTCGCGAATCTCCACCAGGGCAAAGTCCCCCTCGCGAGCGGTGCGGATCACGATCTCGCCCAGCGCTCCGGCGGCGTCCGCGGCGTTATCGATCAGGTTGGTCCAGACCTGGTTCAACTCGCTGCCATACGCTTCCATGCGCGGGAGGGAGCGGTCGTACTCTTTCCGCACACGCAGGCCGCGGAGCTGGAACGCCATGATGGCAAGGGTATCGTCCAGCCCGGTGTGGAGGTCGATCTCCTGCCGGGGTGCCTGGTCCATGAAGGAGTAGGAGCGCACGGAGTGCACCACGTCGCCGATCCGCGCCGCGCTCTTTTCCACGTCTCCCAGCAACTCCAGCGTGGTGAGGCTCCGCTCCAGCCAGCGCAGCGCTTGCGGCAGCACCTCCTCCGGCAGGTGGCCGGCGAGGCGCTGCAACCATTCCTCGCGGAGACCGGCGCGCACCAGGACCGGAGCCAGCTCCCAGCTGTCTTCCACTCCGCGCTCGTCCAGCCATTCGGCCAGCCGCTCTTCGGCGTCGCTCTGCTCCAGCGTTCCGAGCGGCGTGGAAGCTCCCGCTACCCGTGCCACCTCCGCGGGAAGCTCAGCGGTAAAAATCCGGGCCTCGGTGGGCAGCGGGCTCTTGGAAAGGGCGCACGCGGCTTCTTGCGCACCGCGTACCGCTGCGCGCAGGTCTCCCGCCGCCCGGTGCGCGGCGGCGGCGGGGTTATTCAGCTCATGCGCCAGTCCGGCCGCCATCGTCCCCAGCGAGGTGAGCTTCCCCTGCTCCTGGCCGATGATCTCCAGCGACTTCAGCCGCCGCGCCATCGTGTGGAGCACTTCTCGCGTTACGGTGCGGCATTTCGCCAGCATTTGCCAGAAGTCCGGCTCGTCCAGCCGGAACACGCGGGTTTCGCGCACGGTGTCAAAATGGGCGAAGAAGGAGGTTCCCAGCAGCAGGGGCACGTCACCGAAGAACCCGCCGGCTTCCACCGTATGGACCACCATGCTGCGGCCTTCCAGGTCGCGCCGGGCCTGAACCTCGCCCTCCAGCACGATGAAGAAGGCTGCCGGCTGCCCCTCCGCCACGATCCGCGCCCCAGCAGCGTACTGCTCTTCGCGGCCCTTTTCCAGAAAGCCGAGGCAGTCTGCCCCCTCCTCCTCCAGGCGCGCAAAGAGGGGCGAGGCATCCCGGAGGGTCCGGAACACCGGCGTATCAAAGTCCACCCGAGGGCGGGACGTGGCCGGCGCGGCGAGGCTCATGCGGCTAGCACCTTTTGCAAGTGAGCGGTAAAGTGCGCCTCATCGTGGTAGCCCACCAGGCTGTCCACCTGCTGCCCGTTCTTGAAGAAGATGAACGTGGGCGAGGCCATCACCTGGTACTTCTCCACGAGCTGCGGCGCCTCCGCCGCATTGCAGAACGTGATCTTCACCTGGTCGGCAAACACGTGCGCCATCCGGTGCACGATCGGCTCCATCAGGGCGCAAACGCTGCACGCAGGAGCCCAGAAGTCCACCACTACCGGCTTGTCGGACTGCAGCACTTCATTCTCGAAGTTCTCGGTGTTGATGTAAATCGGTTCGGTCATGGGGTGTCTCCGCGAGTTATTCAGTTCTTACGTGGGGAGGGGTGGGTTTTGGATATGTTAGCGCGGCAGCGACAAAGGAGTAACGGAGTGGGGGAGTATTGGAGTAGTGGGTGAAGCAGCAGTCCAGCCAGAACTGCGGCGTCTGCTCGGCAACTCGGTCAAGGAGTGGTGCTCACGGTCCGGGGTCAGTACTCCATCACTCCCCCACTTCATTACTCCTGCCCCTAGACGGTGGCCAGATACTGGTGCACGAACTGCACGGCGATGGAGCCTTCTCCCACGCCGGAGGCCACGCGCTTGACGGAGCCGTGGCGCACGTCGCCGGCCACGAAGATGCCGGGGACGCTAGTCTCCAGGAGATAGGGGTCGCGGTCCGGCTTCCAGCCGGCAGGGCGCTTGCCGTCGCGCATCAGGTCGCGGCCGGCGAGGATGAAGCCGCGCTCGTCTCGCTCCAGCATTCCGGCCGCGTAGTCGGTGTGCGGCTGGGCGCCGATGAAGATGAACAGCGAGGCGGCGGGCACCACCTGGCGCCCGCCGGTCTTGCTGTTGTAGATGGTGAGGCACTCCAGGTTGCCTTCACCTCCCGCCTCCAGCACTTGGCAGTGCGGTCGGACCTCGATGTTCGGTGTGCTGGCGATCTGGTCGATCAGGTACTGGGACATACTCGCCGCGAGCGACTCGCCGCGCACTAGCATCACCACCTGTTTGGCGAACCGCGCGAAGTACATCGCTGCCTGCCCCGCGGAGTTGGCGCCGCCCACGATGTAGACATCCTCGTTGCGGCACGCAATCGCTTCGGTCATCGCGGCGCCGTAGTAGACGCCCGCACCGGCCAGCCGGGCACAGCCGGGCACTTCCAGCTTGCGGTAGGAAACCCCCGACGCGAGCAACAGGGCCTGGCCGGAGATCTGGGTACCGTCGTCGAGTTCCACGATGCGGTAGGGGTCTTCCACGCGGATGGAGCGCACTTCTTGCGGGCTCAGGATCTCGACGCCAAAGCGACGGGCCTGCGCGACCGCGCGCCGGGCGAGGTCGGCCCCGCTGAGACCGGAGGGGAAGCCCAGGTAGTTCTCGATGCGGGAGCTGGTGCCGGCTTGCCCGCCGGGCGCCTCGCGCTCGATGAGCACGGTACGGAGGCCCTCGGACGCGCCGTAGACGGCCGCGGCCAACCCGGCCGGCCCGCCCCCCACAATTACGAAGTCGTAGAACGGCTGCTCGGGGCGGGTGGTGAGCCCCACGCGATCCGCCAGCTCCCGGTTAGTCGGCTCCACCAGCCGGGAGCCGTCCGGGAAAAGCACCATCGGCAGCCGGCACTGGCCAGACTCCGAAGCTTCCAGGAGCTCCCGCGCCTCGGGGCTCGCTTCCACGTCCACCCATTGATACGGGATCTGGTTTCGGCCCAGGAAGTCTTTGACCTGGTGCGACTTCGGCGACCACCGGAGCCCGAGTACCCGGATGCCTTCGAACGGAGGGCGATAGCCGGACTGCCAGTCTTCCAGGAGGTCGCTGAGCACCGGGTAGAGGCGCTCTTCGGGCGGGTCCCACGGCTTGAGCAGGTAGTGGTTGATCTGCACCTCGTTGATGGCGCGGATCGCGGCCTCGGTATCCGCATAGGCGGTGAGGAGTACGCGGCGCGCGTCCGGGTATTGCTCCCGGGCCTGCGCCAGGAACCCGACACCGCTCATGTGCGGCATGCGCTGGTCCACCAGAAACAGCGCCACGGCGTCGCCGCGCTCCTTGAGCTGGAGGGTCGCCTCCAGCGCTGACTCACCGGAGTCCGCACGGAGGATGCGGTATTCCGAGCCGTAGCGACGGCGCAGATCGCGCTCGATGGCGCGGAGGACCTCGGGATCATCGTCAACAGTAAGGATGACCGGTTTCGGCATGAACGAACCCCACGGGCAACAATTCGGCACAGGTAGGCAGCACCTGGACTCTATAACGCCCGTTTACCACAGATTAGACCCAAAGCGCCTGTGCCCGTAAAGAAGTTAAGCCACGGCAGATGACTTCCCGGCGGAGAAGAAGGAGCCAGCAAGCGTATTCGCCCTCGGCAATTCTCCTCGTCCGCCGGTGATCACTATCGTGAGGCCGCACGTTGCGTGAGGCGCTCGAGGGCTGGTTCGAAGAGCGGGAGGAGACCGCGAAGATCGATGCCCTCGCGGGTGGCCCAAGTCTCAAGCGTCCGGCGGAGGCTGTCCTGCGCGGCGGTCGAGGGCTGGAGCTCGCCTTCCGGTTGATAGCGGCGGCCGAAGCGCTCCAGGTCTGCGGGCTCCACGAGGCCGAGCTCGACCCGCGCGTAGAGGATGGCGGCGAGGGTCAACTCCTCCAGGAGGCTTTCCACGGTCTCGCTGCCCTGGAGCGCGTTCGAAATCCGCTCCATACCGACGACTCGCGCCACCTCCGCCCACATCACTACCGGGTGAAGGAGGCTGGCGGCGGTGGGAAGGTCTGCGTCTTCAGGTAGGTTGCCGCCGGGCAGGATGAAGAGCCGCGGCCGGCCCTCTTCCGAGAGGGAGAGGCGGGGGCGAACAATGCTGCGAACCAGCGCCCGCTGTTCCGTGCTCAGGATCTCGCGCAGTGGCAGCAGGCGCAGGGCTACCTGGCGGATCCGCTCGACCACCCGGGCTCCGCTGTGACTCACCTTATGCAGGGGCCGAGCCGCCAGGACGGCCGTCTCTCGCTCCGGGTGCCCTCCGCTTTCGGCTTGCAGGCCGAGCAGCAGGTAGGCCTCCACGCTGCGGGCGACCTGCTCCAGGTCGGAGAGCAGAAATGATCCGCCCTCCGCGATGGCCTGGCGGATGTAGAGGTCTTGCAGTTCTTCGCCCAGGTGCTGCTGAAGCGCGGGAGACAGGCCCGCGGCGAGGCGGGTGAGCGGGGAAGCGGTGATGGGGACCAACGACAGCGGTGGTCCATCCGGCAACGGCAGCAATTGCTCCGGCGCCGCGTCTTCGGGGAGTACCTCGATCGGCTCGATCGCGTCCAGGAAGATCGGCTCTTCCGTGAGCGCTTCCCACTCATCCGGATGGCTCTCCTGGTAGTCCTGGCCCCGCAGCCCTTCCCGGATCAGGTCCACGTAGCGGTCCGCGTCGTAGTCGAGGATGGTCTGCAGGAAATGGGCGAGGGTCGGCTCCGCAATGGGGAACTGCCGCAGCATCCCCTCGGCGCCGAAGAGGTTGACCAGCGCCTGCGCCGGGTCTACGAATACTTCCACCGGGAGCCGCTGGTCTTCGATGGGGAAGTCCGCGATCGCCTGGATCTGCTCCTCAAACTCCGCGCGCGTGAGGAGGATGCTGACCAGTTCGCGGGTCGGCAGCAGCAGCGGCAGGGCGTTGGCGCGGGCATCGGTAAAGGAGAGCGCCGTGGTGACCCAATAGAACTTCCGCTCCGGGCTGCAGAGGGAGAGCAGTGCGCGGAACTGCTCCAGCGAGAGGTCCCCCAGCAGGTAGCGGTTGTCCTCTTCCAGGTTCTGGATCAGCGCGCCGATCAACGGCGCGGGCAGGAGGTCCAGCACTTCGCGCCGCTGCCGGTCCTCCATTGCCCAGAGGAGCGTGGTCTTTCGCTCCAGCGAAGGCGCTGCACCCACTGCGCGAGCGGCAAGTCCGGGCTCAGACGCCGCCAGGGCGCTCTCGAGCGCTTCCTCGTCCTGGATGGCGAGCAGGTGCTGAACCGCTTCATGAGCGGCGAGGGTGGGAGATGACAAGGACATAAGGTGGATGGAGAGCTGGTTAACGGTGGGCAAGCCTTAATACGGTTCACTTAGGGGCCGCCCCGAACTTACGCCGAGCAACCGTTGACGCGGTGCAGTTCAACTGTAGCGGACGGTCGCTGGCCGTTCGTGCAATCGAGCACGTAGCCTGTCATGCAAAGCCCGGCACCACCGGCGAGTACGGCGGTGCGCGAGGATTCACCATCCCGATTACCCGAACGGTCAGCGACCGTTCGCTACAGGTGGGCTTGTAACACTTCGCGCGTGACAGTCCTTATCCGAACCGTATTGACGCTAGCCTATTATCCCCCATCCCTGTGAGCCGTGTAAGCTTCGCGCCGCGGTCTGGAACCCAGAGCGCTGGTTTCGTCGTCAAAGCAAGCGTAGCAGAAGGACATGCCCCGCGCTCCAACTGTTGCGCTTTCCTTGTGGTGCAGGAAAGGTGGTGCCAGAAACCCAACCTGCCACCGAGCTTTGCCGCCTCCCTTTAACTGAGCTATCCGTGACTCGACCTCTCCTGTTTGCCACCCTCCTCGCTTGCGCGGCCGCATTGCCGTGCGCCGCGGATCTGGAAGTGAGCCTGCCGGATCCGAAAGGAAAGCCGGCTCCCGCGAAGGCTCCTGCCAGGAAGACGATCCGGCCGCTGCCCAAGAACCCGCCGGAGCGGACCAGCGCGCTGCCGCTGCAGAACACCGGTTTGCAGCAGGTCGGCGTGATCCGGCGAGGCGGCGTACCGGTGTTGCCCAGCGTGGGCCCGGGGCTCGGGCCGGACGTGGCCCCGCCCTCGACGCCCAACCAGGTGCCGGTTACCGGGCGCCTGGGACGCGCGCTCGCCGCGTCGGTGAACGTCTTCCGGATGCCGGACGCGCAGTCGCAGTGGCTGGGCGCGCTTAAGCAGGGACAGCAGGTGGCCATTGTGAGCCAGTGGCAGGGCTGGTGGGCCATCGTGATGGGGGACGGCAGCCAGGGCTACGTGCCGCAATCGCACGTGGAGCTTTTACCGTTTCAGGTGAAGTCCGTTGCGCCGGTGACTCCGGCCGGCGGCGTGCCAGCGGCGGCGCCCGCAGCAGGTCCCGCAGCATCCGCCAATCCACTGCGAACGATCTCGGACGAGGGCGTCGCGCGCAGTGTGATCGAGGAGGCGTATCGCTATGTAGGCACGCCGTACGTGTACGGCGGCAACAGCGAGGCGGGCATCGACTGCAGCGGGCTGGTGCGCAACTGCTTCGCGGCGAAGGGCATGCCGCTGCCGCGCCGCGCGAGTGAGCAGGCGCGGATCGGGCAGCCGGTGCCGCTCACGGAACTGCAGCCGGGCGATCGCCTTTACTTCAGCGTCGGCCACGATAACGACCACACAGGAATCTACCTCGGCAACGGCTACTTCATTCACGCGGCCCGCTCTCGTGGTAAAGTATCCGTAGACCACCTCTCCACCCCGCTCTTTGGGAACAACCTGACGGGCGCGCGGCGCTAGGTTGGGTGGTGCAGCGCAGCGGAAGGGCTCGCTCCACGGGCTGCCGGCTGCGCGCCAGACGAGGTAACCACGTTGGTCAGGATCGGTATCATAGGCGCCCGAGGCTTTGCCGGGGGCGAGTTGTTGCGCCTCGGGCTCCAGCATCCCAGTTTCGAGATCACGTACGTGACCTCGGAGAGCCAGGCCGGGGCGCCGGTCACCGAGGGCTTCCCGGGTTTAGCCGGCACCACGGACCTGCGGTTCTCCGCGTTCGACCTGGATGCCGCCCTTACCGCGGCGGACGCCTTTTTCTTCGCGCTGCCCGATGGCGAGGCGATGGCGCGCGCCGAGGCGCTGCTGCAGGCCGGGAAGAAGGTCGTCGACCTCTCCGGTGACTTCCGCGTCCGCGACGTGGAGAACTACGAGCACTGGTATCGCCGCGCCCACGTGGCTCCACACCTGCTGTCACAGGCCGTGTATGGCCTTCCCGAATTGCATCCGGAACTGCGCGAGGCGAGCCTGATCGGTAACCCGGGCTGCTATCCCACGGCGATTCTGCTGGCGGTGGCCCCGTTATTCGCAGGCGGACTCGTGCAGCCGGACTCCCTCATCGTCGATGCGAAGAGCGGCCTTTCCGGAGCCGGCGGGCGTTCCGCCCTGGATCCCGCGTTCTCCTTCGCGGCGATCCACGACAACTTCCGGGCCTACAGCGTTACGGGACACCGCCACGTGGCGGAGATGGAGCAGGAGCTTTCCGCTCTTCGGGGCGACACCGTGACGATGTCGTTCACGCCCCACCTCTTGCCACTCATGCGCGGTATCCTGGCGACCTGCTACGCCAAACTACGCGAGCCCGTCTCCAAGGAAGAGCTCAACCGGATCTACCAGGAATTCTACGCCCGTGCGCCGTTTGTACACGTGCTGGAAAAGACGCTCCCGGAATTGCGGTTCGTCGCCGGCTCCAACGCGTGTCATATCGGCCTGAACGTAGACGAGCGCACGGGGCGGGTCATCTGCATCAGCGCCATCGATAACCTGGTAAAGGGCGCGGCCGGTTCGGCCATGCAGAATATGAACCTGATCTGCGGGCTGGACGAAACCGCGGGGCTGCTCCTACCGGCCACTGGTCCGTAAGAAGCGTTAAGCGAAATACAGCTGTACCGAGCTTATGCCGAGTGACGGGTACGCAGTCACAGCCCAACGGTAGCGAACGGTCGCCGACCATTCGCTACCGCCGGGCTTGTGTCGCTTTGCGATCGCTCATCTTCGATCGAACTGCGTTGGCGTCAAGCGGCTGACCCTTCTCGCTGCTTGACGCTTAACGCAGAAAGAGCCTCCCCGCGGCAGCCGGGAGCGTCACGCTCCGGGTGGCTGAAGCGGGAAGGCTCGACGGAAGGTCTGCGACGCAGTTCCGTGTTCTGTCTTTAGAAGTAGCGCCTACAACTCGTCGGTGTCTTGCTGGGCTTTTTTGCCCTGCTCGATGAGCTGCTTGACCTTCTGTCCGCCCTTGCGGCCGATCTCTTCGTAGAATTGCGGTCCGTGACGCTGCGAGGTGACCTCGCCACCCTTCCTGCCTGCTTCTCGAACGGTCATTCCTCCGCCGGCGGGTCTCTCCGACTTGCCCTTGGACTGTGCCATCACTGTTTTCTCCTCGTTACTGCTTCCCACCCATATCTCGTTCCGTCCGACGCGGAGGTGGCGCCCGGTATGGGTGCGGTGCCTATGGGACCTGGCTGTTCTGGCCAACTGTGTGCTAAGTCCCTTCGCGTTCGGTCGCTCTATACCCGGGCGCTGTCCAACCGAAACGGTGGCGGGTGGATGGTTGACCGCCTGCACGGGTGAGTCTATAATCTGGCCAGTTGCCCGGCCGTTTTACGGCGGGGCGTTTCTGCTTTTCAGTCGCTTCACGCGCTAGACGGACGACCATGGCTGAGTTTTTCGAGGTCCCCGGGGCGGTGTGTGCTCCCCAGGGATTCCGGGCGGCAGGCGTCGCCGCGGGTATCAAGCCCTCCGGCAATCCGGACGTCACCCTCATTGTTTCGGACTACCCGGCCAGCGCCGCCGGCGTGTTCACCACCAACCGCGTGGTCGCGGCCCCGGTGATCGTGAGCCGGGAGCATCTGGCGGGCGGCGCGGCCCGGGCCATTGCGATCAATGCCGGAAACGCCAACGCCTGCACCGGAACGCAGGGAATGCAAGACGCTCGCCGGATGGCGCAGGTCGCCGCGCAGCTTCTGGAGGTGCCGGTGGAGCAGGTGCTGGTGGCGTCCACCGGCATCATCGGGCGCCCGATGCCGATGGATCGCCTGGAGGCCGGCCTCGCGCTGGCGGCGTCGGAACTTAGCGCGGAGAATGGGTCGCAGGCGGCGCGTTCGATCATGACCACCGATACCCGGCCAAAGGAGATCGCGGTGGAGATCACCATCGATGGCGTCCGGGTGCGAATCGGCGGGATCTGCAAAGGCAGCGGCATGATCGAGCCAAACATGGCCACCATGCTTGCCTTCATCACCACGGACGCCGAGGTCTGGCCCGAGGTGCTCCAGTCCGCGCTGACCAGTGCGGTGGAGCGAAGCTTCAACTGCGTTACGGTAGATGGGGACACGAGCACTAACGACTCGCTGCTCATCCTGGCCAACGGCGCATCGGGCGTCCGGGTGACGCCGGACTCGCCGGCCCATCGAGCGTTCTGCGAAGGGCTGCTGCACGTCTGTACGCACCTGGCGAAAGAGCTTGCCCGCGACGGAGAGGGCGCCACCAAGCTGGTGGAGATCCAGGTGCACGGCGCGCGATCTACCTCGCAGGCGCGGACGGTGGGGAAGTCGATCGCTAACTCGCCGCTGGTGAAGACCGCGCTCTACGGCAACGATCCGAATTGGGGGCGTATCCTGTGCGCCGCGGGTTACAGTGGGGTGCCCATCGACCAGGATCGGCTGGCACTCACGCTCTGCGGTTACCCGCTGGTGCGGGAAGGCGAACCGGTGGAGTTTGACGAGGCGGCGGTGAGCCAGGCGATGCGGGAGCCGGAAGTGCTCATCTTGCTGGACCTGGGACAGGGGCGCTATTCTTCGACGGTTTGGACCTGCGACTTCAGCTACGACTACGTGCGCATCAACGCGGAATACACGACATGAGCCAACTGGACCGGGCACAGATTCTGATCGAAGCGCTGCCGTACCTGCGGCAGTGGCATGGCAAGACGGTCGTGGTGAAGTACGGCGGCGCGGCGATGACCGACGACCGGTTGAAGCACCAGGTGATGGAAGACATCGTTCTGATGCACTACGTAGGCATCAACTCGATCGTAGTTCACGGCGGTGGCCCGGAAGTCTCGGAAGCGATGAAGAAGGTGGGCAAGGAGCCGACGTTCGTTCGCGGGCTCCGTGTTACCGACGCGGAGACGGTGGAAATCGCGGAGATGGTGCTGGCCGGCAAGACCAACAAGGGAATCGTGTCGCTGCTCCAGCAGCACGGCAGCGACGCGGTGGGCCTGTCCGGGAAGGACGGCAACCTCTTCGTGGCCCGGAAAATGGAGACGGAGGGCGCCGACCTGGGGTTCGTGGGCGAGGTGGTGCAGGTCAACACGCGGGTTATCAAGACCCTGGTGGCGGGTGGCTACATCCCGGTGATCTGCAGCATCGCGGCGGGCGAGCGCGGCGAGACCTTCAACATCAACGCGGACCATATCGCCGGGCGCCTGGCCGGAGAGCTCAAAGCGGAAAAGCTGGTACTGCTCACCGATGTGCGCGGGATCCTGGAAGAGGTGAGCGATCCGGATTCCCTGCTCTCGCAGATCACCGCGGAGCAGGCGCAGTTGTTGATTGCGACCGGGAAGGTGGACAAGGGAATGATCCCGAAGGTCGAGGCCTGCCTGATGGCGCTGGACGGCGGCGTGCCGCGCGCTCACATCCTGGACGGCCGCGCCTCCCACAGCCTCCTTACGGAACTCTTCTCAGACCAGGGCGTCGGCACCATGATCGTGCCCTGAGGGAGCGTTGGGGGTTAGGCGTTGGGCCTTGGGGGAATGTGCCGGCCGCGTCCCGGTGCGGCCGGCTCTCGGATGCATGGCATGCCCATTCTTTAGGGAAGGTGCCGCCGTTCTCTGCCCTCGCCTGCGATGATGGAGCCTCCTCCCGCCGCGAGGGTTGGAACCTGGGTTTGCGGGAGGTAACTCCAGGGCGTGGACACCGGACTGAGACAGCGATCCGTTCCTACATGGGACGCATTGATGCTGATGGATCTAACGTCCGCGGGTTAGGGCTTCTTCCCCCCGCCCCCTGACCCCTGTCCTCCGGTCCCCAGCTTGCCCAGCCCCGGTACGGTGGCCCAGCTAAGTACCGCCTGGGCGGAGCGTCCCTTCTGGGTATCGTTCAGTGCCAGCAGGGTGAGCTGCTTGCGCTTCTTCCAGTCGATCCACCGGACGCGGGTGCCCTTCAGCGTGATCGGGTGGGCGGAGTCTCCCGGACTGGCGCTGGTGTCGCTCTTCCAGCGGTACTCCCAGCCGCCCGCGCCGAGCTGCTGGATGTAGTAGCGGCAGATCTCCGCCGCGGTGCCTTGCTTCACCGAGAAGGCTGCGGAGCCGGCCTCGCGGCCCATCTCCATCGAGTGGAAATCGAAGGCGGAAGGATACACCGGGAGCGCGTAGTCTTTCGGGGTCTTCCGGCCGTGGACCGCCGCGGGCGAATCCGCTACCGGAATGGTGTCGCCCACCGGCTGCTCCGGTTGATTGGCTCCGGCCTGGCTGGAAGCCGAGATCGCCGGACCGAGGCGTCGCAGCGAGAGCCAGCCCCCGATGCCCATGGTGGCGACGGCAACCGTGGCGATCACCGGAAGGAGCCAGGAAGGCGAGCCAGACTTGCGTTCAGTGTCCATCGATAGCTCTCGGCTTGATAGAGGTCGGTCTGCGGGCGAGTGGTTACTCTTCGGCGGGATTCGAGGCGGGCGGGGTGCGCCGGGGCCGCGGGCGAGAAGCGGGCTTGTCGAAGAGGATCACGTATTCGTGCTTGAAGATGTAGAAGCCACCGCGTAGAGCCCGGTACCTCCACAAATTCTTGGTGCGGCCCTTTCCGACCTCGTTCCCCTCGATGTTCTTGACGACGAGAGACCGCGTGCGGAACCCCGCCTCGTTCATCGCCTGCATGCACTGGAAACCGAGGGGGACCAGTGCGCCATCCTCGTACTTGTCGCCGATTACCAGCACCGCGAAGCGGCCGGGGCGCAGCAGAGCATAGGCCTGCCGGGCTACGCTGGCGAAGCCCGCAATAAATGCGTCGGTCGAACCGGCGTTGGAGAGGCACTCCGGGCGGTCGCTGAAGCGGATGATGTCTGCGTAGGGCGGGTGCAGCATCACCAGGTCTGCGTGCTCGCGGTTCCAGCGTCCCAGGGCGTCCCGCACGGCGGCGGCGGTCTCGGGTGCCGCGCTGTCTCCGCAGACTACGGCCACGCGGTCTTCGCTGCCGGTAAGTTTCCCCCGCAGGTGCTCCACTAACTCCGGCTTCAGCTCGACGCCGATGCAGCGCCGGCCCAGCCGGAGCGCTTCGACGGCGCTGGTGCCTGAGCCCAGGAACATGTCCAGCACCACGTCATCCGCACGCGAAAAGCGCTGGTACGCCTGGGTCGCGATCTGCGGCACGAAGTTACCGTGGTACTCCAGGGCGTGGCCGTTGCCGCGGGCGCGAGACGGGATGTGCCAGAGTGAATCCGTCCAGAGGTCCTCATACTCCCTCCAGCGGGTGAGGTCCAGGTCGTTGTAGGGGACGCGGGGCTCGGGGCGCTTGCGGGGCTTCACCCGGTCAGTCTAGCACCTGCCCCGGGAGATCAACAAGGGGCGCGCAGAGACAGTGAGCGCTCGGCCGTGAAGCGAGGGCGAGAGACCGAGGAGTCCCGGCCCGCCTTGGGGAATGGAGGGAGGGCGACCGGCGCCGGGTGAGGGTGAGCGACAGGTTCAACGTGCGAGTAGATCGCTTCTATGCTCGTACGCCCTGGCTCCTATACGTCTTCGTCTCACCGCAAACCTCTGCTCGTAGCCCGCCCTCCGTGGTCTTACCGTTCCATCCGGACCCTCCGCATGTCACAACACGAATCGAGCCGATCGCAAGCCGAAGCCCCGTCCAGCCGGCCGACGAACGTTCGGCTCTGGGTCATCGTGGGGCTCGCGCTGGCCTCCACCTTTGCCTACCTGACCCGTAACGCGCTCGGGCCGGCGAATACCACGATTCAGCAAGAGTTGAGCCTGTCCCCCAAAGACATGGGGGTGATCCTGGCCACCTTCTTCCTGGGCTACACGTTCTTCCAGGTCCCGAGCGGGCTCATGGCCAACCGGTGGGGCACCCGGCGCGTGCTGCCG
>Ga0255338_1002793_pt1 | contig 23501 bp, 19 predicted proteins | sample MeOH1_35cm_T4_19_FD_203715 | JGI IMG/M metagenome (GOLD analysis project Ga0255338, IMG submission 203715) | Sandy soil microbial communities from University of British Columbia, Vancouver, Canada - MeOH1_35cm_T4_195 | ecosystem: Engineered > Artificial ecosystem > Sand microcosm > Unclassified ...
GTCGACGCAAGGACGTCGTGCACAACGGCATCGTCGTCGACGACCAGAACGGTCATCGCGTCGGCCGGCAAGTCATCGTCCGCTTCCGTCCAGTCGTCATCGGCGCTGTCGGGCGTGCCGGCATCGGCCGTTTGGACCGGAAGTTCGATCGTGAAGGTCGAGCCTTCGTTGGGCGCGCTCTTCACGTCGATCGCCCCGCCCAACATCGCGCAAAAATGTTTGGTGATCGTCAGTCCGAGGCCGGTGCCGCCGAAATTCCGCGTGGTCGAGGAATCGGCTTGCGTAAAAGCCTGGAATAGCCGCGACATCTGCTCCGGCGTCATGCCGATGCCGTTGTCGGCGACTTCGAAACGCATCCGCGTCTGCTCGCCGTCGTCAACGCGCGACAGGCGAAGCGTCACCATGCCCTGTTTGGTGAACTTGGCCGCATTGCTGAGGAGATTGATGAGGCTCTGCTTGAGCTTGGTCTGATCGGTGCGCAATGCGCCGATGTCAGACGGGCAATCGACGACGAATTGGTTGCCGTTCTTCTTCATCATCGGATCGACGATCGTCTTCACTTCGTCGATCAAACGCGACAAGAATACGGGTTCCAGATAGACGTCCATCCGTCCGGCTTCGATCTTCGAGAGGTCGAGGATGTCGTTGATCAATCCGAGCAGATGCCTGCCAGCGCCCTGAATCTTCTCGAGGTCGCCGATGCTCGGGGTGTCGCCGCGATCGATGGCGTCTTCCAGCAGGATTTCGCTGTAGCCGATGATCGCGTTGAGCGGCGTCCTCAGTTCGTGGCTCATATTGGCGAGGAACGAGGACTTGATGCGACTCGCGGACTCCGCCGCTTCCTTCGCGTTTCGAAGCTGCAGTTCGGTCTTCTTGCGCTCTGTGATGTCGGTATAGATCGCGATGAATCCGCCGCCCGGCACCGGATCGCGGCGCACCTCCAGAACCGTGCCGTCCGGACGGACGCGTTCGAAGGAATGGGATCGGTCGAGCAGGGCGAGGCGCTTGGCAAGCTCGGCCTCGATATCGGCGTTGCCGAATTCGCCGCGCTCGCCCAAATAGCGAATGTAATCCGAAAACGTGCGGTCGGTGCCGAGAAACTCGGCCGGCATTTCCAGATATTGCCGGAAGCGGTCGTTCCAGGTGACCAGTCTGTGGTCCGCGTCGTACATGGCGACGCCCTGAGCCATGTTTTCGAGCGTCGCCCTGAGCAAATCGCTTTCGCGCCCGACGGTTCCTCTGGTCTTCTCCTGCATGGAGCGGCCCTCAAGCCGGCAAGCGCTACTTCCCCGTCACAGGCTCAAGGCGGCAATCCCATCCGAGCGGGCCGGGTGAATGTTGATCATCGCCGTGAAGCCGCTGATATCGAGAACCTCGCGCACCGAGTCCTGAACGCCGCAAAGCGCGAAAGAGCCCTCGGCGGCTTTGACCTTCTTCAAGAGGATCAGCACGGCGCGCAATCCGGCGCTCGTCACGAAATCCACTTCGGTAAAGTCGATTAAAATCTTCGGCTTCTGGTTGGTAATCAAACCGCTGATACGGTCGGCAAAAATCGAGCTTGATGCCCCGTCAAGCCGGCCGCGTGCGGTCACGACACAGGCTTCGCCGACGCGCTCTTCCTCAAGTTCCATGCAGCCCTCCAACACACGACTCACGAACGGGCGATCGCGAAAGTCGTTAAGTTCTGCCCGTTCTGATGAGAATACTCAAGTGTACTGGTCAATTTGCGAATCAGAAAGAGCCCCAATCCGCCGATCGGCCGTTCGTCGAGGGGCGCGTCGACGGCGGGATCTGGCGCCAGCCTGAGATCGAACGGCGGTCCGGTGTCGACAATCTCGCCCGTGACCTGACGCGGCTCGACCACCAACCTGACCTTGGCCGGCTTGTCGCGACAGTTTCCGTGAGTTCCGAGATTCGTAATGAGCTCTTCGACGACAAGTGCCACATGGTGTGCGGCGCGCGTGTCGACCTGCTGTTCTTCGAGAAACGCCAACACCTTTTCAGTCAAGGCGGAAATGGCCTCGGTCGTGGCGAGTACCTCGGTCTCGAGCGGAGCCATGACCTTAAGGTCCTAACGAGAGAAGGATAGCGGCCGTATCGTCGGACGCCGGCCGGCCGGCCTCGAACTGGCGAACGTCGACAAGAAGCCGTTGCAGCGGCTCCGGCTCGGACGGCTGAAGTGATGCCACAAACTCGGTTACCCTTTGGTCACCATAAAGCACGCCGTCTGGGTCGTTCGCCTCGGTGAAGCCGTCCGTGACGACGAGAAGCCGATCGCCAGGGCTAAGCGATACGGTGTCGGGTTTGTAAGCGGCGTTCTCATCGAGGCCTAACGGGGGGCCGCTCAAACGATCCAACCGCACCAGCGCACCATCGGCATTGCGATGATAGGGAGGAATATGCCCGGCGCGCACATAAGTTAGGCGTCCGCTGGCGACATGAAGCGTGGCGAGCAGGAACGTGACGAACATGCAGCCGGAATTGCCCTCGGCCAGCGCGGCATTCAGCAGACCGACGGCGCGTTCGGGCGCGCCAAAGAGCTCCGCGGCATCCGGACGGCCGGCGAGTGCCCGCGTCATGGCGTGAGTCCGGGCCATCATCAGCGCGGCGCCGGCACCCTTGTCGGATACGTCGCCCAGCGCCAGCACGACAAGATCCGGCCCGATGAGGAAGTGATCGACCAGGTCGCCGCCGACCTCCTTCGCCGGTTCGAGCACCACATCGATCGCCAACGGACGGCCCGCCATCGTTCCGGCAAACCGCGGCGGCACAAGAGACAATTGCAGCGTCCGGGCCTCGTTGAGCTCCGATTGTTTCCGCCGCAGCTCCTCGCGCGTCAGATCGCGCATCTGCTTCTTTTCGAGCGTCGCCAGAACGCGTGCGCGCAGCAGTGTCGGATTGAACGGCTTGAAAATGAAATCGTCGGCGCCGAGCTCGATGCAGCGCACGACCGGCTCGATCTCGTTCAAAGCCGAGATCACGATCACCGGCAGATCGTTGATGCGTCCGTCTTTCTTGAGCGCTTCGAGCACGCCAAAGCCATCGAGCTCGGGCATCATGATGTCGAGCAGAACGAGATCGTAGCTCGTCGCCGCAATGGCGGCGAGCGCCTCGATGCCGTTCGCGGCCTGGTCGATCGCGCTGAAACCGAGCCTTTGCAACCGCCGCATCAACAGGTCCCGGTTTTCCGGGACGTCGTCGACCACCAATATCCGTGCCTTCTGATTGATCATGATGCCGCCGCGAGTTCTTGATGCGTCGCGCCACGTTCGGGCGAGAACATAAGCGCGGTGCGCCGCGCGAGCCAGATGATCCGTTCGAACAGCATGGTGGCCGCGAACAGCGCATCCTGCGCCTTGGCCGGCATGTCCGGATCCTCGCGCAAGACACGCTGCCGGATCCGCTCCATCAGTTCGTCGCGCAAGGTCAACAGAGCCAGTGTCATTTGCCGTTCCGACAGGTCGTCCGTATCCGCCGCATCCGCCAGTGCCATCAAGAGGACGTGCAAAGCCTCGATCATCTGATCGGCGACACGTCCGCTCGACGGCGATTGGCGCGCAAGTTTGCAAGTTTGGACGAACTCGTCCAGGCTCTCGTACAATGCGTTGAGATTGGCAGTGCGGTGCTGCAGACGCGCCGCTCTCTCGCGATCGACCCGTTCGAGATTCGATTCGAGAATCGATCCGAGAAACCGCGCCATCGCGGCGGTGATGGTCGCGGACGCCACGTGCAGGGTCGCGGGCGGAATCGGCGTGCCCTCGGCATCCGCACGGACCGTGTCCAGCATGGCAGGCAGCCGTTGCAGCAGGCGGTGTTCTTCGCGGGCCACCAGATCCAGGGCCGTGGTCGGCTCGACGAGCGCATCCTCGATCAGATAGGCGGGCTTCGATAACTCCTGGAGTTTGCTGGGCGGAGCGATGCGCTCGAGCAGCGGCAGAATTTGATTGATGAAGATCGTCGAGAGCAGGGCGCCGACGATCTGATAGAGGAGAAACAGCCAGGCGACTTGAGCCGAGGCGGACTGCGCGAGAGCGCCGGTGAGTTCGGCGATCAACGGTCGCCCGATGACGGTGCCGACTGCCAGGACGCAAAACACCACGAGAAGTCCAGCCAGCTTCTGGACGACTTGCATGATTGCAATCTGGGCCGCGTCGCCGCGATGGGGCAGGGCTGCCAGCAGATAGTTGCCCGCCGCGCCAAAGTTGGCGCCGTAGACCAGCCAGAAAGCGCTGGAAACATCGATCAGACCGGCATGGGTGCCCGCGACCGCCAAAGCGCTGGCAACCGACGACGACTGGCAGAGCAGCGCAAGACCCGCGCCGATCAAGAAGAGCACAGCGGGGAATCGGGCCGCGGCCGCGAACAAGCCGTCCTGCAGAAGGCCGTCGCGTAACGGCTCTGTTCCCTCTTTCAGCATCTGCATGCCGATGAAGAGCAGCCCGAGACCGAGCAGCGTTCCCACGGCGTGGCGAATACGGTCGGTGCGGTCGAGACCGAAATAGACGGCGACGCCGGCCAAGGCGACGAGATAGCTCGCGGCCAGACGCAAATCGACGGCGACCAAGATGACGAGCAACGACAGGCCGACATTCGACCAGACCGGGACGAGGATCGCGCGGCGCTTGTCGATCATGCCGGCGCTCACCAAGCCGATCATCACCGAGGTGACGGCAGTGGCGCTCTGGGTTATCGCGCCGGCAAATGCCCCGAAAATGGCCGCCAACGCCGGCTGCCCGCCGAGCCGGCTCAATATGTTCCGGAGGCGACGGCCGGCCAACGGTACGAGGTGGGACGAGACGAAATGAACGCCACAGAAAAACAGCCCGAGGCCAGTCAGAAACGGCGCGATTGCATGCATCTGCTCGACCTGGGCGAGGAACCAGTCATTGTAAAGTTAACGAATTGTTGCGCTCGGTCGGCAGCAATCCAATCGCCCGTGAATCACTGCGGCCTGCCAGCAGCGCAGGGCGAGCTTGCCTTGTTCATTACGGGTTTGGAAGAGCCAAAGACGCAGCCGGCTTCTATGCGCCGCCGCCGGTCTGCACGTTCAGAATATCGCCGAGCCCGGACGTCGTAATGATCTCGAGAACCGCCGGCGTGGGGTTGGCGACGATCATGGTGCCGCCGCGCCGGCCGATAGCCTTTGCCGCGGCGACCAGATGCCGAAGTCCGATCGACGCCACAAACGTCACGCCGGTCATATCGACCGTGAGCTTGTCCTTGGATCCCGACAACGTCGCAAGCGGAAGTGCGACAACGTCGGCCCCGGAAATATCCAGCCGACCGTTCAAGACCATTGTCGCGGCCGGACCGGCCTCGTCGATTGCAATCTGCATAAAAGGCTCCTTTCACAGCCGCATTGGGCGCCGATTTTCGTGACAGTTTAGTGACGGGGCCGGTGACGGGAGTTTAACCAGCGCCGGGCGGCGGGGCATGGGAAGCGAGGGGGGGCACGACGATGCCCCGCATCGGCAATCGCTCTTACGGCAAATTCTCGCGCAATATCACTTCGATGCGCGACCCGATCGTCCCGTGCAGCGGCGAACGTCCGGCGCGCAAATTCGCGAAGATGGCGACACAATCCATCAACGTTGTTTGCGGATGCTGTGTGATAACGGCGTCCATCGTGCCGTCGATCAGCAGGCCCCGTGTCTCGGGCGTCAGGCCGTGGCCGATGAAGGCTACGTCATTCTGACGGCCGGCCTCTTTCAGCGCGCGGCCGATTCCTTCAGGACCGCCGCCGATATTGTAGACGCCCGCAAGGTCGGGATGCTGCGCGAGCAGCATCTTGGTCTGCCGATAGTTCTTGCTTTCGTTGTCGTGGCCTTCGCGCAGGCCGACGATCTCGATCGCCGGGAACTGTTCTTGAAGAAGATAAAGAAAGCCCATCTCGCGCTCTTCGTGCGCGCGATAGCTCAGGCTGCCGGCGATCATGGCGACTTTGGCCGGGCGCGGTCCGATGAAGCGCGCAACGAGATAGCCGGCCGTTCGTCCGGCTGCGCGATTATCGAGGCCGATATACGCCACGCGTCGTGTATTGGCGATGTCGGAGATCAACGTCACCGTCGGGATGCCGCGTTCAGCCAAACTGTCGACCGCCTCGCGCACCGCCGGATGTTCGATCGCCATGAAGGCGATGCCGTCGACATCGCGTGCGAGCTGTCGAAGCTGTTGCGCGAGAAGCTCCGGCTGGAAGCTTTCGATATGGGCGACGCGGGCCCGCATGTTGAAGGACGCGAGTTGATCCTGCGAGGAGGCGATGAAGCGCCCGAGCATGCCGAGATAGCGGTTCGTGCCGGATGGCAGCAAAAACGCGAGCCGCAGCGGCCGCAAGGCCTGCGGCGGCAACGCGCCGTCCATCAGGTAGCCGAGCTCGCCCGCCGCCTGCAGCACCCGTTGCACGGTGACGGCGCGCACGCCCGGCCGCTGATTGAGCACGCGATCGACGGTGGCGGTCGAGACGCCGGAGAGACGGGCAATGTCTTCGACCCGGGCCATGCGCCGCCGTCGCGGGGCGAGGGATTTGTCGTCAGCCTCCTCGAAATCCATCAAAAACCATCAAGAAATGAGTTTGACGGCCATCATTCCATCTCCCTATCGTTTCGGCAAGGCGGCAAACTCAACAATCGCCTGAGACCAGGGAGGTACGAGTGCCCAAGTTGACCCGTCGCACACTGCTCGGCACGCTCGCCGCGGCGCCCGCCGCATCGCTGATCGGGAGCCCGCTCGTCGCGCGCGCCGCCGAGATCGAACTGAAGTACGGCAACAACCTGCCGGTCAGCCACCCGCTCAATGTGCGCGCGCAGGAGGCGGCCGATCGGGTCAAGGCGCAGACGAACGGCCGCGTCGAGATCAAGATCTTCCCCAACAATCAGCTCGGCGGCGATACGGACATGCTCAGCCAGGTCCGGAGCGGCGCAATCACCTTCTTCACGCCGTCGGCGCTGGTCATCGCGACTTTGGTGCCGGTCGCGGCGATCAATGCGGTCGGCTTTGCCTTCGCCGATTACGATCAGGTCTGGAAGGCGATGGACGGCGAACTCGGCAGCCATGTCCGGGCGGCGATCGCCAAGGTCAATCTCCACGCCTTCGAGAAGATCTGGGACAACGGCTTCCGCCAGATGACGACGAGCGGCAAGCCGATCGACGCCGCGAAAGACATGGCGGGCCTGAAGATCCGCGTGCCGGTCAGCCCCCTCAGCATCTCGATGTTCAAGGCGCTCGATGCCGCGCCGGCCAGTCTTCAGTTCAGCGAGGTCTACACGTCGCTGCAGACCAAGGTCGTCGACGCGCAGGAGAATCCGCTGCCGATCATCCAGGTCGCCAAGCTCTATGAGGTGCAGAAGCATTGCGCCCTCAGCAATCACATCTGGGATGGCTTCTGGTTCATCGCCAACGGCCGCGCCTGGAACGGCCTCGGTGACGACGTCAAGAAGATCGTCAGCGACGCGATCAACGAGGCCGGTGTGAAGCAGCGCGAGGACATCAAGGCGCTCAACGCGACCGTTCAAGCCGATCTGCAGTCGAAGGGCCTGTCCTTCAACAAGACCAGCCCCGACAGTTTCCGCGCCAAGTTGCGGGAGGCCGGATTCTACAAGGAATGGCGCGAGCGCTTCGGTGCGGACGCCTGGGGACGGCTCGAAGCGGCCGTCGGCAAGCTCGCCTGAGCACGATGTCGCACGCCGCAACCGGGGATGCCGTGATGGACGGTCACGCTGCAGCAATGCCGCTTCTCGGCGCGCCCGCAAACCTAGCGGGGCGCTTCGTCTGGACCCTCGATGCGGTTGTCGGACGCTTGGTCGAGGTGGTTGCGGCGGCTCTGCTCGTGGCCGAGATCGTCATCCTCGGTGCAGGCGTCACGGCGCGGTACGTCTTCCACGTGCCGCTCGTCTGGTCGGATGAGCTCGCCTCGATCCTCTTTCTCTGGCTGTCGATGCTGGGCGCGGTCATCGCGCTCAGGCGCGGCGAGCACATGCGCATGACCGGCGTCGTGTCGCGTGTCGCGTCGCACTGGCGCATGTTGCTCGAGGCGCTCGCTCTGACGGCCTCGATCGCATTCCTGCTGCTGATCCTTCCGCATGCGTTTGAATACGCGAGCGAGGAAAGCATGATCGTCACCCCCGCGTTGGAAATCTCCAATGCCTGGCGCGCGGGGGCGATACCGATCGGCGTCGGCCTGATGCTTTTGGTGGCCTGCTTCCGGTTGCTTCGGCTCCATTCGTTCGGGCCGGCCCTGACTGCGATCGCCATCACGGCGGCACTGGTCGTGCTGTTCTGGCTCGCCGGGCCGGTGTTGAAGCCTCTTGGCAAGTTCAACCTGATCATCTTCTTCATCGGCGTCGTTGCCCTGAATGTCTTCGCCGGCGTCGAGATCGCGTTCTCCTTCGCGCTTGCGACCTTCGCTTATCTCGCCTTGACCACCTCGACCCCGCTGGTCGTCATGGTCGGTCGGTTCGACGAGGGCATGAGCCATCTCATCCTGCTCGCCGTTCCGCTCTTCATCTTCCTCGGCGCCCTGATCGAGATGACGGGCATGGCGCGGGCGATGATCCAGTTCCTCGCAAGCCTGCTCGGCCATGTGCGCGGCGGTCTTTCCTACGTCCTGATCGGAGCGATGTATCTCGTCTCCGGTATCTCAGGATCGAAGATCGCCGACATGGCGGCCATTGCGCCGATCCTGTTTCCGGAAATGAAAAAGCGCGGTGCCAAGCCCGGCGACCTGATCGCGCTGCTTTCGGCGACCGGCGCGCAGACCGAGACGATCCCGCCGTCGATCGTGCTCATCACCATCGGCTCGGTCACAGGCGTATCGATCGCCGCGCTGTTCACCGGCGGATTGCTGCCGGCGCTCGTGCTTGGTCTCGCGTTGTGCGGCGTAGTCTGGTGGCGTTACCGGAAAGAAGACCTCAGTCACGCAACGCGCCATTCCTGGCGCGAGATCGGTCGCTTTGCCATCTTTGCGCTGCCGGCGGTGGTGCTGCCTTTCGTCATCCGAGCGGCCGTCGTCGAGGGTGTCGCGACGGCGACCGAGGTGTCGACCATCGGCATCGCATATTCTGTCGTCGCGGGCCTTCTCGTTTATCGACAGTTCGATTGGCGGCGCTTGCCGAAGATGCTCATCGATACGGCCTCGCTGACGGGCGCGATCATCCTGATTGTGGGCTGCGCCACCGCGATGGCGTGGGGCCTCACGCAATCGGGGTTCTCTCAGGATCTCGCGCGGCTGATGGCGAGTGTCCCGGGCGGTTCGGCGGGCTTCCTCGTCATATCGATCATCGTGTTCGTCATTCTCGGCAGCGTGCTCGAGGGCATTCCAGCGATCGTCTTGTTCGGGCCGCTGCTGTTCCCGGTCGCCAAGCAGATCGGCGTGCATGAGGTCCATTACGCCATGGTGGTGATCCTCGCGATGGGCATCGGCCTATTCGCGCCGCCGTTCGGCGTCGGTTACTACGGCGCTTGCGCTATCAGCAAGGTCAACCCCGACGAGGGGCTGAAGTTCATCGGCAGCTACATGCTGGCGCTGCTGTTCGGCCTCATCGTCGTCGCGGCCGTGCCGTGGATATCCGTCGGCTTCCTGAAATTCTGAAATGCATCGTAAGAGGTAGTGTCTATGAGCCGTTTCTTCGGTCAGATCCGTCAGGCTGGTTACGTCGTGCCCGATATCGAGGCGGCGATGGATTATTGGAGCCGTGTGCTCGGCGTCGGCCCTTTCTTCTACAACGAGCGTGTGCCGATCAAGAACTATCGTTATCGCGGCGAAGCCTACGAGCCTCATAACTCCGTGGCGCTCGCGAATTCGGGTCCGCTGCAGGTCGAGCTGATCCAGTGCCGCAACGATGTGCCGTCGATGTATCGCGACTTCACGCGCGCGGGTCACACCGGCCTTCAGCACGTCGCCTACTGGACCGAAGACTATGACGCGGAGCTTGAGCGCCTCCAGGCGCAGGGCTTCAAGCCCGTGATGAGCGGCGAGGTGGGGGAGCGCGGCCGCTTCGTCTACTTCGACACGCACTATCATCCGGGCACCGTGATCGAGTTGTCGGAGGTCGCCGGCCCCAAGGGCGAGATGTTTCGACTGATCCGGGACGCCGGCGCGAATTGGGACGGCAAGGATCCGGTCCGGCCGTTTCCCGATCTCAGCAGGCTGTGACATGTCCTTCGTCGCCACCGCGCCGAGCCGTTTCGAGGCGACCTATCTGATCGAGACGCCGCTCGAGCCGGCCAAAGTCGCGGAGATCATGGCCGGCGAGCAATCATGCGGCACGTTCACGCGCGTCGAAGGCGAGACGGACGATCTGCGTGCACGGGCGAGGGCGGTCGTCATAAGCGTCGAAGAGCTGCCGCCGGCCGCGACGCCCAGCCTGCCGAACGCATGGCTCGCGCGCAAGCACATCGAGGGGCCGTGGCGGCGCGCGCGCGTGGTCATTTCCTTTCCCGTTGCCAATGTCGGCGCCAACCTCGCGACGCTTGCTGCGATTGTCGCCGGCAATCTCTACGACCTCGGCGAGGTCACCGGCCTGCGGCTGGAGAATATCGTACTGTCGCCGGCGTTCCGCGCGCGTTTTGCCATGCCGAAGCACGGGATCGCGGGAACGCGTGATCTGACGGGCGTCGCACGTGGGCCGGTGGTTGGTTCGATCATCAAGCCCAATGTTGGTCTCAGCGCCGACGATACCGCGGCGTTAGTGGCCCGTTTGTGTGAGGCCGGCCTTGATTTCATCAAGGACGATGAGATTTCCGCCGATCCGGCCCATGCGCCCCTGGCCGAGCGCATTCCGAAGGTGATGGCGGCCGTGCGGCGCCATCAGGATCGAACCGGCAAAGCGGTGATGATCGCCTTCAATATCACCGACGAGACCGACGCCATGCGCCGCCACGCCGACCTGGTCGCGCGCGAAGGTGGAAACTGCGTCATGGTGAGCTTGAATTGGTGCGGATTATCGGCGGTCGAAACGTTGCGCCGCTCGACTGGTCTCGCGCTGCACGGGCATCGCAACGGCTACGGCGCGTTCTCGCGCCATCCGCTGCTCGGCATTTCTTTTCAGGCCTATCAGACGCTGTGGCGTCTCGCCGGTGTCGATCACATGCATGTTCATGGCGTGCAGGGCAAGTTCGCGCAGGAGGACGAAGAAGTGGCGTCATCGGCGCGCGACTGCGTCACACCGTTGACGGTCAGTTTCGACGACCGCGTGATGCCGGCTTTTTCCTCCGGGCAGTGGGCCGGCACGGCGCAAGCGACATTCGATGCCGTCGGCCACGCCGATCTCCTGTTCTTGTCGGGCGGCGGCATCATGGCGCATCCCGGCGGGCCGGCGGCCGGTGTCGTCAGTATACGCCAGGCATGGGACGCGGTCGTGGCAGGCGTTCCGCTGACGGATGCCGCGCGTGAGCAGCCAGAACTCCAGCGTGCCCTGGAGGTTTTTGGAGCCACGGCCGGATGACCAAGCCGTGACGCAAGGGTTTCCGCGCTACGGTTGGTACGGTGATGACTTCACCGGGGCGACCGACACGCTTGCCACTTTGTCAGAGCGCGGCCTGCGCGCGCTTTTGTTCTTGCGGGCGCCGGCGGAGAAACATCTTGCTTCCGCCGGACAGCTCGATGCAATCGGCATTGCCGGCGCGACGCGTTCGATGACGCCGGAGGCCGCCGCTATCGAGCTCGATGCAGCAGGACGCTTCTTTTCCGCGCAAGGCATCGACATCCTGCATTACAAATGCTGTTCGACATTCGACAGCGCACCGCATGTCGGCAGTCTCGGCGTCGCCATCCGAACGCTCTGGAAGCACTTCCCCAACCCCTTTGTGCCGGTCGTCGGCGGCCAGCCCAATCTCGGTCGCTATTGCCTGTTCGGAAACCTGTTCGCTGCGGCCGGCGGCGGCGAGGTGCACCGCATCGATCGCCATCCGACCATGAGCGTGCATCCTGTGACGCCGATGGCCGAAGCCGATCTGCGCCGGCATCTGGCGGCGCAGGGCTTGGCGCGGATCGGATTGCTAGATTACCGCGCCTATGAGAGGGGCGATGCCGACGCGATTCTCGACGGCTGCCTCGCGACGAATCCGGACGCTGTCCTGTTCGATGTGGCGCGCGCGTCGGACCTTGAGGTCATCGGTCGGCTCATTGCAGAACGGGCGCAGTCAGCTCCGCTGCTGGCCGTCGGACCGAGCTCGGTTGCGCAGGCCCTCACCGCCAGAGGGGGCTTTTTCGGCGCCGGCTCCAAAAGCGTAAGCCAGCCCGAGAGGCGTGAAGGGCCCGTTCTGGCTCTCGTCGGAAGTCTCTCGCCCGTCACCCGTGGCCAGGTCGAGGCCGCGTCCGGCTATGCCCGGATCGACGTCGACCCATTGCTACTCGACGACAGTGCTTATACGGAGACGTTGCGTCAGCAAACGCTTGGTCTTCTTGCGTCGCAGAACACGATGCTGGTCACCCGGCAGCCGTCCGACGCGCCTGAGGGGCCCGATCGTATCGCGGGCGCAACGGGTCTCTTGTTGCGCGCGATCATGGCCGATGCGCGCTTATCCCGTCTCGTTATCGCGGGCGGCGATACGTCGAGTCGTGCTGTGGCTGCGTTGGATATCTGGGGATTGTCGTATCGCGCGGCGATGGTGCCTGGCGCGCCGCTTTGCGAGGCTCACAGCGACGATCCGCGTCTCAACGGTCTCGAAATCGTTCTCAAGGGCGGTCAAATGGGGCCGCCTGACTTCTTCGATGTCGCCGAGGCGTGACGCGCGTCAGCTCTTCATGACGAACGCGCCGGGATGGCGGCGGTCCGCCTGCCGCAGTTCGTCAAGCGTCGCGACGCCATGCTGTGCCAGCGCTGTCCGCAATTCCTCGATGAGAAGTTCGGCGACATAGGCGCCGCCATCATCCCCGAGTGCGCCAAGGCCGTACAGGAACGCGCGCCCGCAGAAGACGGCGCTGGCGCCGAGCGCCAGCGCGCGCGCAGCATCAAGACCCGACCGCACGCCGCTGTCGAACAGCACGGTCGCCTTCGCGCCGACGGCATCGACGATCGCCGGCAACATATCGATCGCCGCCGGCGCGGCATCCGACTGACGGCCACCGTGATTGGACACCAGAATGCCGTCGGCGCCCAATGCAACGGCGCGCGCGGCATCGCTGGGATGCATGACGCCCTTGACGACGAGCGCGCGCGGCCATTTCTCGCGCAGGCGCCGCAGGTCATCCCAATCGAACGTGCCTTTGATCTCTCGCTGCACGAAGCCCGCCGAGGCCGCGAGGCTGGGCCGCGCGCCGAGATAGGGCGTCATGTTCGGGAAGCCGGGCGTGCCGGTTTTCAGCAGTTGTAAAGCCCAGAGCGGAGAGGAGAAGACATCGATAACGGTGCGCAGCTTGGGGCGAAACGGAACGACGAGGCCGTTGCGCATGTCCTTCGGGCGCTTCGCACGCACCGGCGCATCCATGGTGACGACGAGCGCATGCGCGCCCGCCGCAACGGCGCGCGCAATGAGATCGAAGCTCACAGCGTGATCTCTGGCCGGCAAACCGTAAAGCTGAAACCAGAAGCTGCCGGGACATATCGAGGCCACTGTCTCCAGCGATGCGGAGGCGAGCGTGCCGGTGATATAGGGAATGCGCGCAGTCGCTGCGGCGCGCGCCAGCGCGAGCGTCGCGCCGGGCCAGATCAAGCCGTCGGTGCCGACCGGCGCTATGCCGATCGGCGCGGCGTAACGCGCGCCGAACAGGTCGATCTCCGTCGATACTTTGGCCGTCGCGCCGTAGCGCGGGACGATCTGGATTGCATCGAGCGCCTCGCGATTGCGCCCAACACCCACATGATCGCCGGTACCGGCCTCGACAAAATCGAACGCGAAGCGCGGCACACGCCGTTTTGCCGCTCGCGCGAGATACTGAAGGGTCGGATAGCGTTGCCGGCGTCTTGCGACTTTGCCTCGAGCGCTGCCGGCGCCCCATGCCTCAACCGTGGTTTTAGTCATCGAGAGCCTTGCCTTGCTGGTGTCCGGCAAGCAGTCGGCCCTTGCGACCGAAATTGAACAATGTCGCTCGCCGGACGCGGACTGCAGCGCGTCGCGCAAGCTCTGTAACTACAAGAAGATAGCCGACGTCAACGATATCAGAATTGATGATAAGACGATCATTTATAGATATTTGCCAAGAGCCTTGTCCTCCTGAATGAAGCAGACGCTGCAAAACAAGAAGAAAGCCGTCTGACGGTCGGAGAAAACGCGATCCGGGAGGGAATGGATGTATCTACGAAAGAGTCTTACCGCATGTGCGATGGTGTTCGCCGTCGCCACGGCCAATGCGCAGCCAGAAAACTATCCTTCGCACACCGTCAAGATGGTCGTGCCTTTTCCGGCGGGTGGCGCAACCGACATCATGGCGCGCCTTGTCGCCGACCGGCTCGGCGATGAGCTCGGCACCCGCATCATTGTCGAGAACAAGGGCGGTGCGGGTGGCAATGTCGGGACGGCCTCGGTCGCGACCGCCGAGCCGGACGGCCATACGATCCTGTTCAGCGCATCGGGGCCGCTGGCCGTCAACAAGATCCTCTACAAGAATCTGCCATACGATCCAGAGAAAGATTTCGAGCCGCTGTCGTTGGTCGCCAAGCTGCCGAACGTCTTGGTGGTGAATCCGAAAGTCATTCCGGTCAAGACGACGTCCGAGTTCATCGCTTACGTGAAGGAGCGGCCGGGCCAGATCAACTATTCCTCGATTGGCGTCGGAAGCTCGCAGCATCTCGCGGGCGTTCTGTTCGAGCGGATCACGAAGACCAAGATGAACCACGTGCCGTATCGGGCCGCGACCAACATCGTCGTCGATATGATGTCCGGCCAGGTGCCCGCGAGCTTCCAATTGATTCCGAACGTCTGGTCGCGATTGAGTGCGGGCGACATTCGTCCGATCGCGGTGGCGAGCCGCGAGCGCAGCCTTGCGCTGCCGGATGTGCCGACCATGGCCGAGCAGGGGTTGCCGGAGTTCGAGTCGTCGGCCTGGTTCGGGCTGCTGGTGCCCAAAGGCACGCCCAAGCCGATCGTCGATCGTCTCGCTGGCCTCATCAGCAAGATCATGGCGGACCCCACGATCCGCAAGCGCATGATCGAGATCGGAGCCGACCCCGCTCAATCGACGCCCGACGAATTCCGCGCGCTCATTTCATCGGAAGTCGAGAAGTGGCGGACCGTCATCAAGGACGCCAACATCACCATCGACTGAGAACATCAGCGTGCAGCAAGCAGCCTTGCTGTCGCTGCAGACGGAAGAGAGCTCACATGACGGCCAGAAATGCGAACTCCATCCAAGCGAGCGAAAGGCAAGAGGCCACGGCCGATCTGCGCCGTTGGCTTTGTTATTTGGCCGAGCGGGACAGGCTCGCCATTGCGCGCGAGGGGATTGCGCTTGCCGACGAGCTCTCGGCTGTGTCGAAGAAAATCGAGCGGGAAAACACGGTACTGTTCCCGCGCCCGGACGGTCACGACATTCCGGTGGCGGCGAATCTGTTCACCTCGCGCGGCTCCGTCGCTGAATCCATCGGCGCGCGGGAAGATGAGCTCCTGGCCCGGTTTCAGAACGCGGTGCGCAATCCTTTGCCGTGCCGCGAAGTCGCGACCGGGCCCGCTCAGGATGTCGTCCATACCGGTACTATCGATCTGCTCAAGCTGCTGCCGATCCCCAAGCACAACGAACTGGACAGCGGCCCTTACATCACGGCGGCGCTGCTGATCGCCCGCAACCCGCGCACGGGCATCCAGAACGTCGCGATCCACCGCTGTCAGGTCAGCGGGCCGGACCGCATCGGGGTGCTTCTGCTGCCGCGCCATACCTTGAACTACTTCCGCATGGCGGAGGAGGCGGGCGATGCGCTCGATATCGCCCTTGTCATCGGCATCCATCCCATCTGTCTGCTGGCGTCGCAGGCGATTGCGGCGCTCGACGAAGACGAGATGGAGATCGCCGGCGCATTGCTCGGCAAGCCCATCGATGTCGTGAAGTGCAAGACCAATACGGTGCGCGTTCCGGCCGACGCGGAGATCGTCATCGAGGGACGCATCCTGCCGAAAGTGCGCGAACCGGAAGGCCCGTTCGGCGAGTTTCCGCAATATTACGGCCCGCGCGCCGACCGCGAAGTCATTCAGGTCGATGCGGTGACGCACCGCCGCCAGCCCATCTTCCACACCATCGTCGGCGGTGGCTTCGAGCATCTGATCCTAGGCGCCGTGCCGCGCGAGGCGACACTGCTGCAACATCTCCAGCGCAGCTTCCCGAGCGTGCTGGATGTGCGCCTGCCGCGCGGCGGCACATGCCGTTATCACCTCGTCGTCAAGATCAAGAAAGTGAGCGACGGCGAACCGAAGAACATCATCATGGGCGCCTTCGGCGGCCATTACGACATCAAGCGTGTCGTGGTCGTCGACGAGGACGTGAATATTGACGATCCCGATGAGGTCGATTGGGCGATCGCCACGCGCTTCCAGGCGGACAAGGACCTGATCGTGGTGTCGGGAGCGCAGGGATCCAAGCTCGACCCGTCGTCCCGTAACGGCATCAGCGCCAAGATGGGGCTGGATGCGACGACGCCGGTCGATGCGGCGCCGCTCGATTTCAAGCGCATCCGCGTGAGGGGCGAGGAGAACGTCGATCTCGCCAAGGCTCTGCAGGTGGATGCGGCCGGTGCCTTCGAGCGCCTTGCCATTAAATGAAATTGATGTGCCGGCATCGGCCGCTGGTCAGTTGAGATCGTTTCCATGAAGCAAACAGTGTCGCCGCGCAGCGGCGGTCAAATCCTGGTGGATGCGCTGAAAATCCATGGCGTCGACACCGTATTCGCGCTGCCGGGCGAGAGCTTCTTGGCCGCGATCGACGCACTGTACGACGCGCGCAATTCCATCAAAGCCGTCGTGTCCCGGCAAGAGGTCGGCGCGGCGACCATGGCCGAAGCCTACGGCAAGCTCACGGGCAGGCCGGGCATCTGCTTTGTCACGCGCGGGCCCGGTGCGAGCCATGCGGCGATCGGCGTGCACACGGCGTCGCAGGATTCGACGCCGATGATCCTTTTCATCGGGCAGGTCGCCGGCCACATGCTCGGGCGCGAAGCCTGGCAGGAAGTCGACTATCAGCGCATGTTCGGCGGCATGGCCAAATGGGTGGTCGAGATCGACCGTCCGGAGCGCATCCCCGAACTGGTGAGCCGCGCGTTTCACGTCGCGGTCTCAGGGCGGCCCGGTCCTGTGATCGTGTCGTTGCCGGAAGATATGCTCGCGCGTGTCGCGACCGTGCCGGATGCGGAGGCTTACAAACGCACGGCCACCCATCCGGGCGCTAACGATCTCGAACGCCTCGCGGCCTTGATTGCAGAAGCAGAACGTCCGGTGATGATGGTCGGCGGCGGCGGATGGAACGCCGAAGCGTGCCGCGATCTGTGCGCTTTCGCGGAAGCGTTCGATCTGCCCGTTGTATCCGGGTTTCGCCGGCAGGACATCATCGACAACCGCCATCCGAATTACGCCGGGCATGCCGGGCTCGGATCGAGCGCGCCGCTGGTGAAGAGACTCCGGGAGTCCGACTTGATCATCGCTGTCGGCCTGCGGCTCGGCGAGACCACGACAGGCGGCTACACATTGTTCGATGTGCCGCGCCCCAGCCAGCGGTTTGTCCATGTGCATGCCGATGCCGGCGAGCTCGGCCGTGTGTATCAGAGCGATCTGCCGATCAATGCGGGCATGCCGGAGTTCGCGGCCGCGGCGGCGCGCTTGCAGCCCAAGCACAAGCCATCGGTAAAAGGATGGCGCGAGGCCGCCCGCGCGGACTATCTCGCCGAGATTACGCCGGGGGCGATGCCGGGTTCGCTCGATTACGGCGCCGTCGTTGCGCATGTACGCTCTGAGGTGCCGAATGCGATCGTCACCAATGGCGCCGGCAATTACGCCATCTGGGTCCACCGGTTCTTCCAATATTCCGGCTTCCGCAGCCAGCTTGCGCCGACATCGGGGGCGATGGGTTACGGCGTGCCGGCGGCAATCGCGGCCAAGATGCTTCATCCCGAGCGTCCGGTGGTGTGCTTTGCCGGCGACGGCTGCTTCCTGATGACGGGACATGAACTCGCGACAGCGACGCAATATGGCGTGGGCATCGTCGTTCTCGTCGTGAACAACGGGATGTATGGCTCGATCCGGGCGCATCAGGAGAAGGAATATCCGGGGCGCGTCTATGCGACCGATCTGTTCAATCCCGATTTCACGGCGCTGGCGAAAGCCTATGGCGGACATGGCGAACTAGTTCTTCGCACCGAGGAGTTCGCCGATGCTTTCGCGCGGGCGCGGAAATTTGCCGACGATCACCGCCGGCCGGCGCTGATCGAATTGCGGATCGATCCGGAAGCGATCACGCCGAATGCCACGCTGACCCAATTGCGCGAGCGTGCGCTCGCGGCGAAGCGCTAGCGCGCGCATGAAGTCGCCCCGGCCCGGAGCACAATCATCGTAATTTCTGTGATAAGGATGTTGGTCTAGATCAGGTTTCGTGATAGCCAAGAGGCGGAGGATTTCCCATGGACATTCGCCAACTCGGCTATTTCGTCAGCCTGTTCGAAGAGGGGTCGACCACCCGCGCCGCGCGCCGGATGAACGTGGTGCAGCCTGCGCTGTCGATGCAGATCGCCAAGCTGGAAGAGGAGCTGAAGCAGAAACTGTTCGAGCGCACGTCGCAGGGCATGATCCCGACGTCGGCGGGCGAAACGGCCTATCGGCTTTTCGCGCCGATCCTGCGTGACCTCTCGGAAGCGAAGCAGCAGGTGATCAACCGTTCCAGCACGGTGCGCGGGCGCATCGCCGTCGGCATGGTGGCGTCGGTCGCGTCGAGCGTTCTGGCGCGCTCGCTATCGTCTTTTGCGACCCAGTATCCTGAGGTCGAAGTGTCGGCCTGTGACGGCTATTCGAGTGTTCTGATGGAGGGCGTGAGGGCGGGTTCGCTCGATTTTGCCATTCTCAATAAAGGCCGCCGGCGCTCGGAATTGCCAACGATCGACATGCTGGACGAGGAGATGGTCGTCGTCACATCGGCGGCGAGCGCGCGCCAATTGGGATCGCCGCTGACCTTCCGCGATTTGGCAAATCTGCCCCTCATTCTGCCGTCGAAGCGGAACGGGCTTCGCTTGATCGTCGACAAGATCGCGGAGGACGAAGACGTCGAATTGTCGATCCGGCTCGAGGTCGACTCGGTCGCGGCCATCGAAGAACTCGTGCGGCATTCGGACTGGGCGACCGTTCTTCCGGCGATCGCGGTCGGGCGCGGATTGCAAGAAGGGACGTTGCGCGCGCACCGTATCGTGGCGCCGCGTGTGACGCGTCAGATCGTCTGCGTCCACAATCCACGCCGTCCGCTGTCGGCCGCGGCGCGCTTGTTCATCGAGGTGATGACGGCCGAACTCGCGGCCGGCGCGGAAATTCTGCGCACGCCGGCCGGTGACTAAGCGCTCTTGGAGCGTGATAGCGATATCATCCATCATTATTTGCAATGATATCCCGCGCCCTCTTAGCTAGCTGCGAAACAGCTAGGCGCGCATCGCATGCATATTCGCGAAGGTCTTCACTGGATCGGCGGTCACTGGGAAAAGGCCGCCGGTGGTCTCACGGTCGAGAGCATCGATCCATCGTCCGGCCGGGTCGTCGGCCGTTTCGCCGATGGCGGCAAGGCAGAGGCCGAAGCGGCGATCAAAGCGGCCAAGACCGCGTTCGAGACGCCGTCCTGGTCGCAGAATCCCAGGCTGCGTCAGGATGTGATGTTGCTGTGGGCGACCAATCTTGAAGCGAGCCTCGAAGCGCTGGCTCAGCTTCTGACCTTGGAGAACGGCAAGGCCATTGCGCAATCGCGCGGTGAAATGCTCGGCGCCATTTCCGAGATCCGTTACTACGCCGGCCTTGCGCGCCATATTCCGGGGCATGTACTCGAGGTCGAGCCCGGCGCATTTTCGAGCATGATCCGCGAACCGGCGGGTGTTGCCGGCATCATCGTTCCTTGGAATGCGCCGGCCGTCTTGCTGGTGCGTTCGCTTGCGCCGGCCATGGCCGCCGGCTGCGCCAGCGTCGTCAAACCGGCGCCGCAAACGACGCTCTTTACGGCGGCATTCCTGGCAACGCTCGAGGGCACGGGGATGCCGTCCGGCGCCGTCAATATGATCGGTGAGAGTGGACATGACGCGGCGCAGACATTGGTCGCATCCGCCGATGTCGATGTCGTGAGCTTCACCGGTTCGACGCACGTCGGCAAGGCGATCATGGCCGCCGCCGCGCCCACGATGAAGAAGCTTTCGCTCGAACTCGGCGGCAAGTCCTGTTGCCTCGTATTCGAGGACGCCGATGTTGCGCGGATCGCGCCGGCGCTGGCGTCGGCCGCGACCATCATCTCCGGACAACAATGCACCGCCGCACGCCGCATCCTCGTGCACGAGTCGCAATACGATGAGACGAAAGCGGCTTTGAAGCGCGCGCTGGATGCGCTCGTCGTCGGTCCTGGTGCTGATCCCGCGACCCATATCGGGCCGCTGATCGATTTTCGCGCGCGGGACGCAGTGCAAAGCCGCATCGAAGAAGCCTTCGATCTCGCCGACGAGGTGGTGTTGCGCGGTGGCGCGCCGAATGGGCGGCTGGCGGCTGGCGCATATCTGACGCCGTCGATCGTCGCGCACGAGGATACGTCGGCGTTCTTCTGCCAGGAAGAGATCTTCGGACCGCTGGTCGTCATCGAAAAATTCTCGAGCGAAGCCGAGGCGGTCGCGAAGGCCAATCATAGCGTCTTCGGCCTGTCGGCCAGCGTCTGGACGCGCGACGTCAACCGCGCCATGCGGGTCGCGCGCGCATTGCGCGACGGCACGGTGTGGATCAACGACCACAACAAGCTTTTTGCCGAAGCCGAAACCGGGGGCTACCGCCAGAGCGGCATCGGGCGGCTGCACGGCTACGACGGATTGGCGGACTTCACCGAGCTGAAGCATGTCTACTTGAATGCCGGCGTTCTCTCCTCCGTTGCGGAGGTGGGATAGCTGCGGGGTCCCACGACGGCGGCCGAAATTTGCTTGTGCCAGCGAAGAGAAGTCGTGCGGTATCCACCGATTAGCGCTGCTGATACGGGGCAATCGGGTCGGCTGATAGCGCTATTGCGCGAACTTATTTCAAGTCCCCGACGTCCTGCGCGATAATTTTCGGCAAGAAGGCGGTCGAAATCGTGGGCGGCCGCTCAGAGGGGAAACGCGACCGATGCGATATTCTGCATATCCGAGGAAGTTGGCGCTGGCAGCGGCGTTCGCGCTGGCCTCCATGACCGGTGCCGTGGCGCAGGGCTATCCCGATCGCCCGGTGAGGCTGATTGTGCCGTTCGGCGCGGGAAGCGCGAGCGACAGCATTGCCCGGATCGTCGCGGATGGGCTTGGCGAGCGCCTCGGACAGCGCGTGTTTGTCGAAAACCATGCGGGCGCGGGCGGCAACAACGGCACGAGCTCCGCCGCAAAGGCCGCCGCGGATGGTTACACGCTTGTTTTCGCGGCGCCGGGCCCGTTCGTCATCAACAAGTCCCTGACGCCGCTGACGTACGATCCCGAGAAGGATTTCGAGCCGGTCTCGCTGGTCGCCAAGCTGGTGAATGTTCTGGTCGTCAATCCGCAGAAGATTCCCGTCGCTGACGTCAAAGAATTCATCTCCTATGTCCGTCAGCGGCCGGGCGAAGTTAGTTATTCGTCGGTCGGTGTCGGCTCGTCGCAGCATCTGGCCGCGGCCTATTTCGACATCGTCGCGGGCACCAAGATGGTCCACGTACCTTATCGTTCGGGAAGCCAGGTCGCCGTCGATCTCGTCTCCGGCAGCGTGCCGGTGAGCTTCCAGCTCATTCCGAATATCACCGCGCAGTTGCAGGCCGGGCAGGTGAAGGCGTTGGCTGTCACCACGAAGACGCGCAGCCAGGCGCTTCCCAATGTGCCGACCATGGCCGAGCAGGGCATCACCGACTACGAATGCTATGCATGGTTCGGGATCGCGGCGCCGAAAGGCACGCCGGCGCCGGTCATCGAACGCCTGAACCGTGATATCCGCGCGACCATGGCCGACGCCACGACGCAGAAGCGGCTGCTCGACATCGGCGTCGAGCCGAGCAGCAGCACGCCGGCGGAGTTCAAGACCTTCGTCTCGGAAGAAATCGAGAAATGGGGCGCCATCATCAAGAAGGCGGGCATTCAGGCGAACTGACGTCACACAAGCGACAGCGACGCTGGTCTTAGACCGCCAGCGTCGCCAGCAGTTTCTGTCGGTCCGCCTCGTCTTCCGAGTTGCCGCTCAGGATGATCTGCCCGCGTTCGATCACGAAGAATCGGTCGGTGACCGCCAGCGCCTCGTGGACATTCTGCTCGACAAGCAGCACGAGCGCGCCGCGATCGCGAAGGTCGCGCACGATTGCGAACACTTCCGCCACGATCATCGGCGCGAGACCTTCGCTCGGCTCATCGACCAGCGCAACGATCGGCTCGCCGACGAGAATGCGCGCCATCGCCAGCATTTGCTGCTCGCCGCCGGAGAGGGTCGTGCCGAGCTGACGCCGGCGTTCGCCGAGGCGCGGGAAGCGCTCGTAGATGCCGTCGATGGCGGCGCGCTCCGTCTTGTGCGAGCGGCCACGCACCTGCAGAAGGCCGAGCTTGAGGTTCTCTTCCACGGTCAGGCCGGGGAAGATGCGGCGATCTTCCGGCACGAGACCGACGCCGGCGAGACAAATCCGGTCCGGCGCAAGGCCGCCCAGAGAGCGGCCTTTGAGCAGGATCTCTCCCTCGGACGGTTTGACCCAGCCGGCGATGGTCTTGAGCAACGTCGTCTTGCCGACGCCGTTGCGGCCGAAAATGCCGATCACTTCTCCGGGGCTCGCCGAAAAGCTGAGGCCTTGAATGATGTGGCTTGTGCCGTAGTGGCTGTGGAGATTCTGAATTTGCAGCATGTCAGGCCTGTCCGAAATAAGCGGCTTGCACGGCTGGGTTGGCTCGAACGGCTTGAGGTGTGCCGTCGGCGAGATTGCGGCCCTGATGCATGACGATGACATGATCCGACAGGTCCATGACCAGAGCGATGTCGTGCTCGATCAGCAGGACGGTCACGTCGTCGGTGAGGGAACGGACCAGCGCCGCCGTATCGGCCGTGTCGCCGTGGCTCATGCCCTGGGTCGGCTCGTCGAGCAGCAAGAGCTTCGGCTCGGAGGCGAGGCAGACGGCGATTTCCAACCGCCGCTGATCGCCATGCGACAAATGCCCCGCGAGTTCGTCGCGGCGATGCGTGAGCGCGAAGCGCTCGAGCATCTCGTCCGTCTTCGCCCGTGCGCGCGTCGATGCGCGCAGCGGCAGGAAGCGCCGCGACGCCGGCTCGAGGATCTGGGCGGCGAGCCGGATGTTCTCGGCGACGGTCAGCTCGAAGAACAGGTTCGTGATCTGGAACGAGCGCGACAGTCCGGCGGCCTGGCGGCGCTCGGGCGGCGCACCGGTCATGTCGAC
>Ga0255338_1002794_pt1 | contig 23499 bp, 22 predicted proteins | sample MeOH1_35cm_T4_19_FD_203715 | JGI IMG/M metagenome (GOLD analysis project Ga0255338, IMG submission 203715) | Sandy soil microbial communities from University of British Columbia, Vancouver, Canada - MeOH1_35cm_T4_195 | ecosystem: Engineered > Artificial ecosystem > Sand microcosm > Unclassified ...
CGTCCTCGTCGTCGCCTTCGGAGTCGGCATCGTGGTCGGCCTGACCGGCATGGGTGGCGGCGCCCTGATGACGCCGGCGCTGATCTTCCTCGGCATCAACCCGGCCGCCGCGGTGGCCAACGACCTGGTCGCCGCCAGCGTGAACAAGTCCGTCGGAGCAGCGGTGCACTGGCGCAACGGATCGCCCAACCTCAGGCTGGCCGGCCTGCTGATCATGGGCTCGGTGCCGTTCGCCTTCGCGGGCGGCTTCATCGTGAAGTCGGTGGGCGACGCCGAGGCCCGCGCCGACTTCCTCACGACGGCGATCGGCTACGCCCTCCTGCTCGCCGCCGGCAGCTACGCGCTGCGGATGTACCTCCAGCTCCGGTTCGTGACCGGCGGCAACGTGCTCAGCACCGACGAGCCGCACGTCCGGGCCGCGACCACGATCACGGTGGGCGCCGTCGGCGGCCTGCTGGTCGGCATCACCAGCGTCGGGTCCGGGTCGCTGATCATGGTCTCGCTGCTGCTCCTCTACCCGACGCTGTCGGCCGTGCGCCTGGTCGGCACCGACCTGGTGCAGGCCGTCCCGCTGGTGCTCGCCGCGGCTGCCGGCCACGTGCTCACGGAGGGCGTCACCTGGGCCGTGCTGGTCCCGCTGATCCTCGGCGGCACCCCGGGCACGTTCTTCGGTGCCCGCCTCGCCGGCTGGGTCTCGCAGTCGGTGATCCGGCGCGGGATCGTGATCGTGCTCTTCCTGACCGGCCTGAAGATGCTCGGCATGCCGCCGGAGTGGGTCGGCATCATCGGAGCCGGCCTGCTGCTGCTCGGGCCGCTCGCCTGGGGCTTCGTCCGGCAGGCGCACGGGCTGCCGAACTTCGACAACGACTCGACCGCGTGGCGGCTGCCCGACCGGCAACCTGCCCGTCGTGACGAGCCCGACGGTCCGTAGCATCGGACCATGGCGCGCGTCCGGACCCACAGCTCCCCGGTGAGGGCTCACCTCGACGTGGTGGCGAGCCGGTGATGCGCCTCCTGCTCCTCCGCCACGGCCAGACCCACGGCAACACCGCCGGCGCGCTGGACACCGCCGCGCCCGGCCTGCACCTGACCGACCTGGGCCACCGCCAGGCCGAGGCGGCCGCCCGGGCCCTCGCCGGCCGCGGCATCGAGCAGATCTACGTGTCCACCCTCACCCGGACCCACCAGACGGCGGCGCCGCTGGCCTCCGTGCTCGGCCTCGAGCCCCGTGAGCTGGACGGCCTCCGCGAGATCGCCGCGGGCGACTTCGAGATGGCCGAGGACGACGACGCGATCCTCGGCTACATCGGCACGGTGGCGGACTGGATCGAGGGCCGGTTCGACACCAGGATGCCCGGCGGCGAGTCCGGCCACGAGTTCCTCGCCCGGTACGACGCCGCGGTGGCCGAGATCCACCGGGCCGTCACCGAGGCCGGCCACCGACGCGCGCTGCTGGTCAGCCACGGCGCCGCGATGCGCACCTGGGTGTCCGCTCGCGTGGCCGACGTGGAGACGCACGCGCGGGCCACCGACCCGCTGCACAACACCGCCTGCATCGAGCTGGCCGGCGACCCGGTCTCCGGCTGGGCGGTCCACGCCTGGCACTCCGAGCCGGTCGGCGGGGCCTTCCTCGACGACGCGACCGCACCCGATCCCACGGGTCAGGCCACCGACGAGGCCGAGAGCGTGTCCGATCCCTCACAGAACTAGAATGCATTTCAGTTTTTTGTGAGAGGATGACGGCGCACCCCACGCCAGTCGATACGATGTCCGCTGCCCCACGAGGGTTGCAGAGTCACGAGAGGCCCCCATGACCCAGACCCATCCCGACTACCAGCTGAGCCAGCTCGACCAGCTGGAGGCGGAGTCGATCCACATCTTCCGCGAGGTCGCCGCAGAGTTCGAGAAGCCGGTCCTGATGTTCTCCGGCGGCAAGGACTCGATCGTGATGCTGCGGCTCGCGGAGAAGGCCTTCTACCCGGCGAAGATCCCGTTCCCCGTGCTCCAGGTCGACACCGGGTTCGACTTCCCCGAGGTGCTCGCGACCCGCGACAGCTGGGTCAGCCGACTCGGCGTACGCCTCGTGGTGGCCAGCGTCGAGGAGGCGATCGCGAAGAAGATCGTCGTCGACGACGGCAAGACCTCCCGCAACCGCCTGCAGATCGGCACCCTGCTCAACGCCATCGAGGAGGAGGGCTTCACCGCGGCCTTCGGCGGCGGGCGCCGCGACGAGGAGAAGGCGCGCGCCAAGGAGCGGGTCTACTCCCACCGCGACGAGTTCGGCCAGTGGGACCCGAAGATGCAGCGCCCCGAGCTGTGGTCGCTCTACAACGGCCGGATCCACGGCGGCGAGCACATGCGGATCTTCCCGCTGAGCAACTGGACCGAGCTCGACATCTGGCACTACATCGGCCAGGAGCAGATCGACATCCCGTCGATCTACTTCTCCCACCAGCGCCGGGTCTTCGAGCGCGACGGGATGCTGCTCTCCGAGAGCGAGCACAACCCGCTCAAGCCGGGCGAGGTGGTCGAGGAGCGCACCGTCCGGTTCCGCACCGTCGGCGACCTGACCCTGACCGGCTGCGTGGAGAGCACCGCCTCCACGATCGACGAGATCATCGACGAGATCGCCGTGGCGCGCGTGACCGAGCGCGGCGCCACCCGTGGCGACGACCGGTTCTCCGAAGCGGCCATGGAGGACCGGAAGAAGGAAGGCTACTTCTGATGAACGCCACCCCTGAGACCCACCCGGGGCGGTCGATGGACCTGCTGCGGTTCGCGACGGCGGGCTCCGTCGACGACGGCAAGTCCACGCTCATCGGCCGGCTGCTGCTGGACTCCAAGGCGATCTTCGAGGACCAGCTGGAGGCCGTCGAGGCGACCAGTGCCTCCAAGGGCTACGACTACACCGACCTGGCGCTGCTCACCGACGGGCTCCGGTCCGAGCGCGAGCAGGGCATCACGATCGACGTGGCCTACCGCTACTTCGCGACCCCGAACCGCAAGTTCATCATCGCCGACACCCCCGGGCACGTGCAGTACACCCGGAACATGGTCACCGGCGCCTCGACGGCCGACCTGGGCCTGGTGCTCGTCGACGCCCGCCAGGGCCTCACCGAGCAGTCCCGCCGGCACGCGGTGATCCTGTCGCTGCTGCGGGTCCCGCACCTGGTGCTCGCGGTCAACAAGATGGACCTCGTCGACTACGACAAGTCCATCTACGACGCGATCTACGCCGACTTCACGTCGTTCGCGACCAAGCTGAACATCCCCGACCTCGAGGTCATCCCGATCTCGGCGCTCAACGGCGACAACGTCGTCAAGCGCTCGGAGAACATGCCCTGGTACGACGGCCCGAGCCTGATGCACCACCTCGAGCACGTCCACGTCGCCTCCGACCGCGACCTGGTCGACGCCCGCTTCCCGGTGCAGTACGTCATCCGCCCGAAGTCCGACGACTTCCACGACTACCGCGGGTACGCCGGCCAGCTGGCCGGCGGCGTGCTGAAGCCCGGCGACGAGGTCGTCGTGCTGCCGTCGGGGATGACCAGCCGGATCGCCGGCATCGACCTCTTCGACCGCGAGATCACCGAGGCGTTCCCGCCGATGTCGGTGACCGTGCGCCTCGAGGACGATGTCGACGTCTCGCGCGGCGACATGATCGCCCGGGTCAAGAACGCCCCGACGCCGAGCCAGGACATCGACGCGATGATCTGCTGGATGACCAACGAGCCGCTGCGCCCGCGGCAGAAGCTCGCGATCAAGCACACCACCCGCGCGGGCCGCGCGCTGGTCAAGGACATCCAGTACCGCCTGGACGTCAACACCCTGCACCGCGACCAGGAGACCGGCGAGCTCGGCCTCAACGAGATCGGCCGCGTGCAGCTGCGCACGACCGTCCCGCTGCTGTGCGACTCCTACTCGAAGAACCGCACCACCGGGTCCTTCATCCTGATCGACGAGGCGACCGGCGTCACCGTCGGCGCGGGCATGATCAACTGACGGCTCGCGCAGGCCGGGGGCCGACCGCGCCCTAGTGGCAGGCGGTCGGGATCCGCGTCTGGTACGGACGGTCGGTCAGGCCGGGCGTGACCTGCTGGACGGTGTCCTTGCGCTGGCCCGGTCCGCTTCGGGTGGTCCACTCGACGCGGACCTGCTCCCCCGGCTTGAGCTGCACCACCGTGACGGCGACCGGACGCCCCCGGTCGTCGATCGGCTCGACGTCCACCGGCTGATCGGCGAAGGTGAAGCCACTGAGGCTGCCCCCCGCGGGACCGTAGACGCGGACCAGGACCAGCTGCTGCCCCACCGGCGTGCCGTACAGGCCGCCGCCGGACACGGAGAACGGGAGGGTCGCGGGGTCGAGGTCCTGCTCGGCAAGGGTCGCGACCGTGTGGAGCTCCTGGACACCGCCGCGGCAGCTCCGCGCCGTGGTCGCGACGCTGGTGCTGAGGTAGTAGGACATCTTCGAGCCGGTGGCGTCGTTGAGGTGGATCCCGAGCTGCGGCGTACGGGACGCGCTGTAGTCCATCGCTCCCGCGACGGCGGTGCCGTCGATCGACGCCTGCAGCTCGGGATCGAACGCGTGCACGTGGATCCGGCCCTCGTCGACCGCGGTGCCCAGCCCGCGGAACAGCGCCGCGGGCGCCGGCACCCCTCCGCTGACCCTGTCGAACATCGACCGGGCGACGGATGCGAAGAACGCGTCCTGCTGCCGCGGGTCGGCCAGCCGCAGGTAGACGCGGTTGAGCAGCTCGTCGACGGCGTTGTCGGAGGTGAGGGTGACCCCGTCCGGCGCTTCGACCGGGCCGGTGGCCTTGAGGAGGTGGCCCAGGGCAACGGTGTCGACCTCGACGACGCCGTCGAGCCGCACCTCCGGGAACCGCTTGTCCCACATCGCGCGGACGAGGTCCGCGCTGCGGGGGAAGTCGGGGATGAAGCCGGTGTCCTGGAAGAACACGGCCGGCTGGATGCCGTAGATCTTCTGCTCCGCCGGGGTCAGCGACGCGGCCGGGGCCGGGAACTCCGGGAAATCAACCGCCGCATTGCCCTGCCGCACCATGGTCAGCTTGCCGCGGTCGGCACGCAGGAGCGCCCACGCGCCCGGCATCCCGCCGGACGCCCGGATCTCCGCGTTGTTGTTGAAGCGGAGCAGGTAGGTGCGCGGGGCTCCGCCGCCGAGCAGGTCGGGAAGGACCTTCGCGACCCGGTCGGCCGACGAGATCGCCCGCCGTGCGTCATCGACCTTGCCGGTGAATTTCGCGAACGACGGCCGCACCCAGGTCGTCAGCGCCCCGACGTGCACGTCCGCGAGCGTGTCGCTCGCGTCGGTCAGGGCGGTGTCGAGAGTCGCGATCCCGGGCGTCACCCGGCGGACGGCGGCCAGGTCCACGCGGCCGCCCCGGGGACTCAGCGCGGTGATCAGGTCGGCGTCGCCGTCGATCAGGTGGGTCGCGGCGACCTGGTGACCGAGGACGGAGGCCGTTCCGGCCAGCAGCCGCACCGCCGCCGCGTCGTCCCCGACCCACGGGACCTTCTCGGCCGCCCGCCACGACCAGCCGTCGGTCCGGTCGCGGGCCGTGTCGGCGTGCCGGGAGAACGACCGCAGGGACGTCGCGGCGGTTGCCTCGTCGCCGTCGAGCACGGCCTGCTTGAGCGCCACAGCGTCGTCCTGGGCCGCGCGGAGCGCGGCCCGGGCCTCGTACGCCGACCAGGCCAGGTAGCCGGCCCAGGCCAGCAGCAGGACAAGGACGACCCCTCCCCAGGCCAGTTTCGAGCGCAGCACGGGGAGGAGTCGGTCCAGTCAGCAGTCGTCGTCAGGTGTGGATCGCGTCAGCGCACCCGAAGCAGCCGGGTCGCGCGCGCGTTGCAGCCCATGAAGACCGACCCGGTGGTCGGGGTGAAGTACATCCGGGTGACGTACCGGCCGCGGTGCATCTTCCGGAAGGGCTTGGCGACCAGGCCGCCGGAGTAGCTGTAGCTGCGGACGTAGTAGTGGTTGCCGCGACGGCTCTTGGCGGTCACCTTCACCACGCCGGACGGGGTGCCCGTCCCTGCAGTCGCGACCGAGAACTTCACCCGCGCCCGCCTGAGGTGGCTGACCGGGTTCTTCGCCCAGCCGACGCTGCAGGACGTCGCGACCGTGCCGGGATAGGTCGCCGCCGAGGCGGTCTGCGCCACCACGAGACCCCCGATCGCCAGCATGAGTGTCACGCTCGAGGCAAGGAGGACAATCAGCTTCTTCATCAATCCACCCGTTCTGTCGTAGGAGCTACGTGTACATGGCGCGTGGGTGCAGCCCAACGACTGTAGCGCACCTCACACGCCCGCGGACAAACCCGGACAGAAGGCAGACCGCCCGAGCCTGGCGGGACCATCAGACCATCTGGGCGATCGGCTGCCAAGGGCGCGCGCCGGACAGCGCCGTGGACGCGGTGGCGTCAGAGGACGTCGACGAGGCGGGAGTGCACGGCCCTCGACCGGGGGACGTAGGCCTGCGCGACCTCGCCGAGCCCCTGGACGAAGGCGCGCTGGTCGTCCGGTCCGAGGTACAGCGACTCGCCCCGGCCCAGGGTCACCTTGTCGCCGGCGTCGGTGCTGACCACCACCTCGCCTCCGGTGCAGATCACCACGCTGGCGTCGGCCCGGACGAGCTCGACACCGTCGGGCGCGGCGTGCGAGATCTGCGTGACGGCCAGGGCGAACTCGACGTCCGCGGGTGAGAACACCTCGGTGTCGCTGTCGACGAAGTCGGGCGTCACGCGGGCGACCCGGGCCATGCCGATGTCCAGGCAGGCCACGAGTCCCGTGGGGTCGACGTGCTTCGAGGTCAGCCCGGCCCGCAGGACGTTGTCCGAGGTGGCCATCACCTCCAGGCAGAGGCCGCTGAGATGGGCGTGCATCACGCCGGTCTCGAGGTACGCCGCCTCGCCCGGCTGGAGCGTCATCCGGTTCAGCATCAGCGAGATGACCACGCCGATGTCGTCGGGGTGGTGCTCGGCGATCTCCACCACGGTGCGGTAGGCGCGCTTGATGTCCATGCCCAGGGCCGCGAGGGCGCGACAGGCGCCGACGATCTGGTGGATCTCCACAGGCTCGATTCCCGAGCTGAGCAGCCACTCGACCCGGCGCACGATCCCGGCGAAACCCGGGTCGGCGCGCAGGTCGTCGGCGAGCCGCTGGCTCAGCGGCGTGTCCAGCGGGCCGAGCACCCGCAGGATCTCGGCCGTCGGCCGGAACCCGATCAGGCTGTCGAACGTGCTCAGGGCGTAGACCATCTCCGGCTTGTGGTTGCGGTCCTTGTAGACCCGCTCGGGCGAGTCGAGCGGGATGCCGGCCTCGTCCTCACGGGCGTAGCCGACCTCGGCCAGGGACCGCGACGGGTGCACCTGCAGGGAGAGGGGCTGGTCGGCGGCGAGCAGCTTGGCCATGAACGGCAGCTCCCCGGCAACCTCCTCGAGCGGGTGCTCGTGGCCGTCGGCGTCGACCGCGATCGACGGCTTCAGCGGGTGGGTGCCGATCCACATCTCGGCGACCGGCACGCCGGAGGACTTGTCACCCAGGAACCGCGGGATGGCGTCGGCGGATCCCCAGTCGTAGTTCTGGACGCCGTTGCGGAGCCGGTGCATTGGGCCAGCCTAGTGGGACGGGATCGGGCCCCGCGGCCATTCCACGTGGTTTCGAGGCTCGCCGGCGCCCGCACCTCGACCACCGGCTGGCATCGCTGCGCTCAGCCCAGTTTCGGGCGTGCGTGCAGGCCGACCTCGGGGTCCACGACGACCTCCTGGGCCGCCGGGATGCCGCCCGCGTCGAGGGTCGCGTCGAGTGGCACGGCGCGCTTGACCAGGCCGAGCGCGATCGGCCCGAGCTCGTGGTGGCGGGCCGAGGAGCCCACGAAGCCCACCTCGCGGCCGTCGTACGTCAGCGGCGTGCCGTGCTCGGGGAGCCGGTTCACCGAGCCGTCGAGGTGCAGCAGCGTCAGCCGGCGCGGCGGCCGGCCGAGGGTGTGCACGCGGGCGACGGTCTCCTGCCCGCGGTAGCAGCCCTTGTCGAGGTGCACCGCGGACCAGGGCGCGTCGGTGATCCAGCCGACCTCGTTCGGGATCGTGCGCTGGTCGGTGTCCAGCCCGAAGCGTGGCTCGCCGCGGGCGATCCGGAGCGCCTCGAACGCCCACATGCCGGCGGCCGGACCGGCGGCCTCGGCGTACGCCGTGAGCCGCTCGCGCGGGACCAGGTCGTAGCCGCTCCCCGGACGCCACGCGACCGCGACCTCAGCGGTCACGTCGGCGACCTCGACCTGCATGAGGAAGCGCATCCGGTCCAGCCACTCGACGAGCGCGGCGGCGGTGCCCGGCTCGAGGTGGGCGGTGAACGCCTCGCCGTCGTCGATGCCGTAGAGCGCGTGCTCCACGTGACCCTGCGGGGAGAGCACCAGCGCGACCGTCGGCTGCCCCGGCGGCAGGTCGCTGAGGTGCTGGGTGGTCAGCGAGTGCAGCCAGGCGAGCCGGTCCGGCCCGCTGACCCGCACGACGCCGCGGTGGGAGAGGTCGACGAACCCGTCACCGGACTCGAGGGCGCGCTGCTCGAGGTTGAAGGACCCGTAGTGCGCAGCCACCGGTGCGTCGATGCCCGCACCGGCGACCGCGCCGGGCAGCGAGAGCAGGGGGCTGGTCATGTCCATCCCAACAGTGTGCCCGCCGCAGCCATTCCGACCGAAGCCGGGCCGACGACTCGGGGAGTCGCCGGCCCGGCGTGGTGCGGGGGCTAGCTCACTTCTTGTTCAGGCTGAACTGCGCCGAGGTCGATGCCCCGAGGTACTTCCCGGTGTCGCCGGCCCACGAGGCCGTCAGCGGGTAGTAGCCCGGCTTCTGGTTCAGCACGATCTGCGTCGCCGCGACGCCGCTGGCGTCCGTGGTGGCCGTCGCCGACTGGCTGCCGATGACGAACGTGACGACGTAGCCGCCGAGTGGACGACCGAGGGCGTCGAGGACCTTCGCGGAGACCGACGTCGCCTTGTTCGGCGCGCCCTTCAGACCACCGGTGTAGGTGATCGTGCTGGCCATCGGCGAGACGACGAACGGCACGTTCCCGGTGGCGTCGGCGTCGTACAGCGCCGAACCGGCGTACGCCGCCGACACGGTGTGGTTGCCGGCGGTCTTGGTGACCACGTAGTCCAGGCTCGCGTGCCCGGACGCGTTCGACATCGCGGTGCCGACCGGGGCGCCGTCGACCGAGAAGACCACCGGCGCGTTGTTGATCGGCGCGCCGAACTCGTCCTCGACCGAGGCCGTCAGCGTCCTGGTGCTGCTGAAGTCGCCAGCCTGCGGGCCCGTGTAGGCCAGCGTGGTGGCGTGCGACCGCACATGCACGGTGAAGGTCTTCAGCGTGCAGGCGCCGTCCTTGTCGCAGACCTTCACCGTCGGGTTCCGGTCACCGACCGTGGCCCAGGAGTGCGTCTCGGACGGCCCACCGTTGTCGACGGAGTCGCCGTCGGCGAAGTCCCAGTCGTAGGTCAGGGTCGACTGGTCGGCCGCACCCGGGTCGACGGCCTGCGCCTTCAGGGTGAGCGCCTTGCCCCACGGGACGGTGACCGGCGCACCCGGCACCACTGTCACGTTCGGCGCGGCGTTTGAGACGTTCACGGTGAAGTCAGCGGCGTCGGTCAGGCCGGTGCTGTCGGTGAAGACGACCTGGCCGGTGTAGACGCCGTTGTCGGCGTACGTGTGCTGCGGGGTCGCGGTGTGGCCGTGCCCGGTGCCGTCACCCCAGTCCCAGGTGTACGTGCCGCCGGCCGCGCACGGCCCGGTGGCGCTCGTCGAGAACTGGATGGCCGTGCCCTCCACGCCGTCCGGAGCAGCAACCGCACCGAGCGTCGGGGCGACGTTGTTGGCCTGGATCGCGCCCATGTCGATCGAACCGCCGCTGCCGCTCATCGCGACGTCCATGTCGGTGGTCGCGACCGGGAACGTGTGGGAGTACACCTCGGTGTAGATGCCCGGGACCGCGGTGATCGGGTTGGGGAGCACCACACCGGCAGTGATCTCCACGCCGCTGACGATGTGCAGCGACGGCGTGGCAGCGAAGTCACCCAGGGTGTAGCTCAGGTGGTCACCGGCCCCGGCGGCGCAGTCCACCAGCAGCGGGTCGACGACCGGGTCCTCGCCCAGAGCGAGGTTGTGGGTCCCGAGCGTCTGGCCGCCGGCCGACGCCGTCCGCAGGCTCGCGAGCTGGTCGGGGGTGACGGTCACGTCGGCCACCATCTTGCCGTCGACGTAGGGCAGGAAGAGCCCCGCCGGGGTCGGGTCGATGAGGCCCACCTTGCCGCTCTCGAGGTGGCAGGCGTACGCCGCGCCACCGGCCTTGAGGTCACAGGCGCCGTCCGCCGTGATGCTGACCGGACCGAAGTCGATGCCCAGCGAGCCGAGGCCGACACTGCTGGCGTCCAGGCTCGCCGAGGCGCTCACGGAGTACTGGATGCTCATGTGGCCCGACGCCGGACGGGTGTAGTGGTCGGTCGGATCGAGGTGCCGACCCTGACGGACGTCGTCCGGGTCCCAGTCGACCGACACGATCGACGCCTGGTCCCAGGACAGCGCCGCGCTCGCCGTGATGGAGCCGGAGATGGCGCCACTGCTGGCCGAGGCGGTCTCGCTGCCGAGCGAGCCGGCGCCGTGCAGGTTGGACGGGACGGCCCCCGAGTCGGCGAACGAGGGCGCGGGCGCGGCCACCAGGCCGGCCATGGCGAGTGCGAGGACGGCTCCCAGGCCGATCCCCCGGACACGACCCTGCCGGGTCGTGGAGATGCGTGGATGTTTCATGCTGGACCTCCGTGAGAGCAGGCCCGGTCTCGGGGTCCCGGCCTGTGGGTGTGTGTCAACAGGACCGAGTCCTCGATCGCCCGTCAGATACGCCCGAGCCCGGACCGGGACGCCGCCGCAGCGGGACAAGTCGGTGTCAGCGGGACATCCGGGACCGGTCGGACCGGCTCAGGCCTCGCGGTCCGCGCACTCGCGGCAGCTGCCGAAGACGGTGAGGTGCCCGTAGTCCGGCACGAAGCCGTGCCGCTCGGCCAGCGACCCGAGCGCTGCCTCCATGTCGGCGCGCTCGACGCTGACCACCGTCCGGCAGCCGCGGCAGACCAAGTGGGAGTGCTCGTGCCCCGACGTGGAGTGGTAGGTCGGCGCCCGGTCGCTCAGGTGCGCGTGGTGGATCAGGCCGAGCTCATCGAGGAGCTCGAGGGTGCGGTAGACCGTCGAGAGGTTGATCGCGGAGGAGTGCGTGCGCACCTCGGCGTACACCTCGTCGGGGGTGGCGTGGCCGAGCGTCTCGACGGCCGCCAGCACCAGCTCGCGCTGGGGGGTGAGCCGGTGACCGCTCTCCCGGAGCCGGACCTGCCAGCCGGACGCCTCCGCCGGGGTCATCGCCTCACTGCCGCTTCAGCTGGGCGTGGATGTGCGGCTGCAGCTCGTGGCCCATCGCGGCCATGTCGAACGCGTAGAGGAGGTCGCCGTTGACGTAGCCGTAGAGCCGCTTGCCGCCGGAGTACTCCTTGGCGGTCGCGGTGCGCGCCACCGCGTCGGTGACGATCTCGAAGCGGGGCTGCTCGGGGTGCAGCTCGCCGTGCCAGATCTCGGCGTACCCGAGGTTGTGGGTCAGGACGACCTCGAGGGTGCCGTCGGCCTGCGGACGCAGGAAGCCGGTCTCCTGGGCGGCCTCGCGCACGTGCCCGCCGTCGGCGTCGACGATCCAGGACCGGCTCATGTAGTGGATGAACGGACGGCCGTCCTGCTGGAAGATCAGCTCCTGGCCGAACTGGAAGTCCTCGATGCCGGGGTACTCGCCGTGGCCGTTGCCAGCCCAGGTACCGATGAGCCAGGCCAGCGGCGCACAGTTCGGGTGGATGTTGTGCGGGATCTCGAACGGCACGTCAGTCTCCGGGTCGGCGCTGGGTGGAATCGGGTCGGGTGAGGGTGAAGAGATGGCGGATCGCGACCAGCGCCCACAGCCCGACACCGAGCAGCAGGCAGGCGAGCACGGCCACGAAGAACGCCTCCACGCCGTCAGTCTAGGAGGCCGCTCGCTAGGGTCGTGGCATGCGCAGCCTGGTGATCAAGTGCACGGCCGGCACCGAGGACCCCGAGCGCTGCAACCAGGCCTTCACCGTGGCCGCAGCGGCCGTCGCCGCCGGCGCCGACGTGAGCCTCTGGCTCACCGGTGAGGCCACCTGGCTGGCCGTGCCGGGTCGTGCTGAGGAGTTCACCCTGGAGCTCGCCGGCTCGCTCGCAGAGTCGCGGGACCTGGTGCTCGAGCTCGGCCGGGTGGTCGTGTGCTCCCAGTGCGCGGCCCGGCGTGGGATCACCGAGGCCGCCCTCGTCGACGGTGCCCAGATCTCCGGAGCCGCGACGTTCGCGGAGGCGGTGCTCGCCGACGGCGTCCAGGCGCTCGTCTACTGAGCGAACGGGTACGCCCGTTCGACAGTGCCGTCGAGCGTCGTCGCAAGGTAGCCGGACTCGTGGAACTCGTTGGCCACGTGGATGTCGACGCTCGGCGCCGGGTCGGACCCGTCGTGCCGGACGATGACGTAGGTGGTCGTCGGGTCCTCGACGCCGAGGGTCGCCCGGGCCCGCGCGGTGTTGCGCACGAGGGGACCGATCGCAAGCCGCCCGGTGTCGACCGGCTGCGCGCCCGGGAAGTTCGCGGTGACACCCCCGAAACCGGTGAACCCGCTGCCGGCGCGGTAGAGCCAGCCCTCGTGCCGTGCCTTGCCGGGCGTCGGCACGTTCACGACGACGTAGTCGTCGTACATCGTGAGGTCCACGACGGCAGCGGTGCCGAACCGCTCGCGGTACACCTGCAGGAACGCCCGGATCCCCGGCCCGGTCAGCGAGTACGCCGGGCCGGCCGGCGTCGCGTCGCCCGGGTCGGTCGCCGGGTCGGTCGCCGGGTCGGTGGCGTCGCTCGCCTCGACCGGCTCCGGTGAGAACAGCTCACCGCCGCTCGACGACCCGGACCCGCCCCGCATGGCGACCAGCGCCGAGGCAGCCGCCCCGACCAGGACCAGCACGACGACCAGCACGGTGACGGCGCCGAGCGACCGGGCGGTCGTCCTCGCGGCGTCCACGGCCTTGACGGCGAGCTCTTCCGGCACCGGGGTCGCCGCCGGACCGGCCCACGTCGGCGCAGCGGCCGAGCCCGTCGACAGGGTGGCTTCGAGCTGGTCGAGGTCCCGGCGGATCAGGTCGAGCTCGGCCATGCTCTGCGCCGAGGCGAGGTTGCCGAGCCGGATGTCCCGGTCGGCGGTGCCGATCCGGCCGTCGTCCGCGGCGCGCCGGATCCTGGCGGCCAGCGGCTCGCGGTCCCGGGGTCCCGGCTTGCGGTGCGGGTCTTCCACGGGCGAAGCGTAGGGCGTGCGGCCGGGTTCGCGCCGGTCTTCAGCCGAGGCCGAGGAGCTCGCGCGCCTCGGCGCCCGACATCGGCGTGCGCTGCGCGAGCCGGCCGAGCTCCGCCGCGCGCGCCACCAGCTGGTCGTTGTGCTCGACCGGCACCCCCTTCTCGAGGGTCAGCACGTCCTCCATCCCGACCCGGAGGTGGCCGCCCTTGCTCAGGCTGGCGAGGGCGACGGCGAGCGTGCTGCGACCGATGCCGGTCGCCGACCAGCTCGTCGTTTCCGGCGGCAGCGCCGCCACCGCCGCGACGAGGGCGTCCGCCGTGCCGGGCATCCCGCCGGGGACGCCCATGACCAGGTCGACGTGCACCTTGCCGCCGTACGGCAGCCCGTAGCGGCGCAGCAGCCGGTGGAGCGCGGCCACCTGGCCGAGGTCGAAGAGCTCGAACTCCGGCACCACGTGGCGCTCCTGGCTGAGCTGGTACAGGTCGCACACGAACGGCCAGGGGTTGAGGAACACGTCGTCCCCGAAGTTGGTGGTGCCCATCGTGAGGCTGCACGAGTCGGGGGCGGCGTCGAGGACGCGCAGCCGGTCCTCCAGCGGGTCGTGGACCGAGCCGCCGGTGGAGAGCTGGACGACCAGCCCGGTGGACTCGCGCAGCGTGGCCACCGTGTCGGTGAGCCGACCGAGGTCGAGCGTCGGGCGGTGCTCACCGTCGCGGATGTGCACGTGGATCATGCCGGCGCCCGCCGCCTCGCAGCGTTGCGCGGTCTCCACCAGCTCGGCCAGCGTCGTGGGCAGCTGGGGGCAGTCCTCCTTGGCGGTCTCCGCTCCCGTCGGCGCCACCGTGATCAACAGGTCTCCCATGGAGCACACCCAACCACGACCGCGGGCCGCCCGTTATCGTCGGCCCGTGCGAGCCGTCCTCCAGCGCGTCTCCCGGGCCTCGGTGTCCGTCGACGGCGCGGTCGTGGGCCGGCTCGACGGCCCCGGCCTGGTCGTCCTGGTCGGCATCACCCACGACGACGGGCCGGCCCAGGTCGCGTGGCTGGCCCGCAAGGTCCGCGAGCTGCGGATCATGGCCGACGAGCGGTCGGCGGCCGACCTGGGCGCGAGCGTGCTCGTCGTCAGCCAGTTCACCTTGTACGGCGACGCCCGCAAGGGCCGGCGGCCCACCTGGGCGGCCGCCGCGCCGGCACCGGTGTCCGAGCCGCTCTACGACGCCCTGTGCGCCGAGCTCGAGCGGCTGGGGACCCCGGTCGAGCGCGGTGTCTTCGGGGCCCGGATGGCGCTCGACCTGGTCAACGACGGGCCGGTGACGCTGGTCCTGGACTCTGCGGACCTGGCCGCGGGCTGAGACGCCCACCCGTCCTTTTCGGACGACACGTCACTTTTCGCCCGTCGGATCGTTCAACTGGGAGCCACGTTCGGAACTCCAGCCGGTCAGCGACGACGCTGACGTCTACACTCCGGGTGGTCATACGGAAACCAGCTCCGAGCCAGAAAGTTCAGCGTGGATTTCAAGGAACTGCTGCGCATGGCGCAGCGCCGTTGGCTGACCATCGTGGTGTTCTTCCTGCTCGGTCTGGCTGGTGCTGGCGCGCTGACGTACACCCAGACCCCGGAGTACGAGTCGAACGCCCGGATCTTCATCTCCGCGGACGCCTCGGGCACCAGCGCCGACGCCGCGCAGGCCGGCCTGTTCAGCACCCAGCGGGTGCAGTCCTACGCGCAGCTCGCCACCAGCCGTGAGGTGATGCAGCGGGTCATCTCGCGGCTGAACCTCAACCTCACCCCGGGCCAGCTGGCCGGCAAGATCAGCTCGAGCGTCGCCACCGAGACGGTGATCATCACGCTCACGGTGACCGACCCCGACCCGGGTGTCGCCCAGCAGATCGCCAAGGCCGAGTCCGAGGTGATGACCAGCTTCATCTCCGACATCGAGACCTCGCCGATCAAGGCCACCGTCGTCGACCCGGCGTCGTACAACCGCGGCCAGGTCAGCCCGCAGCCCGTGCTCAACCTGGCGCTCGGGGCGCTGATCGGCCTGCTGATCGGGGCCGGCGTCGCCGTGCTGCGCGAGCTCCTCGACAACACGGTGTCCTCACCGGAGGACGTCGAGCAGACCGCCGAGGCACCCGTGCTGGCCAGCATCGCCTACGACAACGACGTGCCGAAGCACCCGCTGCTCACCGAGGCCGGCAGCCACGCCCCGCGCGTCGAGGCGTTCCGGCTGCTGCGCACCAACCTGCAGTTCCTCAACCTCGACACGCGTCCGCGCTCGCTGGTGATCACCAGTGCCGTGCCGGGGGAGGGCAAGACCTCGACCGCCACGAACCTCGCGATCGCGCTCGCCCAGACCGGCCAGCGGGTCCTGCTCGTCGACGGCGACCTGCGCCGCCCGAAGGTGGCCAGCGTGCTCGGCCTGGAGCGCTCGGTGGGCCTCACCACCGTCCTCGTCGGGCGCAGCGAGCTGCAGGAGAGCATCCAGAAGCACGCGAGCAGCGGCATCTACCTCCTCGCCAGCGGCCCGATCCCGCCGAACCCGACCGAGGTGCTCCAGTCGCACGCAGCCCAGGCGCTGTTCGACCGGCTCAACCAGATGTTCGACATGGTCATCATCGACGCGCCGCCGCTGCTCCCGGTGTCCGACGCCGCGATCATGGCCCGCGACGTGGACGGCGCGATCCTGGTGGTCCGGCACGGGAAGACCACCAAGGAGCAGCTCCGCCAGGCGCGGCTGCGCCTGGACCAGGTCGACGCGAACCTGTTCGGCGTCGCGGTCAACATGGCGCCGCGGCGCGGCAAGGGCGCCTACGGCTACTCCTACGGGTACGGCTACGAGTACAGCTACGAGCCCAAGCGGGCGAAGGCCAAGTGACCACGCACGCGACCCGGAGGCAGTCCTGCCCCCTGGGCAGCTGAGGCCGGCACGATGTCACGGGTCCTGACGTACGCCGGCGCGGTGGTGGTGCTCCTCGGGGCACTGGTGCTCGCGACCGGCGGCATGAAGGCGGCACTGGTCGCCGTCGGCCTGGTGGCGGCGCTCCTGCTGATGGTCGTCGCCGGCCCGGAGCGGGTCGGCGTGATCCTGATCGGCGTGGCATTCGCGACTGCACCGATGTACAAGCGGCTGGCACCGGCCGGGACGGCGGTCACCCCGACCGACCTGGCCCTGGTGGCCGGGTTCGGGCTGATGCTGCCGCGCCTGCTCCGCAGCAAGTTCGACCTGCCGGTCCAGTACGTCCTCGCCGGCGTGGTCATCTTCGCCACCGGCCTGATCGGGTCGCTCGCCTCCACCCAGACCGCGGTCGCCCTGCTCGCCCTCGGGTTCTGGATGGCGACCATGTTCATGCTGCTCACCGGTGTGCACCTCTGGCGGCCGTCGGGGCGGGAGATCCAGGTGATGGCCTGGCTGTTCGTCGCCGGTCAGGGCTTCAGCTTCGCCTACGGCATGGCGACCGGGGCGTCGTACGGCGGCCGCTTCTACGGCCTGACCATCCACCCCAACTACTTCGCCGAAGCCGGCCTCCTCTGCCTGGCCCTGCTGCTGCACCTGTCTTCGGTGACCCCCTCGAAGTGGCGCTGGGTCGTGTGGGCGGCCATGGCGTTCTCCGTCTACACGATCTTCATCAGCGGCAGCCGGGCCGGCACCCTGGGCCTGGCGGCGATCATCGCGATCATCCCGATCGTCGAGCGCTCCGCGGTGCGGATGTACGTGCTCGCCCTCGCGGCCGCCGGCGGAGCGCTGTTCCTGAGCCAGCACACCGCGCTGCTCACCCAGGGCGCGCTGGGCCGGCTCACCGGGCACGGCACGGCCTCGGGCTCGGACCAGGTGCGCCAGCAAGGCCTCTCGGCCGGCTGGCAGCGGTTCCTGGACCACCCGCTCTCCGGAAGCGGCCTGGTCGACCTGTTCGACGTGCACAACAACTACCTCGAGGTCGCGATGGGCGTCGGCATCTTCGGCTTCGTCGCGTTCCTCGTCGTGCTCTACACCCTGGTGCGACCACTCGTGTTCAGCACCCACCCGCTGCGCCGGCTGTGCTACCCGGTGTTCGCGTACGGCGTGTTCGGCGCGACCACGCCGAGCCTGTACGACCGGACCTTCTGGGTCGGCATCTGCCTGTGCATCGTGGCGGTGGTTGCCGAGAAGCAGTCACGACGCGAGGCCGCGGCCGGTAGCCTGCAGCCGGACGCGCCGCCGCCGGCACGCCCACAGCTCACTCTCGTCGGGGCCGGTTCCCGCCGACCAGGAGGACTCCGATGAAGCGCTCGCTGGGCCTGGCCTCGCGACGGGTGCGGCAGACGCCCCAGATCTTCGACAACCACGTGCGCGTGCTGTTCGACCTGGCCACCAACGGCACCCCGTGGTCGCCGTCGGAGATCACCTTCCGGCTGCGCAACGGGCTGCAGATCACCAGCCCGAACGTCGCCGGTGCCCGGTTCCCGGTCTACGAGATCTTCGCCGACGACGTCTACGACCTCGGCTACCTCCTCGCGGACCTGCCCAGCGACCCGGTGGTGATCGACGCCGGCGGACAGATCGGCTGCTTCACCCTGGCCGTCGCGCACGGCGCCCCGACCGCGACCGTGCACACCTACGAGGCCTCGCCGACCACTGCGTCGTACCTGACCCGCAACGTCGCCGCCAACGGCCTCGCCGGCCGCGTCACCGTGCACAACACCGCGCTCGCCGGGGAGATCGGCACGTTCCAGCTCGTCGACAGCGGCACCGCGAGCAGCCACAACGGCCTCACCGCACCCGCGGGCTCCGGCCGCGAGGTGACCGTGCCGTGCACGACCTTCGACGCCGCCGTCGCCGCGGCGGGCGGCCGGGTGGACCTGGTCAAGTTCGACATCGAGGGTGCCGAGTACGACACCATCTTCAACAGCGCGGCCGCCTCCTGGGCGGGCGTCCGCAAGGTCGTCATGGAGTACCACCCGGTGCCCGGGCGCTCGCGGGCCGACCTCGAGGCGTTCTTCGCCGGCGTCGGGCTGTTCCCGCACCGCGACGTGCCGGCCGAGAAGCCCGGCCTGGGCAACCTCTGGCTCGAGCGCCGCTGAGCCCAGCAGCCTGTCAGGAGGCCGTCTCGGCCAGGCTGATCTCGCTGATCGCGGTCGTGTTGCGAGGCCCGTGCTTCACCGCGAGGATCTCGAGCATGATCGTGTCCGTGGTGGTCGGCGGCACCCGCAGCACCTGGACCGCGCGGGACGTCGGGTCGGGATCGAGGCGCTGCACGATGCTCTCCCCGTCGCCCAGGGTCCAGCGGACCTTGGTGATCCGGTTGTTCTCGGCGTACCGGTCGACGCCGCTGCCGGGATCGGTCTTCGCGTAGCCGGGGATCAAGCCGACCTCGGCGATGTTCGCCTCGCCGGCGATCCGCAGCGTGAGCTTCTGACCCACCGCGGTGCCGTCGCAGCGCCACGCGGTCTGCGTCTTGCCGTCGGCGGCATTCCCGGGGACGTAGGTGACCTTGCGGCCGGCGGAGTCACTACCCGGAGGCGCGGTGCAGTCCGCGGCGATCGCGTCCACCGGCACCGCGGTGACCCGGCCCTCCCAGCCGCCCGGCGAGCTCGACGGCGTGGCCTTCGTCGGCGGACTCTTCGGCGACTCGCTCGACCTCGACGGGTCGTTGGTCCGGCTGGACTGCGGGACGGCGGTGCCGTCGGCGCCGGGATCGTCACCGGAGAACGAGGTGCCCACGGCGTACGCCGCCAGGACCAGGACGAGCGCACCGGCCGCCGCGACCGAGCCCAGGAACCACGGCGAGCCACGCCACCGGGCGAGCGGACTGCGCGACGCAGGCTCCTCGCCGGTGCGGTGGTTGCCGACGAGCACCGCCTCCTGCGGCGGCAGCTCGACCAGGTCGGCGCCGGCGGTCCCGTCGGTGCCGATCCCGGGCTCCGGCCCAGCCTCCGGACCGGTCTCCAGGGCACGCCGGTAGGCCTCGCGGTACGCGGCCGCGAACTCCTCAGGCACTTCCGGCGGAGGAGCGTCTGGGTACTCAGGGCCCGACATGACGCCGCCGAGCGTAGCCGAACCCGCCGTGGAGAACAGGCTCGCCCCCGCGCCACTGCGGCGCGAGGGCGAGCTGCAACGACGTGGCTGCGATCAGATCGAGACCGCGACCTCGGCGACCACGCCGGTCGCCGCGGTGACCGCGTTGTCCACCGGGTCGCTCTTGGGCGCCAGGGTGCGCAGCGTCCACTCCCCGGGCCCGGCGAAGAACCGGAAGTGCCCGGTGGCCGAGGTCGGCACCTCGGCGGTGAACTCGCCGGTGCGGTCGAGCAGGCGCACGTAGGCGTTGCCGACGGGCTCGCCCGCCTTCAGCACCTGGCCCTGGATGATCGCCTCCTTGGCGACGTCGACGCCGTCGAGGGACAGGCCGCCTTCAGTGGCTCCGCACATCAGGCCTCGCCCGCCTCGTCGCCGAGCACGACCGGGACACCGACGAGCGAGCCGTACTCGGTCCAGGAGCCGTCGTAGTTCTTGACGTTCTCCTCGCCGAGCAGCTCCTTGAGCACGAACCACGTGTGGCTCGACCGCTCACCGATGCGGCAGTAGGCGATGGTGTCCTTGTCCCAGTCGACCCCGGCCTCGGTGTAGATCTGGCGGAGCTCGTCGTCGGACTTGAAGGTGCCGTCGTCGTTGGCCGCCTTGCTCCACGGCACGTTCGCGGCGGTCGGGATGTGCCCGGCCCGCTGAGCCTGCTCCTGCGGGAGGTGGGCGGGGGCGAGCAGCCGGCCGGCGTACTCGTCAGGGCTCCGGACGTCGACGAGGTTCTGGGTGCCGATCGCGGCGACGACCTCGTCGCGGAAGGCCCGGATCGAGCCGTCCTGCTCCTGCGCGGTGTAGCTGGTCTTCGCGCGGGTCGGGAGCTCGTCGGTCAGCTCACGGCTGTCCAGCTCCCACTTCTTGCGACCGCCGTCGAGGAGCTTGACGTCCTGGTGGCCGTAGAGCTTGAAGTACCAGTAGGCGTAGGCGGCGAACCAGTTGTTGTTGCCGCCGTAGAGCACCACGGTCTGGTCGTTGGCCACGCCACGGTCGGACAGCAGGGCCTCGAACTGCGCCTTGTTCACGAAGTCGCGGCGGACCTGGTCCTGCAGGTCGGTGGTCCAGTCGAGCTTGATCGCGCCACGGATGTGGCCCTTGTCGTACGCGGTGGTGTCCTCGTCGACCTCGATCAGCACGACGCTCGGGTCGTCGAGGTGCTGCTCGACCCAGTCGGCGTTGACGAGAGCGGTTTCGCGGCTCATGCGGTCACTTCTTCCTTGTGTGATTCGGTGGTGATGGTGAGGTTCCGGGTGGTGGCGGCCGCCCGCAGGCGACCGATGAGCAGGTACATCTCGCAGCCGAGGCAGAACCCGAAGACCGCGTTCAGCAGGGCTGCGGCGAGAGCGAAGCCGGCGGCGACCTGACCCACCAGGGTCAGGTCGGCGAAGTAGCCGACCAGCGCCACGGAGGCGAAGACCAGGCCGACGGTCTGCGCGAACCGCGGCGGCTCGGGATCCTCGAGGTGGGCCGGTGCGGCGAGCCGCGGCCGGACCACCTTCCGGAACACGTACGCCGTCGGGGTGTGCTGCACGCCGCGCCCGGCGCCGATGGCGAAGAACGCCGTCTGCAGGGCGAGCAGCGCGATCCCGACCGGGGCCGGGGCCGCGAGCAGGACGACGGCGAAGACGGCCAGCGTGACGGCCGCGGTGAACCGGGGGCCGCGCGGGTCGATCTGGGTACGGACAGTGCTCATGAGGATGCTTCCTGACGTCTGCGGGAGGGGGATCGCTCGAGGGACGTCAGCGCACGCAGGCAAGAACGGCGTGCATCACGAGGGTCGCGAGAGCGACCGCTGACATCCAGTCAGGACATTCGACACAGCGACGAGCGCACGCGGCAGTGATCCACTGCACGTCGCTTGGTCAGCCAGGTCGAGCTCATGGAGGAGAGCGTAGGGGGCGGCGTACGACCGAGGGAAACCCGTATTCCGAATACTGAGACGCGTGTCCGCATATCGGGACGCAGGCGACAGGGTCAGGCGCTGGCCGCCGCGGCGAGGATCTCCTCGAAGGAGTCCGCGCAGGTGGCCAGGGCGAACTCCTGCTCGGCCAGGGCGCGGGCGGCCTTGCCGAGCGCGACACCGCGCTCCTCGTCCCCCAGGACCGCGCAGACCCAGTCCGCGGCGGCGGGCAGCGAGTCCTCCGTCGGCGGCAGGACGCACCCGTCGACCCGGGCCACGAGCGTGGCGGCGAGGTTCTCCGCCGGCATCAGGCCCAGGATCGGGCGCCCGGCGCAGAGGTAGGACAACGTCTTGGACGGGACGGAGAACGCCCCAGCGTCCTGCTCGAGCAGGACGACCAGCACGTCGCCCGAGCCGAGCACCTCGGAGAGCCGTTCGTAGGGCTGGAACGGCAGCAGCAGCAGCGGTACGTCGTGCCGGGCCGCCTCCTCGCGGAGCACCTGCTCGGCCGGACCCTGGTTGACCACGACCAGCTGCACCGGCTGCCCGGCGTCGATCACCTGGCGCGCCAGCCCGACCAGCAGGCCGGGGTTGTGCTTGAGGCCCAGGGTGCCGGAGTAGAGCAGGGTCCGGGTCTCGTCGAGACCGTGCTCGTGGGACCAGTCGTTGGCCCTGGTGACCGGCCGGATCTCCTCCAGCGGCGCCCAGTTCGGGATCACCGTCGTCTTGCCGGCCGTGCCCCAGCGGCGGTGGACGTCGACGAACGAGTCCGCGATGACGACCACGGCGGCCGCCCGGCGGGCGCACCACTTCTCGCCGGCCCCGATCAGCAGCGCGACGAGCGCGAACGCCCGTGAGAGCTTGCTGCCGGCGAACGACCGGATCGCCACCGCCTGCACGTCCTGGTGCCACAGCACCCACGGGATGCGACGCAGCCGCAGCACGAACGCGAGGATCACCAGGGTCGGGATCGGCACGTTGGACGCCATCACCACGTCCGGGCGGGTACGCCGGACCTGGCAGACCAGGTCGACGCCGAAGCGCAGCTCCTGGAGCAGCCGCTTGCCGAAGCTCATCTTGGCGATCACCACGCCGACGCCGATCGGCTCGAACCGGATCGTCTCGCCGGGCTCGGCGCTCAGGTGCCCCTTGCCCGACGTGTAGGCGTCGCAGTAGGAGTGCGTGACGTCGTGGCCGCGACGGGACAGCTCACGGCTCAGCTCGACCTGGAACGGGTGGCCGCTGTAGTCGTGCAGCAGGATCCGCATCGGCGCGTGGCGGCGGGTCAGCCGAGCGACCGCTTGACCTCGTCGTACACCCACGCGTAGGTCTTCGCCATCCCGTCGGCCAGCGGTGTCGACGGCGCCCAGCCGTAGGTGTCCAGGATCTGCGTGTTGTCGCTGTTGCGGCCCCGCACGCCCTGAGGAGCGTCGAGCTGGTAGTTGCGGGTGCAAGTGATCCCCGCGATCTCCTCGACGATCGAGTAGAGCTGGTTGATGCTGACCAGCTCGTCGCTGCCGAGGTTGACCGGCTCGGGGCTGTCGCCGTGGAGGATCATCTGGGATCCCTTGACGCAGTCGTCGATGTACATGAAGCTCCGCGTCTGCTCGCCGTCGCCCCAGATGTCGAGCTCGTGCTTACCGGTGAGCACAGCGGTCGCGATCTTGCGGCAGACCGCGGCGGGAGCCTTCTCGCGGCCTCCCGTCCAGGTGCCGTTGGGGCCGTAGACGTTGTGGAAACGGGCGACGCGCGTGGTCAGGCCGAAGTCCTCGAGGAAGTGCCGGGCCATCCGCTCGCTGAACAGCTTCTCCCAGCCGTAGCCGTCCTCGGGCATGGCCGGGTAGGCGTCGGACTCCTTGAGCGCGGTGATGTCCGTGTCGGTCTGCTTGTCCGCGGCGTACACGCACGCGGAGGAGGAGTAGAAGTAGCGCTCGACGCCGGCCTTCTGCGCCGCCTGCAGCATGTGCGTGCTGGTCAGCACCGTGAGCATGCACAGCGCCTTGTTGTTCTCGATGAAGCCCATCCCGCCCATGTCGGCGGCGAGCATGTAGACCTGGCGGGCGCCCTCGGTGTGGGTCAGGGCGTTCTCGAGCAGCGAGAGGTCCGCCTGCACGTTCTCGGCACCCTCGTGGACCTGGTACCACTCCGAGGTCGGCTTG
>Ga0255338_1002795_pt1 | contig 23490 bp, 19 predicted proteins | sample MeOH1_35cm_T4_19_FD_203715 | JGI IMG/M metagenome (GOLD analysis project Ga0255338, IMG submission 203715) | Sandy soil microbial communities from University of British Columbia, Vancouver, Canada - MeOH1_35cm_T4_195 | ecosystem: Engineered > Artificial ecosystem > Sand microcosm > Unclassified ...
GCATAACTTGTTCTATACGATGTCAGAAGCGCAGGTCATCATGTTTGGGCTCATTTTCTTGAGAATGATCGCCTTTGTGGTGTCGTCCGTGGTTTTTGGCTCTGGAAATATCAGCGTGCCGATAAAGATTCTCTTAGCGGTGGTTTTCTCCATGATAGTGCTTCCGACGGTTCATATTTCAAACGCGGACGCGGCCCGATTGTCTGAAGATATTGTGCTGTTGGCAGCTCGCGAAGTGGCAGTTGGTTTGAGTATCGGATTTTTGACCCGTTTGTTTTTCTTTGCGGTGGGAATGACGGGAGAGTTGATTTCAGTCTCCATCGGTTTAGGTCAGGCACAGATTTTCAATCCTATGCTGGGCCAGAACAGCAATACTGTGGAGCAGTTTTACAACACGCTGGCGACGTTGATTTTCTTTGCCGTCAACGGACATCACCTCTTGGTGAGCGGCATCGCCCAAAGTTACGAATTGGTGCCGTTGGCGCAGTTGAAGTTTTCGACGGGGCCTTTTGCAGAGATGGCGACGTTTGTTCAAGACATGATGGTGATGGCCATTAAAATGTGCGCACCGATTATCGGCGCGATCTTGATTACAAACATTGCCATGGGGATTTTGGGCAGAGCCATTCCCCAAATCAACGTCTTGGTAACAAGCATGCCGGTTACTTTGATGTTGGGTTTTGCATTGATGTTTATTTGTATTCCACTCCTGGTGATAGAGATGAATGGAATTTTGGATTTAACACACACGAAGATGATGCTGGTGATGAAAGCCTTAACGTTCTAGGAAGGAACAATTAGGTGGCAGAGGACCAAGACGAGAAGACGGAACAGGCAACGGACGCGCGAAGGGAAGATTTCCGAAGACGCGGTCAAGTGGCGCAAACGAAAGAGTTAGCGTCCTGCCTGCTATTACTGGCGTTTGCTGGGGGTATTTATGCTCTCAGCCGCTTCTTCTTTCAAAACATCTTTGATGTCTTCAACTATTCTTTTGGCCCTCAATTAGTCACAACCATTCGTTCGGGAAATTTCAGTGAAGCTATGATGTTCTGCGGGCAGAAGCTATTCATTCTGATTGCACCAGTGATGGCAGTCGCGGCACTGATCAGCGCGGTTTCCTCGATCGTACAAGTCGGCTTTATGCAAGTTGAAGACGCGATGAGCCCGGATATCAATAAGCTCAATCCGGTTGAGGGTTTCAAACGCATTTTTAGTCTTCGTGCTATCGTGGAAGGTCTTAAGTCTTTCTTAAAATTACTCTTCATCGCGCTCGTTCTTTACTTCTTGTTGCGGGCTGAAGTGGCGAAAGTGCCGTACCTCATTGGGTACTCCTTAGAGGGCATTTTCCAATACATTGGCGGCATCGTCATTCGGTTGCTTGGTGGTATCGGTATGATGCTGCTGGTCCTTTCTGCGGCAGACTATTTCTTTCAGCGTTGGAAGCTTGAAAGAGAAATGATGATGACTAAGCAAGAAGTCAAAGAAGAGGCCAAGTCCCGCGAAGGGGATCCGATGATCAAAGCTCGCGTGCGCCGTCTGCAAAGAGAGCGTGCGAGCAAGCGCATGATGGAAGCGATTCCAAAAGCGGATGTCGTGATTACGAACCCCACGCACATTGCTGTCGTGTTGAAGTACGATGCGAATTTGCCCGCTCCGCAAATCGTCGCAAAAGGTGCTGACTTGGTTGCCGAGAGAATCAAAGCCCTCGCTCGAGAACACAATATTCCTGTGATTGAGAATAAACCATTGGCACGTACGATCTACAAAACTCTGAAAATCGGCCAGGTGATTCCACGCGAGCTGTTTGTGGCCGTCGCGGAAGTGCTTTCATATGTTTATAAGTTGCGTAAAAAGGTGAGAAGATAATGGAACCGTTGTTTCAATTCATCAAGAGATTCGAAAAGGTCACCAAGAATACGGATTTATTCATTGCCTTCGGGTTATTGGCAATACTGGCGGTCATGATCATTCCGCTTCCGCCTTTGATGCTCGACTTGGCATTGAGCTTCTCTTTGTCCCTGAGTCTTTTAGTTTTAGTTGTTTCTATCTATGTCAAGCGAGCTCTTGATTTTACATCTTTCCCGTCGTTGCTTTTGATGACGACTTTGTTCCGTCTGTCCATGAACGTGGCAACCACACGTTTGATTTTAACTCACGGTCATGAAGGAACTCATGCAGCCGGTGATGTGATCGAAGCTTTCGGTAACTTCGTTGTCGGCAATAACTATGTGATCGGGATCATTGTCTTCATGATCTTGATCGTGATTAACTTCATCGTTATCACCAAGGGTTCTGGGCGCGTCGCCGAAGTTGCTGCTCGCTTCACCTTGGACGCCATGCCAGGTAAGCAAATGGCGATTGATGCCGATTTGAATGCGGGTCTCATCACCGAAGGTGAAGCTCGTAAGCGCCGTAAAGAGATCGAGCAAGAGGCGGACTTTTACGGTGCGATGGACGGTGCCTCCAAGTTCGTACGTGGTGATGCCGTCGCCGGTATCATTATTACTTTGATCAACATCATTGGTGGTTTGCTCATCGGTGTGATCCAAAAAGGTCTCGATATTTCTGTTGCCGCAAAATACTATACGATGCTGACAATCGGTGATGGTCTTTTAGCGCAAATTCCTGCTCTGATCATTTCGACCGCCGCCGGTATGATCGTAACCCGAAGTTCCAGTACTGATGAGAACATGGGCGCAGAGGTTGCGGGTCAGCTTTTGGTCAATCCTAGAGCTGTCGGTATCGCAGCGAGCGTCATTGGTTTGCTCGCTATTGTGCCGGGCCTGCCAACAATTCCGTTCCTGGTGATGGCTGCAGTTTTGGGGTTGGTATCTTGGGTGATTCGCCGCTATCAGGTTGAAAAAGAAGACAACGAAAAGAAAGCAGCAGAAGCAACTGCTTCAGCGCCAAAAAAAGAAAACATCGAGACAATGTTGCCTCTGGATTTGGTGGAGCTGGAAGTTGGTTATGGTTTGATCAATATTGTTGAATCTGACAAAAGCGGTGACTTACTTGAGCGCATTGTCAGTATCCGTAAGCAGTTCGCTTTGGATTTGGGCATTGTGGTACCGAGTATTCATATCCGCGATAATTTACAATTGGCGCCGGGCGAGTACCGTGTCTTGATCAAAGGCAATCGCGTTGGTGGCGGAACTCTGCGCCCTGAATTTCTTCTTGCGATGGATCCAGGGAATGTGGTTGAGCGCATCGATGGAATTGCAACAAAGGAACCCGCATTTGGTTTGGATGCTCTGTGGGTTTCTCCAAACCGTAAAGAAGAAGCGGAAATGGCGGGTTACACCGTGGTGGATTTGCCAACCGTCATGGCGACTCACTTGACGGAAATCGTGCGGACTCATGCGCATGAGTTGCTAGGCCGTCAGGAAGCTTCTGTTTTGGTTGAGAACTTCAAGAAGTCTCATCCAAAAGTGGTGGAAGAGCTCATTCCGGACCAAATGTCCTTGGGTGCCGTGGTGCGCGTTCTGCAAGGTCTCTTGAAAGAGCAAGTTTCCATTCGTGATTTGCTCACGATCTTTGAAACCTTGGCGGACGAGTCCCCTCGCAATAAAGATGCGGAAGTTCTTACGGAGAGTGTGCGTAAAGCATTGGCTCGCTCGATCACTGCGAAATATACGACGGAACTGGGCAACATCCCTGTCATGACTTTGCATCCGGTGATTGAAGAGTTGATTGCGAACTCTTTGCTGCAAACAGAACAAGGTGTGCAGCTTGTGATGGATCCAAATACGGCGCATCGCTTGATTGGTGAGATCGCCCGTACGGTCGAGACTCATCCGGAGATCGCGGGTCAGCCGATTCTGCTGACAAGCCCGACCTCTCGCAGACACTTGTTCAAACTGACTCACAGATTTATCCCACAATTGGTGATTCTGTCTCATAACGAATTAACATCCGACGCAAATGTACAATCCGTCGCTTTGGTGGAGTTAAGCAATGCAGGTTAAGAAATTTGAAGCTCGCACAATGAAGGAAGCTCTCGAGATGGTCAAAGCTGAGCTTGGACCAGATGCGATCATTCTTTCTGCGCGAGACAATAATAAAAGTTATGGTCTTGTCGGCGACGGCAGTGTCGAGATCACCGCAGCGGTGTCAGAAGAGACTTTGCAAAAGAAACGTTTTGCAGAAGCTCGCTTACGTGATCAGGAGCGTTCAAAATTTAATCAGAGCTCTGCTCGCCAGCAAAAAGAGCTCATCGAAAAAATGGTGACTAAACATCTCGAGCGAAATAAGGCTCCGCGCCCGATCACGTCACAGCGTTATATTGATATCGATGAAGAGCAGAATCTGCAGCTACAACAGCAGCAGCTGAATGACAATCGCTACGGCTCGGTGGCAGCGCAAGAGCGTGTTCAATCTGCGGCAAAACGCGCGTTGGCGGCGTTGCAAGATCAATCTTTCTTGCCGGCAAAGAAAGCAGCGCCGGCTCGAGCACCAAAGACTGCCGTGATCAATCCGGTGATCCCAGCGGTGCCGACTCCGTCGGCAAAAGCTCTAGAGTCTTTAGAAATGCAATCGCTTAAAAATGAAATTGCAAACCTCAAACAGGTCTTATCGCATTTTCAGAGCATACCGCAAAACTTTGTACAAGGGCATCCGGGCTCTGAGTTCGGTCTTCCTTATGATCTCAGCTTCGTCTTCGAAAAGCTGACAAGCGCGGGAGTGGCTCCTGAAATCGCAGCAGATATCTGTAGCCACGCACAAAAAGATCTTCCATCTTTGAAATTAAAGAATCGCTCCCTTGTTGAAGGCTGGGTTGCTCGCCGAGTACTCGAAACGACTAAAGTGACGACGCCTGAGGAAACCAAGCAAGCAAAAGTTCATATTTTCGTGGGTGCTGCTGGGTCCGGAAAAACAACGGCTCTGGTGAAAATGGCAAGTCAATTGGTGGTACGTGAAAATAAGAAAGTTGCGATTCTCTCTGCGGACACTTTCAAAGTAGGTGCCGCGGATCAAATGCGTATCTATGCACAGATCCTCAATGTGCCATTTAGCGTGATCCGTAATGCCAGCGACTGGTACCACATCATGAATTACATCAATTCCGTCGACTACATCCTCGTTGATTATCCGGGACTCAGTTTGCGAAACGCAGAAGAGGGCATGAACCTGAAACGGTTGATGCCACCAGCGACTTTGAAAAGCCGTGTGCATCTCGTGCTTTCGACACTGGCAAAAGACCAAGACGTGACTGAGCTGGGTCGTCGTTACTCTGTATTGGATTACCACGACGTGATCTTTACGGGTTTGGACGAGTCCGTTCAGCACGGAACGATTTACAACTTTATGAGACGCTTTGATGTTCCCCTCCATTCATTTGGAATCGGAACTCGAGTGCCGGAAGATTTTGAGTTCGCAACCAAAGAACGCGTTCTCGATCTGCTTTTCAAAATTACTCAAGCGAATAAACAGGAACAGCCGACATTATGAAATATAACGGACTCTTTCAAAGCAGCGGAACTCGAACTATCAGTATCACCTCAGGCAAAGGTGGGGTTGGTAAAACCACTCTGACGTCAAACTTGGCATTACGCTTGTCTCAAACAGGCAATAAAGTTTTGATTTTTGACGGCGACTTGGGAATGGCCAACGTGGATATTCTTTATGGTGTAAAGGCCGAAGGAAATATTCATGACGTGATCATGGGTGAAAGATCCATTCACGAAATTCTTGTTGAAGTGGCAAAAGATGTTTACTTGATCCCTGGCGGCAGCGGGGTTTTAGAGTTCAATAATCTGAATGGATTTCAAAGACGCGCGATGATTGAAGCTGTCGGAACTCTTCCGCAAGATTTCGATTACATGTTGATTGATACGGCTCCGGGCATTGCAGATAATGTACTTTACCTCAATGCGGCTGCGCAGACTATTTCAGTGGTTATTACACCTGATCCCGCAAGCCTCGCGGACTCCTACGCATTGATCAAGGTTCTGCATCAAAAGTACAAAGAAAATAAGTTCTCTATCATTTGCAATAATGTTCGCGATGAAGCGGAAGGTGCGGGCCTCTATCAGCGCTTTAATGATGTTGTAAATAAGTTCCTATACATTGGTCTTGATTACTGGGGATCTGTTCCGATGGATCCGGTTTTAAGAAAAGCAACTCAGCTCAATCGTCTCATCATGAGGCATGATATGACCGCAGAGTCTGCGAAAGCAATTAAGAACCTGTGCACGCAAATCGAGAATTCTAATCAGAAAATCATCACTAAAGGCGGGCTGCAAATGTTCTGGGAGCAGGTCGTCGGTGTAGCTTAAGGGAATTGGACTTTTTAGAATTGGGATCAGTTTGCTAACATTGAGTAATAGAGGAAACGTATGGCAAAAAACGTGGCATTGTTGAAGAAGTACAAAGATGAGCCCAAAAAGATGACTCAGAAACAAAAAGATGAGTTGATCAAAGAGTACGCTCCGCTCATCAAATTTGTCGCGCAAAAGATCGCCGTGCGTTTACCTTCGAATATTGAACTAGATGATTTGATCTCCGCAGGTGTGATCGGTTTGATGGATGCCATCGATAAATACGATCCAACTCGTGACAATAAGTTTAAAACCTATGCGGAGTTCCGTATCCGCGGTGCAATTCTTGATGAATTGCGTGCCCAAGACTGGGTGCCGCGCTCTATTCGTGATAAAGCAAAACTTCTCGATAGAACCATGGCGAATCTTGAAAACGAACTCGGTCGCGCTCCATCAGACGAGGAAATTTCTAAAGCTTTGAATATTACGGTGGATGACTTCCACGATCTCGTGAATCAAGTTCGTCCCGTGAGTCTTCTATCGATCGATAACAGTCAGTCTTTCAGCAACGACGATCACAAATCAATCTTGAATCTGCTGGAAGGTTCGAAACTGAACAATCCATTTAATCAGCTCAATATCAAGTCTATCAAAGAAGTCGTGGCTCAAGCCATTGAGGAATTGCCCGAGCGTCAACGCCTGGTACTTTCTTTGTATTACTTTGAGGATTTGAATCTGAAAGAGATCGGCCAAGTTCTTCGCGTTACAGAGAGCCGGGTCTCCCAGCTCCATGCTCAAGCGGTTGCAAGACTTCGCGTGAAGTTACAGCAAAGTATCGGTGCGGGCGAACTCGAAGTCGCTTAGAATTTCTTTAATTCTGTAATCTTGTCAGCGATGTCGCGGAAGTCTGAAACTTTCGTGGCGTTGATACTTGAATCTGCAGTAATATCCACAAGAGTCATATTCTTCACCATTCGGGCCAGCAAGGCGCCCGTGCGTGGTTTAACACCGATTTGCTTTAAAAGCATTTTTGTTTTGAGAGCTCCCGTTAAAAACATTTTGAGTTCTTCAATCTGTGCAGAATTAAATTTCGTCAAATCGAGAGTCCATCTAGTCGCAAGGTACTTTACGGCAGTGAATTTACTATTAGCAACATTCGTGGCACGACCGACGAAAAGAGCGCCCATATAGTTGTAACGAGCTTCCAAGAGATAAATGGCCGTTGGTTCGTTAGAAAGCACTTCAAAGACATATCCTGGATAGTCTGTGATCTTTTTCTCTCCAGATTCAATGGAAGCTTTGGCTAACAGAGCTTCTTCAATCATCTTGTTCATTGAAAGAGGCTTCACTTCGGGATGCTCGTGAAGGAATTTTTCCTGTTTGGGATTCAAGGAGTGGGCAGTTACAGCAAGAGCGTTCAAGCTGTTTACCAAATTGCTTTTTGCAGTCGCGACAATCTGGCCCGCAAATGGGTCTGGCGTCATATTGCCGTCTGGAATAAATTGATAGATGTCTTTAAAAAATTCGCGCGCCGCCAACGTGGCAAGGCTCAGACGTTTTTCTTCGCCTTTATCTTGATTGGCATTCATCCAGAACTGAAATTCAAAGGACATGAAGTATTTCCCAGCTTCAGAAAGCTTTGCTGAGGGGTCCGTTGCTTTACGAAGATTATCCAAAGCAGAACGACGAGCCGTCAAAGAGTCACCCTGGCGAAGAGCATCGTAGAGCTCTCCAGTCGCCTGTTCGAGGCCTGAAGTCCGTTGATTCATTTCTTTGGTTGTATTGTTCATCTCGACGGTGGAGTCGTGCATGTCATCGAGATTGTGTTTCACCTCGCACGCACCAAGGAAGGCCGCTAGACTTAAGAGAATAAGAATATTTTTATTAGTTGCCTTCATACATCATCACCTTGTTATTTTCAAAAACGAGATCCACCATGAGTGGAGCATGATCGCTAGAGTCGATGTTAGAAAAATCGTAGACAAACTGAGTTTTCATTCCACGAATAAAGACATGATCTAAATCCATGAATCCCGCGACCGGAGTTTTAACTTGGCTCAGGCCCAGTGGAGTCAAAATCTTTTTCAGATAATTCATACGGCCTGGCTCCCAGGTATTGAAATCTCCGGCGACGATCATAGGACCATGATGTTGACGAATCTTCGCCGCGAGTTGATCTATTTGCACCTTATAAGTATCAAGACCGACGAAGTTAATGCCATGAATATTCGCCACTAAAAGTGTGTCGTAAGATTGATTGATCGCAAAGACAGACAACAGAATTGTCTTTGGTGTTTCAGTGACGGGTTCGGTTACTTTTGAGACAATCACTTCTTCGCCGAGAGGCTTCACACGATAAGCTGTGGCGACACCTGTAAAGTTAAAATCAAACATTTGAAATGACTTCGCCAAAGTCCACTCAAATTCTGGATTTGCTGCTGTGATGTTCTTCACGAAACTAGGATTGGTGACGGCCTCTTGAAATAGAGCGAGGTCAGCACCAATAGAAAGATCGGCGAAGTCTTGAGGAAGTCTCTGATCCTCGGCCTTGTGGATATTCCAAACGAACAGTCGAATACGATCCTGAGGAAGAGGATTGTTTGGCGCGAGATTGCCAAACGAGATTGTCGAATCGTTATACAAATTCCCTAAAAAGTCATCGGCTGCGTGGGCCTTTAAAGCTCCAAACGGACCTAAAATGGATATAACTAATAAAAGCTTGGCGATGTAGGACATATATAAGGACAGCTGCAATAAGTATGAATGTTTAATTTTTTTTAGATGTTTTTGACGATGGAAAACGAATCGGCACCGCCGAACGTCCAGACTCTCCACGATTGTTTATAACCGGCCGCGGTTGGCAACCATCTTGCTGTAGTATCTAGGCATCGGGGGAACACACAAATGTACATTAAGAGACCACAAAAAATCGTGTTTGTTAGTTTACTAACTGTCATGATCGTTGGATTCCAAAACTGCGGAAAAACAAATTTCACAGCAGTTCCTGGAGCCTCATCTATGAAAGCAGGAGAGTCCTCGGATTTGCCGATGGATGGATCTCAGGGTGCCTCTGGTACACCTGGGGTTAGCAGTCCTGATGGCATGAATGGTGCCGATGGTGAGAACGTCACGAATCCAGGTACTCAGTCTGGAAACCAAACTGGCGGTCAAACAGGTAGTCAAGATGGAAGCCAAGTAGGAAGCCAACCTGTTGGTGAAGCCCCTCCAACTGGAGACATTCCAGATGATCCAGATATCGCATACTCTGGTGCCTGCGCGATCTTTAAGGATACACCAATCCCAATGATGATCTCTGCAGATGCAAAAGACATGGATATTGCTGGCCGTGCAGAAGCCGTAGATATTGCGATGGCTAAAAACGTGAGCGTGATCGGTGTGGCTAATCATGTCCTCGTTCGCGCTGCTGAAAAGATTTCGATGGTTAACAGTGTTTCCGGTGGCATTCAAATTAATGCAAACGAAATCGGAAACGTTAACAGTATCGGAGGCGCAGTTTGTATCCATGCAATGAAAGTCGGCGTCGTTTCTAGCGTCGCGGCGGGTACAAAGATTATCGCCTCTGAAGTTGAAGAGATCACAGCTACTGCCGGACGTATCGATGTCTATGGCGGTGTGGTCAAAATGATTCGCAACAGTGCCGGAAGCGTCTGTCTTCATGGCGGAGCTAAAGTGTTAGGCTATAGTAATGTTTCTGGCTTTGTTGGCGAGTGTAATTAGGTCCCCCCTAATGCATCTCATAACCCGTAACCTTAGAGCCTGGCGATGCCAGGCTCTTTCATTTTCTAGACAGTTTCCAAAATATTCTCATTTTGAGACCGTCACTTTCGACCCCTTTTGTTCAAGTCTTCGCCGAAAAAACTGAAAATTCCATGAGAAGAAAATAGCGAGCTTTCCCTTGTTGGATTTAAGCTCAGCGAGAATCCACTTTTTACTGATCAAAAGTTTTCCACGACTAGAGACTAGTCGATTTTCGCAACTTTCCACTATGAGAATGCCTAACGAGTTGAACTACTTAGGGTTTGCGAGTGAGACATGTGACCATGGTCCAGTACTTGCGTATATATCCTTATGTGTGGAGGGTTGTTCCCAATGAAAGCATTTCTAGCTCCTAATAAAATCCTGCTCGGTTCTTTTCTCACGTTGAGTCTTGCAGCCTGTGGTAATAATCCACGTGGCATGCAGTCTATGGATGGTACAAATGGCAATGCGATCTTTAGCTTGTCTACAAGTGCCGATGGATGGATTCCAGGACAAGAAAATGTCCCTCCACCAGTAACGGATCCTACTCCGGCTCCATCAGCAACACCTGTTGTTGATCCTACGCCAGTTGTGAATCCGACTCCTATTGTAGATCCAACTCCGGCTCCAACCCCTGAGCCTACGCCTATGCCAACGGCGACTCCGATTGTGATTGTCGAGCCAACACCAACTCCTACTCCGGCTCCGACAGCAACTCCTGTTGTGGACCCAACTCCGGTGCCAACACCAGTTGCCACTCCAACTCCTGTTATTGATCCGACTCCAAACCCAACGCCGGTGCCTACGGCGACTCCAGTGGTGGATCCAACTCCGGCTCCAACACCACAGCCTACGCCTGTGCCTACAGCGACTCCAGCGCCAACGGCTACTCCTGTTGTTGATCCTACTCCAGTGCCAACACCGGTGCCTACGGCGACTCCGGCTCCAACGCCTGTGCCTACAGCAACACCTGTAGTAGATCCAACTCCAGCTCCGACTCCAAAACCAACACCTGCTCCAACAGCGACTCCTGTTGTGGATCCGACTCCAGCTCCTACACCAGTAGTCACTCCGAGCCCAACTCCAGTTGTGACTCCAAGTCCTACTCCGTCTCCTACGCCAGTAGTTTCACCAACTCCTTGCAAAGGTTGCGGTTGTGATGGTCATCATCCAGAGCCTACACCTACGCCTGATGATAACGATCCTTATACTGGTGAGTGCTCGATCTTTAGAAATATTGAAGCTTACGACTCTCTGACTGTAACGCCTTCAAATGTAGACGTGAACTTGGTTGGTAAATCAGGTCCACAATCTCTCGGTGCAGTTCGCAACTTGAAAGTTCTGAGTGTCAGCGGCGGTGTAAGCGTACAGTCCGCGATGTATATCAGCTCTATGTCAAGTATCTCTGGTAACAACTACGTGAAAGTTTCTGGAGATATCGGCAGCATCAGCAACATCAGCGGTCACGTCCGTGTCGATCATGCAGGCAACGTTGGCACTATTAGCGGCATCTCCGGTATCTTGCAAATCAATGCGAACTCTGTATCGAGCTTGAGCAATATGTCTGGTAACGCTTGTATCAGAGCAAGAAGCATCGGCAAAGTGACTTCGACTTCTGGTAAGAAAGTGATCATCACTCAGCAGTTAGATGAATTGCAAGCTCAGTCCGGCGTAGTTCACATCTACGGCGGTACAGTAAAAGTTCTGAAAAACAGCTCTGGTAAGGTCTGCTTGCACGGTGGTGCGAAGATCTTGAACTACAGCAATGTTTCAGGATACGTAGGTCCTTGTAAATAATCACCAAGGGAGTTTATTCAGGTAAAACTCCGTAAAGGGGCCTCGGCGAAATGCCGGGGCCTTTCTCATTTTGGGCAGAGCTATTTCAACTCTTCCATTTTAGCTTTGATTTTTTTCATCACACGGACCTCCATTTGGCGAACGGCCTCACGAGTGATACCGTGCTTTTCACCGATTTCTTGGAGAGTTAACGGCTCATCGTTCAAGATGCGTTCATCAAGAATGATCTTTTCGCGATCAGAAAGCTCGGGACGGATTTCTTTGAGTTTCTGTTTGAGAATCTCGAGTTCTTCTTCGTGTGCAAGGCGATCTTCAAGACTCATGTCGGCTGTAGATTTCTGCAAATCTAATAAAGTGCCGCCCGAATCTTCATCGAGAGGACGATCCAAGCTGACATCACGGCCCGACATTCGCTGCGCCATTTGTTCAACTTCGTCCGCAGGAATTCCAAGACGCGAACTGAGTAAAGCAATATCAGGAGTTTGCCCAAGAGCATCGAGGGCGTCTTTTTCTTTTTGTAGTTGATAGAAAAGTTTCCGCTGATTTTGGGTCGTGCCGATTCTTACCATGGAATACTGGCGCATCAGGTATTCTTGAATGTAACCGCGGATCCACCAGACGGCATAGGTGATAAGCCTTGCACCCTTGTAAGGATTGAAATCACGCACAGCATGCATCAGACCCACGTTGCCCTCTTGGATGAGATCGATCATCTTCGCGCCGAACTTAGAATACTCCGCCGCAATTTTTACGACGAAGCGCAAATTCGATTTCACCAGCATTTGTGCCGCTTCAGGATCTTTGGTTTCGAAATATTTTTTCGCGATCTCTTGTTCTTCTTCTCTAGTGAGTACGGGATACTTGCGGACGTCGCTCAGGTAAATCGCCAGAGGGTCTGCAGTTGAAGTAATAGCTTTAGTGTCTTTAGCTGGGACTAGACCTTTCGAGGGCTCGTCATCAATCCCCAGCTCTTCTTCAACTTGGCGGTCGTTGGGAATGGTGTACGCTTTGCCAATCTCCGGGGCGGCGTCGGGCGCAATAGAATCGTCGTCGACGATTTCCGCGACGACGGTTTTAGCTTTGACCGGTTTTTTTGCCGTCGCCTTTTTCTTAGCAACGGGCTTTTTCGCCGGGCTCGCAGTTTCCTTCGGCTTTTTGGTTGCCACTTTCTTTTTCATAGATTCTTATGCCAGATATTTAGACAGCTTCTTCTGGAGAGTTTCCTGGACTTTACCCTTAAACGGGGTCAAAAGCATAGGGAGATCCACGACGATCTCAACTTTACTCCCTGTGCCTTGTGACTGCACAGACAGGTCGGCCTTAAACTGACTTCCCTTGATAGAGCCATTCATGGCGCCGTCGTTAAATTGACACTGCATCTTAGAATCAAAGCGTCGAAGATCCTCATCTCTATCCATGAAGGATTTGATTTTATCGAAGGCCTCTTTCGCACTGTGTGAGCTGCTGTGCTCGATCGTAAATTTTGGCATGGTTGCCTCCAGTCCAGACTAATTTACCTGACTTGGTTTTTGACTGCAATAAGACAACGTGTCAGACTCTAAGACTATGAAATTCGTCAAAGATCTCAAAAGAACAGAATATTGCGGAAACTTGAACTCTCAACATGTCGGTAAAAAAGTCGTTATCATGGGCTGGGTCGACACCCGCCGCGATCATGGCAGTTTAGTGTTTATCGATCTGCGTGATCGCGAAGGGATCGTGCAAGTGGTGTTGGATCCAAATAAATCCGAAACTTCCGCATCCAAAAATCTGCGTGGCGAATATGTTTTGGCCGTGGAAGGAATCGTGCGTGCACGTCCTGAAGGCATGCTGAATAAAAAAATCAAAACGGGTGAGATCGAAATCGAGGCGACTCGCTGTGAAATTTTGAATGACTCTGCGGTTCCGCCATTCCAGGTGGATGATGAGAACGTGAACGAGATGTTGCGTTTGAAATACCGCTACTTAGATTTGCGCTCTCCGCGTTTAACCAATCATCTCGTCACTCGTCATAAGGTGACTCAATTGGTTCGTCGCTTTTTGTCTGAGAATGGTTTCCTTGAAGTAGAAACTCCGATTCTTTACAAGTCCACTCCAGAAGGAGCGCGTGATTACTTGGTACCTTCGCGTGTGAATCAAGGAACTTTCTATGCGCTCCCGCAGTCGCCACAAACGTTGAAGCAGCTCTTGATGATTTCGGGTTACGATCGTTACTTCCAAATCGCTCGTTGCTTCCGTGATGAAGACTTGCGTGCCGATCGTCAACCGGAGTTCTCGCAAATCGATATGGAGATGTCTTTCATCGATCAAGAAGACATCATGGCGATGAATGAAAAACTTCTGCGCACAGTGTGGAAAGAAATCAAAGGCATCGACGTCGGTGAAATTCCGCGCATGACTTATCAAGAGGCCATGGATCGCTACGGCATCGACAAACCGGACACACGCTTCGGGATGGAGATCAAAGATCTGAAATCCGTTGTGACCGGTTCTGGCTTCAAGGTGTTTGATGATGTTCTCGCTCGCGGTGGAATCGTGCGCGGGATTGCGGTGCCTAAAGGTGGTACATACTCCCGTGGTCAGTTTGATAAACTGACCGACATGGCAAAACGCGCGGGTGCGAAGGGCCTTGTGTGGATTAAATCTGAAGCGGATGGAACTTACTCATCGCCTGTTTCAAAATTTTTTAGTCCTGAAAAATTAGGTGAGATGTTTAAAGCAGTGGGTGCCAGCAACGGTGATTGTGCTTTGGTTGTCGCCGATGATTTCGATACAGCATGTGCAGCACTTTCTACTTTAAGGCTTCATCTTGGCAAAGAATTGAAGTTGGTGAACACCAGCACTTACAAATTCTTGTGGGTCGTAGACTTCCCAGCATTTGAATATTCTCCAGAAGATAAGCGCTGGGTGGCTCGTCACCATCCGTTCACCTCACCAAAAGATGAGTTCGCGCAGGACCTCATTGATGGCAATGAATCCTCTTACGGCAAGATGCTGGCAAAAGCGTATGACCTTGTTTGCAATGGCTACGAAATGGGTGGCGGAAGTATCCGTATCTATCGCAGCGAATTGCAGCAGGCGATGTTCCGCCTCTTGGGCTTGAGTAAAGAGGAGCAAGAACACAAGTTCGGTTTCTTCCTCGAGGCTTTGAAATACGGAACTCCTCCTCATGGCGGGATTGCGTGGGGCTTGGATCGTCTTGTGATGCTTCTGTGTGAAACTGATGCGATTCGCGAAGTGATCGCGTTCCCGAAAACGGCGAAAGCGACGGACTTGATGGCAGACTGTCCAAGTGAAGTGAATCGCGATCAGCTGACAGAAGTAGGGGTCAAGCTGACGCCACTGGCAGAAAAAGCAGTGGAAGAGGCGAAGAAGGCTCGCGGCCACGGAACTGACAAAGAAATTTAACACGGTCTTGATAGATGACATGGAACAGACCCGTTCTTTACTCGAAGAGCGGGTTTTGTTATTTTAAAGACCTCAACAAAGGTGTCTTATGTCTCATCTCGAAGTTCAAACTCACACGCCCTTGGCTACTCATACGACGAAACTTTTTACGCCGATTCGTCTGCGCGAGCTCAACATCAAAAACCGAATCTTCATGTCACCGATGTGTCAGTATTCGGCGATGGATGGTGTACCAAACAACTGGCACCTCGTGCATCTTGGCAGCAGAGCGGTTGGTGGCGCAGGACTCGTGATGGTTGAAGCGACCGCCGTCCGCGCGGTCGGCAGAATTTCTCCGGCGGATTTGGGAATTTGGAATGACCATCAAAGAGACGCCTTTAAGCCCATCGTCGCCTTTCTGAAAGAGCACGGCGCGGTTCCCGCGATTCAGCTTGCGCATGCGGGAAGAAAAGCATCCATCGCTTCACCTTGGAAGGGTGGTCATGTCATCGACGGAAAGCAAGGCGGGTGGATGCCCGAAGCGCCCAGTGCCATTCCATTCAGTGAGAAACACGTGACGCCGCGAGAACTCACAAAACAAGATATCGAATCCATTGTGCAAGATTTTGAGTCAGCTGCGAAACGCAGTCTTGAAGCGGGCTTCGAAGTTGTCGAAGTGCATGCGGCTCACGGCTATCTCTTGCACGAATTCTTATCGCCACTTTCAAACCAACGCAGCGATGAGTACGGTGGTAGTATGGAAAACAGAATGCGTCTTCCACTGGAGGTTGCAGAACGTATCCGCAAGGTCTGGCCCGCGAAGTGGCCAGTGTTTGTACGCATCTCGGCGACCGACTGGGTTCACGATGGTTGGGATCTCGCACAGAGTATCTCATTTGCAAAGCAACTCAAGGAAGTAGGTATTGATCTCATCGATTGCTCGTCAGGCGGAACCGCTGCCTACGCGCAAATCCCTGCGGGCCCTGGCTACCAAGTTCCATTCGCTGCTGCGATTCGCGATCAAGCACAAATTTTCACTGGCGCTGTCGGCATCATCACAACGGGAGCACAAGCCGAACAAATTCTCAAAGAAGGTGAAGCGGACGTACTTTTCATTGGCCGCGAACTTCTGAGAGATCCGTACTTCCCACTGCACGCAGCAAAGGAACTTGGTGTGGATTTGAAATGGCCGGTTCAGTACGACCGGGCGAAGCGGTAGTTTCAATCCCAAGGTCCAGTTTTGCCCACAACGTCTCAAGTTTAAACATCTCATACCGATACGAACTTAAGAGCTAGGAAGGCTCACAAACATAAATCTCGCACATGGAGGTGAGAGATGGAAAAAATCAGCCGGATTCTTCCGCCAAGTCGTCGCGTGACGGCCGTGGATACGGAAAGTTCCCAGCCGGTGCGCCCAGGAGCTCCCAATCAGGGGCGTCCGATGGCCAAACCGATGGACGTCGATGTTCAGGACCGCGTGAGCCTGAGTTCGTTGGCGAACAACCGCGCTCCCGAGCAAAATATTACTTACAGTAATCCGAAAGAGCGAGCTCGCGCGAAGGCCGTTGATGAACTCGCTGAGAAGTTCTTCAATCCGCGTACGTTCGCAAAGGATGGCGATAGCACACTGTCAGAAGATACTTTGAAGAGCATGGAAAACAACGATAACTTTCAAAACATAGCCGCTAAAAACGACTAAAGTTTTTCAACAAGAAAGCCATTTTCTTCCAGGGAACATATTCTGTATGCTCCCTGGAATTTTCTTTTTCCCTCAGGAGTTTTCTCAACAACAAGAATGAAATCCAGACTGAGTTGAATCAATTTTCGCACGGCCTGCAGACTCCATTGAGGCGCGCCCATCTGAATGAGCATTTCCAAACGAATCAGTGCCTGGCGCGGATCGCTTGCGTGAAGAGTCCCGAAACTTCCGCCGTGACCCGTGGCAAGCGCCATCAGCAGATCTTTGGCTTCAGCACCACGAATCTCACCCATGACAATGCGATCGGGGCGGAGACGTAGTGAATGTCTCAGCAGATCGCTTTGTGTGACGGGTTTTAGCACTCCTTGCGGATCTTCGCGAGTCACCATTTTCATGCACGAAGGATTCGGTAATTCAATTTCCGGTGTGTCCTCGATGATGATCGCTCTTTCATTCGCGGGGATAGTTTGGAGAAGCGCATTGATCAGCGATGTCTTGCCACTGCCAGTGCTGCCGACAATGAGGAAGTTCTTTCTCTTTTCGATAAGCTCTTTGAGTTGCTGAATTTCCGTTGGGGTGGCCCAGTTTACATTTTCTAGTTGTTCCAACGTCCAAGGATTTTCCGGATGCCGCCGCAAAGACAGGTGATGATGATTGCGAGTGAGTTCTTGACGAACAAGAGTCAGCCGGAACTCTTCAAAGAATCCAGTCGCAGCAGGGTGTTCCACCGTGCTTTGACAGTTTGATTGCTCACATAATCGATGCAGACTGTTGTTGTAACTAGTTTGCGAGAGATAACGATCGGGGTGCTGAAGAAGCCTGCCATCTTTTTCAAACCAGATGGATTCTGGGCCGTTAACGAGAATCTCCGTGATCTCTATATCTGCTAAAAGAGTATCGAGGGGTCCATGAGTAAAGTACTCTGCTAAGATTCTCTCCTGAATATGTGGTGGCGCTGATTGAAGACTTTCTTGAATAGCTTGCTTGAATTTCTCCGCATTCTGAGTGCGCCAGTATTCTTCGTGACCATATCCACGTTCGGCCATTTCCTGAAGGTGATTTTGAGTGCGTTCAAAAGCGTGTTGAATTTCATTATTCATAATTGAGAGTTCCCAAGTGACGTGGTTGGTTTTCTTCTGTTGTTGATGGAATGTCTTCGCGCATGATCGTAGGCCGAACGAGAATGATCAACTCCGTGCGGTTTTCCCTGAAATCACGGCTGCCAAACAAGGCGCCAAGAACTGGAATACGACTGAGGCCGGGAAGTCCTTCGGAGGCATTCCCTTCTTCGTTTTTGAGAAGACCTGATAGCACAATTGTCTGTGAACGGCTTAAGTCAAAATGACTTGAGATCCGGTTCATCAGAAGCCCCGGAATTCCATCGACAACGCGGCTGTTGTCGATGGTGGAAACCTCGGTCTCGATCGCGATACTCATACGGCCTGATGAATCCGCTTTTGGGCGGACTTTTAAAAGCACGCCATACTTTTTCCAGATGACATCCTGCATTTTGAAATTCGAGAGCTTAATTGCGAATTCGCCACCGGCTAGGAACTCGGCTTCTTTGCCTGAACGGCAAATAATATTGGGACTTGCCAGAATTCTTCCGCGACCTTGCTGCTCCAGAGCACTGGCGGTGAATAATAAATCTTCAAATTCCTTTTGACCATTAGCGAGAACTTTCGCCGAATAACTAGAAGGCCATTGCAAACCATACTTTTGTGCAAAATCACGACGAACTTCCGCAACGGTGATTTGCACTTTTACAACGGGTGCGACATCCAATGCTTGCGCATCTTTTTCCAACACAACACCAAAGGGTCCAAGAATATCTTCATATTTGGAAAAATTCTGAGGATCCACAGCACTGCGCGCCTGCAGTGGTTTTGCAAAATGGACAGGCAGCGGAGCTAAGCCCGATAAAATGAACTCTTTTTGCCAATGGTTCAGGGCTCTTTCCTGAAGACCCGGAGAAATCTCCGCACTCATTGCGTACGCAACACCCGTTTCTTCGCTGACCTTGGCGAGCTGCAACCAATCCTCCCAGCGATAGAGTTTACCGCTGACAGTGACTTGATACTTTCGGATTTGAATCTTGAGACCCAACAGATGGCCGAGCTCTTTCTGAAAATTCGCCAAGAGATTCTTCTTCAGCGGCTGAATGACCTGCACTTGATAGGTTTTGTTTCCCACTTGGACGGCCGTTTGTCCTTCGGTATTTCCGTTTAACACGACAAACCCGCCGTGGGTTGAGACATTCAGGACTTTGCGATTCTGCACCCACACGCGATGATTGGATGGAATCGGCAAGCGATAATCCTCTCCAATCTTGAGAACCAGAGATTCGGCCAAAGCTGTTCCCGAACTCAATAAAATGGCTAGTATAACGAAGACCCCTCTCTTCATAATCACCTCTCTTTGGTGCCACAGCAATTTTCGGGCTTAGGTGAGGGGAAAACTAGGGTGCATTGGCATTCGGTCTTCGGACAGCGTTTGTCCGGCCACGGAGAGTTTGGAAGCAAATTTCACATTTTCGGCAGGCGAGTGGCATCGTCAGCAGAGTTTTTCTTGGCGATCCTAAGAACTCAGCAAAGGAGTCTCCTATGAAGCCGTGTTTACTGGTTCTTGGTTTCTTTCTGTCTGTTTCCATCGCTCACGCAGAAGTCCGCAACACTTTCCTGACCGCTAAGGGGAAGGCCTTGATTATTCTTTCCAGTCAATCACAACTGGGAAACAGTCAAGTGAAGACGGGGGTTTGGTTGCCTGATGCAACTCACACTTACTTCGGGTTGTTGAACTCGGGTTATGACGTCGATTTCGCAAGCCCGCAAGGGGGAGCGGTTCCTATCGAAACAAAAAGTGATCCGCGCAATCTCAACGCCATCAATGCAGATGATGCCCTCACCAGAGGATTCCTCAGTGATGAAACGGCACTTACGAAACTCTCGAATACAAAAAAAATCTCAGAGGTTCAAGCCAAAGACTACTCCGGAGTTCTCATCGCGGGTGGTATGGCGGCCATGTACGACTTACCGAATGATGAAAACCTCAACCGACTTTTGAGGGACTTCTGGGCGCAGAATAAAATGATTTCGGCGATTCACTATGGCGTCTACGGAATCCTTAAAATGAAAACCGCTAGTGGTCGGGAAGTTTTGCGTGGGGTGGAGCTCACGGCCGTTTCACGTGAAGAAGAAACTCGTTGGGCTCAAGTGATGGGTTGGAATGTGGCACTCCTAACGCCAAAAGGTTTTTTGCAAGATCTGATCAAGAAAAGCGGAGCCGGGTACAAGTCGGGGCCTGCTTTCACGTCTTTTACATATTTCGGAGCTGAGAAGCATTTTCTGACAGCACAACAATCTTTCTCGGGAATGGAGCTTGGATTGAAGCTTGCGAAAGCAATGGCAACACCACTCAAACCCTACGAGCCAAAGTCAGAAAAACTCCTGAGAATGAAAGCAGTGATGCGCTAAGCGGTTGGCAAGTTGAATGAAACGCGAACGCCGTCCGCGGTGTTCTCGATTTTCAGTTTAGATTGATGCAAGTTCAAAATAGATTGGCAGATGCTGAGTCCCAGGCCCATACCTGTCGAGTGATTCATCACGTCTTCATCAATAAAAAACGGCCGCAGGATTTTTTCAATAACCGGAGCTTCGATCTGTGGTCCTTTATTGGTCACAGAGTAAATCACCTGCTGATCTGCACTCTTGGCTTCAACATGAATTTCGCTGTTATCGGAACCAAACTTCGCGGCATTGTGAACCAAACGATTCAGTACCTGACGAATGAGGTCGCGGTCTGCCGTTGCTGTGGCATCCATATTTTTCTCTGACAGTGTTTGATGCTTGTACTGCAAAACATTTCCGACATCCGGGTTGAGCAAGCTTGGAATACCTTTAAAACTGACGGGTGCCATGTTTACTTTGAGCTGATTGGTCTCGGCACGAACGATCAAAAGAACATCATCGATGATGCTTTTCAGTTTATCTGCACCACGTGCGATACGATTGACGAAAAGTTTTTGTTCATCGTCCATTTGTGTTTCGTTCAGCAGGCCGACGAAGCTGATGATAGAGGTCAGTGGCGTTTTCAATTCATGATTGATCAAAATCATGAAATTACTTTTAGCTTTATCGAGACTCTTCAGTTCGTTCAGGGCTTTTGCGAGCTCGATGTTTTTCTTTTTGAGTTCTTTGGTCATGTCGTACTTCTGAATCGCAGTCGCCACTGTATTCAGAAGATCGGTGGAGTCCCATGGCTTTGTCAGATAGCGATAGATCTGTCCTTGATTCACCGCTTGGATTACCGAATCGATATCCGTGTAACCTGTCAGCAAGATACGCAGAGCTTCGGGATGAGTGCGCTGAGCTTGCTCGAGGAACTCCACACCCGTCATGCTCGGCATTCTCTGATCGGAGATGATCAGAGCGACGCCTGGATTTTCGCCTAGGATTTCCAAACCCTGCGCGCCTGACGTGGCCTTTAGTACAGTGTAATGCTTGCGAAAGAGTCTCTCCAATGCATCCACATTGTCTAGTTCATCGTCCACGCAAAGAATTGTATGCTTCGCCATAAAACTTAGTGTAGGATTGGAAAGTAAGCTTGTCACGGATGACGACTTCACAAGGATGTAGGTCCAGTTTACGCATTCCTTCCTCGGATTTGACTAAAAGATAGTCAAGTCTCGGTCTTCTCCTGACGATACGTTGAATGAAGTAGTGTCTATATTTGTTTCAGGAGAGCGAATATGAAATTCGGAAAGCGATTAGCAGTTTTAGTGATGGCCTCAGTGTCATTAACTGCGATGTCTGCAAATGCTCAAATGGCTTGGGGAACGGGAATGGCCATGGCACAACAAGCTTGCCCCTACAACGTCAGAGCCGGCGACGGAGCTTCCAGCTATCTCGATGAATACAACGAAGTTAAAAAAGCAAAACAAGATGAAGAGAAAAAACTCCGCGAGATGGAGCGCAAAGTTCGCAATCTGGAAAAGAATCTCGATAAGAATCGCGAGACCATCGAAAACTCCATTCAAGCTCAATACTCCTCAGATATTTTAGTGCACATGGATAATGCGCGTTTGTGCTCGGATTATAAAACAGATACCCCTCCAGCGACTGGCAGCAATGTGAAGGCAGATGTTGGCGGAAAAACCCTTCCTCCACAAACGAATGCACAAGGCAGCCTCACAACGCTGACTGGCTTTAAGCCTGAGCAGTGGGGTCCTGTTTGTATCGATGGCCAAAAAGGTGGAATCAATACAGGGATTTGCGTCTCTGCGTATGCTTCTACAGACAGTGGCCGTCCAAGCCCTAATACTTGTAAAGATGCGATCAATAACTATCGCAAAGATGCGATCGACTTGCAGAAGACTCAATCGGATATTGAGCGTAGCAAAAAACGTATCGATGATTATGCAACCAGATTGCCAGAAGTTATGCGTGATGCAAAACAACGCTACAAAGAAGACCAGCGTGCCGGTACGGAAGGTGATGTTTGCTTAGAGTGTTTGGCTCGCGGTAGCGGTTACAGTGCACAAAGATACTCGCCGGATTGGGCAGGTGTTGCTGCGAACGTCGGTGTGGGCTTGCTTGCAACTTACATGGGTTATCAAACTAATAAAATGGTGGCTCAATACAACTCGGATCTCGGTTGGCCAACACAAGCATATCCTGCTTGGGGTTACGGTCTTCCATTCTTAGCAAATGGTTTGTACGGCGCCTTGGGCGGCGGTATCGGTGGCGGAGCCTTCGGTTGCGGTGGCGGTATCGGCGGCGGTGGCTTCGGCGGCGGCTTCATGGGCGGCATGGGTCCATTCGGTATGGGTGGCGGCCTTTATGGCAACCTCGGTATGAATGGTCCGTTCGGTTATCCTTACGGCATGATGGGCTCTCCATATGGTGGCGGCATGTTCGGCGGTGGTATGGGACCGTGGGGCATGGGCGGCTACGGCGGCCTTGGTGGAATGGGCGGAATGGGCGGCATTCCAATGATGGGTGGCTTCGCAATGAATGGTGGAATCGGTATCGCTATGGGCGGTGGCCCGATGATGGGTGGCGGTATTCCAATGATGGGCGGCGGTTACCCTGGTATGGGTGGTGGCTTCGCAATGAATGGTGGAATCGGTATTCCGATGATGGGTGGTGGTTACCCTGGCATGGGCGGCGGAATGCCAATGATGGGCGGCGGTTACCCTGGTATGGGTGGTGGCCTCGCAATCAACGGTGGAATTGGTCTCGCTATGGGTGGCGGTGGCATGCCAATGATGGGCATGGGCTATCCTATGATGGGAGCAGCCATCGGTATGGGTGGTGGTATGGGTTACCCTGGTATGGGCGGCGGAATGCCAATGATGGGAATGGATATGATGGGCGGCGGTGGTTTGGGCTCTATGCAAATGCAGCAAGCGATGATGCAAATGCAACAGCAACAAATGCAGCTCTATATGCAGCAATATCAACAGCAAATGCAAAATCAGATGGCTCGTCAGCAAACAATGGTGGGATTGCAATCTGAGCTTTACAGCTTGATCAATCGAATCCAACAAGTGCAATACGGCTACGGTAGCTCTGGTTACCTTGGTGGCGGTAT
>Ga0255338_1002796_pt1 | contig 23464 bp, 21 predicted proteins | sample MeOH1_35cm_T4_19_FD_203715 | JGI IMG/M metagenome (GOLD analysis project Ga0255338, IMG submission 203715) | Sandy soil microbial communities from University of British Columbia, Vancouver, Canada - MeOH1_35cm_T4_195 | ecosystem: Engineered > Artificial ecosystem > Sand microcosm > Unclassified ...
GGTCTGATGCTTCAGGGCGGCGGCGGTGTCGACATGCGGGCACGGCCCGGCGAGGTGCTGCGGCTGTACGCCGCCCTCCATGCCGATCCGCGCGGCCCGGACGAGCTGCTCGACCTTGTCGGGCTGCGCGCTGTCGCTCGGACGCCGTTCCGGCGCCTGTCGGGCGGGGAGCGCCAGCGCCTCGGGCTCGCGATCGCCCTCGTCGGGCGGCCCGAGCTCGTCCTCCTCGATGAGCCGACGGCCGGGATGGATCCCGGGGCGAAGGCGCTCACCCGCGAGCTCATCCGACAGCTCCGGCGGGACGGGATCACGGTGGTCCTGACGACCCACGACCTGACCGACGTCGAGCGGCTCGCCGATCGGGTGGCGATCCTGCACCACGGCCGGATCGTCGCCGCGGGCTCGCCCGGCGAGCTCGTCGCCGACGCGGCCCCGCGGCTGACGGTCCGGTTCGCAACGTCGGTCGCGGCCGCGGACGGAGCGGCGCTCGAGGCCGCCCTCGCCGAGGCCGGCACGCATGGCCCGCGGCGCCCCCGGGTGATCCGTGCAGCCGACGACCCGCACGCCCTCCGCGTCGACGGCCCCGAGCCGACTCCCGCGCTCGTGGCCGCGGTCGCCGCCGCCGCAGCCGCCCGCGACCGGCTGATCGTCGAGCTCCGCACGGGTGGCGGAACGCTCGAGGACCGCTACCTCGATCTCACCGGCGACCGCGACGTCGGTGGGTCGGGAGGTCACGCGTGAGCGCCCCCGCGCCGGTCTGGCGTTCGACCCTGACCGCGACGGGGATGGAGCTTCGGCTCAGCGCGCGCCGCGGCGAGAACCTGCTCGTCACGATCGTCATCCCTGCGGTCGTGCTCGTGTTCTTCGCCTCGGTCGGCGTCCTCGCGACGCCGCAGCCGGCTGTCGACTTCCTCCTCCCCGGCTCGCTCGCCCTGGCCGTCATCGCGACGAGCCTCGTCAGCCTCGGGATCGCGACCGCCTACGAGCGCCACTACGGCGTCCTGAAGCGCCTCGGCGGGTCACCGCTCCCGCGGGCCGGGCTGATCGCGGCGAAGGTCGCGGCGGTGCTGGTGATCGAGCTCGTCCAGGTCGTGCTGCTCGTCGCGATCGCCGCAGGGGTGCTCGGCTGGCGGCCGCCGCCCACGGTCTCCCCGGCCCTCCTCGTCGTCGCACTCGTCGTCGGGACGGCGACGTTCGCCGGGATCGGGCTCGCCATGGCCGGCCGTCTCCGCGCCGAGGCGACGCTCGCCCTCGCGAACGGCCTCTTCCTCGTCTTCCTCCTGCTCGGCGGGATCGTCATCCCGATCGACCACCTGCCGGGCGCGCTCGAGGCGGTCGCACGGGTCCTCCCCGCGGCGCCCCTTGCGGATGTCTTCCGCGTCACGCTGGGCGCGGGGGGCGACGCGACCGGGCCGCTGGCGGTCCTGCTGGTCTGGGCGGTCGTGGCGATCGCCGTCGCGGCGACCACCTTCCGCTGGGAATAGCGCAACAGAACGAGCGTGATTCCCGGCGGCGCGGCGTCGAACGGACTCAGCCCCCCGAGCCGTCGCGCCGCGCCACCAGGAACGGGCGACACGGGACCCGGCCCCCCGGGGTCCCACGTCCGCCAGGGTTCGTGCCCCCCCACTCCCCCTGAGGCCGCACGGGCTCCCGGATGGCCCGGCGGCGTAGAAGGTCGGCCCGGTGTGCGGGCCTCATGCCGATCCTCGCTCTCCCGCGGCGGCCGCCCCGGCGTGGGCGACCGTGGCGATGAACGAGCCGTCGCGGAACGCGTACCAGCGACGCGACGGTCCGAGCACGGCAAGCGGGTCCATCTCGCGGATCACGGCACGCGGGTAGAGCGGTGCGATCGCCGCCTCAGCGGCATGGGCGTCGCCCTCGGTCAGGACGGCCTGGCGAACGCTGGTCGCGAACGCCTCGTCATTCTCCGGATAGCACGTGAATTCGACGGTCTCGAGCATCGTTTCCCCCTGCGACGGCCGCCCCCTTTCGGGCCGTCCGGCCCTCCTCAGAACCGGAGCCGCATCTTCGCCGGCCCTATGCCTGTTGGGTCATACGGGCTGCTTAAGGGACCGATAACAGTTGTCAATCGCTCAACGATCGCCTGGCCAGGCGGCTGGTGAACGAGACGAACGAGCGGACCAGCTCGACCGGGCCGTCGGTGCGCCACTCGAGCGCGATCGGCAGGGTGATCGGCTCGGCCGGCGGGCGGAAGGCGATCCCCCGGTTCGACAGGCTGCACGCCTGCTCGCCCGTCAGAAGCGTGTAGCCCGCGCCGGACCGGATTGCCGCGTGCATCGCCTCGAACGTCAGGGCGGGCGGCCCGATCCGGGGCTCGGTTGCCGACGTTCGAAGGCCCGAGGTCATCGAGTCGTGCGCGGCCGGGTTTCGGTCGCGCGGGAACGAGATGAACGGCAGCCGCGCGAGCTGGTCGATCTCGATCGCCGGCTCCTGGGCGAGCGGGTGGCCCTCGGGAACGGCGACGGTCAACAGCTCCTGTCCGACGATCTCGCGACTCAGGTTCGGATGCTCCGGCGACACGCCGCGGATGAACGCGACGTCGAGCATCCCCGACAGGAGCTGGTCGCGGAGCTCCGGCGAGAACGCCTCCGCCACCTCGGTGACCTCGAGGTCCGACCTGCGCCGGCCGAACTCGCGGATCGCGCGCTGCATCAGCGGGTGCAGGCCGGCGTGCGGATAGCCGATCCGCAGGCGGGCGACGTGACCAGCGAGGATCAGCCGGACCGCTTCGAGGCCGTCCTCGACGACCGCCAGCGCTCGTCGCGCGCGCGGAACCAGCGTCCGCCCAGCCGGCGTGAGCACGACACCGTGGGACGTGCGGAGGAAGACCGGCGCCCCGAGCTCTCGCTCCAGGAACTTGATCTGCTGGCTGAGCGCCGGCTGGGCGATGAACAACCGGGCGGCCGCGCGACTGAAGTTCCCCTCCTCCACGACCGCGACGAGTGCGCGGAGATGTCGCAGCTCGATCTGCCCCCGGCCTGGTGCCTCGTCGCGCGACATCGCGCTGACCCTCCCGCACGCGCGCTCACGCGCGAGGATAGCGGGTCGGTCAGCGAGTGGCGTCTCAGCGTTTCGATCAGCGGGACGCGCCCCTCGGCGCGCCAACGACGTGGACCTCGAGCTCCGGGACGAGCTCGAGGAGGCGATCGGCGATCGGTCGCTCGACCAGCCGCCGCAGCCCGCCGAGGTCGCGGTGCGGGAGGACGATGTGCGTCGCTCCCCGCGCCTTGACGACCCGCGCCACCCCCGTCGCGACGTCGGGCGCGGTGACGCGCACGACGTCTGCGCCGAGGTCGACCGCATCGTCGAGCGATTCCTGGAGGTCGCGTGCGCGGTCGAACGTCTGACGCTCCTGCTCCGGCGTCTCGACCACGACCGCGATGAGCGACGCGCGGATGGCGCCGGCCAGGGCCGCACCCCGGCGCACGGCTCGGGCGGATGCCCGACTCCCGTCGACAAGCACGGCAACGCGCTCCGTGACGAGCGGGAACGAGGCGAGCGACGACGCGATCCCCTCGAGCTGGCCCTCGACCCGGCGCGCGACGAGACGCAGAGCCACCTCGCGCAGTGCCGTCAGGTTCGGCTCCGTGAAGAACCGGTCGAGGGCGATCCGGGCGCGGTCAGGCGGGTAGACGTTGCCGTGACGCATCCGCTGCCGGAGGGCGTGCGGCGTCATGTCGACGAGCTCGATCTCGTCCGCCACATCCAGCACGTCGTCGGGGATTCGCTCGTGGACCGGCGCGCCCGTGATCGTCGCCACGGCATCGGCGAGCGAGGCGAGGTGCTGGACGTTCATCGTGCTGATGACGTGGATGCCCGCGTCGCGGATGTCCTCGATGTCCTCCCAGCGCTTCTCCCGTCGTGACCCCGGAACGTTCGTATGGGCCAGCTCGTCGACCAGCGCGACCGTTGGGTGGCGCGCGATGACGGCGTCGGCATCCATCTCCTCGACGACGACCCCCCGGTACTCGACCCGGCGGCGCGGCACGATCTCGAGGCCGTCGAGAAGCGCCGCCGTCTGGGGCCGGCCGTGGGGTTCGACGAACCCCACGACGAGGTCCGTTCCGCGTTCGACGCGCCGATGCGCCTCCTCGAGCATCTTGTAGGTCTTGCCGACTCCCGGCGCCATCCCCAGGTAGACGCGGAGTCGGCCACGCGTGCTCGGCGTCTCCGCCCGGACGCGCGCGAGCATCTCGGCCGCGGTCGGACGGATGTCGAACGCGTCGCGGTCGGAGTCGGTCATTGGAGGAGGCCGTCCAGCTCGAGGTTGAGCAGGAGGACGTTGACGCGCGGCTGGCCGAGGAACCCGAGGAACGGCTGCTCCGTGTGGCGCGCTACCACGGCGCGGACCTCGTCGGCGGACATCCGGCGTGCATCGGCCACCCGAGCGACCTGGAACTCGGCGGCGGCGGGCGTGATGTGCGGGTCCAGACCGGACGCCGAGGTGGTGACCAGGTCGACAGGAACGGGTGCATCCCCGTTCGCGGCGCGAAGTCGGTCGACCTCCGCCGAGACGCGGTCGATCAGCTCCGGGTTCGTCGGCCCGAGGTTGGAGCCGCCCGAGGCCGACGCGTCGTACCCGTCACCGGCGGCCGACGGCCGGCTCCAGAAGTACTGCGGCTGGCTGAAGGCCTGCCCGATCAGGCTCGAGCCGATCGTCCTTCCGGCGGGGGTGGTGACGAAGGAACCGTTGGCCTGGGACGGGAACGCGACCTGTGCGATCGCGGTCACGGCCAGCGGGTAGGCGAACCCGGTGATGGCCGTGATCGCGACGAGGAGCGCGATGGCGGGCCACAGGCGGTGTCGAAGGAAGGTGCTCATCGGCCAGTTCCGCGAAGCCGGCCTACGCGAGCCGGAGGCCGGACACCACGAGATCGATCGCCTTGATCCCGATGAACGGGGCGATGATCCCGCCGAGGCCGTAGATGAGGAGGTTCCGCCGGAGCAGCTCGCTCGCCGGCGCAGGCCGAAATCCAACCCCCCGGATGGCGAGCGGGATGAGCGCGACGATGATCAGGGCGTTGAAGACCACTGCGGACAGGATCGCGCTCTGGGGCGTTGCCAGGCCCATGATGTTCAGGGCGTTCAGCTCCGGATAGACGGCCACGAACATCGCCGGCAGGATCGCGAAGTATTTCGCGACGTCGTTGGCGATCGAGAACGTCGTGATCGATCCGCGGGTGATGAGGAGCTGCTTGCCGATCTCGATGACCTCGAGCAGCTTCGTCGGGTCGGAGTCGAGGTCGACCATGTTGGCCGCCTCCTTGGCTGCCGACGTCCCGCTGTTCATCGCGAGACCCACGTCGGACTGGGCCAGCGCTGGCGCGTCGTTCGTGCCGTCGCCGGTCATCGCGACGAGGTGGCCCTCGGCCTGGCGCGCGCGGATGTACGCGATCTTGTCCTCGGGCTTCGCCTCCGCGATGAAGTCGTCGACGCCGGCTTCACGGGCAATCGTCGCGGCGGTGAGCGGGTTGTCGCCGGTGATCATCACCGTCCGGACGCCCATCCGGCGGAACTCGTCGAACCGCTCGCGGAGCCCGGGCTTCACCGTGTCCTTCAGCTCGATGACCCCGAGCACCGTCCCGTCGTGCCGGAGGGCGAGCGGGGTGGCGCCCCGGGAGGCGACCGCGTCGCTCTCGGCGAGGACTTCGGCGGGCATTCTCCCGTCGAGGTCGCGGCCGATGGCATCGACCGCGCCCTTGAGGACGGCAACTCCGTCCGCCAGGCGGACGCCGCTCGTCCGCGTCTCGGCGCTGAACGGCTGCTCCTCGACGATCCGTGACTGAAGGGCGCTGAGGCCGGGCTCGTCCGCGAGCGGCGAGCCGAGCTCGGCGAGCCGGCGGCGCGTGAGCTCCACGATCGAGCGCCCCTCGGGCGTCTCGTCACGGAGCGACGCGACCAGGGCCGCCTCGAGTGCGGCGGCCTCCGGCACGCCGGGGGCGGGCACGATGGCCGAGGCGAGCCGGTTGCCGAACGTGATCGTGCCCGTCTTGTCGAGGAGGATGACGTCGACGTCGCCGGAGGCCTCGACCGCCCGCCCGCTCATGGCGAGGACGTTGAACCGCGCGACGCGGTCCATCCCGGCGATCCCGATCGCCGACAGGAGGCCGCCGATCGTGGTCGGGATGAGGCACACGAGAAGCGCCACGAGAGCGACCGTGCCGACCGTGGCACCGGCGTACAGCCCGAACGGACGGAGCGTGACCGTCGCCATCAGGAACACGATCGTCAGGCCGGCGAGCAGGATGGCGAGCGCGATCTCGTTCGGCGTCCGCTGACGACGTGCCCCCTCGACGAGGGCGATCATCCGATCGAGGAACGTTTCGCCCGGATTGGTCGTGACGCGGATGACGAGACGGTCGCTCACCACCGTCGTGCCGCCCGTGACCGAGCTCCGGATGTCCGTCCCGGGCTCCTTCAGCACCGGGGCCGATTCGCCGGTGATCGCCGCCTCGTTGACGAACGCGACTCCCTCGATGACGTCGCCGTCACCGGCGATCGTGTCGCCCTCCTCGACGACGATGATGTCGCCCTTCCGAAGCTCGGACGAACCGACGGTCTCGAACGAGCCATCGGGCCGGCGGCGGCGGGCGACGGTCTCGTGGCGCGTCTTGCGCAGGGTCGCGGCCTGCGCTCGGCCGCGAGCCTCGGCCACCGCCTCGGCGTAGGTCGCGAAGAGGACGGTGAACCACAGCCAGGCGGCGATCTGGACCTGGAAGCCCAGCCCGCCGGACTCCGCGCTCGCCAGCAGCCCGGTGGCGTTGCCGAGCGCGACGATCGTCACGAGGACGGCTGTGAGCTCGACCACGAAGATGACCGGGTTCTTGATGAGGTGCCGCGGATCCAGCTTGCGGAACGCGTGCGGGATCGCGGCGCGGAGGAGGTCCGGGTCGAGCACGCCACGGGGGCGCGGCGGTTCGCCGGACGGCTTCGCACCGCCGAGCGTGACCCAGCGCTGGAACCGCCGCGTGCCGCGCTCGAGGTTGGCGGACATGGGAGAACGGGTGAGACTCACGGGGCTCAGGACACCTTTCCAGCGTTCTGGAACAGCTGCTCGACGATCGGTCCCAGCGAGAGGGCGGGAAAGAACGTGAGGGCACCGACGATCACGACGACGCCGATCAGCAGGACGGTCCACAGCACGCCGGTCGTCGGGAACGTGCCGAGCGACGGCGCAACGCTGCGCTTGGCGGCCATCGCACCGGCGAGGGCGAGGATCGGGACGATCATCCCGTAGCGGCCGATGAGCATGGCGATCCCGCCGGTGACGTTGTAGAACGGCGTGTTGCCGGTGAGGCCGGCGAAGGCGGACCCGTTGTTGCCGGTCTGGCTCGAGTAGGCGTACAGGATCTCGCTGAAGCCATGCGGACCGGAATTGAGCGGTCCGGCGACACCCTCCGGCACAACGCTGGCGAGTGCCGTGAAGCCGAGGATGCTCGCGCCGAGCACCAGGGCCGTCAGCATCGCCATCTTGATCTCGAACGCCTCGACCTTCTTGCCCAGGTACTCGGGCGTCCGGCCGACCATCTGCCCGGCGATGAAGACCGCCAGGATCGCGCCGATGACGAGCATCCCGTACATCCCGGCGCCGATGCCCCCGGGGGTGATCTCGCCGAGCTCCATGTTGAACAGCGGGATCATCCCGGCGAGCGGCTGGAGGCTGTCGTGCAGGGCGTTGATGGCACCCGTGCTGGTGCCGGTCGTGGCCGCCGCGAACAGGCCGCCGAGAGCGGCGCCGAACCGCACCTCCTTGCCCTCCATGTTGCCGAGGCCCGCCTGGGCGACCTCGGATGGGAAGAGCGGATTGCCGAGGTACTCACGGTTCATCGCGACGACGGCGCCGACGACGAGGATGAGCGCCATCGCGCCGAAGATCGTCCAGCCCTGACGCTGGTTACCGGCGTAGCGACCGAACGTGTAGGTCAGGGCAAACGGCGTGACCAGGAGCGCGCACATCTCGAGCCAGTTCGTGAGCGGCGTGGGGCTCTCGAACGGATGGGCCGAGTTGGCGTTCAGGAAGCCGCCCCCGTTGTTGCCCAGCTCCTTGATCCACTCCTGCGAGGCGATCGGACCGTAGGCGATGGTCTGCTGGGCGCCCTCGAGGGTCGTGACGGTCTGGGGCGCGTTCCAGGTCTGCGGGACGCCCTGCCAGACGAGGACGAGCGCTCCGACGATCGAGATCGGCAGCAGGATGTAGAGGACGCCGCGGGTCAGGTCGACCCAGTAGCTGCCGAGCGTCTTCGAGCTGCGCCTGGTCAGGCCGCGGAACAGGGCGATCGCGACCGCAAGACCGGTCGCCGCCGAGGTGAAGTTCCGGACCGCAAGCATCCCCGCCTGCGTGAGGTAGGTGGCGGCGGACTCGCCCGAGTAGTTCTGCCAGTTCGTGTTCGTCTCGAAGCTCACCGACGTGTTGAAGGCGAGATCGGGCGCCATCGCCGGGATCGCCGCCTGGTTGAGCGGCAGCACGTCCTGGAGGCGCAGCACCGCATACCCGGCCACGATCGCAACGAGCGCCATCGTCAGGACCGAAACGGCGTAGCCCTTCCAAGTCTGCTCGGCCGTCTCGTCGATCCCGCAGACCCGGTAGACGGCTCGCTCGAGCGGTCGCAGGACCGGGCTGAGGATCGTTCGCTCACCCTCCATCACGCGGTGGATATAGCGACCGAGGACGGGCGTGACGAGGAGGATTGCGACGGCCAACGTCGCGAACGTGAGGGCGTCTCCGACGGACATGCTCAGAAGTCCTCGGGCCGCAGGAGCGCCCACAGCAGGTAGACGAAGCCGCCCGCGGCAGCCACGCCGGCCAGCAGGTCAACGAGGTTCATTCGCGCACCCAACGACAGACCGCCAGATCGCCGGCGAACACCAGCACGCAGGCGATGCCGAGCGCGAGCACCTGCAGGTCAGTCATCCGTCGCCTCGCGGTGGTGACGCGGAGGTCTTGGAGGCAAGTCGCTCGATCGTGGCAATCAGCGTCTCGAGCGGGAACGGCTTCGGAAGATATCCGGCGACGCCGAACTCCTCGAGCCGGCGCGGGCTGACCGAGATCGCGCTCGCGATGACCACGGGCGGCGAGCCGGCAGCAGCGAGCGCCGGCCCCCGCAGGAGATCCCACCCCGTGTCCCCCGGGAGGTTGACGTCGAGCAGGACGATCCCCGGGCGGAGGCCAGCGTTGAGCGTCGCGACCGCCGCTTCGCAGGTCGACGCCTCCCGGACGTCGAAGCCGCGCGTCCGCAGGTGGCGCGCCAGGATACGGCGGAAGTCTTCGTCGTCCTCGACGAGCAGGACCGAGGCGCCCTCGTCAGCCACTCGTGAGAGGCTCGAGCGCGAGGTCGAGTCCCGCCTCGTCCGACGTCCACAGCGGGACGACACGTACGCCGTGCTCCGATGCCAACCGCTGCGCCGGGTCGAGCAGCGACTCGGCCAAGCGGAGGCCGGCCAGGGTCACCCGCGGCGACCGGCCCTGGGCGACCATCGCGATCGCCTCGCGGACCAGCCGCATCTCGAATTCGAGCGTCCGCTCGATCGCTGCGCCGCCCGGCTCGACCGACCCGTCCATGGACCCATCGTCTCGCCAGCCCCCAAGAGGCGACGGCCGGCGGGCGGGGTCGGGACGTCAAGATTCCCTCTAGCCGTCGCGAATCCGATAGCCGACACCGGGCTCGGTGACGATTAACCCACGCAGGGAGCCCTCGGGATCCGCCGCCGCGAGCTTCCGGCGGAGCTGGCTCACGTGAACGTGGACGTAGTGGTCCTCTCCGGCGTATGCCTCGCCCCACACCGCGCGCAGGAGTCGGCCCTTCGTCACGAGCCGGCCGGCGTGGGCGAGGAGGACGCGCAGGATCTCGAACTCGCGTGGGGTCAGGTCGACCGGTCGCTCGCCGACCCACGTCTCGTGCCGTGCGGCGTCGAACCGGAGCGGGCCGACGGTGACGACCCCCGAGTCGTCCGCCCCGGGACCGGCGGCGCGGCGGAGCATCGCCCGCAGGCGGGCGTGGAGCTCGTCGACGCCGAAGGGCTTCGTCACGTAGTCGTCGGCGCCGCGCTCGAGCGCCTCGACCTTCGTCCGCTCCTCGCCACGCGCCGAGAGGACGAGCAGCGGAACCAGCGATTCGCGGCGAATGCGGCGGACGACGTCGAGGCCGTCGAGGTCCGGCAGCCCGAGATCGAGCAGGACGAGATCCGGGCGACGGGCGTCCCAGCGGCGGAACGCCTCCTCGGCGTCCCGTGCCTCGTCGATCCGGTAGCCGCGCGCCGCCAGGTCGCGGACGAGCGCGGCACGCGTCTCCGCGTCGTCCTCGACGACGAGGACGATGGCTCCGTCGACCGGCCGCAGCGCTGGCCTCATCCGGCCTCTCCGAGCGCGATCGCGGCGGGGATCGCGGCGACCGGCAGGTCGAGATCGACCGCCAGCCCTCCGAGCTCGCTCCGTCGCGCCGCGACGCGCCCGCCCATCGCCTCGACGAGCCCGCGGACGACGGCCAGGCCGACGCCCGTCCCGGAACGCGATCCGCGATCCGCCCCGGGGACCCGATAGAACTTGTCGAACAGCCGCGGCAGCGCGTCGTCGGGCGCGCCCGGCCCGGCGTCCTCGACCGTAAGCCGGACGAACGGCTCGCCAGGGAGCTCGCTCGAGCGGACCCGCAATCGCGTTCCGGCGGGCGTGTACTTCACGGCGTTGTCGAGGACGTTCGTCAGCGCCTCATCGAGGAAGACCGGGTCGACTTCAACCGGCGGGCTGTCGACGCCGACCTCGACCGGGCGGTCCGCGAGCCGGGACCGGAGCCGGTCGAGTGTCCGCGCGACGAGATCCTCGAGCTCGAAGACGTCCCGCTCCGCCCGGAGCGCCCCGGCCTCGATCCGGCTCAGGTCCAGGAGGTTCGTCACCAGCCGGTTGAGGTACTCGACCTCCCGCTCGATCGCCTCCGCGCTCTCGAGCTGGTCGGTCCGGCTGAGAACGACGTCGGGGTCACGGAGCGTCCCCGCCGCCGCGCGGATGGTGGCCAGCGGCGTGCGCAGATCGTGCGAGACGGACTGGAGGAGCGCCGACTTGAGCTCGTCGCTCTGGCGGGCAATCTCGGCGGCCTGGGCTTCTGCCGCGAGCCGATCCTGGGCGAGTGCCTGGCCGATCTGGTCGGCGGCGGCCGCAAGGAGGCGCGTCTCCGTCCGGTCGGGCTCCCCCGCGTCGCGAGGACGCAAGGCCCAGATCGATCCGAACGTCGCGCCGCCGCCCTCGATCCGGACCCGGTGCGGCAGCCCGGCGACGTCACGGGTCCCGGACCGCCGACTTGGGTCGTGGACGCGGAGCCACTGGGCTGGGGTGTCGCCGGGCATCCGGCGCAGGACAACGTGGATCGTCGACGGCGGTCGTGGCCCCTTCCCCGTGTCGGCGGCGACCCGCTCGCGGGCGTCATCCGGGCCGAGCGCCATCCACACCCGTGACATCGTCGCCTCGCGGGCGAGCGTGTCGGCGAGGGCCGGCAGGACGGCTGCGGTCGACGGTCGAGTGGCAAGGACCCGGCTCACCTGGAACAGCGAACGGGCCTCGCGCTCGCGCGCCTCGGCCACGTCGGCCCGCGCGCGCATGATCGCCGCCAGCTGTCCGACGACGATCGCGACGAACAGCAGCACGACGAGATTCAGCCACTCGCCCGGATCACTGATCGTGAGGGTGTAGAGCGGCTGAACGAAGAGGGAGTCGTACAGGAGGAACGCGGCGATCCCCGCCACGACGCCGCCCCACGTGCCGGCAGCGATGGCCGACACGACGACCGCGACGAGGTAGATCGCCGAGGCGTTCGGGACGCCGAGACGATCCTCGAGGAACGCGGTCGCCAGCGTCGCCACCGCCAGGGCGGCAGTGATGACGAGCGCCGCGATGAGCTGACGTCGACGTGGTCCGCGCATCGATCGATCGTATGCCTGCCGGGCTCGCCGGTATCGTTATCCCGACAACCGCCGCTCGCTCGTTCGAGGAGCCGATGACCCGTTTCGATCCCGTCGTCCTGCGCGCCGAGTTCCCGGCCCTGTCCGTCAGCCTCGACGGCCGCCCGGTCGCCTACTTCGATGGCCCGGGCGGGACGCAGGTCCCGCAGCGGGTGATCGACGCCGTCGCGGGCTATTACCGCGAGGCGAACGCGAATGACGGCGGCGCGTTCCTCACGAGCGAGCGGAGCATGGCCCGGGTCGATGCGGCGCGCGCCGCCGTCGCCGACCTCTACGGCGCCGGTCCGGACGAGATCAAGTTCGGCTACAACATGACGACGCTCACATTCCACCTCAGCCGGTCGATCGGGGCGACGCTCGCGCCGGGGGACGAGATCGTCGTCACGACGCTCGATCACGAGGCAAACGTCTCGCCGTGGCGCGCCCTCGCGGCCGATCGCGGGCTGACCGTCCGAACCGTCGAGATCACGGACGACGCCACGCTCGACCTCGCCTCGTTCGATGCGGCGCTGTCGGCGCGGACCCGGCTGGTCGCGATCGGCTACGCCTCGAACGCGCTCGGGACGATCAACCCCGTCGCGGAGCTCATCAGGCGAGCGCACGCCGTCGGCGCCTGGACCTACCTCGATGCCGTCGCCTGGGCGCCGCATGGCCCGATCGATGTCCGGGAGCTCGATACCGACTTCCTCGTGAGCTCCTCGTACAAGTGGTTCGGGCCCCATCTCGGCGCGCTGTACGGGAAGCGGGCCGTTCTCGACGCCCTACCGGCCTACAAGGTGCGCCCGGCACACGACCGGTTCGAGACCGGAACGCCGAGCTTCGAGTCGATCGCCGGCGCAGGGGCGGCCGTCGAGTACCTGGCGTCGGTCGGCGACCGGTTCGGGGCGGTCGGCCCGGGAGCGACCCGGCGCGAACGGCTGGTCGCCGGGATGACCGCGATCCGCGGCCACGAGCTCGAGCTCCACGAGCGGTTGATGCGCGGCCTCCGCGCGATCCCCGGCGTCCGGATCTGGGGGATCAGCGAGCCGTCGCGGTTCGGGGCGGAGAAGGCCCCGACGATCTCGATCACGTTCGACCGCGTCGCGCCGCGCGCGGCGGCCGCGGCGCTGGGGGCGCAGGGCATCTTCGTCTGGGACGGCGACTTCTACGCCCAGGCGCTGATCGAGCGACTCGGCCAGTTCGAGACCGGTGGGGTCGTCCGGCTCGGGATCGTCCACTACAACACGGCCGACGAGATCGATCGGCTGCTCGAGGCGGTCGAAGTGGTCAGCCTCGGCGAGCCGGTCGCCGCCCGAGGGTGACCGGCGGCTCCCGGCACGAATGCACGACCGGATGCGTCGGACGACAGGAGTCGCGAGCGGCGTCCGGGGTCGGGGCCCGGAAAAGGTTGAACCCCGGGTGGTCGGGACCCGGGGTTCGGATGGAAGCGCGTTGGTTGCGGGGAGGGGATTCGAACCCCTGACCTTCGGGTTATGAGCCCGACGAGCTGCCGCTGCTCCACCCCGCGACTGCCCATGTTAGGGATCGATGCCGGATCGGTCAAACGCCCGCTCGCGCGGGGGATGGGGCCGCCGGCCCGAGCCGTCGGAGCGCCCCGCCGCCGATGGCGAGCCCGATCACGAGGCAGACGAGCAGCGCGGTCGCGGCGATGAAGAACGGGTACCGGATGTCGATCTGGGCCAGGTAGCCGGTCGCGACCGCCGCGATGATCGTCCCGACCGTCCCGGACGCGCCGAACAGTCCCTGGGCGGTCGACGACCGCCCGCGCGGGCTCCCCGCCGCCACGACCGAATAGAGCGCGGGGTTGAGGAGCGCGAAGCCGCTCGCCTCGAGCATGACCACCGGGATGACGAAGACGGGCACCTGGATGAAGGGGTACGTCACACTCGCCACCGCCGGCAGGAGCGAGCCCGCGACGATGAACGGGTAGACGCCCCGTCGGTCGACCAGCCGGCCGGCGATCGGCGAGAGGATGAGCACCGGGAGCGCGAACATCGCGAACGTCAGTCCGATGAGATCGAGGCCGGCACCGCGCGACTCGAGGAAGACGCTCCAGATGACCTCGTACGTCCCGCCCGAGAGGAAGCCACCCAGGTTCAGGACGAGGGCGGAGACGAGCCAGCGGTTCCGGAGCGTCGTCGGGCGGGCAGACGGCGAGCCGGGCTGGTCGGCCGGAGGCGGGTCGGCGGCGGCGAGCTCCTCGGCGGCGAGGTCGGCGGCGGCCCGCTCCTGGAGCGACGGCGGGTCGGATGGGAACTCGGTGAGGTCGGTCGACGGCGCGACGTGGTGGCGCGGAACCGCGGGCGACTCGTGGACGCGGAGGGCGACCGCGAGCGCGGCGAGGAGGGTCGTGGCAGCCCCGAACACGAACACGAACGCGACGCCCCCGAAGAGCGCGGCGCCGAGCCCGCCGATCGCCGGCCCCAGCAGCAGGCCCGCCATCTGGGCCGCAGCGTAGAGCCCGAACGCCTCGCCGCGACGGGCGGCCGGCGTCGAATCGGTGAGATAGCCCCGCGCCGCCGGGTCGTACACGGCGGTCGACAGGCCGGCTAGCGCCCGCAGCACCAGGAACGGGACCGGTCCGGTGATGACGAGCGGCAATCCGAGCGCGAACGCCGTGACGACGAGCCCGGCGACCATGAGCGGCACCCGCGCGGTTCGATCGGCAACCCAGCCGAAGACCGGCTCGCCGATCAGGCGGGCGGCCGGCCAGGCGGCGATGACGAACCCGAGCATCCGCAGGTCGACGCCGTGCTCGCGGAAGTAGAGCGGCATGATCGGCAGCAGCGCGCCGAAGCCGAGCCAGACGATCAGCTCGGCGGCGAAGAGCGGTAGGACGGCATTCCAGCGCGACAGCCAGTCCCTGACGCGGGCGGCAAGGACGCGGCGGGTCCCGGCGATCGGACGTGGAGCGGGAGCGGACGGGTCGGGCATCGGGGTCGCGGCATCGTAGCCGAGCGACGTCGTCCTGAGCGGCGATGCGCCCGGGCGACGAGACGCTCGTTCGGACCGACGGTTCCCGACGGAACCCGCCTATGATCCGCGGGTGCCGCCTGCCCTGCTGGCCCTGCTGCTGGTGCTCGCGCTCCTCGCCCTCATCCCCACGCGCCGGCTGTTCGTGCGCGGGGCCCGGAGCACCACGCTCGCCGGCTACTACCTCCTCGTCCTGCTGACCACGCTCGCCGTCGCCCTGGCGCCATCACGGGGCCGCCTTCTCGTCCCGATCGTGCTGCTTCTCTACCTCGCCCCGTTCGTCACGTTCCGCAACGGCCTGGAGCGATTGCTCGGACGGCGGCGGGCGGAGGTGCGGCCGCCGCCCCGCAACGTCACGCCGACGCAGGAGCGGAGCGACCCCGAGCCCTCCTCACGAGCTCGTCGATGAGCGGGCCGATCGGGCTCCATGGCGGCGGGGAGTTCCTGGCCGGCGACGAGGCGTTCATCGATGCACTCCTGCGGACGGCGGTGGGCGCGGCCAGCGCGCGACCCGAACGCGACCATGCCGGCGTGGCCGGCCCCATGCGGGTCGCCGTCGTGCCGACGGCGGCCGCCCGCCAGCGGCCCGTGCTCGCGGCGAGCCACGGGGTCGCGGCATTCGAGAGCGCGGGCTCGCGGCTCGGTGTCGGCGTCGAGGCGGACGGGGCGCTCGTCGTCGACCGCCGCTCGGCCGACGACCCGGCCCTCGTCGAGCGGCTCGCGGCCGCCGACCTCATCTACCTCCCGGGCGGCGACCCCGATCTCATCCCCGTGGTTCTCGCCGGTACGGCGTCGTGGCGGTCGATCCTCGCGGCGCACGAGCGCGGCGCGGTCGTCGCCGGCGCCAGCGCCGGGGCGATGGGTCTGGCCGGGCGGACGTGGACGCCACTCGGGTTCCGGTCGGGGCTCGACCTCGTCCGCGGGCTCATCGTCGTCCCCCATTTCGCCCGCTTCGACGCGCGCGACTGGCAGGCGACGATCGCCGCCCTCGATGCGGCCGGGCTCGGGCGACTCGGGCTCGACGAGCGGACCGGGGTCATCTCGTGCGACGGCACGTGGCAGGTCGTCGGCGAGGGACGGGCGCATTGGTTCCCGGTCCGCGGCGAGCCGATCGTAGCGGGTCACGGCGGAACGCTGCCGCTGCCGGCCTGACCCGCACCGGCCCCGCTTCACGGCGGGTGAGCGCTCAGCCGGTCGACTGCAGCCCGGCCGCGACCCCATTGACGGTGAGCTGGACGAGCCGGTGGAGCCGCGCGTGCTCCGGGTCGTCAAGGCCGCGGCGGCGGAGCTCGGCAAGCAGCCGGACCTGGAGACCCGACAGCGAATCGACGTACGGGTTCCGGAGCGCGATCGCGCGCTGGAGCACCGGGCTTCCGTCGAGGAGCCGCTCCCGCCCGGTGACGCGGAGCAGCAGCTCGACGGTTCGCGCGTGCTCGGCCGCGATCGCCTCCCAGCGCCTGTGGTCGTCCGGCCGCTCGGCGAGCGCGGCGTAGCGCCGGGCAACGCCCATGTCCGCGCGAGCAAGGCTGAGCTCGGCGTTGTCGAGGACGCTCGAGAGGAACGGCCAGCGGCGATAAAGCGACCCGATCCGGTCGAGGCCCGCCTCACCGTGTGCCTCGCGATACCGCTCGAGCGCCGTCCCGAGCCCGTACCAGCCCGGCAGCTCGATACGGGATTGCGACCACGAGAAGACCCACGGGATCGCCCGCAGCTCGTCGATCCGCGGCGCCTCGGGCGCCTCGTCCGGACCGCCGGCCCGCGACGGGGTCCGGGCCGCCGGCCGGGATCCCAGCCGCAACGAGGAGATCTCCGCGATCGGCGTGACGGACCGGAAGAACGCGGCGAACCCCGCGTCGTCGTAGACGAGCGACCGGTAGGCCTCTCGCGCCCGGGAGGCGAGCTCGTCGAGGACGGGGCTTCCCTCCTCGACCGCCGGCTGGAGCACGGCATCGTGCTCGGGGGTCGAGGCGAGGAGCACCGCGGCGGTGACCAGCTCGAGCTCGCGACGGGCGATCTCCGGGTTCGCGTAGCGAGCGGCGACGACCTCGCCCTGCTCGGTGAGCTTGAGCCGGCCGTCGACCGTCCCGGGTGCCTGGCCCCGGATCGCCCGGTGGCTCGGCCCGCCGCCGCGGCCGATCGCGCCGCCGCGACCGTGGAACAGCGTCAGCTCGACGCCGTGTCGCCGCGCCGCCGCGACGAGCGACGCCTGGGCGCGGTGGAGCAGCCAGTTCGCGGCGAGGAACCCGGATTCCTTGTTCGAGTCCGAGTAGCCGAGCATCACCTCCTGCCGGTTCCCGCGCGACGCGAGGTGACGGCGGTACTCGGGATCGGTCAGCAGCTCGTCGAGGATCGCACCGGCCGAATCGAGCGCGTCGGCAGACTCGAACAGCGGCACGACGTCGAGGACCGGCGGGTCGTGGCCGTCGCGCTCGGCGGCGACGCGGGCAAGAGCCAGGACGTCCGTCACGTCCGTCGCCGCGGCGGTGAAGCTCACGATCGCGCGGTGCGCGGCCGCGACCCCGAACCGTGCCTGGATCGCGGCCACCGCTGCGAACGTCTCGATCACCTCGCGGAGCGGAACGCCGGGCGCCACCTCCGTGCCGGCCGCCGGATCCACGCCCGCGGCGAGGGCGGCGAGCGCGGCGCGATGGACGGAGCTGTGCTGGCGGACCTCGAGCGACGCGAGCTGGAACCCGAACGTCTCGACCTGCCAGCGGAAGTCCTGGACCTCGCCCCACGCGACGCGGCCGAGGCCGTCCGCGACTAGCGCCCGCTGCAGCTCATCGAGCTCGGCAAGCAGCGCATCCGCGGTCTCGTAGCGGCCGGCGAGCGGGGCCGGGGTCGCGGTGAGATATGCCCGGGTCCGGCGGAGGCGCTCCGCGATGAACCCGAAGCGGCGCCGGTATGGCTCGTCCGGGAAGCGGCCGCGGAGATCGCGATCGAGCTCGGGCAGCTCCTCGGCGTCGCGGCCGAGGCGTGAGGCGAGCGGGCGCGCGACCTCGGTCGCGGGGGCGAACGCGGCGACGGACTGCATGAGCCGGGTCGCCACCGCCTCGTAGCCGCGCAGCACGTGGTCTGCATGGATCCGGAGCGTCCGCTCGGTCAGGTCGGCCGTGACCGTCGGGTTCCCGTCCCGATCGCCGCCGATCCACGACCCCCAGTGGAGGAATGCTCCGACCCGGGGCGGCCGCGCGCCCGTCCGCCCGGTGTCGAGCGAGGGCGCCGCCGCGGACCGTGACCGCGGCGGGTCGAGGGCCGCGTCCAGTGCGCGATAGACCCGGGGGACGAGCGAGAACAGTGTCTCGTCGAAGAAGACGAGGGCGGTCCGGACCTCGTCGAGCGGGGTCGGTGCCGCCGCGCGGAGCTCGGCGGTCCGCCAGAGGAGGCTGATCTCCTCCCGGAGGCCGCGTCGGATCTCGGCGTCGTCGTCCGGCGTCAGCCGCGGATCGTCGAGCCGCGCGAGGAGCGTCGCGGTCCGCCGCAGGGCGAGGAGGAGGGTTCGCCGGCGCGCCTCTGTCGGGTGGGCCGTCAGGACCGGCGAGATCGACAGCCGCCGGACGAGGGCCTCGATCTCGAAGGCCGGGCGACGCCGCCGGAGCGCCTCGACGGCGCCACCGACCGAGTCCTCGACCGCGGTCCCCCGACCCGCACGTCGTCGGCGAGCGATCGTCCGGACGCGCTGGCGCTCCTCCGCGAGATTGACGAGCTGGAAGTAGAGCGTGAACGCCCGGACGACCTCTTCCGCGCGATCGAGATCGATCCCGCCGATCGCGTCGTCGAGCTGGTCCGACGTGGTCGCGTCGTGCGGCCGACGGGCGGCGATGGCGGCGCGCCGGATCCGCTCGACGTGGTCGAAGACCTCCTGGCCCGCCTGCTCGACGATCACCTGGCCGAGGAGCGAGCCGAGGAGCTTCACCTCGCGGGCCAGCGGATCGCGCGCGCTGGCGCTGCCGATCCCGGCCGGTTCGGCCCGGACCGCGGCATTGCCAGCGCCCCGGTGGAGGGTGGTGCTCGACTCGCGCCGGACGGGCTCGGTCACGGCATCCGCGCCGGGGAGGGTTGCGGTGAGGGCAAGCTTCCACGCTCCCGCCGATTGGCTCGTTGACCGTTCCGCGCCCGCGCCGCAACCGGGCCGCAACCTTGGATCGCCCGATTGTTCTCTACGCTTGTATCGTGAGTCTCGTGAGGACCGATGCGCTGTCGCATGAGGGCGCGGAGCAGCTGCAGCGGCTCCGCTTCCTCCACGATGTCGCGCGCCTCGCGACGACGGCGCGGACGTGGGAGGAGCTGCTCGAGACGGTCGTCGACGGGACGCGCGACGCGCTGCACGCCGATGTCTCCTCGCTCTATCTCCTCGATCGCGACGGAGCGTACCTGACGCTCGCCGAGACGAACGGTCTCGATCGGTATCAGATCGGGCGCGCGCGGGTGCCGTTCGGGGAAGGGGTGACCGGCCGCGTCGCGGCGACGCGGGAGCCGCTCGTCATCCCGGATGTCCCGAGCGATCCCCGCTTCCTGTGGGTCCGCGGCATCGACCAGAAGCGGTTCGTCGCGTCGATGCTGTCGGTCCCGCTGACGTGGCGCGACCAGACCGTCGGCGTCCTCAACGTCCAGACCGAGCAACGGCGGCACTTCGGCGACCACGACGTCGCCCAGCTGCGGGCGATCGCGGACCTCCTGGCCGGCATCGTCGAGAAGGGCCGCCAGCAGCTCGAGGCCGAGGAGCGGGCGGCGGAGCTCAAGCGGATCGACGAGGCACGGAGCGAGCTGATCGCCCTCGTCACCCACGAGCTGCGCACACCGCTCGCCGTCGTCCGTGCCTACACCGACCTCCTCGCCGACGACCCGCCGCTCGACGGCCGCGAGTCGCGCGACCCGATCCGGCGGTCGACCCGCTCGGGCTGGCATCGCTCGGCGCTCGAGCAGATCGAGCGCCTCGACCGGCTCGTCGATTCGATCCTCGCCTCGGTCCGGATCGTCCCGCAGCAGCCCGCGGCGGTCCAGTCGGTCGACGTCGGTGCGCTCGTCGCGGACGTCGTGGGGAGTCTCGCGCCGATCCTCCATCGCCACCGGCTCGAGGTCCGGCCGGGCGCGAGGCTGCACGTCCTCACCGACCCGTCGCGGCTCCGCCAGATCGTCGAGCACCTCGTCGAGAACGCCGTGAAGTACGCACCGCCGGACACGAGCATCACGATCGACTGGCAGCTCGTCGAGGGCGTCGTCCGCGTCGGCGTGTCCGACGAGGGTCCCGGCATCCCCGCCGAGTGGCGCGAGCGGATCTTCGAGCCGTACGCCCGGCGCGACACGCACACGGCGCGCGGGTCGGGGATCGGCCTGTACGCAGCGAAGCGGCTCGGCGAGTCGATGGGGGCCCGGCTGTGGTGCGAGCCGGCCGAGCCGACGGGGGCGCGGTTCGTCGTCGCGCTGCCGGCCGTCGTCGCCGTCTAGGGGGCCGAACGGAGGTGAGCGTGTCGATGAGCCAGCGGCCCCTTCGGATCCTCGTCGTCGACGACGACCCGGCGATGGTCGGGGCGATCACGGCGCTCGTCGGGACCGAGGGCCACCAGGTGATCACCGCGTACGACGGTCTGACCGCCGTCAAGCGGTTCCGCGAGGAGTCGCCCGACCTCGTCCTGCTCGATCTCGCGATGCCCGGACCGGACGGGTTCACGGTCGCCGGCCAGATGCGCGCCGCGGGCGCCGCGCCGATCCTCGTCGTCTCCGGGGAGAGTGCCGAGGAAGCGAAGGTCAAGGCGCTCGGGATCGGGGCGGACGACTACCTCGTGAAGCCGTTCGGCAAGGCGGAGCTCCTCGCGCGGATCGCGGCGGTGATGCGCCGGGTCGACCGGGCAGGAGGTGGTGGCGTGTCGTCAGGGCCGGTAGCGGCCGGGGCGCTTGCGCTGGATCCGGGCCGGCACGATGCGCGGGTCGGTGACCTCGCGCTCCAGCTGACGCCGACCGAGTTCCGGCTGCTCGAGACGCTCGTCCGAGCGGGCGGCGACCTCGTCCCGCACCTCCAGCTCGCCCGCGCCGGCTGGCCGGCCGAGGCCGATCCGGACCTGCTCTGGTTGAAGCCGCACCTCGCCCGCCTGCGGGCCAAGGTCGAGGCCGCGGGCGGCCCCGCGATCGTCGCGGTCCGCGGGGTGGGCTACCGGATCGAGGTCGGCTGACCGAGCAGCCCCTTAGCGGTGCGCGCTGTCCCCGAGCTGCGGGAGGCGCGTCGCGATCTCGAGCGCCCCCGAGCGCGCGACGCGGCCCAGCTGGTCGAGGACGTCACGCCGGCCGATCCGGCTCGCCGGCCCGCTGATCCCGAGCGCCGCCACCGCCGCCCCGTGCTCGTCGACGATCGGGGCCGCAACCCCGGCCGTCTCGGCATGCCATTGCCGGTTGTTCACCGCGTAGCCGCGCCGTCGGACGTCGGCGAGGGAGCGGCGGAGCGCCGACGCGTGCGGGACCGTGGCATCGGTGAGGCGCGTCAGCCCTTCGGCGATGAGTGCCTCGGCCGCCTCCGGTGACAGCGCGAGGAGCGCGTGCCCGACCGCCGTCGCGTGGGCAGGGACCCGCGACCCGATCGGATGACGGAAGACGACGGGGCTGTCGCTCTCGACGTGGTCGAGGCCGACGACATCGAGCCCGTCGAGGATCGACAGGTGGGCCGTCTCCCCGGTTTCGCGGCTCACCCGTTGGAGGACCGGATGGGCGACGTCGCGGAGACGGACGAGCTGGACCTGGCCGCGGGCGCAGAGCCGGACGAGCGACGGTCCGCGGCGATAGCCACGGCCCGTCGGGTTGCGCATCGCGAAGCCATTCGCGACGAGCGTCGACAGCAGCCGGTGAGCGGTGCTCGGCGCGACGTCGAGACGTCGGGCCACGTCCGTCACCCCCAGCGAGCCGTCGGCGTTGGCGAGCTCGCGCAGGAGCACCAGCGCGGTCGCGACCGACCGGAGCTGGCCGGCGGCGTCGGACGGGGCCGGAGCGCCGGGCTCGGGATTTCGCATAGCGGAAGAAGTTTGACACGTGCGCGCTCCCGCGGCGAGAGTCGCGGCGCAAGAGGGTCGTCCGCTTTCCGCTCCGCGGGATGATCGATCGACGCAAAGAGAGGTCGCGTGGGCACGTCACCGAACCCCGTCAGCTACACCGTCGGCGTCGACATCGGCGGCACGTTCACCGACGTCGTCGTGCTGTCGTCCGACGGCGAGGTCGTCACGAACAAGGCGCCGACGACGCCGCACGACTTCTCGGAGGGCGTCATCGACGCGATCCGGGCGGCGGCCGGGTCGATGGAGCTTGCGCTCGAGGACTTCCTCGCGCGGGCCGAGATCGTCAAGCACGGCAGCACGGTCGCCACGAACGCGCTGATCACCCGCGGCGGCGTGAAGGTCGGGTTCATCACAACCCACGGCTTCGAGGACACGCCGCTGATCATGCGGGCCGTCGGTCGCGTCGACGGGCTGCCCGAAGAGGAGGTCCGCAAGGTCACCTCGATCACCAAGCCCGAGCCGCTCGTGCCGCCCGAGCGCATCCGGGGCGTCCCGGAGCGGATCGACGCCGAGGGCCAGGTCGTCATCCCGCTCGACCGCGAGGCGGCCCGCGCCGCCGTCAAGGACCTCATCGAGAACGAGCGGGTCGATGCCCTTGCGGTCAGCCTCCTCCATGGCTGGCGCAACCCCGAGCACGAGCGGGCAATCCGCGAGATCGTCGCCGAGGTCGATCCCGAGGGGCGCGTCTTCTGCAGCCTGGGCAGCCAGCTGAGCCAGGTCGCGGGCGAGTACGCCCGGGCGAACACCGCGATCAGCGACGCGTTCGTCGGGCCCACCGTTCGCCGCTACCTCGCCAACCTCGAGGCCCACCTCCGCACCGGCGGCTTCCGTGGGCGCGTCCTCGTGATGCAGGGCAACGGCGGTCTGACGAGCCACCGGACGGCGACGCCGATCTCAACGCTCCAGTCGGGTCCGGCGGGCGGGATGCTCGCCTCGGCGCAGATGAGCGCGCTCCTCGGCCACCAGCGGGCCATCACCGCGGACATGGGCGGGACGAGCTTCGACGTCGGGATCACCGATGGCGGCTACTGGCGCTACGCCGACGAGCCTGTCTTCGAGCGGTTCCGGATCCTCCAGCCGATCACCGACATCACGTCGATCGGCGCGGGCGGCGGGACGATCGCCCGGGTCGACGGCGCGACCGGCCGGCTCCTCGTCGGTCCGGAAAGCGCCGGCGCCCGACCCGGACCCGTCTGCTACGGGCTCGGCGGCGTCGAGCCGACGGTCACCGACGCCGACCTCGTCCTCGGCTACATCGATCCCGACTACTTCCTCGGTGGCCGGCGAAAGCTCGACCTGACCGCCGCGCGGCTGGCGATCGAGGAGCGGCTCGCCGAGCCCCTCGGGCTCGACCCGATCGAGGCCGCGGCCGGGATCGTCCGGATCGTCGACAGCAAGATGTCCGATCTCATCCGGCGCGAGGTCATCAAGAGCGGCCAGCTCCCCGAGGACTTCGTCCTCTACGCATTCGGTGGCGCGAGCCC
>Ga0255338_1002797_pt1 | contig 23459 bp, 24 predicted proteins | sample MeOH1_35cm_T4_19_FD_203715 | JGI IMG/M metagenome (GOLD analysis project Ga0255338, IMG submission 203715) | Sandy soil microbial communities from University of British Columbia, Vancouver, Canada - MeOH1_35cm_T4_195 | ecosystem: Engineered > Artificial ecosystem > Sand microcosm > Unclassified ...
GGCGCTGTTCATGGGCTTCCTGGGCATCATCCAGAACGACATCAAGCGCGTGGTGGCGTACTCCACGCTGTCGCAGCTCGGGTACATGACGGTGGCGCTGGGCGCCTCGGCCTACTCGGTGGCGGTGTTCCACCTGATGACGCACGCCTTCTTCAAGGCGCTGCTGTTCCTGGCCGCCGGCTCGGTGATCATCGGCATGCACCACAACCAGGACATCCGCTGGATGGGCGGCGTGCGCAAGTACATGCCGATCACCTGGATCACCTCGCTGCTCGGCTCGCTGGCCCTGATCGGCACGCCCTTCTTCGCCGGCTTCTACTCCAAGGATTCGATCATCGAGGCCGTGCACCTGTCCAAGCTGCCCGGCTCCGGCTTCGCCTACTTCGCGGTGATGGCCGGCGTGTTCGTGACGGCCTTCTACTCCTTCCGCATGTACTTCCTGGTGTTCCACGGCAAGGAGCGCTACGACCAGAACCCGGACGCCGCGCACGCCCACCACTTCTCCGACGAGGAGCCGGACGTGCAGGGCCACGCCGTGCACAACGACGGCCACGGCCATGGCCACGGCCACGACGCCAAGCCGCACGAGACGCCGTGGGTGGTGACCGCGCCGCTGGTCCTGCTGGCCATCCCCTCCGTGGTGATCGGCTACCTGACCATCAAGGGCATGCTGTACGGCGACTTCTTCAAGGATTCGATCCTCGTCAACCTGGAGAAGCACCCTGCGCTGGAGGAGATGGCCAGGGAATTCCACGGCCCCGTCGCCATGGCGCTGCACGGCTTCACGACGCCGGTGTTCTGGCTCGCGCTGGCCGGCGTGGTGCTGGCCTGGTACATGTACATGAAGAACCTGGCGCTGCCGGCCGCGATCAAGCGCCGCTTCCAGCCGGTCTACCAATTGCTCGAAAACAAGTACTACATGGACTGGTTCAACGAGAACGTCATCGCGCCGGCGGCGCGGGGCGTCGGCCGCGGCCTGTGGAAGGGCGGCGACCAGGGCGTGATCGAGGGCATCTTCGTCAACGGCAGCGCGCACCTGGTCGCGAAGTTCGCCGGCGCGGTGCGCTGGGTGCAGTCCGGCTACATCTACCACTACGCGTTCGCGATGCTGGTGGGCGTGGTGGTGCTCATGACGTACTTCGTGAGCTGGCCCATGATCAGCGAGTGGCTGAAGAAGTAAGGCGGGGAAGAAAGAAATGCAAACGGGACTCTTGAGCCTCGCGATCTGGACGCCGATCGTCTTCGGGGCGATCCTGCTGGTCTTCGGTCGCGACGACCAGGCGCGCATGGTGCGCTGGATCGCGCTGGTCGGCTCCGTCATCAGTTTCCTGGTGACGCTGCCGCTGTACAGCCGCTTCAACATAGGCACCGCCGAGATGCAGTTCGTCGAGAAGACGAGCTGGATCGAGCGCTTCAACGTCAACTACCACCTGGGCGTCGACGGCATCTCGCTGTGGTTCATCCTGCTGACGGCGTTCATCACCGTGGTGGTCGTGATCTCCGCCTGGGAGGTGATCAACGAGCGCGTCAACCAGTACATGGGCGCCTTCCTGATCCTCTCGGGCTTCATGATCGGCGTGTTCTGCGCGCTCGACGCGGTGCTGTTCTACGTGTTCTTCGAGGCGACGCTGATTCCGATGTACCTGATCATCGGCATCTGGGGCGGCCCGAACAAGATCTACGCGGCCTTCAAGTTCTTCCTCTACACGCTGCTCGGCTCGCTGCTGATGCTGGTGGCCATGGTGTACCTGTACACCAAGTCCGGCGGCAGCTTCGACATCCTCACCTGGCACAAGCTGCCGCTCGCGAGCCTCGCGCAGACGCTGCTGTTCTTCGGCTTCTTCGCCGCCTTCGCGGTGAAGGTGCCGATGTTCCCGGTGCACACCTGGCTGCCGGACGTGCACGTGGAAGCGCCCACCGGCGGCTCCGCCGTGCTGGCCGCCATCATGCTGAAGCTGGGCGCCTACGGCTTCCTGCGCTTCTCGATGCCGATCGCCCCGGACGCCTCGCGCGAGTGGGCCTGGCTGATCATCGCGCTGTCGCTGATCGCCGTGATCTACGTCGGCCTGGTGGCGCTGGTGCAGCAGGACATGAAGAAGCTGGTGGCCTATTCGTCGGTGGCCCACATGGGCTTCGTGACGCTCGGCTTCTTCATCTTCAACCACCTGGGTGTCTCCGGCGGCATCTCGATGATGATCGCGCACGGCTTCGTCTCGGCCGCCATGTTCCTGTGCATCGGCGTGCTGTACGACCGCGTGCACTCGCGCCAGATCGCCGACTACGGCGGCGTCGTCAACACCATGCCCACCTTCGCCGCGCTGGCGGTGCTGTTCGCGATGGCCAACGCGGGCCTGCCCGCCACCGCCGGCTTCGTCGGCGAGTGGATGGTGATCCTGGCCACCGTGAAGTCGAACTTCTGGCTCGGGCTGCTGGCCGCCACCTCGCTGATCTCGGGCGCCGCCTACACCCTGTGGATGGTCAAGCGCGTGTACTTCGGCCCGATCGGCAACGACCACGTCAAGGTGCTCAAGGACATCAACGCCCGCGAGTTCCTGATGCTCGGCCTGCTGGCCGCGGCGGTGCTGTACATGGGCATCCACCCGAAACCCTTCACCGACGTGATGGATGCGTCGGTCGCCGGCTTCCTCAAGCACGTCGCCATCTCGAAGCTGTGACGCGGAAGCGGGAGAACCAGAAATGATGGACCACACCAATCTCGCCGTCGCCGCGCCCGAGATCCTGCTGCTGACGATGGCCTGCGTGATCGCGCTGGTCGACCTCGGCGTCAAGAGCCGGCTGCGCAACCTGACCTACGGCCTGACCATGGCGACGCTGGCCGTGCTCGCCTTCTACACCGGCGAGCTGGCCGCGCAGGGCGACACCGCCTACGGCTTCAACCGCATGGTGGTGAGCGACTCCATGGCCAACTGGCTGAAGTGCTTCTCCAGCATCGCCATGATGGCCTGCATGGTGTACGGCCGCCCCTATGCGGGCGACCGCGACATGCTGCGCGGCGGCGAGTTCTTCACGCTGTCCATGCTGGCGCTGCTGGGCATCTACGTGATGATCTCCGGCAACAACTTCCTGACGATCTACCTGGGCCTGGAACTGCTCACGCTCTCCAGCTACGCGCTGGTGGCGCTGCGCCGCGACCACGCCGTGGCGACCGAAGCGGCCATGAAGTACTTCGTGCTGGGCGCGATGGCTTCCGGCTTCCTGCTCTATGGCATGTCGATGCTGTACGGCGCCACCGGCTCGCTGGACGTCGGCACGGTGTTCAAGATCGTCGGCAGCGGCCAGGTGAAGCACCAGGTGCTGGTGTTCGGCCTCGTGTTCATCGTCTCCGGGCTGGCGTTCAAGCTGGGCGCCGCGCCCTTCCACATGTGGATTCCCGACGTGTACCAGGGCGCGCCGACGGCGATCATGCTGATCATCGGCACCGCCCCGGAACTGGGCGCCTTCGCGATCGCGATCCGGCTGCTGGTGGAAGGCCTGCTGCCGCTGGCGATCGACTGGCAGCAGATGCTGATCGTGCTGGCCGTGGCGTCGCTGTTCATCGGCAACCTGGCGGCCATCGCGCAGACCAACCTCAAGCGCATGCTGGCCTATTCGACCATCGGCCAGATGGGTTTCGTGATGCTGGGCCTGCTGTCCGGCGTGGTCAACGGCGTCGCCGGCCCCGAGTCGATGCGCACCGCCTACAGCTCCGCGATGTTCTACATCGTGAGCTACGTGCTGACCTTCATGGGCGCCGTGGGCATCATCCTGCTGCTGGCGCGCGAGGGCTTCGAGAGCGAGGAGATCGCCGACCTGGCCGGCCTGAACCAGCGCAGCCCGCTGTACGCCGGCATCATGGCGATCTGCATGTTCTCGCTCGCGGGCATCCCGCCGCTGGTGGGCTTCTATGCCAAGCTGTCGGTGCTGCAGGCGCTGATCGCCTCCGGCAGCGCGCTGTACATCAGCCTGGCGGTGTTCGCGGTGATCATGTCGCTGGTGGCTGCGTACTACTACATCCGCGTGGTGAAGGTGATGTACTTCGACGCGCCGATCACGGCCACCACCGTGGCCGCGCCCGCCGACGTGCGCGTGGTGCTGGGCGTCAACGGCGCGCTGGTGCTGCTGCTGGGCATCCTGCCCGGCGGCCTCATGACGCTGTGCGCGCAGGCCATCGTCAAGATGCTCGGCTCTTGATGCTGACGGCCCCCACGCCGCGCACTGCGTGTCGTCGCTGCCCCCCGAGCGGGCCGCGGCCTTCTTGGGGCGGCCCGGCGAAGGCCGCGCCGGCGTGAGCCAGACCGCTTCGATCTGGCTCGTCCTGCTTCTCGCCTTCTGCGGCGCCAACCTGCCGTTTCTCACCGAGCGCCTGCTGGGCGTGCTGCCCCTGGCGCGCGGCAAGAACCTGGCCGTGCGGCTGGGGGAACTCGTCCTGATGTATCTTCTGGTCGGCGCCGTCGGCCTGGGCCTGGAGCAGCGCGCCGGCCAGATCGCGCCGCAGGGCTGGGAGTTCTACGCGATCACCGGGGCGCTGTTCCTCACCTTCGCGTTCCCGGGTTTCGTCTGGCGCTACCTTTACAGGCGCAAGTAGTTCCATGTCGCACACCGACGGCCACCTGAGGGAGCACACGGTCTCCCGCGAGGAATTGCTCAAGGGGCATTTCCTGCACATCGTCCGCGAGACGGTCCGCCTGCCGGACGGCGGCAACGCCACGCGCGAATACGTGCTCCATCCCGGCGCCGTGGCCATCGTGCCGCTGCTGGACGACGGCCGCATCGTGCTGGAGCGCCAGTACCGCCATCCCACCGGCAAGGTCATGATCGAGATCCCGGCCGGCAAGCTGGATCCGGGCGAGGGCGCCCTGGTCTGCGCCCAGCGCGAACTGCTGGAGGAAACCGGCTACGAGGCGCGCGAATGGGCCTTCGCCTTCACCATGTACCCCACGGTGGCCTACTCGGACGAGGCGATCGGGATCTGGTTCGCGCGCGGGCTGGAGCACCGGGGCGCGCGGCTGGACGAGGGCGAGTTCCTGGATGTCATCACCGCCACGCCGCAGGAGTTCCTGGGCTGGTGCTGCGACGGCGCCGTGCAGGACTCCAAGACGCTGGCGGCGGCCCTCTGGATCCAGAACGTGACGGCCGGGACTTGGAAACTCGACTGGAAGGCCTTACCTTAGGGGCATGAAAGTCCTCAATCTGCAGTGCAGCCATGCCCATGGCTTCGAGGGCTGGTTCGCGTCCGAAGACGATTTCCAGGACCAGCTCGGTCGCGGGCTGGTCGAATGCCCGCTGTGCGGCGACGTGCAGGTGTCCAAGATGCCCAGCGCGCCGCGGCTGAACCTGGGCGCCGCCGCGCCGAAGGAGCCGGCCAGGCAGGAGGTCGTGACCGCGCCGAACGCGCAGCTTCAGGCCGCCTGGATGCAGATGGTGCAGCAGGTGATGGCCAACACCGAGGACGTCGGCGAGCGCTTCGCCGAAGAGGCCCGCAAGATCCACTACGGCGAAACCGAGGAGCGCGGCATCCGCGGGCAGGCCTCGAAGGAAGAGACGCTGGCGCTGCTGGAAGAGGGCATCTCCGTACTGCCGCTGCCGCTGCCCAAGGGGCTCAAGGGGCCGCTGCAGTAGAGACAGGCGAACTGCCGAACTGCCGAACTGCCGAACTGCCGGACGCAGAGGACGCAAAGGGTACGCAGAGGACGCAAAAGAAAACCTTCTAAAGTTTTCTTTGTCTTTTTTGCGTCCTTTGCGTACCCTTCGCGTCCTCTGCGTCCTCTGCGTCCTCTGCGTCCTCTGCGTCTTCTGCGTCCGGAGGTCCGCCTTCCTACGTCATGAACTGCAGCGCCGCCAGCCGCGCATACATGCCGCCGGCCGCCAGCAGCTCCTCGTGACGGCCTGACTCCACCACCCGTCCGTGGTCCAGCACCACGATGCGGTCCGCCTGCTGCACGGTCGCCAGCCGGTGCGCGATCACCAGCGTCGTGCGCCCGCGCATGGCGGTGGCCAGCGCCGCCTGCACCATGCGCTCGCTTTCCGCATCCAGCGCGCTGGTGGCCTCGTCCAGCAGCAGCAGCGGCGGATCCTTCAGGATCGCCCGCGCGATCGCGATGCGCTGGCGCTGGCCGCCCGACAGGCGCACGCCCCGTTCGCCCAGGAAGGTGCCGTAGCCCTCCGGCAGCGCGCGCAGGAAGCCGTCGGCATAGGCGGCCCGCGCGGCCGCGTGCACCTCCTCCTCGCTCGCCTCCGGCCGGCCGTAGCGGATGTTCTCCAGCGCCGAAGCCGAGAAGATCACCGGCTCCTGCGGCACCAGGGCGATGCGCGCCCGCAGCTCCTGCAGCCGCCACGCGCGCACCGGCGTGGCGTCGATCGCGATGCTGCCTTCCTGGGGGTCGTAGAAGCGCAGCAGCAGCTGGAAGACCGTCGTCTTGCCGGCTCCGCTGGGGCCGACCAGGGCCACCGTCTCGCCGGGCGCCACCGCCAGGTCGAAATCCGCCAGCGCCGCCGTCTGCGGCCGCGAGGGATAGTGGAAGCGCACGCGCTCCAGCCGCACCGCGCTGCCGCCCGCCGGCACCGGCGGTACCACCGGCTGCGCCGGCGACAGCACCGGCGAGCGGCTCGCCAGCAGCTCCATCAGGCGCTCGGTGGCGCCCGCGGCCCGCAGCAGCTCGCCGTACACCTCGCCCAGCACCGCCACCGCCCCGGCGAAGATCGCGACGTAGAAAGCCGCCTGCCCCAGCTGGCCGGCGGTGAGCTCGTCGCGCAGCACCGCCTGCGTGCCCTGGTACAGGCCCCACAGCATCAGCCCCGCGTTGGCGATGATCACGAAGGCCACCAGCGCGGCGCGGGCCCGCGTGCGCCGGATCCCGGTGCGGAACGCGTTTTCCGTCGCCGCCGCGAAGCGCCGTGCCTCGCGCTCCTCCGCCGCGTGGCTCTGCACCACCGGAATCGCATTCAGCACTTCGGCGGCGATCGCGCTGGAATCGGCGACGCGGTCCTGGCTCGCCCGCGACAGCCGCCGCACGCGCCGCCCGAACAGCATCGCGGGCAGCACCACCAGCAGCACCACGAGCAGCACCAGCGCCATCACGCGCGGGTGCGTCACCACCAGCATGGCGAGCGCGCCGGCGCCCATCACCAGGTTGCGCAGGCCGAGCGAGAAGGAGGAGCCGACCACGGTCTGCACCAGCGTCGTGTCGGTGGTCAGGCGCGAGAGCACCTCGCCGGTCTGCGTGCTCTCGAAGAAGGCCGGGCTCTGTTCCAGCACGTGGGCGTAGACCGCGTTGCGCAGGTCGGCCGTGACCCGCTCGCCGATCCAGCTCACGAGGTAGAAGCGGCCGGCGGAAAACAGGCCCAGGCCCACCGCCACGGCGAACAGCAGCAGGAAGTGATCGCGCAGCGACACGATGCGCGCGCCCGGCTCGGCGTGCAGGCCGCGGTCGATCATCGTGCGCAGCGCCACCGGGAACAGCAGCATCGCCGCGGCCGCCAGCAGCAGGAACACGCCCGCCAGCGCGATGCGCCCGCGGTACGGCCGCAGGAAGGGCAGCAGCCCCGAGAGGGACTTGGGCGAGCGGGTGGGGGGCGCGGCATCCGGCATCGCGGCAGTGTAGGCGAGCGGCTTAATCTGGCTGACGCGAATCGCCGGCCTGGCGGGCCGCGGCCTTACATTGAGGACGTGATGACTCGCTCCGGCCCCAAGCTGCCCCCGCGCCCCGGCGGCGGCCTCGACCAGCCCTGGCACGCGGCTGACCCGATTCCCGTTCCCGAAGTCGTGCAGAACGACAGCGACACCGCCTGGGAGATGTTCGACGAGCTGGCCAGGCAGCAGGAAGCCCGTTTTGCGCCCACCGCGCCGATGACCATGCCGCCCGGCATGCTGTCCGCCGCCGAGGGCGCCTGGGCGCCCACGCAGCCGGGCGCACGCGCGCCGCTGCAGGCGGCCAGGCGAGCGCCGCAGCCGCTGTTCACGCTCGACGCCGCCATGCTGGTGGCGCGCAAGAACAACCGCGTGTGCCCGCACCCCGTGCGCTGGACCGAATTCTTCGCCATGCTGCCGCCGCGCAAGACGGCGCGCGGCCAGCAACTGCCGCCCGCGCCGGTCACCGGCCCCGCCTGGGACGTGACGCCCGCGCTCATCAAGCGGCTGTGCTTTCGCGAGCACATCGAATGGGCGGAGAGCGCCGGCCTGCTCGAAGCCGCCATGGCCTTCATGCAGTCCATGCGCGAGGACGAGTGGCTGCACATGAGCGAGGCCTGAGAAGGGCGGGGTGTCGCCGGGGTTCGGCGCGGCGGCGGCTTAGGATCGCGCCATGGCCACCGGCTACAACCTCGCCCGCTTCGACCTCGTCTCGATCCGCCTCGTCGTCGACTGCGTCCAGCAAGGCAGCCTGAGCGCCGCCGCGCGCACCTCGCACCTCGCCCTGGCCGCCGCCAGCCGGCGCCTGCGCGAACTGGAGGACGCGGTGGGCGAGCCCCTGTTCGAGCGCCACGGCCGGGGCCTGCTGCCCACCAGCGCGGGCCGCGTGTTCGCCCGCCACGCGCTGGAGATGCTGCAGTCGCTGGAGCAGATCGGCAGCGAGCTGGCCGACCTGCGGCGCGGCATCACGCGCCACATCCGGCTGTGCGCGAGCACCGCGGCCATCAACCAGTTCCTGCCGCCGCTGCTGGCCCGCCATGCGCGCGAGGTCCGGCACGTGCACGTGGAACTGGAGGAGCAGGCGTCCAGCCTGGTGGCCGTCACGGTGCGCGAGGGCCGCGCCGACCTCGGCGTGTTCGTCGAAGGCGTGGATGCCCAGGGGCTCGACTGCCGGCTGTTCCGCCGCGACGAACTGGTGCTGGTGCTGCCGGCCCGGCATCGCCTCGTGGGCCGCGGCGCCGTCGCCTTCGCCGACGCGCTGGAGGAGGACTGGATCAGCCTGGCCGAAGGCGCGGCGCTGCTGCAGAAGCAGCAGGAGGCGGCGCATGCCGCCGGCCGGCCGCTGAAGCTGCGCATGCAGGTGCGCAGCTTCGACGCGGTGTGCCACCTCGTGGCCTCCGGCCTCGGCATCGCCGTGCTGCCCAAGAGCGCGGCCCTTCCCATCGTCGGCGCCATGGGCCTGCGCTGGCGGGCCTTGAGCGATCCCTGGGCCTCGCGCCGCCTGCTGCTGGCCACCCGGCCCGGCATGCACGATGCCGCGGTGGAGCAGCTGGCGGGCTTCCTGATCGAGCCTTCGCAAACTGCGAAAGCTGCGGGCCGCAAAAGGCAATAGACGCCGGCCCGGCGCGCTCGCACACTGCGCGGATGGAGACAAGGACTGCCGCCGGCCCGCTGGCCGGCCTGAAGGTCGTCGAACTGGGCCAGCTCATCGCCGGCCCCTTCGCGGCCAAGACCCTCGCCGACTTCGGCGCCGACGTGGTCAAGATCGAGCCGCCCGGCGCCGGCGATCCGCTGCGCAACTGGCGCCTGCTGAAGAACGGCACCTCGGTGTGGTGGCAGGTGCAGTCGCGCAACAAACGCTCGGTGGCGCTGGACCTGAAGCAGCCGCAAGCGCAGGAGATCGTGCGCAAGCTCGCGGCCGAGGCCGACGTGCTGATCGAGAACTTCCGCCCCGGCGCGATGGAAGGCTGGGGGCTCGATCCGCAGCAGCTGGTGGAGGCCAACCCGCGCCTCGTCGTGCTGCGCATCAGCGGCTACGGCCAGACCGGCCCCTACCGCGACCGCCCCGGCTTCGGCGTGGTGGGCGAGGCCATGGGGGGCCTGCGCCACCTCACCGCCGAACCGGGCCGCGTGCCGGTGCGCGTGGGCGTGAGCATCGGCGACACGCTGGCGGCGCTGCACGGCGTGATCGGCGTCCTGATGGCGCTGCACGAGCGGCAGCGCTCGGGCCGCGGCCAGGTGGTCGACGTGGCGCTGTACGAGGCGGTGTTCAACTGCATGGAAAGCCTGCTGCCCGAATACAGCGCCTTCGGCGCCGTGCGCGGGCCGGCCGGCAGCGCGCTGCCCGGCATCGCGCCCACCAACGCCTACCCGTGCGCCGACGGCGGCTATGCCCTGGTCGCCGGCAACGGCGACAGCATCTACAAGCGCCTGATGGCCACCATCGGCCGCGAGGACCTCGGCAACGACCCGGAGCTGGCGAGCAACACCGGCCGCGTGAAGCGCGTCGACGAGCTCGATGCGGCCATCGGCGCGTGGACGAAGACGCGCACCGTGGACGAAGTGCTGCAGGCCCTGGACGCCGCCTCGGTGCCGGCGGGCCGCATCTACACGGTGGCCGACATCGCGGCCGACCCGCACTACGCCGCGCGCGGCATGCTGCAGCAGGTGCGCCTGGACGACGGCGACACGCTCACGGTGCCGGGCATCGTGCCCAAGCTCTCGCGCACGCCGGGCGGCCAGCGCCGCAACGCGCCGCGCCTGGGGCAGGACAGCGAGGCGGTGATGCGCGAACTGGGACTCACGGAAGAACAGATCGCCGGGCTCAAGAGCCGCGGCGTGATCAAGGGCGAGGAATGAGCAAGCGGATTTACTTCAACGAGGTCGTCACCCGCGACGGCTTCCAGATCGAACCGGAGTTCGTCGCCACCGACGCCAAGGTGCGGCTGGTGGACGCGCTGTCGCAGTGCGGCTACGCCAAGATCGAGGTCACCTCCTTCACCTCGCCCAAGGCGATCCCGATGCTGCGCGACGCCGAGGAGGTGATGGGCCGCATCCGCCGCGCACCGGGCGTCGAATACACCGTGCTGGTGCCCAACCTGCGCGGCGCCGAGCGGGCGATGGAGTCGCGCGCCGACGAACTGAACCTGGTGATGTCCACCTCGGAGACGCACAACCTCGCCAACCTGCGCATGCCGCGCGAGAAGAGCTTCGCGGCGCTGGCCGACGTGATCCGCAACGCGGCCGGCCGCACGCCGGTCAACGTGTCGCTGTCCACCGCCTTCGGCTGCCCGATGGAAGGGGAGGTCGCGCAGGAAACGGTGCTCGCCTGGGCGCAGCGCTTCGCCGACCTGGGCGTGCGCGGCGTCACGATCTGCGACACCACCGGCATGGCCCATCCGGCGCAGGTGGCGCGCATGTGCGAGCAGGCGCAGCGGCGCTTGCCCGGCCTGCAGCTGACGCTGCACTTCCACAACACGCGCGGCATGGGCCTGGCCAACGTGCTGGCCGCCGTGCAGGCCGGCATCGAGCGCTTCGACGGCTCGCTGGGCGGCCTCGGCGGCTGCCCCTACGCGCCGGGCGCGAGCGGCAACATCTGCAGCGAGGACACGATCCACATGCTGCAGGCCATGGGCTTGGCCACCGGCATCGACCTCGAGCGGCTGCTGCAGGTGGCGCGCGCGCTGCCGCAGATCGTCGGCCACGAGGTGCCGGGGCAGGTCGTCAAGGCCGGTCCCAGCACGCAACTGCATCCGGTGCCCGCGGCCGTGACGGCGCTGCGCGCCACCCTCTGAACAACGATTCCTCAACTGCAAAGGCGCCCGGGAAAGGCGCCATGGAGACATCATGACTTCGATCCAACGCAGAACCTTCCTCGCGGCCGCGGCCGCCGGCGCCGCGGCGCTGGCGCTGCCCGCCCGCGCCCAGTTCGCCGGCAAGACCATCACGCTGATCGTGCCCTCGGCGCCCGGCGGCACCACCGACATCTCGGCCCGCATGCTGGCCGAGCCGCTGGCCAAGCTGCTGCAGGCCAACGTGGTGGTGGACAACCGCAGCGGCGGCAACGGCAACATCGCCGGCCAGATGGTGGCGCGCGCGGCCGGCGACGGCCTGACGCTGCTGGCCCAGTACTCCGGCTACCAGTGCATCACGCCGCTGGTGCAGCCGGTCGCCGGCTTCGACCCGGGCCGCGACCTGAAGCCGGTCGGCCACCTGATCGACGCGCCGCAGGTGATGGTGGTGCGCGGCAACTTCCCCGCCAACACCTTCCAGGAGTTCCTCGCCTACGTGAAGGCGCATCCCGGCAAGGTGAACTACGCGTCCAGCGGCAACGGCGCGCTGCAGCATGTCACCACCGAACTGCTGAAGGACCTGACGCAGACGCAGATGACGCACATCCCCTACCGCGGCACCGGCCCGGCGCTGACTGACCTGCTGGCCGGCAACGTGGACCTGACCATCACCACGCCGCCGCCGCTGCTGCCGCACATCAAGGCCGGCAAGCTGAAGGCGCTGATGACCACGGGCAAGACGCGGCTGCCGGTGCTGCCCGACGTGCCGACGGCCACCGAAGCGGGCGTGGCGCTGGTGGCCTCCTCGTGGTTCGCCGTCTACGGGCCGGCCGGCCTGAACGCGGACCTGCAGAACCGCCTCTCCGCCGCCGTGCGCCAGGTCGTCGAAACGGCGGACTTCAAGCGCAAGGCGCAGGAGCAGGGCGCCAAGGCCATCGCGATGACGCCGGCCGAGCTGGCCGCGCTGGGGACCAAGGAGCGCGCCACCTGGGAGCGCATCGTGAAGGTGGCGAACATCAAGGCCGACTGAGCGGCGCGGCGGGCGTGACGCGCAGGGCGAGTCCTGCCACCATGGAGGCCACCCAGCGCAGAGGAGTCGAGCCATGCCGCATTCCCGCAAGCACCTGAAGCTCACCGGCGACATCCATCCGCCCGAGGTGGAGGACGAGCTCCGCGCGGGCGCGGGCGAAGCCGTGGAGGCAGGTGGCACCGAAGCCGCCACGCCGGTGGCGCCAGGCGCAGTCGGCGCGCAGGCCCGGCCCGCTCCCGCCGTGCGCAGCCTCGTCGTGGCCATGCCGTCGCGGCAATACGTGGACGAGGCGCGCGCGCAGGTGCGCGCCCGTCCGCTCGCCACCGCCGCGGTGGCCTTCTTCGCCGGCTTCGCGATCGGCGTCGTGACCCGCAGCCGCTAGGCGGCCCGGGCGGCCGGGGCGGCCGGGAAACGGGCCGGCGCCGCGCCGGCTTCCCAAGTCCTGGGGGTTTTGAACCATTCCCCATTCCCGGGGGCTCGTCCGTGCCGCCCCGGCGTTTCGTGTTTCTCAATGTTCACGCGCACTTGCAAGCGTCGCCGGCGCGCGGGCGGCACTTTCGGTCCACGGGCACGCTTGATGCAACAGCTCTGGCGGGAGCCTTCAGACGGGGATACCCACCGCGCACCAGGCGCGCCGCTGTACCCCCGAGGGCAGGCTCAGAGTCCATCACTCGCCAGACGGGGTCCGCCATGTGTCACGCTACTTACGGCAAGTTCCAGCTTCGGTTCCAGTCGCTGTTCGACAGCGGCCGGGGGTTCGCCTTCCCGTGCGACCATGAAGGCCACGTGGACCTCGACGGCATGAGCGAGCGGGCGCGCAACAACTACTTCTTCGCCCGCGCCATGGTCGGCCGCGACCTGGCCTGCCCCGCCGTCGAAGCCACGATGCTGCAGTGATGCGGCACGCCGCCGCACCGCGCCGCATCCGCGGCGTATCCCACAGCATGGCCGGAGGGAATTGACCGGCATCGCATAATCTTCGCCTCACCCGAGGGACGAACGCGATGACCTACCCCAATACCCAGCTCTTCATCAACGGCCAGTGGCAGGATGCCGCCGACGGCCGTACGCTGCCGGTCTTCAACCCGGCGACCGGCAAGGAAATCGGGCGCGTCGCCCATGCCGGCAAAGCCGACCTCGACCGCGCGCTCGAGGCGGCCCAGAAGGGCTTCGAAACCTGGCGGGACATGAACCCCGCCGCCCGCAGCAGCATCATGCGCAAGGCCGCCGCATTCATGCGCGAGCGCGCCGGCGAGATCGCCCCGCTGCTGACGCAGGAGCAGGGCAAGCCGATCGCCGAAGCCAAGGGCGAGACGCTGGCCGCCGCCGACATCATCGAATGGTTCGCCGAGGAGGGTTTCCGGGTCTACGGCCGGCTGGTGCCCTCGCGCTTCAAGCCCGAACTGCGCCAGATGGTGATCAAGGACCCGGTGGGCCCCGTGGCTGCCTTCACGCCCTGGAACTTCCCGATCAACCAGGTGGTGCGCAAGGTCGGTGCCGCGCTCGCCGCCGGCTGCTCGATGCTGGTCAAGGCAGCCGAGGAAACGCCGGCCGCGCCGGCCGCGCTGATCAAGGCCTTCGCCGATGCGGGCATCCCCCCCGGCGTGCTGGGCCTGGTGTACGGCAATCCGGGCGAGATCTCCAGCTACCTCATTCCGCACCCGGTGATCCGCAAGATCACCTTCACCGGCTCCACGCCGGTGGGCAAGCAGCTGGCGGCGATGGCCGGCCAGCACATGAAGCGCGTGACCATGGAGCTGGGCGGCCACGCCCCCGTGATCGTCTGCGAGGACGCCGACATCGCGCTGGCCGTCAAGTCCGCCGGCGGTGCGAAGTTCCGCAACGCCGGCCAGGTCTGCATCTCGCCCACCCGCTTCCTGGTGCACGAGAGCGTCAAGAACGAGTTCGCCCAGGCCATGGCCAAGTACGCGCAGGGCCTGAAGGTGGGCGAGGGCCTGGCCGAGGGCACGCAGATGGGGCCGCTGGCCAATCCGCGCCGCCTGAGCGCCATGAGCGAGTTCCAGGCCGACGCGGTGGGCAAGGGCGCCACCGTGCTGGCCGGCGGCAAGCGCATCGGCGATGCCGGCAACTTCTGGGAGCCCACCGTGCTGGTGGACGTGCCGCTGGAAGCCAAGCTGTTCAACGACGAGCCCTTCGGGCCGGTGGCCGGCATCCGCGGCTTCGGCAGGCTGGAGGAGGCGATCGCCGAAGCCAACCGGCTGTCGTACGGGCTGGCGGGCTATGCCTTCACGAAGTCGCTGAAGAACGCCGACCTGCTGTCGCGCCGCGTGGAGGTGGGCATGCTGTGGATCAACATGCCGGCCATGCCCAGCGCCGAGATGCCCTTCGGCGGCATCAAGGATTCGGGCTACGGCTCCGAAGGCGGGCCCGAGGCGCTGGAGGCGTACCTGAACACGCGCGCCGTCGCCGTGATGAACGTCTGAGTCGGCGCCGCACTGCGCAGGAAAGCCCGGCCTGGCCGGGCTTTTTTCTGCGCAGGACACGGGGCCGTGCGTCCCCGGGGGTCGGTCATCGGGACGATGCGGCGGCTTGTGTCGCCCGGACTATCATCGCCCGCGACAGCCGGAGAAAAGAGGCCATGCCTTCCCAGATCCCCATGTCGTCCCTGGGCCTCGCGCGCATGCCGCTGCTGGCGCAGCTGCCGCAGCAGCGGCTCGATGCGCTCGCGGCGCAGTGCAGCTGGCGCCGCTTCGAGCCGGGCCAGTCGATCGTGTCCCGCCATGCCAGCGCGGGCGACGTGCACCTGATCGTCGATGGCCGCGTGCGCATCCACGTCTACGCCGCCGACGGCCGCGAGGTGCTGTTCACCCAGCTGCAGGAGGGCTCCATCGTCGGCGACTTCGCCGCGGTGGATGGCGGCCTGCGCACGACCGATGCGCACGCCAGCACGCGCGTGCTGAGCGCCTCGCTGTCCGGCGCGCAGTTCAAGCAGCTGCTGCGCGAGGAGCCGCAGGTGGAGGAACGCTACCTGCGCTACCTGGTGGGGCTGGTGCGCATGCTGACGGACCGCGTGATCGAGCTGAGCACGCTGGCCGTGCAGAACCGCATCCGCGCCGAGGTGCTGCGGCAGGCCGAGGCGGCGACCGAGCCGCACAGCGATTTCGCCCGGCTGGAGCCGGCGCCGCGCCATGCGGACCTGGCGGCGCAGGTGGGCACCACGCGCGAGCAGGTCACGCGCGAGCTGTCGGCGCTGGCGCGCCAGGGCCTGCTGCGCAAGACCGGCCGCGCGCTGCTGGTGCCCGAGCTGCACCGGCTGCAGGCGCTGGTGCGCAGCGCGAGCGAAGGCGCGTAGGCTGCCCTCGGCGCTTCAGCAACGCACCGTATTCCTTCTCATGACGGGCGACATGGCCCGCGATGAAGCTGCACCTCGGCACCACCTTCAGGCCGCGGGGGTGCAAAGCGCGATGGTGCGGGGATCCGGCTCGCCGGCGTAGAAGCGCTGCAAGGCCTGCGCGAACACCGGCTCCTGCGGCGCCGCCAGCGAGAACAGCGTGAGGCAGGAGCGCAACTTCAGGTCGTCGGGCGAGCCCAGGATGTCGTGGGCGCTCTGGCCCGGCACGGCCAGCATCAGCGCGCAGCATTCGCGCAGGCGCGGCCCCAGCAGCGGATGCGCGAGATAGGCGCGCGCCTCGGCCAACGACGCGATGCCGTAGAACTGCGCCGTGCTGCTGACGCCGAGGCCCTTCAGCTGCGGGAACACGAACCACATCCAGTGGCTGCGCTTGCGGCCGGCGCGCAGCTCGTCGCGCGCGGCCTCGATCGCGCCCTCCTGGGCGGCGACGAAACGCTGCAGGTCGAACGGATCGCCCATGGCTCGCGCGGGCCGCTCGCTCAGGGCCGGGTCGGCGAGTCCTTGTCCGGATCGTGCCGGTGGCCCACGCCGCCCTGGTCGCCGGCGTCGCCGCCGCGCAGCAGCAGGGTGACGAGCACGGCCGACTCGGCGCGCGCCTTCAGCGCGTGCGGCTCGCGCGGGGGCAGCACGAGCACGTTGCCCGGCCGCAGCTGGCGCACGCCGCCGCCCATCAGGACGTCGACCTCGCCTTCCAGGCAGTGGATCGTGCACTCGTCGTCGACGTGGTGCATCGGCTGCTCCTGGTGCGCGGCAAGCACGATGTGCAGCAGCTGGATGCGGTCGGTCTTGATCAGGCTCGTGCTCACCATGCCGCGCAGCTGGTTGCCCAGCGGCGCGACGTTGATCACGTCGAGGTGTTTCGCATGCGGCAGGGCCATGGGGATCTCGCGTCGGTTGTGCTCAGCGCAAGACTAGCAAACCTAGCGCGGATAGGGGGCGATCTCGCCCTTCTGGTCGTTGTCGCGCAGGGCCGCCTGGTGCACCTTGGCGTTGGCCGTCGCCCAGGCCTTGAGGTGCTCGATGTACTCCTTGCGGTCCGGGTCGGTCTTGACGAACTCGGGGTGCCACTCGCTCTGGCGCCAGTCCGTCATCGTCGAAGGCACGAAATCGACCACCTCCGGGTTGACCGTGTAGTTGACCCACAGGTACTCGCCGGCCTTGAACAGGCGCTCCTGCACCTCCAGCACCGTCTTGGGCACCTTCACGTCGTTGTCCTGCATCCACTTCCAGGCGGCGCGGTCCATCAGGTCGCGCGGCTTGACCTGCAGGTAGCGCACCAGGTGGTTCACGAGCAGGCAGTCCTGCGAGTGCACGGGGCCGCCGAGGGTGGCGCGGAACAGCGTGTCCTCGCGCTGGCAGGTCTTGTCGCGCCATTCGATGGTCTTGCCCGGCTGCGTGGTCGCGCGGGCGTAGAAGGTGCCGATCAGGCGCTTGGACTCGTCGAACTGCACCAGGTAGTAGCCCTTGTAGGGCGAGCCGTTCGGAATGCCGTCGGAGCTGGCCGCCTTGCCTGCGTGCTCGGCCACCACGTTCCACTTGCCGGGCGGCAGCGCGATGTGCAGCTTGCCGATCTCCAGCGCCGAGCTCACGACCTCCCCCTTGGCGGGCTCGGCCGCCAGGCCGGGCGCCGCCGCCAGCACGCATGCGGACGCCATGGCCGCCGCGATCACCTTGCGCATCTCGTTCCTCCTCGATTCTCGATTCCCGATCCAGCCACCCGCCGATGCCGATCGGCGGCGGAAAACGAAAGGTTACCGGCCACGGCCGCGCTGGCCGGATGGGGGAAACCCCTTCGCGCCGGACGGCGGACCGCGGCAGCGGCCCGGCTGGCAAGATGCGCAGCATCCAGGAGGCACGCATGTCCAACCACGTCTACAAGATCCTTGAGCTCACCGGTTCCTCCTCCACCGGGATCGAGGACGCCGTCAACGGCGCCATCGCCAAGGCCGCCGAGACGGTGCGCAACATCCAGTGGTTCACGGTGGAGGAGACCCGCGGCCACGTGCAGGACGGCAAGGTGGCGCACTGGCAGGTGACGATCAAGGTCGGCTTCACGCTGGAGTAGGCCGGGGCGTTGGCCGCTCATGGCGCGGCGCCTTCGGCCAGCTCCCAATCGGGGTTCCAGGCCACCTCCCACAGGTGGCCGTCCGGGTCCTGGAAGTAGCCGGCATAGCCGCCGTAGAAGGTGTCCTGCGGCGGCTTGACCACCGCCGCCCCGGCGCGCGCGGCCAGCGTCATGGCCTCGTCCACCTCCAGCCGCGAGCCCACGTTGTGCGCCAGGGCGAAGCTGGTGGGGCTGCGCGGGCCCACCGGCAGGCCGCTGTCGTGCGCCAGGCTTGCGCGCGGCCACAGCGCCAGCCGCAGGCCGCCTTCGAGCTCGAAGAAGGCGACGGCGCCATGCTCGAACTGCCGGCCGACGATGCCTTCGCTGCGCCAGCCCAGGCCGTCGCGGTAGAAGGCGAGGGCGCGCTCGAGATCGTCGACGCCCAGCGTGATCAGGGTGATGCGCGCTCGCATGCGGGCCTCCGGGTTGCTGTCAGGGCAGGCGCTGCGCGGCCTGCCAGGCCTGGATCTGCGGCAGGAACGCCTCGCGCCGCCGCAGGCTTTCCGCCGGCCAGTACGCCTTGCGGTCGTAGAACTCCGGCACCGCCGGCGTGCCTTCGGGCAGCACCACCCAGGGCTGCTTCGACGCCGTGAAGATGTGGATGTCCGGCGGCAGCGCGTCGGGGTCGTCCAGCGTGCCCACGCGCACGAACTTCAGCACCGGGCCGGCGCCGGCGTAGTGGCTCCACAGCGCCACGTGGCAATGGGGGCAGCGCGCGATCTGCTGGCCGAGGCTGCTTTCGGAGGGCGTGTGCACCAGCATCACCTCGCCCGCGAGCAGCTCCACCCGGTCGCTTTCGATCAGCGCGTTGAGCGCGAAGGAGGCGCCGGTCTCGCGCTGGCACCAGCGGCAGTGGCAGCAATGCACGAACAGCGGCCGCGCGCTCAGCCGGTAGCGGACCTGGCGGCAATCGCAGCCGCCCTCCAGGGCAGGGAATGCGGGCTCGGACATGGTGGCTTCGCGGCGAGTGTGGCACCGCGCCGCGCCGGCCGCAATGCCAGGCGTCGCGGCAGTGCCTGCGCGTGCACGGATGGCATGATGCCGCCTGGAGCCGGAGAAGAGCATGACACGAGACCCGCAGGACCCCATCGCCACCGCACGCAGCTTCCTCGCGCGCCTGCGCACCGCCTTCGACGCGGCCACGCTGGCGCTCGCGCAGCGCTGCAGCGCCGAGGGCCGCCTCAGTGGCCGCAAGCTGGACGCGGAGCAGATCGCCTCCTTCGAGCTGGCCTGGGCGGCGGCGGACCTGCTGGCCGCGCAGGCGGGCATCGGCCAGTTGCGGCCCGGGGCCGGCGACCTCGACACGCGGCTGGCGCTGCTGTTCGCGGCCGAGGCCGGCAACGCGGTGCTGGCGCGGCTCGACACCCTGCACCTCGAACTGGGGCTGGCGCGCGAGCCGCTGCGGGCGCTGCGGGACGATCCGGCCTGGGAGGCGCTGTGCCTCACCGCCGCCGGTTCGCGCGCGCTCGATGCCGCCGGCCAGGCGGTGGCCGCCGCCGACGGCGAAGTCGGCCGGCTCGCGCTCGACGAGCCGCATGCCATCGCGCAGGAATCGTTCCGGCGCTTCGCCGCCGAAGTGGTCGCGCCGCAGGCCGAGGCCATCCACCGCGAGAACCTCACCGTGCCCGAGTCGCTGCTGCAGCCGCTGCGCGAGATGGGCGTGTTCGGCCTTTCCGTGCCGGAGCAGTACGGCGGCAGCGCGCCCGCCGACCACGAGGATTCGCTGCTGATGGTGCTGGTGACGGAGGCGCTGTCGGAAGGCTCGCTGGCGGCGGCCGGCAGCCTGATCACCCGGCCCGAGATCCTGGCGCGTGCGCTGCTTGCGGGCGGCACGCGCGAGCAGCAGGCGCACTGGCTGCCCAGGCTGGCCGCGGGCGAGCCGCTGTGCGCGATCGCGATCACCGAGCCGGACTACGGCTCCGACGTCGCGGGCCTGGCGCTGCGCGGCACGCGGGTGGAAGGCGGCTGGCGCCTCAACGGCGCCAAGACCTGGTGCACCTTCGCCGGCAAGGCCGGCCTGCTGATGGTGGTGGTGCGCACCGATCCCGACCGGTCGCTCGGCCACAAGGGCCTGAGCGTGCTGCTGGTCGAAAAGCCCGCCTTCGAAGGCCACGACTTCGTCTACCGCGAGCCGCAGGGCGGCATCCTCGGCGGCCGCGCCATTCCCACCATCGGCTACCGCGGCATGCATTCCTTCGATCTCTCGTTCGAGGACTTCTTCGTGCCCGATGCGAACGTGGTGGGCGGCGAGGCGGGCCTGGGCAAGGGCTTCTACTACACGATGGCCGGCATGGTGGGCGGGCGCATGCAGACGGCCGCGCGCGCCTGCGGCGTGATGCGGGCGGCGCTGCGCGCGGCGATCCGCTACAGCCAGGACCGCAAGGTGTTCGGCCAGGCGCTGCTCGAATTTCCGCTCACGCGGGCCAAGCTGGCGCGCATGGGCGCGCGGCTGGCCACCTGCCGCCAGCTCGCCGGCGCGGTGGCCGCGCTGGTGGACCGGGGGGAAGGCCGCATGGAGGCGAGCCTGGTGAAGCTGCTCGCCTGCCGCTCCGCCGAGATGGTCACGCGCGAGGCGCTGCAGCTGCACGGCGGCATGGGCTACGCGGAGGAGTCGGCCGTCAGCCGCTACTTCGTGGACGCGCGCGTGCTGTCGATCTTCGAGGGCGCGGAGGAGACGCTGGCGCTGAAGGTGGTGGCGCGCAGCCTGATGGAGCGCTCGCTGGGCGTGGCGCCGACGGCGGGCTGAACGGCCGCTTCGCCGCCAGCCTGCTACAGCCCCCCCACCTCGCGCGCGAACGCGTCCACCTGGTCCCAGTTCGTGAAATCCACGCAGGCCTGCAAGTCGGTCGGCCCGTGCGTGAGCCACATGATGAAGCGGATCACCTGGCGGTCGACGAAGCCGTACCTGCGGTAGTCGATCTTGCCGGCGAACACGCCCACCAGCCTGGGGCGCCAGCTCGTGAGCTTGCGGAAGCTGCGGACGTAGGGGCTGCCTTCGGGCGTGTCCTTGCCCGGCTTGCGCGCCACCGCGTTGACGGTGAAGAACGCGCTGGGCCGGTCGTCCAGCGCGAGCCGCTGCTGGCCGATGAAGTCGAACACTTCCTGGCGGTGCTTGCCGTAGCGGATGCTGGCGCCGATCACCACCTTGTCGAACTGGCGCGCATCGGGCCGCTGCGCCCCGCTCAGCGAGGCGAGCGTCACCGCGTGGCCGCCGCCCTCCAGCAGGCGCTGCATGCGCTCGCAGATGCGGCGGGTGTGGCCGTCGACGGTGGAATAGGCGATGAGGATGCGGGACATTGGCGCATCGCATGGTACGGGCGGGCGGCGATGGGGGCCCGCGGTTGCGTCAAACAAGGCCCCGATCGGCGGGCAGGGTGGCTGCGGGCGCGGCGTGGCCGCCGTGCACGTCGATTGCGGCCACCAGCCGCCCGCGCGTCAGCGCTTGAACTTGGCGTCGGCCCCGATGATGGAGAGGTCGGCGAAATCGAGCCCGGTGTGGTCGTCGGGGCCGAAGCTCACTTCCAGCCCGCCCAGGTCGTACTTGCGGAGGCCTTCCAGGGCGGCGATCACCTTGGCGCGGGTCGGATTCGGGCCGGCGCGGCGCAGGCCTTCGACCAGCACCTTGGCGGCCGTATAGCCTTCCAGCATCTGCGGGCTCAGCTCCAGGTTCTTCTCCTTGGCCAGCGCCGCCGCCTCCTGCACGAAGGGATACGCATACGAGCGCACCGAGGGGAACACCTGCGCCACGATCACGCCGCGCGCATCCGCGCCCAGGCTCTTGATGAAGCCGCTGGAGGCGTTGTTGGACAGCGTCACCACCTGCGCGGCCGACTTGGCCGCGCGCAGCGCCTTGACGCCGCCGGCGACCCCGTTGGCCGAGGCGATCCACACCACCGCCTGCGCGTCCTTGGCCGTGATCGCCGGAATGATGCTGGCGTAATCCGGCTTGCCGCGGTCGGCCTTGATCACCACCACCGGCTCGAGCCTGGCCTTGGCGAAGCCCTTGGAGGCGCCTTCGAGGCCGTCGAGGCCGAAGGTGTCGTCCGCGTGCACGACCGCGATGCGCGTGATGCCCATCGTGTGCAGGTGGGTCACGGCCTTCTCGGCCTCGCGCTGGTAGGTGGAGCGCACGTTGAAGATGGTCCTGTGCACCGGGTGGTGCAGCAGCATCGCGCCGGTGGAAGGGGCGACCAGGGCCACGCCGTGCTGCTCCAGCAGCGGGATGAAGGCCTCGGTGTGCGGAGTGCCGCGATTGAGGAACATGGCGAGCACGTTCTTTTCCTCGATCAGCACCTTGGCGTTGGCGGCGGCCAGCGGCGGCTCGAACTTGTCGTCCAGGGAGATCAGCTCGATCTTCTGCCCGTGGACGCCGCCCTTGGCGTTGATGTTGTCGATCCACAGCCTGGCGCCGGCCGTGATTTCCTTCACGCCAGCGGCGACGGGGCCGCTGAAGCCCGCCGTCTGGCCGATCACGAGTTGCGAGAACCCGCACAGCGGCGTGGCGGCGAGCAGCACCGCCGCCATCCATTTCATCATCCAGACTCTCCAACGACTCACGCGAAACACTGGCCGCAATGTAGGCGCAGCGCGACGATGGATACAAGCGGGCTAACCCGGTTAAGCGGGAGCCGCAACGCAAAAGTCTTCGTGCATGGCTCGGAGATCCTGGTCCCGCTCGCCCATCGGCCATCCGTGCTGCGCGCGAGCAGGTTGCGCTTGGACTCCTCGTACTGCTGCTCGTGCAGCCGTGCCTGGTTCTGCAAAGATACCCGAGGAATCTGCGCCAGCTCAAGCTCGCGCGGCTCCCGGCTGCGGCGCCTGTGGTCCACTGCGGGACATGGAGCAGTCGATCGTCATCGGACCGTTCGCCTTGCAGGCCAGCGTGCTGGTCGCACTCGCCGCCCTGGGGCTGGGCTGGTTCGTGGCCGGCCGCATCGGCCGGGCGGCGGCGCTGAAGCTGGATCCGGCGCTGTATGCGGTCACGGCGGCCGGCCTGCTCGCAGCGCGGCTCGGCTTCGTGCTGCAGAACGGCGCGGCCTACCTCGCCTCGCCCGCGTCGGTGCTGAACATCCGCGACGGCGGCTGGTCGCCCGCGGCCGGATTCGCCGTGGCCGCGCTGGCGGCGGCGCTGCTGGTGCTGCGTCGCCGCGCGCTGGGCAGGCCGCTGGCCGCGGGACTGGCGACGGCCGCCGCGGTGTGGGGCGCAGCAGCGGGCATTGCGGCCTGGGTCCAGGAGCCGCCGGCGCGGCTTCCCGCCCTGAGTCTGCGCACGCTCGATGGCGGCGAGCTGGCGCTGCAGCGGCTCGCCGGCCGCCCCGTGGTCGTGAACCTGTGGGCGACCTGGTGTCCGCCCTGCATCCGCGAGATGCCGACGTTGCAGGAGGCGCAGCGCCAGCGGCCGGACGTACTGTTCGTGTTCGTCAACCAGGGCGAGACGGCGCAGAAGGTGCAGGCCTTTCTCGATGCCCGCCAGCTCGCCATCCGCAACGTGCTGCTCGATGCGAACGGCGAGCTCGCGGCGGAGCTCGGCGCCC
>Ga0255338_1002798_pt1 | contig 23458 bp, 19 predicted proteins | sample MeOH1_35cm_T4_19_FD_203715 | JGI IMG/M metagenome (GOLD analysis project Ga0255338, IMG submission 203715) | Sandy soil microbial communities from University of British Columbia, Vancouver, Canada - MeOH1_35cm_T4_195 | ecosystem: Engineered > Artificial ecosystem > Sand microcosm > Unclassified ...
ATCGCCGCCATCGCCCTCACGCTGCGCAAGCGCAAGGACACCAAGCAGACCAACCCGTCGGAGCAGGTCCGCGTCAGGGCGAGCGACCGCCTGCGGATGGTCAAGCTGGCCCCGACCATCGTCGACCCGGAACCCAAGCCGGCCGCCGCGGAGAACAAGGCATGACGCTCACCCTCGGACATTTCCTCTCGCTCGGCGCGATGCTGTTCGCGCTGTCGGTGATCGGCATCTTCCTGAACCGCCGCAACCTGATCGTGCTGCTGATGGCCATCGAGCTGATGCTGCTGTCGGTCAACATGAACTTCGTCGCGTTCTCCTACTACCTGAACGACATGCACGGCCAGGTGTTCGTCTTCTTCATCCTCACGGTGGCGGCGGCGGAGTCGGCCATCGGCCTGGCCATCCTGGTGCTGCTGTTCCGCAACAAGTCGAACATCAACGTGGACGAACTCAACACGCTCAAGGGCTAGAAATGACGCTCCCCCCCGAAGCGGCCTCCGGCCGCCTCCCCCCCAAGGGGGCGCCGCTGACGGCCCGGCAAAGCCGGTTCCGTCGCGGCCCCGGCATTGCCTCGCCCGCATGCGCAACCTGCCTGGCGGAAGAAACCTGATATGGCATCAACCTTAAACGCATCCACCCTGCTCGCCGTCCCGCTGGCCCCCCTGGTCGGCGCCGTGCTGGCAGGCGTCTTCGGAACCACATTCGGCGGCAACTGGATCGGCCGCCGCCTGTCGCACACCCTTTGTATCCTGGGCGTGTTCATCGCCTTCGTGATCTCCGCGATGACGCTCAAGAGCGTGGCCGTGGACGGCGCCCGTTTCAACGAGACGATCTACCAGTGGATGGTGGTGGGCGGGCTGAAGATGGAGGTCGGCTTCCTCGTCGACGGCCTCACGGCAATGATGATGTGCGTGGTCACCTTCGTGTCGCTGATGGTGCACATCTACACCATCGGCTACATGGAAGAGGACGCCGGCTACAACCGGTTCTTCGCCTACATCTCGCTCTTCACGTTCTCGATGCTGATGCTCGTGATGAGCAACAACTTCCTCCAGCTGTTCTTCGGCTGGGAGGCGGTGGGCCTGGTGTCCTACCTGCTGATCGGCTTCTGGTTCAACCGGCCCACGGCGATCTTCGCGAACCTGAAGGCCTTCATGGTGAATCGGGTGGGCGACTTCGGCTTCATCCTGGGCATCGGCCTGATCTTCGCCTTCGCCGGGACGCTGAGCTATGCCGAAACCTTCGCCAAGGCGGGCGAGCTGGCCAAGCTCGGCTTCCCGGGCACCGACTGGATGCTGATCACCGTGATCTGCATCTGCCTGTTCATCGGCGCGATGGGCAAGAGCGCGCAGTTCCCGCTGCATGTGTGGCTGCCCGACTCGATGGAAGGCCCCACGCCGATCTCCGCGCTGATCCACGCCGCCACGATGGTGACGGCCGGCATCTTCATGGTGGCACGCATGTCGCCGCTGTTCGAATTGAGCGATGTGGCGCTGTCCTTCGTGCTGGTGATCGGCGCGATCACCGCGCTCTTCATGGGCTTCCTGGGCATCATCCAGAACGACATCAAGCGGGTGGTGGCGTACTCCACGCTCTCGCAGCTGGGCTACATGACCGTCGCGCTGGGCGCCTCGGCCTACTCGGTGGCGGTGTTCCACCTGATGACGCACGCCTTTTTCAAGGCCCTGCTGTTCCTCGCGGCAGGGTCGGTGATCATCGGGATGCACCACAACCAGGACATCCGCTGGATGGGCGGCGTGCGCAAGTACATGCCCATCACCTGGATCACGTCGCTGCTGGGGTCGCTCGCGCTGATCGGCACGCCGCTGTTCTCCGGCTTCTACTCCAAGGACAGCATCATCGAGGCGGTGCACTTCAGCAGCCTGCCGGGTGCGGGCTTTGCCCATTTCGCGGTGCTGGCGGGCGTGTTCGTCACGGCCTTCTATTCCTTCCGCATGTACTTCCTGGTGTTCCACGGCAAGGCGCGGTACGACCAGAACCCGGATGCGCACCATGGCCACGCGGCGCATGGCGACGATCACCCTCACGACGACAAGCCCCATGAGTCGCCCTGGGTGGTCACGGTGCCGCTGATCCTGCTGGCGATCCCGTCGGTGGTGATCGGTTTCCTGACCATCCAGCCGATGCTGTTCAGCGACTTCATGAAGGACGCCATCGTCGTCGACGCGGCGAAGCACCCGGCCATGGCGGAGCTGGCCCAGATGTTCCACGGACCCGCGCAGATGGCGCTGCATGGCCTCACGACGGCGCCGTTCTGGCTCGCGCTGGCCGGTGTGGTGCTGGCCTGGTACATGTACCTCGTCAACCCGGCGCTGCCGGCCAAGGTCAAGAAAGCCTTCCAGCCGCTGTACACCGTGCTCGAGAACAAGTACTACATGGACTGGTTCAACGAGCAGGTGATTGCCCGCGGCGCCCGCCTGCTGGGCGTGGGCCTGTGGAAGGGCGGCGACGAGGCCGTGATCGACGGCGCGATGGTCAACGGCAGCGCGCGCGGGGTGGCCTGGGTGGCCGGCGTCGTGCGCTGGTTCCAGACGGGCTATATCTACCACTACGCATTCGGCATGCTGTTGGGCGTGATCGTGCTGATGAGCTACTTCGTCAGCTGGCCCATGTTCGTCGAATGGCTCAAGCGCTAGCGCGAGGGAATAACAAAAATGGGACTGCTTAGCCTCGCCATCTGGACGCCGATCTTCTTCGGCGCCGTGCTGCTCGCCCTCGGACGCGACGACCAGGCGCGCACCGTGCGCTGGATCGCCCTGGTCGGCGCGATCGTCAGCCTGCTCGTCACGCTGCCCCTGTATTCCCGCTTCGATGTCGGGTCGTCGGCGATGCAGTTCGTCGAGAAGGCGCCCTGGATCGACCGCTTCAACGTGTTCTACCACCTGGGCGTCGACGGCATTTCGTTCTGGTTCGTGCTGCTCACGGCCTTCATCAACCTGGTCGTGATCATCTCCGCGTGGGAGGCGATCACCGAGCGCGTCAACCAGTACATGGGCGCGTTCCTGATCCTGTCGGGCCTGATGATCGGCGTGTTCTGCGCGCTCGATGGCATCCTGTTCTACGTCTTCTTCGAGGCGACGCTGATCCCGATGTACCTGATCATCGGCATCTGGGGCGGGCCCAACAAGATCTACGCGGCCTTCAAGTTCTTCCTGTACACGCTGCTCGGGTCGCTGCTGATGCTGGTCGCGCTGGTGTACCTCTATACCAAGGCCGGCGGCAGCTTCGACATCCAGGCCTGGCACAAGCTGCCGCTGTCGCTCTCGGCGCAGACGTTCCTGTTCTTCGCGTTCTTCGCCGCGTTCGCGGTGAAGGTGCCGATGTGGCCGGTCCACACGTGGTTGCCCGACGTCCACGTCGAAGCCCCCACCGGCGGCTCGGCCGTGCTGGCCGCGATCATGCTGAAGCTGGGCGCCTACGGTTTCCTGCGCTTTTCGATGCCGATCGCGCCCGACGCCTCGCGCGAGTGGGCGTGGTTCATGATCGCGCTGTCGCTCATCGCTGTGGTCTACGTGGGCCTGGTCGCGATGGTGCAGCAGGACATGAAGAAGCTGGTGGCGTATTCGTCGGTGGCGCACATGGGGTTCGTGACGCTGGGCTTCTTCATCTTCAACGACATCGGTGTGGCCGGCGGCATCGTCCAGATGATCGCCCACGGCTTCGTGTCGGCCGCCATGTTCCTTTGCATCGGCGTGCTGTACGACCGCGTCCATTCGCGCCAGATCGCCAGTTACGGCGGTGTCGTGAACACGATGCCCAACTTCGCCGCTTTCGCGATGCTGTTTGCCATGGCCAACTGCGGCCTGCCCGCCACCGCCGGATTCGTCGGCGAATGGATGGTGATCCTCGGCGCCGTCAAGGCCAACTTCTGGTTGGGCCTGGCGGCCGCTTCGGCGCTGATCTGGGGCGCCGCCTATACGCTGTGGATGTACAAGCGCGTGTACCTGGGCCCGGTCACCAACGACAAGGTGCGCGGCCTCACCGACATCAACAGCCGTGAGTTCCTCATGCTGGGCATGCTGGCCGTGGCGGTGCTGGCCATGGGCCTGTATCCCAAGCCCTTCACCGACATCATGAACGTCTCCGTGGCCGACTTCCTCAAGCACGTGGCCGCGTCCAAACTCTAGGAAAGCGGGACGGAAAACCAAAATGATCGACAAATACAACTGGATCACCGTCTACCCGGACCTGGTGCTGCTCTTCATGGCATGCGTGATCGCCATGATCGACCTGGGCGTCAAGAGCCCGCGCCGCACGCTGACATATGTGCTGACGCTCGCCACCATGGGCGTGGTGGCCTTCATGCAGGCGATGTACGCGACCGGCGAGCTCACGCTCTACGGCTTCGGCAACATGATCGTCAGCGACCCGATGGGCAACTGGCTGAAGTTCTTCGCCACCATCGCCATGATGGTCTGCCTGGTGTACGGGCGGCCGTACGCCGCCGACCGCGACATGCTGCGCGGCGGCGAGATGTTCACACTCGCCATGTTCTCGCTGCTGGGGATCTTCGTGATGATCTCGGGCAGCAACTTCCTGGTCATCTACCTGGGCCTCGAACTCCTGACGCTGTCCAGCTACGCGCTGGTCGCCCTGCGCCGCGACCATGCCACTTCCACCGAAGCCGCGATGAAGTACTTCGTGCTGGGCGCGATGGCCAGCGGTTTCCTGCTCTACGGCCTGTCCATGCTTTACGGCGCCACCGGTTCGCTGGACATCGCCACCGTGTTCAAGGTCGTCAATTCCGGGCAGGTCAAGCACCAGGTGCTGGTGTTCGGCCTGGTCTTCATCGTCGCCGGCCTTGCCTTCAAGCTGGGCGCCGCGCCATTCCACATGTGGATTCCGGACGTGTACCAGGGCGCGCCGACGGCCGTCACGATCATGATCGGCAGCGCGCCGGAACTCGCGGCCTTCGCCATCGCCATCCGCCTGCTGGTGGAGGGGCTGCTGCCGCTGGCGCTGGACTGGCAGCAGATGCTGGCCATCATGGCGATCGCCTCGCTCATGATCGGCAACCTGGCCGCGATCGCGCAGACCAACCTCAAGCGCATGCTGGCGTATTCGACCATCGGCCAGATGGGCTTCGTCCTGCTGGGGCTGCTGTCGGGCGTCGTCAACGGCAACACGCTGTCGGCCGCCAATGCCTACAGCTCGGCGATGTTCTACATCATCACCTACGTGCTGACGACGCTCGCGACGTTCGGCATCATTCTGCTGCTGGCGCGCGAAGGCTTCGAGAGCGAGGAGATCGCGGACCTGGCGGGCCTCAACCAGCGCAGCCCCCTGTATGCCGGGGTCATGGCCATCTGCCTATTCTCGCTCGCCGGCGTGCCGCCCCTGGTCGGCTTCTATGCCAAGCTGGCGGTGCTGCAGGCGCTCGTGTCGTCGGGCCAGGGCCTGTACATCGCGCTCGCGGTGTTCGCCGTCATGATGTCCCTGATCGGCTCGTTCTACTACCTGCGGGTGGTCAAGGTCATGTACTTCGATGCGCCGATCACGGCGACCACCGTTTCCGCGCCCATGGATGTGCGCGTCGTGCTGACGGTCAACGGCGCGCTGGTCCTGATCCTGGGCATCGTTCCGGGCGGCCTGATGACGCTTTGCGCCCAGGCCATCATCAAGACGCTCGCCAGCTGAAAAGATGTTGGCCCCCACGTTTGCGGCTGCGCCGCGGCTCTGGCCCCCGAGGGGGCGCGGGCCTTCTTGGGGCGGCCCGGCGAAGGCCTGAGCGCGGCGCGCCAAGGCATGTCGTCCACCCGGAAAAACGACCACCTGGTCGAAAGCAAGCTGGACAGCCAGGAGCTGTTCAAGGGCCATTTCCTGCACGCCTTCAGGGACACGGTGCGCCTGCCCGACGGGAAGGAAACGACGCGCGAGTACGTCGTGCATCCCGGCGCGGTGATGGTGATCCCGATGCTGGACGACGGCCGCCTGGTGCTGGAGCGGCAGTTCCGCTATCCGATGGGCCAGGTGATGATCGAGTTTCCCGCGGGCAAGCTCGACCCCGGCGAGGACGTCCTCGCGTGCGCGAGGCGCGAGCTGCTCGAGGAAACCGGCTACACGGCCACCGAATGGGCCCGCGCCGGCGTGCTGCACCCCGTCATTTCCTATTCGACCGAGTTCATCGAGATCTGGTTCGCCCGGGGCCTGAGCCCGGGCCAGGCCCGGCTGGACCAGGGCGAGTTCCTGGAAATCTTCACCGCCACGCCGGCCGAGATCATGCTCTGGTGCCGTGACGGCGCGATCACCGATTCCAAGACGCTGGCCGGCGCCCTCTGGCTGCAGAACGTCCTTGCCGGCGCGTGGGAATTGGACTGGAAGATAATGGGGGCGTGAAAGTCCTCGACCTCCACTGCTCGCGACACCACGGCTTCGAAGGCTGGTTCGCCTCCGAGGACGACTTTCAGGCCCAGCTCGCGCGCGGCCAGGTGGAATGCCCCCTGTGCGGTGATACGGCGATCGGCAAGAAGCCGAGTGCGCCGCGGCTGAACCTCGGCGCGACGCAGCCCGGGGCGCGCCAGGAAGTGAAGGAAGTGGTCAACATGCCCGACGCCTCGCTCCAGGCGGCGTGGCTGAAGATGGTGCGCCACGTCATGGCCAACACCGACGACGTCGGCGAGCGTTTCGCCGAAGAGGCACGGCGCATCCATTACGGCGAAACCGGAGAGCGCGGCATCCGCGGCCAGGCGTCGCGCGAGGAAACCGAGGCGTTGCTGGAGGAGGGGATCGGCGTGCTGCCGCTGCCGATGCCCAAGGCGCTGAAGGGGCCGACTCACTAAGGAGAAGACCCGGCCTGAAGGCCGCGTCCTCGGTCAATCCATGAACTGCAGCGCCGCGAGCCGCGCATAGACGCCGTTCGCCGCCACGAGCGAATCGTGCGTTCCCTGTTCCACGATCCTTCCATGGTCGAGCACGACGATGCGGTCGGCCTTCTGCACGGTCGCGAGCCGGTGCGCGATCACCAGCGTCGTGCGGCCCTGCATCGCCGACTCCAGCGCCGCCTGCACCATGCGCTCGCTCTCGGCATCCAGCGCGCTGGTGGCTTCATCCAGCAACAGCAGTGGCGGGTTCTTGAGCATGGCGCGCGCGATCGCGATGCGCTGGCGCTGGCCGCCTGACAGCCGCACGCCGCGCTCGCCGAGGAACGTCCCGTAGCCCTCGGGCAACGCCATGACGAAGTCGTGCGCGAAGGCCGCCTTCGCCGCCGCCACAACCTCATCGTCCGAGGCGCCCGGCTTGCCATAGCGGATGTTCTCCATCGCGCTGCTGGAGAAGATCACCGCGTCCTGCGGCACGATCCCGATGCGCTGCCGCAGGTCGTGCAGCGCGACGTCGCGAGTCGCCACGCCGTCGAGCACGATCCGGCCGTGCATCGGGTCGTAGAAGCGCAGCAGCAACTGGAACACCGTGCTCTTGCCGGCGCCGCTGGGGCCCACCAGCGCCACCGTCTCTCCCGGCGCGACGGCCAGGCTGAAATCCTTGAGTGCGGCCGTCGCCGGACGCGAGGGGTAGTGGAAGGTGACGGCCTGGAATGCCACGGCGCCGCCGCCCGGCCTGGGGTGGAACGGGACAGGGTCGCGCGGCGACGTCACCGGGGAGCGGCTGTCCAGCAGTTCCATCAGGCGCTCGGTCGCGCCGGCGGCGCGCAGCAGGTCGCCATAGACCTCGCCCAGCACCCCCACCGCCCCGGCCAGGATGATGACGTACACCACGGTCTCGCCGAGGTGGCCCGCGGTGATCCGCCCGGCCATCACGGCCTGCGTGCCCTGGTACAGGCCCCACAGCAACGCGGCGCTGGTGGCGATGATGATGAAGGCGACCAGGAAGGCCCGTGCGCGCGTGCGGCGGATCGCGGTGGCGAACGCATCGGCCGTCGAGGCGTCGAACCGCGCCGCCTCCCGCGCTTCGGCCGTGTAGCTCTGCACCACGGGGATGGCATTGAGCACTTCCGCCGCGATCGCACTGGAGTCGGCGACGCGGTCCTGGCTGGCGCGCGACAGCTTGCGCACGCGCCGGCCGAACCACGCCGTGGGCAGGACGACCATCACGAGGATGCCCAGCACCTGCGTCATCACATAGGGGTTGGTCCATACCAGCATCGCCAGCGCGCCCACGCCCATCACCGCGTTGCGCAGGCCGAGGCTCAGCGACGAGCCGACGACGGTCTGCACCAGCGTCGTGTCGGTCGTGAGGCGCGACAGCACCTCGCCGGTCTGCGTGGTCTCGAAGAACTCGGGGCTCTGTTCCAGCACATGGGCATAGACGGCGTTGCGAAGGTCGGCCGTCACCCGCTCGCCGAGCCAGCTGACCATGTAGAAGCGCGCCGCCGAGGCCAGGCCGAGCGCGACGGCCACGCCGAACAGCGCCATGAAATGCTCGCGCAGCGCCAGGAGCCGCGTCCCCTTGTCCTCGACCGCGAGGCCGCCGTCGATGAGGCCGCGCAGCGCGACCGGGAAGACCAGCGTCGCCGCCGCCGCGAGCACGAGGAACACCACCGCCAGCGCGATGCGGCCCCGGTACGGCCGCAGGAAGGGGACCAGCCCCGAAAGCGAGCGGGGGGAGGCTTTCGCGGGCAGGGACGTGCGCATGGCGGGAGTGTACCGAAACGTTGCCTCAGCAATCACAGCCTTGACAATAGTTGCTTAGGCAAATAATATCGCCGGCCATGACTGCCAAGACCAACAGGCCGCGCGTGGCCCGGCCGGCGCGCAAGGCGCGCATCAAGCCCGAAGCCAGGCCCGAGCCTGATCCGGCGTTCTACGACCCCGCCAACTACCAGCCCAACGAGAGCCTGGGCTACCTGATGCGGCGCATCCTCCACGTGTTCGCCTCCGCGGTCGACAGCGAGCTGGGGCCGCAGGGGCTGACCAGCGCGCAGTGGATGCCGCTGTTCAAACTGCAAATGGGCGCCGGCTCCACCGTCGCCGAGCTCGCGCGCGGTTGCCAGCAGGACGCCGGCAGCATGACGCGAATGCTCGACCGCCTGGAAGCCAAGGGCCTGGTAAGACGCGTGCGCTCTGGCGAAGACCGGCGCGTGGTCAACATCGAATTGACCGATGAGGGCCGCGCAGCGGCTCGCGAAATCCCCGCCGTGCTCTGCGGCGTCCAGAACGCCCACATGCGCGGCTTCACCACCGAAGAATGGCAGTTGCTCAAGGACATGCTGCGACGCATCCTGGACAACGCCCTCGCCATCCAGGCCGACAGGGAAGGACAGAAGTGAAGAACACGAACAACAGCTGGCGCCTCGGTGCGCTGGCGGCGGCGCTGTTGCTGGCTGGCTGCGCGAACATGTCGGGCATCGAGTCGCAGGTCGGGATGCGCGATGCCGCATCGGTCGGCCTGGCGCCGGCGAAGGCCGCGGCATTTGCGCCCACAACACAGTGGTGGCGTGACTTCGGCGACGAGCAACTGAACCAGCTTGTCGACATTGCGTTGCAAGGCAACCCCAACCTCAAGATCGCGCAAGCTCGTCTCGCGCGCGCGCAGGCCGTCATGGAAGTGGCCGAGGCCGCGCGCCTGCCGCAGCTGAACGGCTCGTTCGACGCCACCCGGCAGCGCTATTCCGAGAATGGGCCATATCCTCCGCCGCTCGCAGGCGCCGTGCGCAGCAGCGGGACGCTGCAACTTTCCGCTGGCTGGGAGCTCGACTTCTTCGGCAAGAACCAGGCCGCGCTGGATGCCGCGCTCGGCTCGGCCAAGGCGGCGCAGGCGGATGCAGAAGCAGCACGTGTGCTGCTGGCCAGCAATGTAGTGCGCACCTATCTGCAGCTCGCGCGCGCGAACGATCAGCTTGCCGTGGCGCAGCGCACGCTCGCGCAGCGCGGCGAATCGCTCGGCCTCGTGCGCGACCGCGTGCGCGCGGGCCTGGACACGCAGCTCGAGCTGCACCAGAGCGAAGGCGCGCTGCCCGAAGCGCGCCAGCAGGTCGAGGCCTTGCAGGAGCAGGCGCAGCTGGCCCGGCATGCGCTCGCGGCATTGACGGGGCAGGGTAACCGCGAGGTGGCGCGCACGCAGCCCTCGCTGGCCGCGCTCAAGGCCATCGCGCTGCCCGCAGAACTGCCGGCGGACCTGCTGGGCCAGCGTGCCGACATCGCCGCCGCGCGCTGGCGTGTCGAAGCCGCTGGCTACGACGTGAAAAACGCCAAGGCGCAGTTCTACCCCAACGTCAACCTGCTGGCATTCGCGGGCGTGTCGAGCATTGGCCTGGGCCGCCTGATCGAGGCGGGCAGTGCGCAATGGGGCGTGGGCCCCGCGATCCGCTTGCCGATCTTCGAGGGCGGCAAGCTGCGCGCCAACTTGCGCGGCAAGGCCGCCGACCTCGATGCGGCGGTGGAGAGCTACAACGCGGCCGTGCTCGATGCGATCCACGACGCTGCCGACCAGATGACGTCGGCGCAGTCGATCGCGCGCCAGCAAGCCGAGCAGCGCCAGGCCCAGGCTTCCGCCGAGAGCGCCTACCAGATCGCGCTACAGCGCTACAGGGCCGGCCTTGGCACCTACCTCAACGTGCTCACGGCCGAGAACTCGGTCCTTGCGCAGCGCCGGCTGGCCGTCGAACTGGCGGGCCGCGCGCTCGAAACGCAGGTGGCGCTCGTGCGCGCCTTCGGCGGCGGCTACGCGCCGGCGCCCGTCGCCACCGCATCCAGATAAACCGGAAGAAACGATCATGAGCAACGACACGCAGAACGCAGCCGCCGACCCCGTGGGCAACCCGCGCCGCAAGAAGGCGCTCACCATGGTCGCGGGCGTCGTCGCCGTCGCGGGCATCGGCTGGGGCGCTTACGAGTGGCTGGTGGCGAGCCACTATGAGTTCACCGACAACGCCTACGTGCAGGGCAACGTCGTCCAGATCACGCCGCAGGTCGGCGGCACGGTGATGGCGATCTACGCCGACGACACCGACTTCGTGAAGGCGGGGCAGCCGCTGGTCGAGCTCGACCCGGCGGACGCGGCCATCGCGCTGGACCAGGCCGAGGCCAACCTCGCCCAGACCGTGCGGCAGGTGCGCACGCTCTACGCCAACAACCGCTCGCTGGCCGCGCAGATCAAGCTGCGCGAGGCTGACGCGGCCAAGGCCGCGGCCGAGGTGAGCCGGGCGCAGGACGACGTCAACCGCCGCCAGTCGCTGGTGGGCAACGGGGCCGTGTCGGGCGAGGAAATGAACCACGCCACGACCCAGCTTGCCAATGCGCGCAGCGTGCTCGCCGCCGCGCAGGCCGCGGTGGTCGGCGCGCGCGAACAGCTGGCCGGCAACCAGGCCATGACGGACGGCACCAGCGTCGAGCAGCACCCCAGCGTGCAGGCCGCTGCCGCCAAGGTGCGCGAAGCCTGGCTCGCGTCCAAGCGCGCCGCCATGCCGGCGCCGGTGGACGGCTATGTCGCCAAGAGGACCGTGCAGCTCGGCCAGCGCGTGGCCGCCGGGGCGACGCTGATGTCCATCATCCCCCTGGACCAGGTGTGGGTCGATGCCAACTTCAAGGAAGTGCAACTGCGCAAGATCCGCCTGGGCCAGCCCGTGAAGCTCACCGCCGACGTGTACGGCAAGAAGGTCGAGTACCGGGGCACGGTCACGGGGTTGGGTGCCGGCACCGGCTCGGCCTTCGCGTTGCTGCCGGCGCAGAACGCCACCGGCAACTGGATCAAGGTGGTGCAGCGGGTGCCCGTGCGCATCGCGCTCGATCCCAGGCAAGTGGCGGGCAACCCGCTGCGCGTGGGCCTGTCGATGGACGCCGAGGTGGACGTGAGCCGCCAGGACGGCAAGACGCTGGCCGATGTGCCGCGCAGCGCGCCGGTGGCTCAGGCGCAGGTCTACAACGCCGTGGAGAGCGGCGCCGACGCCGAAGTGCGGCGCGTGATCGCCGAGAACACGGGGCGCGGCCCGGTGGCCATGGGCGCCGGTGCCGCCGCCTCGCCCGCCGTCGCGCGCAACAACGGTACGGCTGTCCACTGAGCATGGCTGCCGCCGCTTCCTTGCACCCTCCGCCGCTCGAAGGCGCGGCGCGCGTCTGGGGCACGATCGCGCTGTCGGCCGCGACGTTCATGAACGTGCTGGACACCTCGATCGCGAACGTGTCGCTGCCGGCCATCGCGGGCGATCTCGGCGTCAGCCCGAACCAGGGAACCTGGGTCATCACCAGCTTCGCGGTGGCCAACGCCATCGCCGTGCCGCTGACCGGCTGGCTGTCGCAGCGCTTCGGCCAGGTGCGGCTGTTCGTGGCCAGCGTCGTGCTGTTCGTCATGGCGTCGCTGCTGTGCGGGCTGGCGCCCAACATGGCGACGCTCATCGCGTTCCGCGCGTTGCAGGGGTTCGTCGCCGGACCGATGATCCCGCTGTCGCAGTCGCTGCTGCTGTCCAGTTACCCCCGGGCGCTCGCCGGGCTCGCCATGGGCATGTGGGCGATCACCACGCTGGTGGCGCCCGTGATGGGCCCGCTGCTGGGCGGCTGGATCACCGACCACATGAACTGGCCGTGGATCTTCTACATCAACGTGCCGGTCGGCATCGTCGCGGCGCTCGCGTCCTGGGCCCTCTATCGCAAGCGTGAAAGCGCCACACGCAAGCTGCCGATCGACAAGGTCGGCCTCGCGCTGCTCGTCGTGTGGATCGGCGCGCTGCAGATCATGCTGGACATCGGCAAGGAACATGACTGGTTCTCCTCCGGCCTGGTGATCGGCCTGGCCGTGGTCGCCGCCGTGGGCTTCGCGTTCTTCCTGGTGTGGGAGCTGACGGACGACCATCCGGTGGTGGACCTGCGCCTCTTCACGCGCCGCAACTTCTGGGCCGGCACCGTGGCCACCGCGATCGGCTATGGCCTCTTCTTCGGCAACCTCGTCATCCTGCCGCTGTGGCTGCAGCAGTACATGGGCTATACGGCCACCGATGCGGGCATGATCCTCGCGCCCGTGGGCCTGTTCGCGATCATCCTGTCGCCCATCGTCGGCAAGACAATCACCCGCGTCGACCCGCGGCGCTTCGCCACGTTCGCCTTCCTGATTTTTGCGGTCGTGCTGTACATGCGTTCGCGCTTCAACACGCAGGCGGACTTCAACACGCTGATGATCCCCACGGTGATCCAGGGCATCGCGATGGCGTTCTTCTTCATCCCGCTGGTGACCATCACGCTGTCGGGGCTGTCGCCGGACCGCATCCCGGCCGCGTCGGGCCTGACGAATTTTGCGCGGATCACCGCGGGCGCGTTCGGCACGTCCATCGCGACCACCGTGTGGGAGAACCGCGCCGCGCTGCACCATTCGCAATTGGCCGAAGCGGTGAACCCCGGCAGCCCTGCCGCGCAATCGGTGCTGTCGGGGCTGGCCGCCGGCGGCTTGTCGCCCGAGCAGGCGCTGGGCATGGTCAATCGCATGGTCGACCAGCAGTCGTTCATGCTCGCGGCCAATGACATCTTCTACATCTCGGCGATCCTCTTTCTCGGGCTCATCCCGCTCGTGTGGCTGAGTCACCCGTTGCGCGTCCCGGCCGGCGGCGCCGACGCGGCGGCGGGAGCGCACTGAGGCTACATCCGCAGCCGCTGCGCGTACCCGGTCATTTCGAGGTAGCCACGGCCCACACGCCTGCCGTTGCTGTCGAAGAGATCGCAAAGGCCTTCCCAGTAGATGGCCCCGGTGGACGAGCGGCTGTCGAGTTCCTGATTGTCGATCACGGCCCTGACGGTGTAGAAATCGGCTGGCGTGCGCACGATCCATTCCACCGGATAGGTCGCCCGCGAGACGGGACTGGTCCAGCGGCGCTGCGGGCTGAAGTCCACATCGCCCCGGCCGAACGCGAACAGGTCGCCCTTGGCCGAGCGGAACGACCCGCCGTCCCACAACGTCGTGCCGTCCTGCTTGCGCAGTCGAAACGCGGTGAGCGCGGCGCCGTCGTCGAGGTTCATGCCGATCCAGTCCCAGCCCACGGCCTCGGGGTGCAGCAGCTCCTCGCTCCATTCGTGGTCGAGCCAGGCCTTGCCCTGCGCCTCGAAGCGCCGGCCCTGCAGCGTGACGGCGCCGCGCGCCTGGAGCTGCGGCATGCTGTAGTAGTAGCTGGCCTGCTGTTCCTGCGGGCCCTTGCGCGACAGTCCGGCGCGCCCCTGCAGCAGCACCGGCTGCGTCGGCACGAAGGCCAGGTCCAGCGTGAAATCGCCGGAGGGCAGCCGCGCCTGCCAGCCATCGGCGCGGCGCTCGAGCGACCAGTCGCGCAGCCGCACCCTTGTATCGCCCTCGGCGGCCAGGGCGACGTCGAAGCCTTCGCGGGCGATCCGCTGGTCGTGCCAGAGCCTGCGCCCCTGAACGTCGGTGACGGCGGCGTGCGCGAACACCAGCTGCTTGGCGGCGAAGCGCGATGCCATGCCCTGGGTGGCGTCCACCCGCGATCGAAAGAACGTCACCTGGAAGCCGAACTCGCGCTCGCCCGCGCGGGCATGGCCCGTGATGTACCACCACTCCGTTCGCAAGCCCGGATGCGCGCCGTGGTCGCGCGGGAATGACAGCTTCATTGCGGGAAGCGCCAGCGCCGGCAGGCCGGCGGCGAGGCCGGGCGCAGCCACGAGCAACGAGCGCCTGCGCATCACCAATCCTCCTTCACCGCCAGCACCGCATCGCGCCCGGCGGCGGCGCGGCCGGACAGCCAGGCGGTCAATGTCCCCGCGACCACGACGGCGGCGCACAACGCCAGCAGGCGGGCCCAAGGCACCAGCAGGTCCATGGTCCAGTGGAAACTCTGGGGGTTGACGACGTGCACCAGCACGACCGACACGGCCAGTCCGAGCCCCAGCCCCGCGACCGAACCGATGGCCGTCCACGTCGCGCCCTCGGCCGCCACCAGCGCCAGGATCTGCCGTCGCGTCAGTCCCAGGTGCGCCAGCAGGCCGAATTCCTTGCGCCGCGCCAGCACCTGGGCACTGAAACTGGCGGCGATGCCGAACAACCCGATGCCGATCGCCACCGCCTGCAGCCAGTAGGTGACCGCGAAGCTGCGGTCGAAGATGCGCAGCGAGATCGCACGCAGCTCGCTCGCCGTGGCGAAGTCGACCATGCCCGCGGCGCCCGACTCGCGCTGGGCCAGGTCGCGGATCGCTTGTTCCACCGGTCCCGCGGCCGCGCCGGGCGCCAGCCAGAGCTGCAGCTCGTTGGCACGGCGATCGCCCGTGAGGCGCTCGTAGTCGCGCCGGTCCATCGCCACCGTGCCGGACTGCCGGATGTAGTCGCGCCAGACCGAGGCGACGAAGAAGGTGGCCGACCCGCTGGAAGGGAAGGCCGTCGACAGCGGCGTGAACACGGTCCCCGGCCGCGCGCCGTAGAGATCCACCATCGCCTCGCTGACGTAAACCGGAATCTGGCCCGGCGGCGCAGCGTGAAGGGTGCCGACCAGCGGCAAGGTCTGCGCGGCGTCTTCGATCTGCCGCGCCAGCAGGGCCACGGGCGGCAGCGAAGGATCGAGCAACAAGGAGCGGGTGCGCTGGGCGGCCACGCGCCGCACGCCGTCGATGCCTGCGACGCCCTGGACGAATTCCGGCGAGAACCAGGCGGTGTCGGCTGCCGCGGACGACATCGCGGTGCGCAGGTACAGGTCCGCCGGCAGGACCACGTCGAGCCAGTGCGCCACCGAGTCGCGAAAGCTCGCCACCATCACGGTGAGCGCCACCGCCAGGCTGAGCGAAGCGACGACGCCGCTGACGGCGACGGCCGCGCTCTCGCGCACGCGGCGCGCGCGTTCCACGGCCAGCATCGGCAGCAGGTGCCGCGCCAGTGCGGGTGCGATGCGGTCGTACAGCAGGGCGACGCCCCAGGGCAGGGCCGTGATGCCGCCCACCAGCAGCAGGCCGACGGACAGGTAGGCGCCCAGTGGGATGCCGGCGACGGGGGGCAGGAGCGCCATCAACGCCCCCAGGCCGATCATGGCCAGGCTGATCCCGCGCCGGGCCCGATGGCCCGTGCCGCTGCCCAGGCCCTTGAGCGTCTGCGCCAGTGGCATCAGCATGGCCGCGCGCGCGGGCATCCAGCCGCCTGCGCCGGCCGCGATCGCCCCGAGCAGCGCGTACACCAGTGCCGCCCCGGTGCTCCACTGGAGGGCCGGGGCCACGCCGGAGAAGTAGCCGCCGCCCAGGTCCCCGCCCAGCGTCGCCAGCCCCACGTCGGCCAGCGCGGTGCCCAGTGCGATACCGGCGACGCTGCCCACCAGGCCCAGCACCAGCGACTCGGCCAGCACCAGCCGCAGGCGCTGGCGCGCCGTCAGTCCCAGCACCCCGAGCAGCGCGAACTGCTGCGCGCGGCGCGCGACGCTGAGCGACAGCACCGAATAGACGAGAAACGCGCCGGTGAACAGCGCCACCAGCGCGAGCACCGTGAGGTTCACGCGGTAAGCGCGCGAGAGGTTGCTCACGCGCTGCGCCGCATCGCCCGGCTCGGTCGCGACGACGCCGGCCGGCAGCCGCAGGGATCGCAGGAACGCATCTCTTTCGACGCCGGGGCGCAGGCGAAGGTCGATGCGCGAGAGCTGGCCCTGCCGGCCAAAGAGGTCCTGCGCCGCGCCGATGTCCATGACGGCGAGCGCGGTGCCGCCCGCGCCGGCGGTGCCACCCACCTTCACCTCGCGCAACTGCAGGCCGCTTTGCAGGCGCAGCGTGGCCGCTTCGCTGCCCAGGGCCAACCTGGCGGCGGGATTGAGGAACACCGTCGCCGGCGCGAACAGCGCGAAGCGATCCGCGCCCGCCGCTGGCATGGGCATCAGCGCCGGTGCGACCGAGGCCACGACCAGCGCGTCCACCCCGATCACGCGAAGGGGTTTGCGTTCGCCCCCGGGCGTGGTGGCCAGCGTCGCGATCTCCAGCACGGGGCTCGCCGCCGCGACCTGCTCATGGGCGCCCACCAGGGCGAACAGGTTCTCGTCCAGGCCGCCCTGAACGGCGCGCAGCTCGAGGTCGGGCTGGCCGGATGCCGAGCGTACCGCGCTGGAGAACTCGCTCAGCGCGGACGCGTTGATCAGGTGGACCGAGAACGCCAGCGCCACGCCCAGCATGACCGCCAGGGCCGCGGCTGCGCTGCGCCAGGGGTGGCGGCGCAATTCCTGCCAGGAAAACGTGCGGAGCAGGGCGAGCATCTGCGCATTGTGCAGCGCCGCCCGCGGCCCGTCGCTACAGGCGCTGCTCCCCCCGCTGTCATGCCCGACTTGCCCCTGTAGGGTGGGCACCCTGTGCCCACCGGGCCTTCACACGCCTCCACCTCGCGGCTTTGCAGCCACATTGTTGGCGCGCCACCGGTGGCGCGCCCCCATGGCACCTGAGCGTCAGGCGGTACCCGGCAGCGGCGATTTCTGTGGCGGCGCAGCGGCTCGGCCTGGGGACGGGCGCGCTTTAGCGCGCTTCGTTTCATGCTCGCCGTACCTGTCCGAGCAGAGCGGCCTTAGGCGCTCTGCGAGTTGTACGGCGCCGGCCCCAGGCCGAGGGTAGCGAAGCGGAGTCGGCGCGAATCGCGCCGACCGTCACAGTATGAGCCGCTGCCGGGTACCGCCTGGCGCGACGCGAAGACCACGCGAAGACCACGCGAAGACCACGCGAGGACCACGCGAGGACAACGCGAGGAACAGCTCGCGTTACGCCATCGCCCCCATCTCCGACATCAGTTCCTCCTTGCGCGCCTCGATCGCGTCACGCATGGCGACCAGGTCCAGCTTGCGCGCGGCGCGGGCCTTCGGGAAGATCTCGTTGCGCTCTTCCTTCACGTGGTGGTCGATGTACTCGCCCAGCACTTTCACCTTGGCGTCGATCTTGTCCTCTTCGCCGCCGGCCTGGATCTGCGCGATCAGGTCCTTGGCGGTCTGGTGCTCGACTTCCGCTTCGTCCAGCAGGTCCGTGTCCTTGATCGCGCCGCGCACAGCCGGGTAGAAGATTTCCTCTTCCACCTGGGCATGCACGGTAAGTTCCTGGCAGATCTGCTGCGCCAGTTCCTGCTTTTTCTGCGAGGCGCTGCGGGCCTTCGATTCGGTCAGTTCTTCGTATTCCTTGAACATTTTCTTGACGGCCTTGTGGTCTGCGTCCAGCAGGTCACAGGCGTCCCTTTCTCCACGGGTAGAGGGCATGGCGGGTACTCCTTGGGTTGAGGCCCCGATGATGGCGAGCCATGTGGCAACGCCTTGTAGGAGAAGGTCGGCAACGACCGCCAAACCCCGCCGACGTCCGGCGCGCGGGTTGCAGTAAAGTTGCACCATGCTCCAGCTGCCCACATTCGACGACGTCCAGGACGCCGCCAAACGCCTGCACGGACTGGCCCACCGCACGCCGGTGCTCCAGTCGGCCACCGCCAATCGCCTGCTCAAGGCCCAGTTGTTCTTCAAGTGCGAGAACCTGCAGCGCATGGGCGCGTTCAAGTTCCGCGGCGCCTTCAACGCGCTGTCGCAGTTCACGACCGAACAGCGCAAGGCCGGCGTCATCACCTTTTCCTCCGGCAACCACGCCCAGGCCATCGCCCTGGCCGCCCGCCTGCTGGGGATACCGGCCACCATCCTCATGCCGCTGGACGCGCCGCAGGCCAAGATGGAGGCGACGCGCGGCTACGGCGGCGAGGTGATCACCTTCGACCGCTACACGCAGGACCGCGAGGCGCTCAGCCGGCAGCTGGCGGCCGACCGCGGCCTCACGCTGATCCCGCCGTACGACCACCCGCACGTCATCGCCGGGCAGGGCACGGCCGCCCTGGAATTGCTGGAAGAGGCAGGGTCTCTCGACGTGATGCTCGTGCCGCTGGGCGGCGGCGGGCTGCTCAGCGGCAGTGCCCTCGCCGTGCGCGCGCTGGCCCCGCAATGCAAGCTCTACGGCGTCGAGCCGGAGGCCGGCAACGACGGGCAGCAATCGCTGCGCAAGGGCGAGATCGTCCACATTCCCACGCCCAACACCCTGGCCGACGGCGCGCAGACGCAGCACCTGGGCGAGTACACCTTCGGCGTCATCCGGCGCGACGTCCAGGACATCGTGACCGTCACCGACGCGCAGCTGGTCGAGGCGATGCGCTTTTTCGCCGAGCGGATGAAGCTGGTCGTGGAGCCCACGGGCTGCCTGGGCTTCGCCGCCGCCTGCCATGCCGGCCTGCCGCTGGAGGGCAAGCGGGTCGGCGTGATCCTGAGCGGCGGCAACGTGGACCTGGCGCGCTTCGCGCAGCTGATTGGCTCCCAAGGCTGGGCTTGAGATGCAGCCCAAGGCGATCGAACTGAGGGGCCGGCCCCCCGGCAGCGGCCGCTTTCCCGCGATCTGCGCGCCGCTCGTGGGCCGCACCCGCGAGCGGCTGCTGTCCGAGGCCGCGGCCGTCGCAGCCAAGCGGCCCGACATCCTCGAGTGGCGCGTCGATTTTTTCGAAGGCATCGGCGAGACGGCCGCGGTCCTGGACGTCCTGGCGCGGATCAGGCAGGCCGCGGGCGGCATCCCGATCCTCTTCACCCGACGTTCGTCCCGCGAGGGCGGCGAGCGGATCGCGTTGACCGAGGGCCAGGTGGTCGCCCTGTATCGCGCGGTTTGCGCGACCGGCGACGTGGACATCGTCGATTTCGAGATGGGCAACCATCCCACCGACGTGCTGGAGGTCCGCGAAATCACCCGGGCGCGCGACATCAGGCTCATCCTGTCCTTTCATGACTTCCAGCGCACGCCGCCGGCCGATGCGATCGAGCAGCGCTTCACGCAGGCGGCCCAGCTGGGCGCTGACGTCGCCAAGGTGGCCGTCATGCCGCAGGACATGGACGACGTGCTGACGCTGCTGTCGGCCACCCTGCACGCCAGCGCGGACCTGGACATTCCGCTCGTCAGCATGTCGATGGGCCGTTTCGGCGCCATCACCCGCATGTGCGGCTGGGCCTTCGGCTCGGCGATGACTTTCGCCGTGGGGCAAGCCAGTTCCGCGCCGGGGCAGATGGCGATCGAGGACGTGGAAACGGCGCTTGCCTTGCTGCAGAAGGCGATCCGCCGGCAGGATCTCTAGGCTGGCGGGGCCCGCGGGGCGACGCCTTCGCTCGTCAGCAGCAGCACGCGGTCCGCGCGTGCTGCGGCGGCTTCGGAATGGGTCACCAGCACCAGCGAGGCGCCATGCTCGCGCGTCTGCGCGACCAGCACGTCCATCACCTTCAGCGCCGTTGCCGGATCCAGGTTGCCCGTTGGCTCGTCCGCCAGGAGCAGGGCAGGGCGATGCACCAGCGCGCGCGCGATCGCCACGCGCTGCAGCTGGCCGCCCGACAGCTGCTGCGGCAGCCGTGGCCCCAGGCCCGCGAGACCGACCGCGTCCAGCATCGCATCGACGCGCGCGCTGTCCGCCTGGCCCAGCAGCATCAGCGGCAAGGCCACGTTCTGCGCGACGTCCAGGTGGGGCAGCACGTGAAAGGCCTGGAAGACGAAACCCACCCGCCGCCGGCGCAGCAGCGCGCGCCGGTCGTCGTCCAGCGCGGCCAGGTCTTCGCCGGCCAGGACGACCGAGCCATCGTCCCAGGTGTCCAGCCCGGCCATGCAATTGAGCAGGGTGGATTTGCCCACGCCCGATTCGCCCACGATGGCCACGAATTCCCCCGGCGCGACGTCGAGCGAGACGTTCGCGAACACGGGCGTTTCGCCATAGCGCTTGGCCAGCCCGCGGACGGACAAGGTCGGGTTCGCGGCGCTATGAGCTGCCAGGCCGGCCGAGCGGCTCATAGGACGGCGCGTGCCTCGTGCAGCAGGCGCGGCAGTGCGTCGGGGGAATCGCACGCAATCACCCGGCGCCGCTGCATGCTCCGCAGCCACGTCAGCTGGCGCTTGGCAAGCTGGCGAGTCGCGAAGATGCCCTTGTCGCGCAGTTGCCCCAGCGGAAACGGTTTCCCGCCACCGCCCGCCTCGTGCGCGTCCAGCATTTCCCATGCCTGCCGGTAGCCCACGCAGCGCATGCTGGGAAGCGCCGCGGTCAGGTCACCCCGTTGCCGCAGGGCCCGCACTTCATCGAGGAAACCGGCGGCCAGCATCGCGTCGAAGCGCAGCGCGATGCGCTCGTGCAGCCAGCGCCTGTCGGCGGGCTCGAGGGCGAACAGCGGCATGGCGCCCCATGCGGATGGTTCGCGCTGTGCCCTGGCGTGCAAGGCCGACAGCGGCCGGCCCGTGAGGCGGAACACTTCCAGCGCCCGCTGGATTCGCTGCGAATCGTTGGGCGCGAGCCGCGCGGCCGTGGCGGGATCGACGCCTGCCAGCGCCGCATGCAGGGCCGGCCAGCCGCGTTCCGCAGCCTCGGCCTCGAGCTCGGCGCGGATCCCCGGATCGGCGGGCGGCATCTCGTCCAGCCCCTCGAACAGCGCCTTGAAATACAGCATCGTGCCGCCCACCAGCAGCGCGAGTCTGCCGCGCGCGTTGATCTCGCCCACCAGCCGCTTCGCGTCGGCGGCGAATTCGGCCGCGCTGTACGGCTGGACGGGGTCGCGGATGTCGATCAGGTGGTGCGGTGCCTGCGCCAGCTCCTCGCGTGAAGGCTTGGCGGTGCCGATGTCCATGCCGCGGTACACCAGGGCTGAATCGACGCTGATGATGTCGGCGCCGTGTTCCCGGGCAATGGCGAGCGCCGCGGCGGTCTTGCCCGACGCGGTGGGTCCGGCGAGCGCGATGGCCCTCATGTCAAGCGGCGCCGGGCCGCCCCCAACCGATGGCGGCCCCCTCGGGGGGCAGCGCAGTACACGAAGTGACAAGCGTGGGCCATGTCAGGACCTGCGCAGCTCGCCATGCACTTGCACCACGGTCCAGGAGACAAGCGCGATACAGACGCTCCAGAACCAGATGCCGTTGGTGAGCGCGAACACGGTGCCGTCCAGCCGCGTGCCAACCCAGCCGCCGACGCCGAAGGCCGCGATCATCATCAGGAAGCCATTGAGCGCGGAGGCCGCGCCGGCCGCCTGCGGGAACGGCCCCACGGCGCCGCTTTGGCTGCACGGCTGGTGCACGCCGTGCGCCAGCATGAAGAGGTAGTAGGGCAGCATGATCGCCCAGCCCCGCTGCACGCCCGCCAGGGCCAGCAGGCCCATCGCGGTGCCTCCGGCGAACGTGAACATGCCGGCGATGGCCACGGTGCGCCGCAGGCCGAAACGCGGCAGCAGGCGCCGGCACAGCAACGTGCCCAGGATGTACACGAACGCCATCGAGAACATCACCACGCCGTATTGCGTGCGGGTCAGCCCCAGCACCTTGATGAAGACGAAGGACGAGGAGGCCAGGAAAGTGAAGAGGCCGGCGTAGGATGCCGTGGACAAAGCGGACCAGGTGAGGAAGGTCGGATGCGAAAGGATCGACACCCAGGTCGAAAGCAGTGTGCCCGGCCGCAGCGCCAGGGGATTCTTGCGCGGCACGGTTTCCTGGAACCGCCACGCCACCAGCGTCAGCGCCGCCGCGCCGAACACCGCGAGCGCCGTGAGGGCATAGCGCCAGCCCAGGAGGTCCGAGAGCAGGCCGCCCAGCGGCGCGCACGTGCAGGCGATGATGCCCAGCCCGGTGAGGCCCTTGGACATCACCCGCGCGCCGGTCTCCGGCGTGTACAGGTCGCGCACGATCGCGCGCGCGCCCATCACCGCTGCGCCCATGGCCGCGCCTTGCACCGTCCGCCACACGATCAGCAGCGGCATCGACGGCGCCAGCGCGCAGCCGATCGACGCCAGGGTGTACGCGCCCAGTCCCCACAGCAGCACCGGGCGGCGGCCGAAGCGGTCCGACAGCGGCCCCCACACCAGCTGCGACACGCCGAACGCCAGCAGCAATGTGGTCAGCGTCAGCTGCGCCTGCGCCACGGACGCGCCGAAGCCTTCCGTCAACGCGGGCAGGGCGGGGAGGTACAGGTCGGTGGTGACGGGCTGGATGCCCAGCAGCAGCGCCAGCACCACGACCACCAGCCCCGGCGACATGGCCGCGACGGGCGCGGGCGCGAGGGCTTGCGGCGGGGTTGCGGACATGTGTCCGAGGGTAGCAGAAGCCTACCGCAGGCTGAACAACTCCGCCAGCGCGGCGCGGTATTTCGCCGCGCCCATGGACATGGTGCTGAAGTGCGAGCCGCCTTCGACCAGCACGAAGCGCTTCCTGCCGGCCGCCGCCTCGTACAGCTTGCGGCCCAGCTCGCTGTCGATCAGGCGGTCGTTCTCGCCGTGCACGACCAGCAGGGGCGAGCCGACCCGGGCCACCTTCTTCACCGATTCGAAGCGCTGCGTGATCAGCGGGCCCACGGGCAGCCAGCCCCACTTCATGCTGCTGGCGACGTCCGGGATCGAGGTGAACGTGCCTTCGACGATGGTGCCGCTTTCATCCTGGACCTTGGCCGCCAGGTCGATCGCGATCGCGCCGCCCAGCGAATGGCCGAAGATGTAGCGGGCGCGATTCGGGTACTTGCGGCCCAGCCAGTCCCAGGCCGCGCGCGCGTCCTCGTAGGCCATGTCCTCGGAGGGCAGGCCGGGCGTGCTCTT
>Ga0255338_1002799_pt1 | contig 23452 bp, 23 predicted proteins | sample MeOH1_35cm_T4_19_FD_203715 | JGI IMG/M metagenome (GOLD analysis project Ga0255338, IMG submission 203715) | Sandy soil microbial communities from University of British Columbia, Vancouver, Canada - MeOH1_35cm_T4_195 | ecosystem: Engineered > Artificial ecosystem > Sand microcosm > Unclassified ...
GTACTTATGCGGGTTATCGAGGGGGATCCGCCCTCGTAGAAGACCTTAGTACAACTGTAGCTATGCCTTTTTAAAATTGTCATAGCCGGGGCCGGCTTTATCCGGCAGGAAGCGTTTGACACCAGCCGGCGGTTGGCCAAAGAGGAAGGAGTTCTGGTGGGGATCTCCTCGGGAGCAATTGTCTTTGCGGCCATTCAAATTGCCCGGCGCAAGGAAAACAAGGGCAAACTGATCGTGGCCATCCTGCCGGATACCGGTGAAAGGTATTTGAGTACGGTGCTGTTCCAGGAAAGTTGAGCGGGCGCATGAAAGAGCGCCTTGCTGCCTCCCCGAATTACCGGCACCTGGTAAAAAAACATCCCTGCTTTAACGAGACAGCCCATAATAATTACGGGAGGATTCACCTGCCGGTAAGCCCGGCCTGCAATATCCAGTGCAAGTTCTGCCAACGGGGGTTTAATAAATGGGAAAACCGGCCGGGAGTCGCCAGGAAGCTGTTAACTCCCAGCAAATCCCTGGAGATCCTGGAAAAAGCCCTGAAATTATGCCCCAAAATCACCGTCGTGGGCATTGCCGGGCCCGGGGATACACTGGCTACCGCTCACGCCCTGGAAACCTTTAAGGTAATTCATTAGCAGTACCCGGAATTAATCAAGTGCTTGAGTAACAACGGCCTGCTGCTGCAGGAAAAGGCTGAAAGCCTGCTTGCTGCGGGGGTCAAAACAATTACGGTGACAGTCAATGCCGTCGATGCCGGTATTCTAGCCCAAATTTGCTCCCATATCGTTTATAACGGGCAGTATATCACCAGTGAGTCGGCGGCCAGGGAGGTTGCCTTACCTTAGACCGGACGGGAAAACACAGGTTACGGTCGAATACCAAGGCTTGGAGCTAACACGGGTGGATACTTTGGTTGTTTTAGCCCAACATGCTCCTGAGATTGAACTGGAGCAGATTGCGGCAGACCTTGAAAGATTTTAGAGTAACAGTTTTTTGTTGACAAACAAATAATATCACAGTAAAATACTAATAAACCAATAGCTATAAAACATATTAGAATAGTAGGAATTGAGGCTGACTAGAAAACTAGAGGCTGGGTCCTGATTGGAGTAATTAGGATCCAGCCTTGTTAGTTTGCAGGTATACTTAGGAGGTGCAATATGGTGAGGAGTGAATCAGAACGGGTTAGGAGCAAAAACGTGAAGTTAGCAGCGGATTGGCAGAGATTTTTGGACCTGGTTAAGGCATAGGGGTCGGTTACTCTTGTGATTCAAGACGGTAGTGGATTCAGATAGACGTTAATGAGAAATGCGTTTGAAGAAAACCATATAGTATTTAAGTCTGATCAGAGATACTGAAGGCTAAGGTACTGTTCCCTAAGGGGGGACGCCTTGGCCTTTTTCGGTTTAATTTTTGAAGGGAGGTGAAGCAAATGGCAAATTGCAAGCAAACAAGGCTCAATGAAAAATACACTCATCTGGTAAAAAAACACCCCTGCTTTAATGGCGAAGCGCACAGTAATTTCGGGCGCATTCACCTGCCGGTTAGCCCATCGTGCAACATTCAGTGCCGCTTTTGCAAGCGGGGGTTTAATAAATGGGAAAAACGCCCTGGAGTGAGCCGTGGTATTCTTAGTCCAGAGGAGGCATTAGCGGTGGTGGAGAAAGCGCTGGAACTCTGCCCGGAAATTACGGTGGCAGGGATAGCCGGGCCAGGCGATACCCTGGCTACCAATCATGCCATAGAAACCTTTGAACTAATCCACCGCAAGTTTCCCCAACTAATCAATTGTCTCAGCACCAACGGTCTGCTGCTAAAAGAGAAGGTGGAAAGGGTGTAAACGCCGGGGTAAAGACGATAACAGTTACCGTGAATTCAGTAAACCCGGAAGTGTTACAAAATATTTGCAGCCATATTGTTTACAACGGACAGTACATGACGGGGGAATCTGCCGCTCGCTGGCTCATCCTGGCTCAGCTGTCAGGTATCGAAAAAGCGGCAAAGCTTGGTGCGGTGGTTAAAATCAACACTGTCTTGGTACCTGGTGTTAATGACCAGCACATCGGGGAAGTAGCCAGGGTCACATCGGAAGTCGGTGCTTCTCTGATAAACGTCATTCCGTTAATTCCCCAAAATGAAATGGAGTGCTTACAGCCACCCGATTGTGATGAACTGAATGCAGCCCGGGAAGCTGCGGAAGAACACCTGCCGGTCTTTAGGCACTGCCAGCGGTGCCGTGCAGATGCTTGCGGTATTCCCGGTTCCGGGGTTGATTATGCCGGTATCCTTTACAATGACCGGTTCGATCAACAGCCGACCTTTTCTCATGGTTGATTGATGGTGTTCATACTAAGTATTTTTTCATTAGGAGTGAGCAGTTATGTCAAACAAAAAAATCAAACAAATAGCGATCTACGGCAAGGGCGGTATCGGTAAGTCCACTACCACCTCCAACATCAGCGCAGCTTTGGCAAAATCGGGTTTTAAGGTAATGCAGTTTGGTTGCGACCCTAAAAGCGATTCCACCAATACCCTGCGGGGCGGCAAATATATCCCTACTGTACTCGATACCCTGCGGGAGAAAAACACGGTTAAACCAGAAGAAGTAGTATTTGAAGGCTTTGGCGGCGTCTACTGCGTGGAAGCTGGCGGCCCGGCCCCTGGTGTCGGCTGCGCGGGGAGGGGAATTATCACAGCAGTACAGCTGCTAAAGCAGTTAAAGGTATATGACGAACTGGATCTGGACTATGTAATTTATGATGTTTTGGGTGACGTAGTTTGCGGTGGTTTTGCAGTACCAATCCGGGAAGGGATTGCCGAGCATGTGTTTACCGTTTCTTCCTCCGACTTCATGGCTGTGTACGCGGCTAACAATTTAATGAAGGGAATTCAGAAGTATTCGAATTCAGGTGGGGCACTGCTAGGGGGAGTTATCGCCAACTCTATTAACGCTTCCTACAGTAAAGCGATCATTGATGACTTTAGCGAGAGGACCAGGACCAAGGTGGTTGAATATGTCCCTAGGTCAGTAACCGTAACCCAAAGCGAACTTCAGGGTAAAACCACCATTGAAGCGGCTCCTCAATCCGATCAAGCCCAGGTTTATACCCGTTTGGCTAACAAGATTGCCGAGCATAACAAATCAACAGTTCCAGCACCATTAGACACCAAAGAATTGCGAGAGTGGGCCTCAAAGTGGGCAGATGAACTTCTGGCTATTGAGACCGGAGAAGTAAGGAGCGCTGCTGCAAACATCTAAAGTAGGTTCGAAGTCAATAAAAGCATTGGATAAGGTGGTGAATAAGGAGATGGCAAGGATTGCCAACAATTTAACCGAATTGATTGGTAACACGCCCTTGTTGAGGCTTAACCGGGTTGCCAAAGGACTTTCTGCCGAGGTACTGGTTAAAGTGGAAGCCTTTAACCCTGGGGGTAGTGTTAAAGACCGCATAGGTTTTAGCATGATTAAGGACGCAGAAGAAAAGGGGCTGCTTACTAAGAACACGGTAATCATCGAGCCTACCAGCGGAAACACGGGTATTGCCTTGGCCTTTGTGGCAGCCGCCAAGGGCTATCGCCTAATCCTGGCTATGCCTGATACCTTCAGCGTTGAGCGGCGTAACCTTTTAAAGGCTTTTGGTGCGGAGCTGGTGCTGACCCCTGGTTCAGAGGGGATGAAGGGCGCCATCCGCAAAGTTGAGGAACTGAAGGCGCAAATCCCTAATTCCTTTATACCTCAGCAATTTGAGAACGAATCAAACCCTGAAATCCACCGTAGGACTACTGCGGAAGAAATCTGGAGGGATACAGACGGTCGGGTGGATATTCTGGTTAGTGGCGTGGGTACCGGTGGAACCATAACCGGTGCAGGCGAAATCCTTAAGTCCAAAAACCCGGAGCTTAAGGTGGTTGCCGTTGAGCCTTTTGATTCAGCGATTCTTTCCGGAGGGAAACCCGCTCCCCACAAAATTCAGGGGATTGGAGCCGGGTTTATTCCAGAGGTTCTAAACTTGGGACTTCTGGATGAAATCTTCAAGGTTAAAAACGAAGAAGCCTTTGAGACCGGTGCAAAGCTGGCCCGGGAGGAAGGGTTGCTGGTAGGGATCTCTTCAGGTGCAGCTGCTTTTGCAGCTTTGCAGATTGCCAAGCGGAAGGAAAACAAGGGTAAGGTTGTCGTTGCAATCCTACCGGACACCGGAGAAAGGTATCTCAGTACCCCGCAGTATTTGGTGGATGGAAAAAGGACAAAAAAAGACAAGTAGATGAGTACCTTCGTCGAACGACCGCACATTAAGAGCAGATAACAAAAAGATCAGGAGGGATAAACAAATGAGCAAAATTGCCAACAATTTAACAGATTTAATTGGGAAAACACCATTACTCAGGTTGAATCGGGTTGCCAAAGGTCTGGAGGCAGAAGTAGTCGTCAAACTGGAATCCTTTAACCCGGGAGGTAGTGTTAAGGACAGAATCGGCTTCAGTATGATCAAAGACGCAGAAGATAAAGGTTTAATCAAAGAGGGCACTGTTATCATCGAACCTACCAGCGGGAATACAGGGATAGCCCTGGCATTCGTGGCTGCTGCCAAGGGTTACCGTCTTGTCTTAACCATGCCCGAGACCATGAGCATAGAACGGCGCAACCTGTTAAAAGCCTATGGCGCTGAACTGGTGCTAACCCCCGGGGCTGAGGGAATGAAGGGGGCAATCCGCAAGGCCGAAGAACTGGGGGCCGAGATCCTCAATTCCTATATACCCCAACAATTCAAAAACCCGGCCAACCCGGAAATCCACCGGGCAACCACTGCGGAAGAAATCTGGGCCGATACCGCAGGAAAAATCGATATCTTGGTAGGTGGGGTTGGTACTGGAGGCACTATTACCGGTGTGGGTGAGATCATTAAGAAACGTAAGCCGGAATTCAAAGTTGTGGCTGTAGAGCCTAATGACTCCCCGGTGTTGTCAGGCGGGCAATCAGGACCACACAAAATCCAGGGTATCGGCGCCGGTTTTGTCCCCGATGTACTTAACACAGAAGTAGTCGACGAGATATTTAAAGTCAAAAATGATGAAGCGTTTGAAACTTCCCGGCGTCTCGCCAGGGAAGAGGGCTTATTGGTAGGAATTTCCTCCGGTGCAGCCGCGTTTGCTGCCCTTGCGATTGCCAAACGCCCGGAAAATAAGGGGAAATTAATCGTGGCGGTGCTGCCGGACACTGGAGAAAGATATCTCAGCACAGCACTTTTCCAAGAGTAAAACTTAATCGATAAACAGTGCTTTTTCCGCGCCCATAGAACTTAAGATACACTTTAAGATTGGGTAAGGATTTATACAAGGTACTTGTGAAAAACTTGTCCGACTAATGTTTTGGAGGCCAAGTTCCGTTGTTGCGGAACTTGGCTTTAAAAAAATGATGTTGTAGGAAAGGAGTGGTTTTTATGGCGGTAAACCTTAAAGAAGCTGTACACGACCAATACGCATCAGCTGACGATGCCAAAATCGTAGCTCATAACATAGGCAGAATTTACAATATCCAGAAAAAGAATGGCAGTGGGTCCGAGGATTTTGTAGCAATCAAAGGGGTCAATCTGAAGGTCAGAAAGGGAGAATTCCTAACTATCGTTGGACCTAGCGGCTGCGGTAAGTCAACCTTGCTTGATATGATAGCCGGTCTGGCAAAACCCAGCTCCGGTGAACTCTATATTGACGGCAAACTCATCACGGGTCCGGCCCTCGATCGGGGTATAATTTTGCAGGGGTACGCGCTCTTCCCGTGGCGGACGGTTCGCCATAACGTTGAATTTGGACTTGAAATAAAGGGGGTTGCCAAAAGTGAACGGGCAAAGATCAGCCTGGAATTCATTAATTTAGTGGGCCTTCAGGGGTTTGAAGACCGTTATCCCTACGAATTGTCCGGGGGTATGAAGCAGAGAGTGGCAATTGCCCGTGCACTAGCCTATGACCCGGAAGTTCTGCTAATGGACGAACCGTTTGCGGCTGTGGACGCTCAAACTAGAGAGGTTTTGCAGGATGAACTGCTCAGGATCTGGGAAGAAACTCATAAAACGATTGTTTTTGTAACCCACAGTATTGATGAAGCTATTTTCCTGGCTGACCGGGTAGCGGTTATGACGGTAAATCCGGGTACAGTTAAAGAGGTGGTTGAGATTAAGCTACCCCGGCCCCGGAACGGCATCAGGTCCTCGGCTGAGTTCGGCTGGATTCGCCACAAGATCTGGGAACTGCTCCAGAACAACAATGAACAGGAAAAAGGCCTGCTAAGCGACCAGGACATAGCTGAAGCGATTTCTCCTTCGGCAGCGTTATAGCGCACTAGTCACACCTCCTAATAAACCTTTTGTCTAGGGTCCTTCAAGGCCCTACCTTTTTGCTCACTCTTGGGCTGGACATCGGTGGAGGTTTACTATTAAGCTGACTGCCGAAAATTGCTGCAGCTAGATCTTGGCCTTTTTGCTCAAATCCTTTATGATTAACGGGGGAAGTGTTATATGACTGTGAAAGTGGCGGTTGCCAGCAGTGACGGAAAGTATGTTAACCAACATTTTGGCCGAGCGAGACAGTTTCTGGTGTTTGAGGTTAGGGATGACGGGTTTGAGTTTTTGGAGCTGAGAGATAACGTCCCTCCCTGCTCTGGACAGGAGCACAACGACGATTTGCTGGACAAGGCGGTCAACCTGGTTGCCGACTGCAAGGCCGTATTGATCAGTCAGATTGGCCCAGGAGCAGTTGAAGCCTTGGCGCTGAAGGGAGTACGGTCCTTTGTACTGCCGGATTTTATTGAAGATGCCATAAAGAAGCTGATTTTATCCGGAAAGCTCATAGCATAATGACAAGCCCTAGAGGGTAAGCCGCACGGGGAGGTGAACCGGGTGCTGGATGAACAAGACGTTTCAAATGTGAGAAATAGGTATAACCTACGGGAATTGGCCGGCGCATTTGGCGACCTGAGCACTCTGGTTCCTTTTGTGCTGGCCTATATCAGTCTGCTAAACTTTAACCCAGCTGCGGTGCTGTTTGCGTTTGGGCTTACTAACCTGGTGATTGGGTTGGTCTACAAGACACCCATACCTGTACAGCCTATGAAGGCTATTGGCACTGCGGCGGTTGCCAGAGCCGCTCATATTACCCCGGGTATGGTTTGGGGAGCCGGGCTGTTTTCAGGTCTGTTTTGGTTGGTGATGGGCTCGACGGGAGCGATTAAGCACATCATGAAGCTGGTCAGAAAGCCTGTAATTAAAGGCATAGTCCTGGGACTGGGAGTTGCTTTCTTAGCCAGTGGTTTAAAAATGATGGCCCAAGCCCCACTGACAGCTTTGGTGGGGCTTGCTCTCATTCTAGTTTTGAGTAAGAATAAAAAAATACCTGCGATTTTAGCGCTCCTGTCGTTTGGAGCAGTTACGGCCATCCTCGCAAAACCCCAGTTGCTGACCGAATTATCCCGGGTCAGGCCCTCTCTATATATTCCGGTGTTTACGCTAAAACCTTTTACCCTGTCGGAGTTCTTGCAGGGGGCGGTATTATTGGCTCTTCCCCAGGTTCCGCTAACCTTGGGTAACGGAATCATCGCCATAGTGGCGGAAAACAATGACCTGTTCCCCAATCGTCCGGTAACGCTACGGCAAGTGACTATGTCCACCGCCTTAATGAACCTTTTTACACCTTTTACCGGGGGTATTCCCATGTGTCACGGAGCCGGGGGCATGGCCGGACATGTCCGATTTGGCGCACGCACCGGGGGAGCCACTGTAATACTGGGCCTGGTACTCCTGGGTCTAGCGTTGTTTTTTGGTCGGTCGCTGCCCCTGTTGCTCATGTTGTTCCCACCGGCCGTTTTAGGTGTTGTCATGTTTTTTGCTGGGGTTGAATTAGCATCTTCGGCCAGGGACTTTGGCACGGGAAAGAAAGACCTTTTTCTGTTGGCTGTCACGGCAGGATTAGCGGTGTGGAACGCAGGAGCAGCGCTATTGGCAGGGGTTATTTTATCCATCTGTTTCTATAGAAGGGACTGCAAGCCAAATAACCACTGAGGAAGAGCAGAACAAGGTGATAAAGCTAATAGCAGGACGTAGTCCGAACGGTTTAAACTGTAAAACAAAATTCATGGTCGGCGAATGGACCAAGAGATAAAAGGGAGTGACTAAAGCATGGCGAAAGTAGCTGTAGCCAGCACTGACGGAATAGCGATTAATGAACATTTCGGTAGAGCCGAAGAATTTCTGATTTATGAAGTGGACCAAGTGGGAACGTATAAGCTTCTCGAACATCGGAAAAATATCCCTAACTGCTCCAGTGAGCACCAGGATCATTCGTCCGATAGAACCGTCTCTCTGCTTGCCGATGTTGAAGCGGTGCTAGTCAGCAAGATTGGCCCAGGCGCAAACCGAGCACTACGTAGTAACGGGGTTTTTGCCTTCACTTTAACCGATTCTATTGACAAAGCCCTCAAAGCTTATGCAAAAAGAGGAAAAATCCTGCAAAGTACCACCTTTGGTCTTGCTGGCGATAAGGGTTCGTGCGATTGTTCTAAAGGGTGTAGTGACAAATCTTGGCCCTAATTAAATATGATCAGCAGTATCCTGGATCATGACAAATAACTTGTCTGACTAGTCACCTAGAGGCCAAGTTCCAATTATCGGAACTTGGCCTCTAGGTTTTGTATCCAACTACCAAGCAGCGAATAAGTAGTCGAAGGTAAGCCGCTTTTTGGACACCGGCATTTGCCGTGATCCTATGCGCAACAATTTTTTGGTTGGTAAAATATATCCTTTAAAAAGCGCATCGCACTTTTTTTGACCGACTTAAGGCAATTTATCCCGGCGCAAGGCGTAAAGATTAAAAATTTTATTGACAGATTTACACAAGCGCGGTAAAATACGATTAAACCAATTAGAATAGTCGGAAATAGTCGACCGGACAAACTGGAGACTGATTCCTTTCAAGGGAATCAGTCGGTTTTGTTTTACCCTATCCACCGAAAAATATCGAAACAAAAACCGTTTGACTGGTGCAAAAAGGTAGAGTGAATAAAGGGGAGGAAGGAAACTATGAGGGTTCTGATTGTTGGTGCAGACCGCCTTGGCAATATTACAAAGAAACTTCAGCAAGAAGGCGCTGAAGAAATAATTCACTGGACAGGCCGCAGCAAATCCTTTTGGAATAAAGAAGTTCCCAGAAACGTGGAAAAAGTAATAGTTTTCTGTGACTTTATCAATCATAAAACCATGTATAACGTTAAACGTCAGGCAAAGGTCAGCGGGATTCCGGTTGTGTACAGCAAACGCGCCATATCTCAAAAATGGGCATAGATCGGTCTGGCCTGCCTGATTCAGTTACCAGCAAACCAAAGCTAATGAACAATAGTTGGAGGGATTAAGTTGACAGAACGAGGGACATGGACTTTAAAGAAAGGGCTTGCCGAAATGCTCAAGGGTGGGGTGATCATGGATGTCACTACCCCGGAGCAGGCTAAAATTGCCGAAGAGGCAGGGGCCTGCGCGGTAATGGCCCTGGAAAGGGTGCCGGCCGATATCCGGGCGGCCGGGGGAGTAGCCCGAATGGCTGACCCAACTATAATTGTAAAGATTCAGGAGGCAGTGACAATTCCGGTCATGGCCAAAGCCCGAATAGGTCATTTTGTTGAAGCACAGATTCTTGAAGCCTTGGAGATTGACTATATCGATGAAAGCGAAGTACTGACCCCGGCCGACGACCTTTACCATATCGACAAACATAGTTTCAAGGTGCCGTTCGTTTGCGGGGCCCGTAATCTTGGTGAGGCTTTGCGCAGGATAGGTGAAGGAGCTGCCATGATCCGGACCAAAGGAGAGCCCGGCACCGGCAACATAGTCGAAGCCGTCACTCACCTCCGGGCGGTTTTGGGGGAAATCCGGCGTTTGCATTTGCTGCCCCGGGAAGAGCTGATGACTGCAGCTAAAGAAATGGGTGCTCCTTATGACTTGGTCCTGGAGGTTGCTGAAACTCAAAGCCTCCCGGTTGTAAACTTTGCGGCAGGTGGAGTAGCTACTCCCGCTGACGCTGCATTGATGATGCAGCTAGGGGCCGACGGTGTGTTCGTGGGCTCGGGTATTTTTAAGTCAGGAGATCCGGCAGCCAGGGCCAAAGCCATTGTTAAGGCCGTTACTCACTACAAGGACCCGATCGTCCTGGCCGAGGTTTCCCGAGACTTAGGTGAGGAGATGCCGGGGCTGGAGATTTCGAGCATACCTGCTGCGGCCCGGATGGCCGCGCGGGGTTGGTAGAAGATTCCTTTGACAGTTGACCAGAAAACTGGAGGCTGTGCTGTTATCCTTCGATAACTTGCACAGCCTTTTGTTATATCTAATATTAAAAAATTGGAGGATGAAAACATGAGCGAGACAAAATTGAGTTTCGGCACTCTCGCAGTGCATGCGGGCCAGCAGGTTGACCCCACAACTAATTCCAGAGCGGTACCGATTTACCAGACCACTTCCTACGTGTTCAATGACTCAGACCACGCCGCAAACCTTTTCGGCCTAAAGGAATTCGGCAACATCTATACCAGGATTATGAATCCCACCTGGGACGTATTTGAGCAGAGAATTGCCGCCCTGGAGGGAGGAGTAGGAGCTTTAGCAACAGCATCAGGCCAGGCTGCCATAACCTACTCGATTTTAAACATCGCCCAGGCGGGGGATGAGATCGTTTCTGCAGCCAGTTTATACGGAGGCACCTACAACCTTTTTTCTCAAACCCTGTCTAAACTGGGCATAACCGTAAAGTTTGTAGACCCTTCAGATCCAGAAAACTTTCGTAAAGCCCTGACAGCGAAAACCAAGGCCTTCTTTGCGGAAACCATTGGCAACCCCAAACTTGACGTGCCTGATTTCGAAGCAATTTCGGCTATAGCTCATGAGGCAGGAATCCCGGTTATCATCGATAATACTTTTGCAAGTCCCTACCTCAGTCGTCCCTTCGAACACGGGGTGGATATCGTGGTCCATTCGGCAACCAAATTTATCGGTGGCCATGGCACATCTATTGGGGGCATCCTCGTGGACTCGGGCAAATTCAATTGGGCAAACGGCAATTTCCCAGGCTTCACAACTCCCGACCCTAGCTATAACGGACTGGTCTACTCCGAGAGTTTCGGGAACTTGGCTTATATCCTCAAGGCGCGGGTACAGTTGTTAAGGGACATTGGAGCCTCCTTAAGCCCATTCAATGCCTTTCTGTTCCTGCAAGGACTGGAAACCCTGCACCTGCGGGTTCAGCGACACAGTGATAACGCCCTGGCAGTAGCCCGTTTTCTGGAGACCCATCCTGCAGTTACCTGGGTCAGTTATCCAGGACTCACGTCCCACCCATCCCACGTAACGGCCAAGAAGTACTTGAAAAATGGCTACGGTGCCATCCTGGCTTTTGGGATTAAAGGCGGAGAAGAAGCCGGACGCAAGCTCATTAACAATGTCAAACTTTTTTCCCTCCTAGCCAATGTGGGTGACGCAAAATCATTGATTATCCACCCGGCCAGCACTACTCATCGCCAGCTTGGTCCCGAAGAACAGCTCAGTACCGGGGTGACCGAAGATCTGGTTCGGTTATCTGTGGGCATAGAAGATGTGCAGGATATAATCGCTGACCTGGACCAAGGGCTCACCGCCAGCCAGCAGTAACCAAAGTAGAAAAGTACATAGAGAAACGCGAATAAACAGAAGCGCTGCACCTATTGTTCCGCTTCTGTTTGTTTCTATGGTCCATAACTATGTAAAGAGTTTTTGCCCCGTTCCGGCAGGTGGCTTCACCGCGGCTTTGATCCATAGGGTGGTTAAGAGCAACATCCCTGCGGTTATGCTAAAAACACCGCGGTACCCAAGCTGACTAGCCCCCAGAAGCCCGCCGCTGATCGGACCGAAGACATTTCCCAATAGGGAGAAACTGGTGGCTACCCCAAAAGCCGTTCCTCTATGTTCGCTTGGAATCAAGTTGCTGATTAAGGCGTTAGAGCTGGGAAGCATTCCACCTGTGAATAAGCCTCCTATTATCCTTAACGCCAGGAATTGCCAGGTTGAGCTAACGGGCACTTGAAGCAAATTCGCTGCGGCAGCCCCCAAGGCGCAAATAATCAGGATTTTTCTATGGCCAATCCGGTCGCTGAGTTTGCCCAAAAAGATAGCAGAAAGAGCGCTGGCAGTCCCTCCGGCGGCAATTATCAGTCCGGTCATGGTCGTTATCCTGCTAGAACCCGGATCCAGGGACTGAATGAAGAGAGGTATAATCGGCGTTGCAATAACCAGGGAGTACTGGACCATAAAATTCACCATGAGCATAGCCAAAAGGGTCCGGTTGCTGAGAAGGTGTTTAAGGGTTTCAAAAAAGCCCTGGCTTTTTTGGTTAGGTTTAGGAGGAGTGAATTTTTCATACACATAAAACCGTACGAGTATTACAGATGCTAAGGATAGCCCGGCCATTACCAGAAAGGCAGCACTAAAAGAAAGGGTATCGGCCAAGTAACCGCCCAGAAGGGGTCCGAGGGCAACGCCCGCAGTCATGGCAAATTGGTAAAAGCCAAGGGCGAACCCGATTCTACCCTCTGGAGTAATCGAAGTTACTAAGGCTATTGAGGCAGCGGCAAACCCACCCAAAGCTCCCTGGAAGGAACGTAGAATGAGCAGGTGCCAGGGGGAGGAGGCAAAGGCCATGAAGGATATCAACACGGTATTGGCCAACAGCACTCGCTCGACCATGGCTTTTCTGCCTCGACGGTCCCCGATGCTGCCCCAGACTGGGCCTGAAATCGCAGCAAAAAAAGCTGCTGTCCCCATAAGAATCCCACTCCATACTGCGGCAGACCCTGGGTCGGTTACTCCTAAGGTTTTGATATACAGAGGCAAAAAGGACATGACAAAGGCTAATGAACAAAAGCCCATAAACTGGGCTATTCCCACTACATATAGATTTTGTTTCCAGCGTTCCAAGGCAATCATCCCTATTATCGCGGTTTGTTACATCGCTTAGACTCCAATAGTTAACAGTATAACATTAATATTTAGCTGTACGAAAGACCTGTAAGGTGGTTATATTGTAGGCAAGGGGTATTACATTGACGGGTAGGGGCAGGATTGTTATAATACACTTACCTTAAAAAAATTGAAAATATAACTAGAAATACTCTTATCAAGAGTGGCTGAGGGACTGGCCCAATGAAGCCCGGCAACCGGCAGTAAACCTGCAGTGGTGCCAATTCCTGCAAACCGAAGTAGGTTTGAGAGATAGGAGAGGTGTCAAGTTAATGTTGCGCCTCTTCCACTCTGGGAGAGGCATTCTGCTGTGCCTTTTACCAACATATATAAAGGAGGATTATGGCATGAAACTAGCAGAAAAAGGCTTGCTTACGGGGGTTGGCAGCCTTCCATATACCGAAGCTAAGCCCGCTTTGGAGATGATCTGGAACCATGTTCCCCTGCTGCCGCATTGGCCGCAGCTGCCAATGGCGGGGGTGGATGAGAATTTCTCCCTGCAATATCTCCAGGCTCTTGTCGGTTTGGGTCTGGTTAAGTCGGATGACGGTCTGTACTATGATCTGGCAGACCCGAAGTGGTTGGATAAGGTTACAGAGTTTTATTCTATTTACCTGAACGCAGTGGAGGGAGACAGTTCCTCCTTGGAGAGGTTTTCCTTTCCACCGGAGGCTGCCAGGGGGTTTTACGCCTTTGTCAAGGATTTGAAAGAAGGGGGAACAAGGCAGGCCCTTTACCTTAAAGGCCAGTTGAGCGGTCCTTTGACTGTAGGTTTTCAGTTAAACAGCCCGGACAAAAAGCCGTGTTATTACGACCCCCAGCTTAGGGATATCCTGGTTAAGAACCTGGCTTTGCACGGGATTTGGCAAGTCAAGAAACTCAAGGAGTTCGGCTTGCCGGTAATCATGATGGTTGACGAACCCGGACTCTATGCCTTCGGCTCATCCACCCACATTACCCTTGCCCGGGAAGAAATCATCTCGGATTTAAATGCAATCTACGCGGGAATAAAGGCCGAAGGGGCGTCGGTCGGAACCCATGTCTGCGCAGGTACGGACTGGACCTTGCTGTTTGACTCTGAGGTTGAGATTGTTAACTTCGACGCTTACGACTTTTTTGACAGTATGAAGGTTTTCCCGGAACAGTTAGATGCCTTTCTAAGGCGAGGGGGAGTTCTGGCCTGGGGCATTGTCCCTACTTCGGCCAAGATCCTGGCTGAGTCGCCCACTTCCCTGACCGATCGCTTTGAGGGTTACCTTAAGGAGCTTGAAGCCAGAGGAATATCCCGCGGCCTGGTGCTGGACCAAAGCATCTTCACCCCCAGCTGTGGCACCGGAACTTTGGGGGCAGAATTGGCGGAACGTATATACCAAACCTTGTCGGAGTTTGGGGTCTTGACCAAAGTTCGCGGCTAAGCCTTTGGCAGGCATGAATCTCTGTTCTGTTTTTTGAGGAGCGACGTTTGTGGATAAGATTAAGACCTTTACGTTTGACAGTTTGAAACTTGACTGCGGAGAAACTCTTGCTCCGGTTACCTTGGCCTATCATACTTACGGGAAATTGGAGAATGATAAGAGTAATGCAGTATTTATCTTTCATGCTCTAACAGGGGATGCCCAGCCTGCCGGGTACACCTGCGGGGGAGCCCGGGGCTGGTGGGACCCACTGATTGGCCCTGGCAAGGTATTTGATACGAACAGGTACTTTGTTGTCTGTTCTAATGTGCTGGGGGGGTGTTATGGTTCAACCGGTCCAGCCTCTTTGAACCCGGATACAGGAAAACCCTATGGCATCAAGTTTCCCATAGTGACGATTCGGGATATGGTCAGAGCTCAATGCCGGCTTTTAGACCACCTTGGGATAAGCCGATTGAAGCTTGCTGCAGGTGGGTCTATGGGCGGTATGCAGGCCCTGGAATGGGGTGTAACCTATCCGGAGCGAGTAGAAAAGCTGATTGCGGTGGGCACCCCGGGCAGGCTTTCCCCTCAGGCCATTGCCTACAATGAGGTGGGGAGGCAGGCGATTATGCTGGATCCCTACTGGAGGCTTGGGAACTACTATGGCAGGGAAGTACCCGCGGCAGGCCTGAACATTGCCAGGATGGTCGGTACAATTACCTATCGCAGCGAAGAATCTTTGCAGCTTAAGTTCGGTCGTTCCTTTGCAAATCGCAATGGCCGCCTGGAAAATCCCTACGTAAAATTAACCGACAGGTTTGATGTGGAAAGCTATTTGCAGTATCAAGGCTCCGCGCTGGTTAAGCGGTTTGACCCGAATACCTACATTTATTTGACTAAGGCTATGGACCTGCACGATGTTGGACGGGGGTATCCCAGTTACGAGCATGCCTTGGGAAGGATCGAGATACCCAGTTTGTTCGTGGGTATCTCTACTGACATACTTTTCCCGGCCTTCCAACAGCAAGAACTGGTGGAGATCATCAATCGCCAGGGAGGCCAGGCACAGTATAGAGAAATCCTTTCCCCACATGGACACGATGCTTTTCTGATGGAGTTTGATCTGGTTGAGCCTCTGCTTAATGAGTTTGTCAAGCTGTAAGCTGAGCTGGTTTTTTAAGTTGTTGGTCATATAAGCCGGGCATCGGATAACTTCTAAATTTAAGAACCCCTTGGGGCTTTGTGCACTCGAGAGGGTCCTTTGTATACAGGGCTCCTGAAATAGTGCGGTTTTTTACCGTTAACATCCAACAAACGTCCTTTTGGGATTTGTGAGATTGTGAAATCTAGGGCTTGTTAACCGTTGGGGGGTGATTTTCTACCGTTCAAGGGCATAATACGACCGTTGGCAGGAAAAGTAGGTAAGGATACCCCGGTTTTTTGCTACAATTATTTCTAAATGTAGTAATCAATTGTAAGATTCAGAATTTTAAAAAGCAGGAGGTTTCGGATGAAACTGTTTGAATTCCAGGCCAAGCAACTTTTTGCCCAGTATGGAATTGCTGTGCCAAAAGGAAAAGTGGTAAACAGCCCGGAGGAAGCGGCAGAAGCTGCAAGGGAAATTGGCCCGGCTGTAATTAAGTCCCAAATTTTATCCGGAGGCAGGGGTAAGGCTGGGGGAATCAAGTTTAGCGATACTCCCCAGGAAGCTGCAGATGCGGCACGGTCCATTCTGGGAACTGACCTTAAAGGGTTTATTGTGGACACTGTTTTAGTCGAACAAAAAATCAAGATTGACCGTGAGTTATACCTGGCAATCACCATCGATAAAGGCACGCGCAGCCCGATTTTGATTTCCTCCGCTTTCGGAGGCATGGAAATCGAAGACCTGCCGGAAGAAAAGTTGGTTAAGTACACTATTGATATTAACCTGGGAATCAGGTCTTATCTGGCGCGCGACCTGGCCCGACGGCTAAACCTCAGCGGCGGACTTGCGGAACAGGCCGCAGACATAATTGTTAAGTTGTACAAGCTGTTGCGGGAAAAGGATGCTGAGCTGGTGGAGATCAATCCTTTGGTAATTAGCGGGGATCAGATCCTGGCTGCAGATGGCAAGATTACCATTGATGACGATGCCCTGTTCAGAGTGGGAGATTCCGTACCTCACACCGAAGAACGCACTGAGCTTGAACAAAAGGCGGCGGCACTTGGCATTTCCTATGTTCAACTTGATGGAAATATTGCTATCATGGCTAATGGGGCCGGGATCACAATGGCCACCCTGGACATCCTCAAGCATTATGGCGGAAGTCCCGCGAACTTTATGGATGCGGGCGGAGGAGCAGGCGTAGAGGCTACTGCTAAGGCATTAGAGATCCTGTTATCCGCAAAGCCAAAGGCTATCCTGGTGAATATTTTTGGAGGGATCACCCGCTGTGATGATGTAGCCAAGGCCTTTTCTATGGTCAAGAAGAGCAGGGGTATTGATGTACCTATGGTTATCCGCCTTGTTGGAACTAACCAGGACGAAGGGGTCAAGATTCTCGAGGAAGTTGGAATCAATTCCTATCGTACTATTCAGGAAGCGGTGGAAAAGGTAGTAGAGATCGTAAACGGGTAGGGGGCGGAAAAATGGCAATTATAATAAACGATAAGACCAGAGTGGTGGTTCAGGGAGCTACCGGAAAACAGGGAAGTTTTCATCTTAGTCAAATGCTGGCGTATGGAAGTAAAGTGGTCGCCGGCACATCCAATGGGAAGGGCGGCCAAACCGTAGAAGGAGTACCGATATTTGACAATGCTTTCGCCGCCATGGATGCTGTGCAGCCGGATGCTTCGATTCTTTTTATACCTGCCAAGGGGGCGAAGGATGCAGCCTTTGAAGCTATCGAAGCTGGGATAGAAACAGTGGTAATAATTACCGAGCACATTCCGGTTCATGATGCCATGGAAATCATGGCCATGGCTAAGGCAAAAGGAACTACAGTTATAGGGCCTAATACTTTTGGCATAATTTCTCCAGGTAAGTGCAAGATGGGGATTATGCCCAACTCTATCTTCCTCCCGGGCAGCGCAGGGGTTGTTGCCCGCAGCGGTACTTTAAGCTATGAAATTGTTTATAACCTGACTAACTCTGGAATCGGTCAGTCCACAGTAGTTGGGCTGGGCGGGGATCGGGTTCCCGGGCTTTCCTTCATTGAACTGCTGCAGCAATTCGAAGCGGACCCTGAAACGGATAGTGTGGTCCTGGTAGGGGAAATTGGCGGAAGCGCTGAGGAAGAAGCTGCGGAATTTATCAAGACCATGAAGAAACCAGTAGTGGCCTATCTGGCCGGAAAGAGCGCCCCTCCCGGAAAACGCATGGGTCATGCCGGAGCAATCATTGAGCGCGGTAAGGGAACTTTGGAAGGTAAAGTTAAAGCATTGACCGAAGCCGGAGCAAAAGTTGCTTCCCTGCCCTGGGAGGTGCCTGCTCTGCTCACGGGAAATCGCGTATGAGGGAGGATAGCTCTAAATGGTAGAGAATGAAAAGTTAGCGGAAAAGCAGAAGGCCTGGGAAAAAAACCTGGAGGAAAAGGTGCTTAAACGTGCTCCAGAACGAAAGGCTGAATTTTCAACCCACTCTGGCGTTCCGGTAGAGCGGGTGTATACCCCGGTTAACCTGCCTGAATTCAGTCATGAAGCTGATTTAGGCTTTCCAGGAGAGTACCCGTTTACCCGTGGTGTACAACCCACGATGTACCGTGGCAGATTCTGGACAATGCGTCAGTACGCCGGTTTTGCCGATGCCGAGGAGACCAATGCCCGTTTCCGCTACTTGTTGGAGCAGGGTCAAACCGGATTGAGCGTAGCCTTCGACCTGCCCACCCAAATTGGCCTGGACAGCGACCATCCGTTGTCCAGGGGTGAAGTGGGCCGCGTCGGGGTGGCCATCGATTCACTGGCAGACATGGAACTTCTTTTCAAGGGAATTCCCCTGGACAAAGTAAGTACCTCAATGACCATTAATGCACCCGCAGCAGTGCTCCTGGCCATGTATATTGTTGTAGCGGAAAAACAGGGCGCTGATACCAAGAAACTGAACGGAACAATTCAGAATGATATACTCAAAGAGTATGTAGCCCGCGGTACCTATATTTTCCCGCCCGAGCCCTCCATGCGCTTAATAACCGATATATTCGCCTATTGCGCTGAAAACCTGCCGGACTGGAACCCGATCAGCATCAGCGGTTATCATATCCGGGAAGCAGGCTCAACCGCAGTTCAGGAAGCAGCCTTTACCCTCGCGGACGGAATAGCCTATGTTGAGGCCGCCTTGAAGGCAGGCCTGGACGTGGATAAATTTGCCCCAAGGTTGTCTTTCTTCTTCAACGCCCACAATAACTTCTTCGAGGAAGTTGCCAAATACAGAGCAGTGAGGCGGATCTGGGCCAAAATCATGCGTGAACGTTTTGGAGCCAAAAACCCCAAAAGCTGGATGCTGCGCTTCCATACCCAAACCGGGGGCAGCACACTCACAGCCCAACAACCAGATGTAAATGTGGTTCGGGTTGCGTATCAAGCGCTCAGTGCAGTACTGGGAGGTACCCAGTCCCTGCACACCAACTCCAAAGATGAAGCTTTGGCCCTTCCCACTGAGGATTCCGCTAGAGTGGCCCTGCGCACCCAACAGGTAATCGCCTATGAAACCGGAGTAACCGACACCGTAGATCCCCTGGCCGGATCGTATTATGTCGAGACCCTCACCAACGAACTGGAAACCAGAGCTTGGGAATACATCAATAAAATTGATGAACTAGGTGGCGCGGTTCAGGCCATCCAGGCCGGCTACATGCAAAAGGAAATTCAGGATAGCGCCTTCCGCTACCAGCAGGAAATTGAAAACCAAGACCAAATTGTCGTTGGAGTTAACAAATTCCAGTTAAGCGAGCAACGCCAGGAAGGCCTGCTCCGTGTTGACCCCGGAGTTGGGGAAAAACAGGTCTCCAGGCTGCAAAATGTCAAAAATACCCGCGATAACAAGTCCGTAAACGGAGCCTTGGTACAGCTGCGCTCCGCAGCCCTGAACGGTACCAATGTCTTTCCGTTCATCCTCTCAGCAGTCCGCGCCTACGCCACCCTCGGTGAAATCAGCACCGTCCTAAGAGACGTCTACGGTGAATACAAACCCACCGTCACACTCTAACAGAACAGTTGGCGGAAAGAGCAAGCGGGTGAATTTAATTTCCGCGCAGTGAAGACATCACGAGCGAGCCGAAAGCATACTCCGCGAACAGCCGAACGAAGCAAAGTGCTCGCGCCCCATTTACGGCTGCGTTTGCGGGAGTGAGGCTGGGAGCGGTAAGTATGCTCGGCGAGGGAGTTGCGTAACGAAGCGGAAATTAAATTCGACCCCAGCAGACCCCAGGAAATTAAAAGCTACTCACCAGCGTATCCAAGCAGCTTCGAAGAAACCAAATGCAGACCCAAAATTACCCCAAAGGAGGGATTTGATTGAGCAATCCTATTCGCGTATTGGTTGCCAAACCAGGTTTGGACGGTCACGACCGAGGAGCCAAAGTTGTTGCCCAGGCCCTGCGCAACTCCGGCTTTGAAGTAATATACACCGGACTGAGGCAAACACCAGAGCAAATCGTAGAAGCCGCCGTGCAAGAAGACGTACAGGTAATAGGCCTTTCCAGTCTTTCCGGCGCACATATGCAGTTGTTTCCTGCAGTGGTAGAGATCCTCAGAGAGCAAGGCGCAGGGGAAGTACTGGTCATCGGAGGCGGAGTAATCCCGGATGAAGACATAGCCTATCTAAAGAGCGCCGGGATAGCGGAAATCTTTACCCCTGGGACACCCACTAAGGCCATAGCGGAATACATAACCCGCCATTTCCAAACAGACGGACTAAATTTGACTAAAGTGGACCATATAGGCATTGCGGTCAAAAACATTGAAGCCAGCCTGGAAGTGTACAGCGGAATACTGGGTCTGCGTCTTGCTGGGGTTGAAGAAGTTCCGGACCAAAAATTAAAGGTGGCTTTTCTGCCTATCGGGGACACTGAGGTCGAACTGCTGGAACCCACAAGTCCGGACAGTACGGTAGCAAAATTTCTGGAGACCCGTGGGGAAGGACTTCACCACATCGCCTACCGGGTTCCCGATATTGATGCAGCGCTGAACCAGCTTAAAGCTCAAGGAGTGCGGCTGCTTGATGAGAAGGCCCGCAAGGGGGCCGGTGGCGCTATGATCGCCTTCCTTCATCCTAAGGCAACGGGCGGAGTCCTCACAGAGGTCTGCCAAAGAGACTGAAACGAGTAAATTACGACTTGGTATTAACAGGTAGTCACACTGGGAGAGATTGATTTGGACAAAAAAATTGAGGAATTACTGCAGAAGCGGGAAACGGTTAAACTAGGCGGAGGGAAAAAGCGGATCGAACGCCAGCACAGTTCTGGAAAATTGACAGCCCGTGAAAGAATAGATCAGCTGCTTGATCCCGGCAGTTTTATTGAACTGGACAGATTTGTCCACGGAGAGGGAGAGGAATTCTACGGGGAAGGTGTGGTAACCGGCTATGGTACGATTAACGGCCGGCTGGTATACCTTTTCGCCCAGGATTTCACGGTGTACGGTGGAGCGCTAGGTGTTCTCCACTCCAGAAAGATCTGCAAGGCGATGGACTTGGCAATTAAAACTGGAAGTCCGTTCATCGGACTTAATGACTCTGGCGGAGCGAGGATCCACGAAGGGGTTTACTCCCTGGATGCTTATGGAGACATTTTCTTCCGCAACACCCAGGCTTCCGGGGTGATTCCCCAAATTTCCGTGATTATGGGTCCCTGTGCGGGAGGCGCGGTCTATTCTCCTGCAATCACTGATTTTATCGTAATGGTTAACCAAACCAGCCAGATGTTCATAACCGGTCCCCAGGTGATCAAGACCGTAACCGGGGAAGAGGTGTCTGCGGAAGTATTGGGCGGGGCCAAGGCGCAAAACCAGAAGAGCGGGGTAGCGCATTTCATGGCCGCCAACGAAGAGGATACCTTCGCGCTGATCCGGAATTTGCTGAAGTTTCTGCCTCAGAACAACATGGAACAGGCTCCAAGGATTGAACCCAGGGAACCGGTTACTCCACAGGAGGAGCTGCTGACCCTTGTACCGGCGGATACAAACAAGTGGTATGATGTGCGCAAGGTGATCAAAGCTTTGGTTGACGGCGGCGACTTCCTGGAAGTTCAGCCCCTGTTCGCCCAGAATGCTGTGGTTGGGTTTGCCCGGTTAGATGGAGTGTCAGTTGGTATTGTAGCGAACCAAGCCCGCGTGCTTGCTGGGTGCTTGAATATCGATGCTTCAGACAAGATTTCCCGCTTCGTGCGTTTCTGCGACAGTTTTAACATCCCTTTAATCACTTTTGTTGATGTGCCAGGGTTTTTGCCTGGGGTCGCCCAGGAGCACGGTGGGATTATTCGCCACGGAGCGAAGATTCTTTACGCCTATTCCGAAGCCACCGTCCCCAAGATCTCACTTATTTTGCGCAAAGCTTATGGAGGAGCCTATGTGGCGATGTGCAGCAGATCTTTGGGAGCGGATGCAGCTTACGCCTGGCCGATTGCGGAGATCGCGGTGATGGGTCCGGATGGAGCAGCCAACATTATTTACAAGGACGAAATCAATAGCGCTGAGGACCCGGAAGAGGTCAAGAAGCGCAAGGTGATTGAATACCGCGAGAAATATGCTAATCCATATATAGCCTGCGAAAAAGGCATGATTGATGATGTAATCGATCCCAAGGATACCAGGCGTGTGTTAATAAATACCCTGCATTCCTTGGCCACCAAAAAAGTTACCAGAGCTCCTCGCAAACACGGCAACATCCCGTTTTAAAGGGGCTTAAAGACAAAAAGAATCCGGGGTAAGACCCCCGGGTTCTTTTTGTCTTCACGCGACCTGCTCTCGGTTAAAGTTCGCTCTCGCGCTATTCGCCTTCTAAAAGTTGCATTTCGGCAGAAAATGATAAGTGGTTCTAAACCTTAGTAGTAAAATGTTAGGTAACAGGGTAGGTGAACTGGAAGGAGGGGAACGTAATGGGCTTTGCGGCAGAGAGACTTGGTGACTTCAGTGATCTTGGCATTACAGTAAGATTGGGGAGTCCACGAGATGCGGCGGGGATTTTATCCTGCCTGGTATCCACCCTTTCTGAGCGGGCGTGGTTTGACCGGGATGAGAGTGAGATGGGCTCCATCAAACCTTATGTCCTTGGGGACAAAATACGTGATTTCCAACCTGGAGAAAGAGCCTATTTGGTAGCGGTTCAAGGCAATAAAGTAATTGGATTCATCTTAATAGTCAGGGGGCATCTCAAAAGCACCAAGCATGCCGCAGATTTCGGCATGGCCATACTCCCTGGCTTTAGAGACAGAGGGATAGGGTCAATGTTGGTACAGAGCGCAATTGATTGGTGTGAAGAACACGAGGTGGAAAAACTATACTGTTGTACTTTTGATAATAATCAACGAGCAATAAAGCTATACGAGAAGTTTGATTTTATTAGAGAGGGAGAACGAAAAAAACAATATAAAATTAATGGGAAATACGTAGGTCAGATTCTGTTTGGCAAAATACTTGGTTGACGTACAATTAATTTGAAATTAACAAAGAAAAACAGCCCGGGGTAAACTGCAAACCGGGCTGTTTTTCTTGTTAATTTGCTAAGATTCCCATTTCGGCACTTCTGAGGCAAAGTCGCCTCGGAAAGAAGAGATTTGGTTTCTAGTGCGAGCCTCCCAGTAACTGTTAGCCAAAAGCCTTCTCACAAAGGGGTGCTTCGACCATTCTGTCTGTTGAAGCGAGATGTATACGGCATAAGCCCACTTAGCCTGAAAAGCATTTCGCCTGGTTTCATGCAAGAGAGTGCTGAAGTGAACATCCCCCGCCTACATTAACATTTAGAGGCGGGGGCTTCCGACCAGCCCAATCAGCTTGACCCAATGGTTTCCCGTTTAGGATACCTCACCCGGATGAGTGTGGGTTCAACGACCAGGTAGAGTC
>Ga0255338_1002800_pt1 | contig 23430 bp, 24 predicted proteins | sample MeOH1_35cm_T4_19_FD_203715 | JGI IMG/M metagenome (GOLD analysis project Ga0255338, IMG submission 203715) | Sandy soil microbial communities from University of British Columbia, Vancouver, Canada - MeOH1_35cm_T4_195 | ecosystem: Engineered > Artificial ecosystem > Sand microcosm > Unclassified ...
GGACCGGGTCGTCGTCACCGGCGAGGAAGTAGAGATCCGCTACGTCATCCCGACCAGTGAGAAGAGCGAACATATCCGTTTTTGTCACTTGCGTTTAGACTATTTCCGCCACCCACGCCTGGTTCGGCGCGGTCAGGGTGCGCCAGCCACACTGGGGCAGCAGGTTCGGATAAGTAGTGAGTCCGTGCGTGCTGTCCGTGGTGTGGGTCCAGCGGCGCCGTTGTTGACACAAGAGGCCGCCTTCCCGCAGCAATCGCAGGATGCGCTTGTGATTTACCGTCCAACCGTCCCGCTGGAGCTGCGCGGTCACCCGGCGGTAGCCGTAGCCCGGGAACGCCACGACGATCGCCTCGACCGCATTCAGCAGGTCGTCGGTAGGGGCCGGCGGCACGGGCGCCCGGTAGTAATCACTGCGGGCCAGTCCCAACAACTGGCAGGCCCGTACCAACGGCAGGGCGGTCAGGGTGGTCCGAGCTTGCTTGATCACTGTCCGTTTCTCCCGGACGGAGAGCCCTTTTTTGCCAGCGCCTCCACGGCCCGCCGCAGGAACTCATTCTCTAAATGGGCGCGGCCTAAGGCTGCCTCTAGCGCCGCGATGCGTGCCTGGTCGGTACTCGGGCCCGAGTTGGAATTTACCCCGTCCAACCAGGCGTGCTCGCCGTGCCGCTCATACTGGTCGCGCCAGCGGCGCACGAGAGTTTCGCTGAGGTCGTGCTCCCGGCACACCTGGGCAAAGCGCTTCTCGCCGGTGAGGAGTGCGCGTACCACTTGCAGTTTGAACTCGCGGCTAAAGGTCCGCTTCGGTCTGGCAGTCATCGGAGTTGTTCCCAGGCAGCAGGGACCCCGGAGGTCAAAGCCCTTCCGTGTGTTTGGCCGGAGGGGTCCCTGCGGTCGTTCGACGTGGCCGCGCTACTCTCCGATGTGTGTCCGAATTTAAGGGTTCACTTCAACAAGTCACATACCCGCGACCACGACAGGCAAAAAGTGCTGCATAAACTCGGCATCAAATACATCGACTATGCCGAGGGGCGTGAGTGTCATGAGTATCCTGATGAGGTGGTGCGCAAGTTCCTCGTGTGGCTTGAGCAGATGTATACCGCGCCGTAGCCGTAACCGGGTGGGGTGGCCACCGTTGTACCTGTCACAACATCCGTGGGGAGCCCGCCCGTGTCCGACTTGTTAAAACCCTGCCCTGCCTGCAGTGCCGCCACCTCGCGGTATGCCCACTCCTGCCCATCCTGTGGCCATCCACTGTGGGGTAAGAGGCGGGAAATGTGGAACGTCACTCTGCTCACGGTGCTCGGCGCATTCTTGGTGATCTATGAGGCGGCAGGCAAGGTGTTCGGGGTGCAGAAGCCTTGGGGGACCTTGGTATACAGCTTCCTCATCTTGGTATCGTTGACGTTTGCCTTTTTCGCCGTGATGCGCAGCATGCACGATGTGGAACAAATCGAGGCCCTGAGCCCACGAAGGAGAAGGCGTGCCAAGCAGCGGTTGGTAAAACAGGCGCGCGTGGGTAGGTTGACAGAGGGTGAGGAGCCCGACAAAATTTTGGAGCAAGATTTACGGCGCGATTTCCGCACCCCACCCTCTAATCTGTAGAATTTTGCGCAATGTTGGTGGGCATGCTCGGGCCATTCGATTGGCTGCCCGCGGCAGCTCCTCGACGCAATCAGGCCACCCCATTGGGTGGCCTTTGCTGAATCGAATTACAGATTGTGTACGCGCAGAGCTTCTGACTATGGGTCAGCAGTGGTCATGATAATGGCTATTACACAGGTTTAGGTCAGAGCACGTGATCGGCTGGGCAGGAGCCTCGCCCTCCATTGGCGGAGTTCGTCATTATTCCGTGTGGGAGTAAGCCGATACCCGCACCAGGCTTACCGGATGAGGCATCCCGAGGTAGCGAGGGATTTCGGCTGTGACATCCCAGGCCCGTAGGAGTCTCCGGGGCGCTCGCTCCGCCATGGGATCTGACGGCCGAGCGGTTACCGGCCCGAGGACGGGTGCCGAGATTCCTCGTTGTACTCGGAATGACTCGTTCGGGATGTGTGCTAGGGACAAAGCCGATAGCCGCTTACGGTTTCCTGAACGCGACCACTCGTTGCCGGCACGCCTGATCCGACAGATGCTAAGGGGTGCGCGGTAGTAACTGGCCGATTGTGTGCTGCGGCATTGTGTAGCGCCGCCGTTCCTGGCGGCGAGGTCTCCGGCTGGAAGCCGGAGCTACGAAAGGGCACCGTTACTTCCGCGCACTCCTTAGCTCGCTATTCTTCGACTATCCGCCGGCGATGGCGGCGACGATGATGAGCGGCTCCTTGCCGGCCGCGATGGCGGCCGGCAGCGGAGTATCGGTGGGATCGTGGGAGAGGTCTTCCCCACACGCGAAGAACCGCACCATGGCCCGGCGCTTCCGGCTGACGTGGTCGCGGATCGTCCCCTTCAGCATCGGATAGCGGGCCTCGAGGGCGTCCAGGACCGTCGAGACGCAGACCGGCTCGGCGACCTCGAGCTGCACCTCGTCGTCGATCCGGGCGAGGACCTTCAGATGGGGGGGAAGCACAACCCGGATCATCGGAGCGTCTGCACTTCCACGGAGAAGACGGACGGCAGATCCCGCACAATCGGCGCCCAGTTATCGCCGCCGTCGGGAGAGCAATAGACCTGGCCCCCCGTGGTGCCGAAGTAGATCCCGCAGGAGTCGAGGGTATCCACGGCCATCGCGTCGCGGAGCACGTTGACGAAGCAGTTACCCTGCGGCAGGCCGTTGGTAAGGGGCTCCCAGTCGTTCCCGCCGGTCTTGCTGCGGAAGACGCGCAGCTTGCCCTCCGGCGGCACGCGGACGTTGCCGTCCATCGGGATCACGTAGACCGTTTCCGCATCGTGGGCGTGCACGTCGATCGGGAACCCGAACTCCGAGGGGAGGTTGTCGCGGATGTCCTGCCACTGATCGCCGGCGTTATCCGAACGCAGGACGCCGAAGTGGTTCTGCATGTAGAGTCGCTCCGGGCGCGCCGGGTTCATCGCCACGTGATGGACGCAATGCCCCGCCTCCGCCTCCGCATCCGGCATGAACGGCGAGCGCAGACCGCGGTTGATCGGCGTCCAGGTCTCGCCCCCGTCGTCGGTGCGGAAGCAGCCGGCTGCCGAGATCGCCACGAAGATCCGCTTCGAGTTGCTGGGATCCTGCACGATGGTGTGCAGACACATCCCGCCCGCGCCCGGCTGCCAGCTCGCGCCCGTGCCGTGGCCGCGCAGACCGGCCAGTTCCTGCCAGGTGGTGCCGCCGTCCGTGGAGCGGAAGAGCGCGGCGTCCTCCACGCCCGCGTACACGGTGTTGGGATCATGCAGGGACGGCTCCACGTGCCAGACCCGCTTGAACTCCCAGGGGTGCTGCGTACCGTCGTACCACTGGTGCGTGGTCATCGGCTTCCCCGTCTCGGCGGAGTCATCGTAAACGAACTTGTTGCTCTCCCCCGCCGGCCAGCCTTGCGGTGACTTCTCCGGTCCACCGCCGGGCGTCGTCCAGGTTTTGCCTCCGTCATCGGAGCGCTGCATGATCTGGCCGAACCAGCCGCTGGACTGTGAGGCGTAGATCCGGTCCGGATCCGCCGGTGAGCCCTTCAGGTGGAAGATCTCCCAACCCTCGAATAACGGTCCTTCCACCTTCCAGTCCTGGCGTCGTTCGTCGGACGTCAGAATGAACGCCCCCTTGCGCGTTCCCACGAGCACTCGTACTCCGCTCATCCCCTGCTCCTTCCTGACTTTACCGGGATCACCTGGCGCCGTCGCGCCGTCCCGCAAGTTAGTCGTTCGAGTCGACCGCAGATCGACAACCGCTCGATTCTTTTTTTCGGCTGTCTTTTCGGATTCGAGCAGGTGCGTGTTCCCGCCTGGACGCCTGGAGGCCAAGCAGCTTTGCTCTACCAGCCGAAAGCCATCACGGGATCTTCCCGGTGGCCCGCCTGAGAGGTCTGCGGGAGTAACCGGGCGGCTTGCGCTGCGGCATGGCGTAGGACCGCCCGTCCTGCCGGTGGGCTCTCCAGCTGGACGCCGGAGCTACGAACTGGCGCAGTTGCTTCAGCGCACCCCTTAGCCGCCTTAACGGCCCGGCCCAGGGCCGGTGAGCCGGTGGCTCACCGGAAGGCGTCGAGACGATGCCGCCACTTGAAGCTGCATCTCACTCCGGGAGCACGCTTGCCGGTGCCTACTCGCCACGGGCGAACTCTAAGGGCGCCTCCCGCAAGCGGGTGGGCCTTCTTGTGCCCATCCGGTGCAACCTCGGGAGGCGAGCGAGCGTCATAAGGGATGGATTTCGAGGGCCGGTTCAGAATCCTTACCTTTTGCGGCGACAGGAACAACCAATCGCCACGTATGATCTATTAGGGGTCCCCCGAATCGCCTGCCCTCGTCTAATCCACTCGTCGTACGCCTTTTCCTGAGGAAGTCTTCATGAGCAGTGAGACCGCTGTCGTCAGCGCTGCCAATGTCACTGTCGATCCGATGCTCGCCACGCTGGTACCTCGCGGCGCGGCGGAGCAGCTTCAGGCCGTACCCATTGAGCTGAACGGGGACGTGCTGACGATTGCCATGCTGGACCCGGGCGACGTGTTCACCGTAGACGAGCTGCAGCGGATCACCGGCCGGCGTATCCGCGCGGTAGCGATCTCGCCGCCGGACCTGCGTGCCCTCATCGGCCGAGTCTACGCGGGCGGAGCGGGCGGAGTGGCCGGGGGCGAAGAAGCGACCGACCGGATGAGCGAGCACGGGAAGTCGAACGTGGTGGTGCTGGGGCAGATCAACGCCTCCCCGGACGCGCCCACCATCGTGCTGCTCAACAGCATCCTGGAGCAGGCGATCCACCAGCGCACCAGCGACATCCACATTGAGCCGTACGAGAACCAGTGCCTCATCCGGTTCCGCATCGACGGCGTGCTGTACGACTTCCGCCCGATGAACGCGGAAGAGCACATCCCGCTTATCTCCCGCATCAAGATCCTCTCCAACATCGACATCGCCGAACACCGTCTGCCGATGGACGGGCGGTTCACCATCTCGCTGGTCGGCAAGCGCTGGGACGTCCGCGTCTCCACCATCCCCACCCAATTCGGGGAGAAGGCGGTGCTCCGCATCCTGCCCAAGGACTCCACCACGCAGGGGCTGGAAGAGCTGGGGATGCTGGAGCGGGAGCGCAAGTTGTTCGAGTCGATCATCACCAAGCCGTACGGGATGCTGCTGGTGACAGGACCGACCGGCTCCGGCAAGACGACCACGCTCTACACGGCCCTCCGCGCGATGGATACGGTGGGGCGCAACGTCATCACCATCGAGGACCCGGTGGAGTATGAGCTGCCCCGGGTCACGCAGATCCAGGTGCACGCCAAGATCGGCCTCAGCTTCGCCGCCGCCCTCCGCTCCGTACTCCGCCAGGACCCGGACGTGGTGATGGTGGGAGAGATCCGCGACCTCGAGACGCTGGGCATGGCGGTGCAGGCGGCGCTTACGGGCCACTTCGTGTTCAGCACCCTGCACTGCAACGACAGCGTCAGCGCCGCCACCCGCGCCACGGACATGGGTCTGGAGCCGTTCCTCTTCACCTCGGCGGTGGTGGGCGTGGTGGCCCAGCGGTTGGTCCGCAAGATCTGCCCGATGTGCCGCGTGCCGGAGCCGCTCCCCCAGGTGGTGCGACAGCGACTGGGGATTACCGATCCGAACGCGGCCACCTATCGGGGCAAGGGCTGTAAAGACTGCCGGCACACCGGTTACCGCGGCCGGGTGGGCGTCTACGAGCTGCTGGCCATGAACGAGGCGGTGCGCGTCGCGATCCAGGAACGAAAGAGCGCCTCTGAAATCCGCCGTGCCGCCACGCAGACCGGAATGGTTGCCCTCCGCGACGACGCGCTCCGCAAGGTGCTCTCCGGGGTCACCACGCTGGAAGAGGTGCTTCGCGCGGTGTATCTGGACAGCTAGGAAATTTTCAATTGCAAATTTTCAATTGCAAATTTCAAATTGGGGGACGTGTCCCGCAGCTGGCCTCTGTGGCTGCTCTCGTGGCATTGGCGTGTGTCTTTCCCGCAGCCGGCCAGGATGCGATAACGGCGGATGAGTTCCGGCTGCTGCCGCTACGCATCCACCTGCTGCGAGCCAAGCAGGCTCCGGAGCTGAACTGCAAGCTGCAGGAGACGGACGCGCGGCGCATCCTGGGGAAGGTGAACGGCATCTGGCGGCAGGCCGGCATCCAGTTTTACGAGGAGTCGGTCCGCGCGGAAGAGGCGGCGGCGCAAGAGTTCTTCACCGGGCTGGGCGCCAACCGCACGGAGGCACACCTCCGGCTGGTGCGCCCGCCGGCCAGCCGCTCGGATCAGATGGTCCACCTCTACTACATCGCCGAGATGGCGCCGAACGGCATCTGCCTGCAGAGCAGCCCCGAGCTGCTGTTCATCAAGGACACGGCGCGGCTCAATCCCGTACCGGGCGGCATCGACGAGCCCCTCCCCCGGGTGAGCGCCCACGAGATCGGGCACGCGTTGAACCTGGAGCACCGGCAGAATAACACCAACCTGATGGCCAGCGGCACCACGGGGACCAGCCTCAACGAGGCGGAGACCAGCATTGCCCGCAAGGCGGCCGATGGCTTCCCCTGGCACCTGAGCCCCGCCGACGCCCTCTCCCGCGCCAACCACTTCCGCGACGAGAAGCAAGCCGTCCCCGCCCGCGGCCTCTACACGGCCCTCGCGGGTCTCCCCGGTGGCGACATCGCCAAAGCCGCCCGGGAGGCATTGGCGAAACTGTGAAGAAGACGATTACCGCCGATGCACGCAGATAGAAACAAGATCAAAAGATAGTAATAGGACCTCTACTTCTTTTCGATTTACAGATCCGCGTCTTGTGGATCAGATCAGTTTCTGATCTACGCCACATCTTCTAAATCTGCGGATCATTTCCTGTTCCTATCGACGTCTATCTGCGTTCATCGGCGGTTACTTTCTCCTTGACTTCCCGTTTCACCGCTTCATCGCGCGGGCCACGTCGCGGATCGCCTGGTCGGCGCGCTTGTGCATGCTGTAGCGGCGCACCATGAGCAGGTTGCGAGACTGCTCCGCGGCGCCCCAGTCTTCCGTGATTCCCAGGCGGTAGCCGGCTTGGGCGGCGGCGCGGGCGACGCGCTCGTCGTAAAAGCCGTTGCTGTAGGAGACGTGGGACCGGCTACCGCCGAGCTGCTTCTCCATCAGCAGTCGCGGTGCGAGCATTTCTTTCGCCAACTGCTTGTCCGAGAGCTTCCGCAGATCCGCAGGATGGCTGGCGGTGTGGGGATAAACCTTCACGAAGCCGCTCTGCTCCATCTCCTTGAGCTGGGCCCAGGTGCAGTGCTCCTTGCTGGTCGGCTTCCCCACGTAGTCCGTGTGCACGAAAAGCATCGCCGGCCAGCGGTAGCGTTTGAGCAGCGGCCACAGGTAGCGATAGAGGCCGACGTTGTTATCGTCGAACGTGAGCACGACGGCGCCCTTTGCGATGGGGGCGCCCTTCTCCAGGTGGTCGGCGAGTTGGTCCAACGTGACGGGGGTCAGCCCCGCCTGCTTCATGGCGCGGAACTGACCTTCCAGCTCCGCGGTCGTGGTGTCGAACCAGACTTCCTTGCGCTTCGCCACCACGTCGTGCCACATCAGCACCGCGGAGTAGCTCTTCTTCGCCTGCGGGTTGACGGCCGGAAGAGGCGATTGCGACGGGGCGGCCGACGCGGAAAGCAAGAAGGCAAAAGCAGAGAGGCAAAGGGCGCCGAGCAGCGCGGCGGAAGGAGGCGCTTTCTTCACGATGATTGTTACCCGTTGCGCTCGGCAGCCAGGAGTTCAGTCCAACTCTCCACATTCAGAATCAACGAAAGAAGCTGCTCCAGTTCTTCGAGGCGGGTCATTTGATCCAGCAAAGCCAGGGTTTCATCAGAAGGAGTCCCGAAGCGCTTGCCACCCAAAATGACCAGCAGGCGGCGCGCCTCTGTAACTCGACCTTGAAGCTCCCCTTCTTCACGGCCTTCCTCACGGCCCTCTTCTATTATCGCCTGATAGGTTACCGACTCTCTCATGGCTCGGACTCCTTTTAGCAGCTGATTGGTCACCTCGGACGGGTAGCGTAGTCCCATAAGAATATACGTCGCGGACCAGAGAGTTGCCGCATCTGCGGGAGTAGTTTCGGTAGATAGGCGCTGTTCCATGCGGCGGATCACCTGGGGGAGCTGCTCCGGGGTTACCGCCGCGAGTGGCGCCAGCGGCAGCGTGCCGATCCCACCCGTGAGCACGCTCTCCACCGGTATTTGCCAAACGCGCACTACGTGGCAGCGGAACTCCAGGTAGCATTCACCCGACACGTGGTAGCGCCGATGGGTGCCCGTGAGGTCTGCATGCTCCGCCTCCGGGCGGAGGAGGATCGCTACGCTTTGCACCGGCATCGAGTGCCGGGCGGAGACAGCACGTTGTACTGGAGCAGCCGGTCCGGCAGGGGAAGATCGCGGCTACTCTGCAATTCCAGGTGCGCGATCCACGGCTCCGGCACTTCCACCCGGATCACTTTGTCTGCGCCGGATCACTTTGTCTGCGCCGGATCACTTTGTCTGCGGAGGAGGTTACCGTCGCGAGGTCGGCGTCGATGATCGAAGTGACTGCCGGGCGGCCCAGGCCGACATATTCCAGCCATCCTGCTGGATCGGTCTCCAACAGGAACTTCGTAGTCGCGTCGTACGGCTTGGCATCCCGCCGCATGGTGTCAGTCCTATTACCCCGGGCACGCCCGGACCCCGAACGATCGTTTTTGCTCGCCTACTTGGCGGAGAAAAACTCTCGCTCGGGGAGCATGACGGCCGAGAGAGGGCCCCCGTAGGCCGCGCCGGTGTCGATGCCGATTTTCTCCGGCCGGTCCAGCGGGCACCAGGGGAGGTCTTTCGGATCGATGATGGGGCGGTCGTAGGGGGCGTACTGGGGGGTATGGCCGAAGACGACGACTTTGCCCCAGTGATAGTCGGAGTCGATGAATTCTCCGCGGATCCACTGCCAGGCGTCCTCGTTGCATTCCTCCGGCCGGCGCTCCGGCGTCAGGCCGGCATGAACGTAGATGCCGTGATCGTCCTCGTACCAATCCCGCAGCGTGTTGAGGAACTCCAGGTGCGGAACAGGCACGGCGTCTAGCCAGCTCCGGGTCATCCGGCCGCCGGTATAGCTGCCCACCGTCTCCAGGCCGCCATTCTGCATCCAGGCGTCGAAACCGTACCGGGGCCGCTTCGTCAGCGCGTCCATCATCAAGATCTCGTGGTTGCCCTTCAGCGTGACCACCGGACCGGCCCAGCCGCCCAGCGACTGCTCCAGGATGATGTCGATGACGCCCCGGCTATCCGGGCCGCGATCGATGTAATCCCCAATGAAGACGAGCGTATCGCCCTCTTCCGCGCGCTCCCGGATCTTGGGCAGCAGCTTCCGGAGCTTGGAAGCGTGCCCATGGATATCCCCAACAACAAACGTCCGCACCGGCAACCCCTACTCGATCTCGTAGTCCACCACGATCACGTCCTGCTTGATCGGCGCCACGAACTGCTGCACGCATCCCTGGTGGGCGGGATGCGGGCCATACGCCTCCAACGCCGCGCGGTCCACGAACCGCACTACCAGGCCGATTTCAAAGCCCTGGTTCCGATCGCTGAAGTTCCGTCCCACCGATAGATCCACAATACCCGGGATCTTGTCTTTCAGCGCACCCAACTCCGCGATCAGGCGCTCCTTCTGTTCTTCGGTCGCTTCCGGCGTCACCTTGAACAGCACCACATGCTCTACCATTGGATCCCTTTCGTCTCGTGACTGATTTGAAATTTGAAACTGCAGATTTACAATTTCAAATTCTCTTCGATGCTTACACCCAGTGCCTGGGCGCAGTCGCAGAACTGGCGCCAGGTCTCTTCATCTACTACGATCCCCTCGCGCAGCCGGCGCGCTTCGGCGCGCAGCTCCGGCTCGCCGGGCATCAGCACCTCGTCGAATCCGGGAGCCGGCGGGGAGCTCTTCAGGTGATGCTGGAGCACCCCTACCTGCTCCAAGAACTCTTCCCGGGTGAGAAACTTCTCTACGTCCACCACGTGGAAATAGATCGCGTTGCCCAACCGGCAGGTGGAGCTGTGACTGCATCCCGCACCGGAGAGCGCCCCAGACAGGATATCAACCATCACGCCCAGCGCGTAACCTTTATGTCCCACCGAGCCGCCGAACGGCAGGATCGCGCCGCGAGGCGTGGTATAGAGCGCTTCCGAGTCCGTGGTCGGCCTTCCCTCGTTGTCGATGAGCCACCCTTCCGGTACGGGCTGCCCGGCGTTCTTCTTGAGCCGCACCTTCCCTTCGGCCACCACGCTGGTGGTGATGTCTACCACGATGGGGCGGTCCGGCCCCGGCGAGGCGAAGGAGAGCGGGTTGGTGGAGAGCCGACCGTCGGCGCCGCCGAACGGGGCGACGAGGTTCCCGCGCCCGTGATTGTTAACGGTAGCAAAACAGAGCATCCCGGCTTCGGCGGCCAGCAGGGTATACTCCCCCAGCCGACCCAGGTGGTTGCTGTTCCGGACGCTGATGGTGCCGGTGCCGAATTCCCTGGCTTTGCGAACACCGAGGTCCAGCGCCCGGCGTGCGACGACCTGGCCGAAATTCCACCCGCCGTCCAACAACGCAGTACAGGCGGTCTCGCGTACCACTGTGGTGGGCGCGCCGGGTACAATACTCCCGTCGCGCACCAGCTCAGCGTATTGTTCCAGGCGGATGATCCCGTGCGAATCATGTCCGGCAAGGTTGGCGCGAGCCAGGGACTCCCCGATGATGGCGGCTTCCTCCGGTGGCGCGCCGAGGGCCGCCGCGGTCCGGCAAGCAAGTTCACACAACGTCTCAAAGCTAAAGGTTGGCATGGTGGGGTACGGGAGGGGCTGGTCCGGCACAGGCAACCGGAGCGCACCAGGGGTAGTTAGGCGGTGCGGCGAGCGGTCCCTCTTTGGGAACGTGGCACGGTCACGTGGCGTGGTAAGGACGCCGCCACGGCGAGCAAGATGCAAGCGAGTACGGAAAGACCCTTCCAAAGCAGGCTAGCGATTTACCGGCGTCCGACCTAAATGGTATGCGTAGAATACCTGGCCGTTCCAGCCATGCCGTGCTAACTTTCCTGCTGCTGCCTTCCGTGCTGGGCGCCGGTTGTGACGGCGGCAAGCCCGATACCCGTGCGACTGACGGCCGAGTGGACGCGGCCAGGGTTTACCGGCTGTACTGCACCGGATGCCACGGCGACACGGGCAAGCGAGGCAAGGGCGAGATGGTCCTTGCGAATGGGCAGCGCCCAGACCTGGCCGAGATCCGCGCCGTGGTAGAGAACGGCCGCAAAGAGATGCCGGCCTGGAAGAAGCGTCTCAGCCCCGAAGAGATCACGGCAGTCGTCGAGTTCGTGCGCACGTTGGAAGCAGACGCGCAGACCCATTGAGGAGCCCGGCATGTGGGAGTTTTTTAGATCGCTCTTTTCGGGCGATCCGTTCATGCCTCATATCCATTGCTTCCTGGAGAACCGGAACCTCACCCTCCTTCACGTGCTCTCGGATGGGCTGATCGGCACTTCGTATGTGGCCATCTCCGCCACCCTGGCGTACCTGGTGTACCGGATGCGCCGGGACGTGCCGTTCCACTCCATGTTCCTCGCATTCGGGGTGTTCATCATCGCCTGCGGCATGACGCACTTCATGGAGATCTGGACGCTGTGGACGCCGGCCTACTGGCTGTCCGGCGGCGTGAAGGCAGTAACGGCCGCGGCCTCGTTGATCACGGCGGTCGCGCTCCCGCCACTGATGCCGGTGGCGATGAAGATGATCCGGAACGCGGGCCTTTCGGAGCGGCGCCGGGTGGAACTGGAGGCGGCGCATGACGAGCTGAGCCACCTGTACGAGCGCCTCAAAGAGTTCGACGAGATGAAGACGCAGTTCTTCGCAAACGTGAGCCATGAACTGCGAACCCCGCTTACCCTGATCATCGGCCCCACGAACCGGCTCCTGTCCTCGCCGGGGCTAGGCGAAGACGAACGGCACGCGCTGGAAACGATCCGCCGCAACGCCCACACCCTGCTCAGCCACGTCAACGACCTACTGGACGTGGCGAAGATGGAGTCGGGGGAGATGAAGCCGCAGTATGCGCGAGTGGACCTGGCGTACCTGGTGCGCGTGACGGCGGGGAACTTCGAGACGCTGGCCCAAGACCGGGGCATCGAGTTGAAGGTGGAGGCTCCGGACGTGATCCCGGCGCAGGTGGATCCGGCGAAGCTGCAGCGGGTACTGGTGAACCTGCTCTCGAACGCCCTCAAGTTCACGCCGCAGCAGGGCGTGGTGCACCTGCTCCTGGAACTGCGCCCGGATGCGGAAGGGGCGCAGCGCGCCGTGATCCAGGTGCGGGACAGCGGCCCCGGCATCCCTCCCGAATTTCGCGAGAAGGTATTCGAGCGGTTCCACCAGATCGAGGGCGGCGCTACCCGCCGCTACCAAGGCACCGGCCTGGGGCTGGCCATCGTGCGAGACTTCGTACAGCTGCACGGCGGGGTCGTCCGCATCGATGACGCGCCGGAAGGCGGAGCGCGGTTCCTGGTGGAGCTGCCGGTAACCGCGCCCGAGGGCGCGGAAGTGCAGGGGGAAGCGGCGAGGGTAGAAGAGTTTACCGCCGAACCCTGGTCATCCGGAGCGTTGGCTACCACGCCGGTGGCGTTCGAGCCGGCCGACGCCGCAGAGCGCGCGCGGGTGCTGGTGGTGGAGGACAACCCGGACCTGAACCACTTCATCTCGGAGACGCTATCCGGCGAGTTTAGCGTGGTCTCCGCTCGCGACGGACAGGAAGGGCTGGAGATGGCCCTGGCCGCACCTCCCGACCTCATCGTGAGCGACGTGATGATGCCGAGGATGAGCGGCGACCAACTCCTCCAGGCCGTCCGGAGCCGTCCGGAGTTGGAGAGCGTGCCGATGGTGCTGCTCACGGCGAAGGCCGACGACGACATGCGCGTGAAGCTCCTGCGGGCGGGCGCCCAGGATTACGTGATGAAGCCGTTCTCCGGCGAAGAATTGCGCGCGCGGGTGCGTAACCTCGTAAGCCTCAAGCGCGCCCGCGAAGTGCTGCAGGTGGAGCTCACCGGCACAAGGCAGAGCCTGGAGTCGCTCGCGCGGGAAGTGATGGCTCGTAAGCAGGAACTCGAGGTAGCCGTAGAGTCCATGCGCGTGGCGCGGGACCACGCCGAACATGCCAGCCAGGTCAAGACGAACTTCCTGCGATTGGTCTCTCACGAACTGCGCACGCCGCTCACCGCCATCAGCCTGCAACTCCAGTTGCTCCAGCGGCATCGCGCCGGTGCGCTGACCACCAAGGAGCAGGAAAGCCTGCGGAAGATGAATACCGCGGCCATCCGCCTGCAGGACTTGATCGAGTCGCTGCTGGAGCACGCGCGCATCGACGCCGGGCATCTCACCACGGCGAAGGCTCCGTTCGATCTTTACACGGTGGCCGAGAGCATCCGCGACGAGGCCGAGCCCAAAGCGGAAGAGAAGGGCGTGAAGCTGGTGCTCAACGCCCCGGCCGACCTGCCGCTGCTGGAGAGCGACCGCCGGCTGGTGCGGCTGGTGATGTCGAACCTGGTGGACAACGCGATCAAGTTCACCTCGGCCGGCGAAGTGGAGATCCGCCTCGCACAGGAGGCGGGCGAGCACCGGATCATGGTGCGCGATACGGGACCCGGCATACCGCGAGAACAGCATCGCACCATCTTTGAGCCGTTCGAGCAACTGGAGCCGATCTCGCGAAAGCACACCCCGGGGGTCGGGCTGGGGCTTTCCCTGGTGTACGAAATGGTGCTCGCCTTAGGAGGACGAATCGAATTGGAATCCGAGCCCGGACGGGGGAGCACGTTTACAGTGCGCTTGCCCGCCGCGCCGAGCGCCTGAATCGGTTCCCGCCGGTTTGTTTAAGAAGGGAGGAGGGGACCGCTCGGGCAATCAGTTGGCACAGTCCATCTCATCCGCCCTGCCCGAAGGACCTCATGGCGCCGGTATCCCCTCCCCAAGCCGTTTCGATCCTGATCGTTGAAGACGACGAGACCATTCGCGAATCGTTGGGTGAGCTTCTTCAGGATGAAGGGTATGGCGTCTCGTTTGCGGAGCACGGGGCAGCGGCGCTGCGCCGGCTGGAAGGCGCCCCGCCGCCGGCTCTGATCCTGCTGGATCTGATGATGCCCGTGATGAACGGCTGGGAGTTCCGGAGGCAGCAACTGCTGCGTCCGGAACTCGCCCAGATCCCGGTGGTCATCGTGTCCGGGCTCTCGAACGACGACGCGCAACTGCGGACGCTGGCCGCCACGGCCGTCCTCCCCAAGCCGATTGAGATTCCGCGGCTGCTGGAATTGATCGCCCACTACTGCTGAGTGGGCCGCGCGCGGCCTACCAGCGCGGGCGCTTTACTTCCCAATTGGGGTCGTAGGTACGGCGCATGTAGCCGCTGTCGTCCCGGCAGGTCAGGCCGCATTTGCGGTAGTCTTCCGCCATCCGCGCGACGGCGTCCTCGTCGATGGTGATGCCCAGGCCGGGACCTTCAGGGACGGACATGTAGCCGTCCTGGAAGCCCCACTTCCCGCCTTCCAGGATGTCTTCCTCGATCCAGACGTAGTGGGTGTCGCAGGCGTAGTTGAGGTACGGCGTGGCCGCGCCCGCGTGGAGCATGGCGGCCAGGCTGATGCCCAGGTGGCTGTTGCTGTGCATGGAGACGCCCAGCCCCCAGGTATCGCAGATCTTCGCCATTTCTTGCGTGGCGCGCAGGCCACCCCAGTAATGGTGATCGGAGAGGACGACGTCGACGGCGTGCTGGCGGATGTTGTCCGGGAAGTGGCTGAAGGCCGTGAGGCACATGTTGGTGGAGAGCGGCACGTTTACGTTCCGGTTCACCTCGGCCATGCCGTCCACTCCGGCGGTCGGGTCTTCCATGTACTCCAGCAGCCCCTCCAGCGCGTTGGTCACCCGGATGGAGGTCTCCACGCTCCAGATCGCGTTCGGGTCGTGCCGCAGGCGGAAATCCGGACCGAACTCCTGGGCGAGCAGGCGGATCGTCTCCATCTCCTGGTCCGGATGCAGCACGCCGCCCTTGAGCTTGAGGGCGCGGAACCCGTACTCCGAGACCATCCGCTTTGCCTGCACCACCATCGCTTCCGGGGTCATGCACTCCCCGTAGCGCTCGCAGTCCATGTGGTAGAACAGGTACGCGGCAAACTCGATGGGGTTACGCACCTTGCCGCCCAGCAGGTTGTAGACCGGCTGGTTTAGCGCCTGGCCCAGGATATCGAGGCAGGCTACCTCCAGCGGCGATACCGTGCGCGGGTCCGGAATCTGCAGCCGGAGCGCTTCGATCCGGAAGGGGTCCGCCCCTACCACCGCGGCGCGCGCAGCTTCCAGATCGGCGAGCGGCGCGGAGCCACCGTAGGTCTCGCCCCAGCCCACGATGCCGTCATCAGTGGTGAGCTTCACGAGGGTCCGCAGCGCGTACGGCTCGTGCACGCCCACGGAGTTTCGGAGCGGTGGGTCCGGAAACGCCACCGGAATGATCTGCATCTCGACAATCTTCATCGATCTCTCCTTCCCGAGTACGGATGAAGATTGGGGACGCCCCGACCGATCCCCTCCCTCCGCGGATGTTGTCATCTGATGACCCGCAAAGGTTAGCCGGAGGTTACCTCCCACCAGCGATGACCCTGGTGGTCAGCTCGACGACTGCTACGGTATTCGGTAGTGGTGCGTACGCCGACCGGGAGAATGATCAAAGCGCGAACGCGGGAGCGGCCCTCTTGCTACGAGGTGCTGGTGAAAGGGGATCTCCCGGCAGAACTTGCGGTCAGGACTCGCCAGGGTGTCTGCATTCATGGTTTGCACTGGCGGCGGGGGTTCTGCTATACTCCTCCGGTTATCAGCTTAGGGGGGTTTAACGTGGCCAATCTCCGGTCAGCAATTCGAGATATCCGCAAGTCGCGGAAGCGCGCCGAGCGCAACCAGTCGGTTCGCAGCGCGATCAAGACGTTCGTCAAGAAGACCCGTGTGGCCATCGCCAATGGCGATGAGAACGCGGAGACTCTGATCAGCCAGACCAGCGCTGCGGTAGACAAAGCCGCGAAGCGCCGGATCATTCACAAGAACGCGGCCAACCGGCGCAAGTCTCGCATGGCCAAGCAGCTCAACGCTGCCAAGGCCGCCGCAGCGAGCGCCTAGTCCGCACCGTCCGACCTTCGGATCAGATTCCAGGGTTCGCGAGGGCAATCCGCTCATTGAGAGATGAGGCGGGGGTCTTCGGGAACCCTTGAGTCGTTTCTGCGACTAGCAGATTTGAAATTGTAAATCTACAATCTCAAATCTCCAACGGAGCTCTTACCGGCGGCGATAGCCGCCTCCGGATGCGGCTTCCGGCTGGACGTCGTTGCAGAGGGCGGCGACGAATACTTCGAGGGCCAGGTCGGGATCTTCGATGCCCTGGTCCCAGCCTTTGGTGCCGGCGTCCATCACGGCCAGGCGGTCCAGAGCGCGGTGGAGGTGGGGCCAGCTAATCCTCCGGGCCTGCTCCCAAAGCCGCTTGCGCAGCCACTCCGACTGGTTTCCTTTGAACATCCGGCCGTCTTCCGGCAGCGCGTCCAGCACTTCGGGAGGGATCCCCGCGGGATCGGCGTTGGGCAGCACCCGCCGCTCCTGGAGGAACTTCGCCTGGGTGACCTGGCGCAGGGTGCGGGCCAGCATGACGGTGATAACAGGCACCGCGGTGCCGCTCTCCCGGATCTCCCGCAGCACGGTGAGGGATTGCCGGCGATCGCCTTTCATGGTGGCTTCCAGCAGGTGGAAGATGTTGTCGTCCGGCGGCGGGGGCACCATCTGCACCACGTCATCCGCGCTGATGGAGGCCCGATCTCCCACGTATGAGGAGAGTTTGCGCACCTCGTGGACCAGGCGCTGCGAATCCGTGCCCACCCGCGCGGCGAGTTGTGCGGCGGCGGCGGCGGGCAGCTTCTTGCCGGCCGCCGTGGCCTCCGCGATGGCGAGTTGGGCCATTTCGTCCGGCTTGAGCGCCGCGAACTGCTTCACCACGCCATGCGCTTTGAGGGCGGCCATCAGCTTCTCGCTGTACGGGTTGCGGCCCCTCCGCTCGTCGGCTTCCTCGGCGTAGACCATGAAGACCAGCGTCGCGTAGTCCGGAAGCGTGGAGATCCCCTGCGCGAGCACCTCCTGCGTGCGCTGGTGGCGCGGACCGCGAATGCGACCGGCGTTCAGCACCACCACCACGCGCCGCTCGGAGAACATGGCGCGGTCCCGGGCGGCGTTCAGGATCGTGTCTCCATTGATTCCGGAACTGGAAGCATCGAGGTACTGGACGTCCAGGTCTCGATCTTCAGCGGGGACCAGTTCCTCGATCAACCGCTTGAGCGCCTCGCGCTTGCGGATCTCCTCCTGGCCCCACAGGAGGTACGCGCGGGGCTGCTTCGCCGCCTTCGCCATCAGGATCTTCCTTCCAACACAGGCGCGGGGGACTTGCCCCGGCGCTCTCGGGGCCGCCGAGGCGCGAGACGCCCGAGCGCGGCCACCAGGCGAGCGGACTCGCGCACGGCATCATCAGCGGCGCCGGAAGCGTACTGCGACTGCTCGAACGCGCGGGTGAGTTGTTCCAAGGCGGCGACAGCCTCCGGAGCCTCGGCCCACTGCGGGCGCAGCGACTCCAGCAGTTCCCGGGGAGTCATCCACGCCTCGCGGCGCCAGCCTCGGCGCTGGAGGACCTGGACCCCACGCTCGTAGTTCAAGGCGATCCGTCCTTCCGGGGTTGCGGAGACCTCTCGGCGGAACCGGACGGGGATCAGAACCTTCGCCCGGAGCCAGGACCAGCCCGCATAGCCCGCCATCGCGAGCGTGGTGAGCACCACCACGACCAGCAGCAACGCGTCCAGGCCGCCCCCGCCGATCTTGGAGAACAGTCCCTGCAGGCGGTACCAGGCCACGGTCATCGGATTTTCGTGCATCGTGGCGATGGGAGGCGCCGGATCGAAGGGGACCCAGCCCACGTTGGCGAAGAACGCCTCCACCCACATGTGGGAGTGCGCCTGGCGCACCATGTAACCCTCGCCGCCGGGGAGCTGCTCGTCCAGTATGAAGCCCACCGCGACCCGTGCCGGGATGCCCACCCCGCGACACATCACGGCGGTGGCCGTGGCGGCCAGATCGCAGGCGCCCCGTTTCGAGTTAAACAGGTAGTGGGCGGCGGCGTCCGTGCCGGGCGGCGTTACCTCTTCCTGCAATGTGTAGCTGCAATTCTTCTCGATGTACCCGGTGATCGCCTTGATCCGATCGTACGCGTTCGGGAGGCCCCGGGTAATTCGCTCGGCGAGCTCCTTAACCGGCTGGGCGCTGTTCGGCAGCGTGAGCGCCTCCGTTTCCGGGAAGGCGGCCGGATCGATGGGAGGGGCGGCGCGCAGCTCTTCCGGCGAGTATTCCCGGACACTGGAGATCACCTCGAAGGTGTTATCCGGGAGCCGGTGACCCGTGCCGTTCACACTACCGTTAGAGGTTACGAATACCCGCCGCACCGGGTAGTGCAGCTCCACGATCTGGCCCGGCGAGGGGATTCCCGTCTGCCCGTAACCCCGGGTCACAAATGTCTGGCGTACCAACCGGCTCCCTTTCGGCACCTCCACCGGAAAGATGAACCGGAAGTTTTCATAGCTGATGCCCTGTGGGTTGACGTTGGAGAGGCTGGACGGCATCCGCTCGTCCGCCGTCTTGTCCGCGATCGTGGGGGCTACTTCCGCCCGCCAGTCCCGGCCCGTGTAGCGGGTGTAGACGCCCGTGCGGATCTTACCCCCCTCATGCGCGTAGACCTGGTAAACCGGAGCCTGGCTCAGGGCAATGGGGCCCTGGCCCACCGGCGCCAGGCCGGGGTTGTTCTGGGTGAAGTTCTGGGCCATCCGCAGCCGCGACAGGGAAGGCAGCGAAAAGGGCGAGAACTCCGCCATGACGGGCCGGATGAGCAGGGGAAACACCAGCGCCGCGCCGGAGACCAGCAGGGTAAACGCCCAGGCGACCAGCAGGTGCAGTGTCACCCCCGCGCCGCTGCGCTTACTGATGGCCGCCCGGCGCAAGTTAGACTCGTAACCCAGGAGAAACAGCGACCCCAGCAGCAGCAGCCCGAAGAAGACCGGCACTTCCGCGTTGGGGTTGCTGGCGCCCACCAGCGCCAGCATGGTGATGGAAGGGACCGGACTGAACAGCAGGGAGGTGTTGGTGACCAGGGTAAACGTGCGGACCACCGCCAGCATGCCGATGATCAACGCCGTGGCCATGTCCGGAGGTTGGGCGGACAGGCTGACCTGCAGCCCCACCAGCGCGCTGCCGATGAGCGCCTGCTGGAACACCACGGCCGAGCCGAGGATCATCACCGGATAGAACACCGTCTCCGGAGTGATGCGCTTCCGCCGCAGCATGAAGCTGACCGCGTGCCCCACCAGCGTGAGCATCGCCCAGATGGGCGTCCAGCCCAGTTCGCTGACGGTCACGCCAACGGCACCGACTCCCGCCAGAGTCACCACACAGCTTGCGAGGTACAGCGGAATCGACGCCAGCCATTCCTGTTCGGTCGCGTCGACCGAGCTATGGACGCCGTTTGATTTCACAACTTGCTGCACGTGGATTTCCCTTACCCTATCCTAGCAGATCATCCACCAACTCGTCGTCGCGGTAGAGCCGCACCACCGGCACGCCGGCCGACTCCAGGTCTCGCGCCACGCTGTTCCACTCCGACGGACGACCGCTGGCCGCATCGATGAGGGCGTACACCACCGGCCGCAGCCGGACCGCCTGAAGGTACCGGGTGGTGGTGAGCAGTGCTTCGTTGGGGACGGCGGTGAGCCAGCAGACCACGCTGCCCGGCTCCAGGTGCGGCGAAAGCCGCTGGAGCTCCGACGCCACCGAGACTTCGGCGGTACCCTGCATCCGCGCGAGGATTTCCAGGATGCCGGACATCGCCTCCATCCCCCGTACGGCATCCCCGCGCCATTCGCCCGCGCCGGGGGCGAGCACTCGCACGGAGTTATTCGCGGACAGGATCTCCTTCGCCATCGAGGCGGCCAGGCCGGCGGCGACGTCCAGGGTGGTGCCGGCGCCGAAGGGGCGTTCCGTGCCCGCTGCTGTCTCGATGGCCAGCACCGCGTTGCGAGACTCTTCCGCTTCCCACTCCGTTACGGCGAGGCTGCCGCGGCGGGCCGTGGTACGCCAGTGCACATGCCGGAGGGGGTCCCCTTGCCGGTATTCGCGGATCCCGAAAAAGCTGGAGCCCTCCCCCTTGCGCTGCGTGGTCTCCAGCGGCGCGGAGCCGCCGCCTAACTCCGGCACCAGCAACCGGGAGGGAAGCCGGACCACCCGCGGGTAGACCAGGATCTCGCTGGTGAGGGGCAATGGAATCTGCTGGTCCCAGAGGCCCAGCAGGTCCGTGCTGAACACCAGCACCGTGTGGAACTGCTGGACGCCGCGCCGCTTGAGCCGCACCCGATATTCCGCCTCTGCCGTGCCCCGGGGAGCGAGGTGGATGGGAAGCGGCCCGGGTTCTACCAGCTCGATCCCCGGGGGCACCTGGTCGCCCAGCGAGAGGTAGAGCTTGGGAAGCGCCGTCTCGTTCCGGGCGACCAAGCGCACCGAGACCTCATCTCCCTGGTGCGCCGCCGGCGGCAGCCGCCGCTCTACGGTCAGGCCGCGGCGCTCCAACCGCGCGAACTGCTTGCTGCCCGTGGGCAGGAGAAACAGGATGCCGGCCATCCAGTAAAGCTGCGGCACGTTCAGCACCCAGGAGAGCAGCAGGATCGTCGCGGCGGCGGAGTAGACGGTGAGCAGCTTTGTAAACGTCATCGATCCCCTGGGCTCCTGCGGCGCGTCCTGGTGCGTGGGCGGTGCGGTGACTCTCCGGCGACGCCGGGGTGATGGAGTGAGTCCATGGTTTGTCTGCGCGGCCTGGTCTCCTCACTTCCTGATTCCCGCATTCGATCAGGTTCCGGAGGCGACAATCGGGATGGGCACCTGGCGGAGGAGGTCGCGCACCACCTGACTGGCGTCGACGCGGCGCATCCGGGTCTCCGGATTGGTGATCAGGCGGTGGGCCAGCACCGGCTCGGCCAGCTCCTTGATGTCGTCCGGGATCACGTGGTCCCGGCCGCGCATGGCGGCGAGCACCTGGGAGGTGTGGAGCAGGTCCAGGGAGCCGCGCATGCTGGAGCCAAGGACCAGGTGCGGCGACTCGCGGGTGGCGCAGACGAGGTCCACGATGTATTCCCGCACCGGCGCGGACACCCGGATCTCGCGGGTTACGTGCCGGAGGGCTTCGAGCTCCTCCACGCTTACGGCCGGCTGGACGCTCTCGATGGGGTGGCCGCCGAGCTGTCGCAGCAGGATGTCCGCCTCGTCTCGCGGGGAGGGATACCCCATGGAGAGCCGCATCACGAAGCGGTCGAGCTGCGACTCCGGCAGCGGGAAGGTGCCCTGGTACTCCACGCTGTTCTGGGTGGCGATGACGAAAAAGGGCCGGGGCAGCGGCCGCGTGACGCCGTCCGCCGTAACCTGGAACTCTTCCATCGCCTCCAGCAAGCTGGACTGGGTCTTGGGCGTGGCCCGGTTGATCTCGTCCGCCAGCACCACGTTAGCGAAGATGGGGCCGGGATGGTACTCGAACTCCTGCGTCTTCTGGTTGTAGATGGAGGTGCCGGTGATGTCCGCGGGGAGCAGGTCCGGGGTGAACTGAATCCGGCGAAAGGTTCCTTCAACTGCTCGCGCTATCGAGCGGGCCAGCATCGTCTTACCGGTGCCGGGCACGTCTTCCACCAGCAGGTGTCCGTTGGAGAGGAGCGCCACCATGACACGCTCGATGACGGGCCGCTTGCCGACGATGACCTTCTCGATCTCGTCGATGACTCGCTGGAGCGTGGGCTGGAGGTCGGATAGCTGCATGCAGGGGTCTCCTGGGGAAAGCTCGGGGTTCGTGTGGGTGAGTGTTCTCTCGCGGCGAGCGCTTCACCTATATACTATTAGTGCGCTACCCTCGGTGAGAAGTTGGTCCAATTCGCCATGTTCCATCTATCAAACGCCCGTCCCCGCCCGATTGGTTACGCCGCTCTCGCGGTGGGCGCCTCGCTCGCCCTCTCCACCGTGTGGGCGGAGACGGGACCCAGCGGCCGAGCCCGGGAGGCGGCGGACCGTTCCCGCACCAAGATCGTGATCCTGAAGACGGCCCGCCCGGAATCGAGCGGCTCCGCAACGGGCTTCCTGGCGCGTCCCCGCCTGGCGGTGACCGTGGGGCATGCCCTTTCAGCGGTCACCGCCACCACCGCCTGGCTGAACGGGGTCCCCTACCGCACGGAAGTGGTGGCGACTCACCCGGACTACGACCTCGCAGTGCTCCGGCTGCGCGCCCCGGAGCTGCAGCTCAAGCCCGTAGTGCTTGCCTCGAGCTCCGTGGAGATGAACGCGGGCGAGGAGCTGCTGGTGTTGGCCGGCCCCTCCCAGGGCCCGAACGCCAAGGGAGAGCCGAACGACCGGGTGCTGATCCCGGCCCGCTTCCGCGCCCGCGGGCCGGTGCGCGACCCCGGCGGCAAAGTGGGCACCATGCTCACCCTGGAGGCCAGCGTAGAGCGCGGCGACAGCGGCAGCCCCGTCCTCCGGGCCCGCGACGGCGCCGTGGTAGGCGTGCTGAGCAGCCGAGAGTTGCCGGACGCGGAGGGCATTTCCCACACGGCCTACGCCGTTCCGGTGGAGGCGCTCAATAGCTGGCTGGACCGCGTGGTCCCGGCCGGGATGGACGAGGAGTTCTACCTGTTCCGAAGCAAGTAGCAGGCGATGTCGACCTTCCCATTTGGACCAGGCGAGACCCGGACGGGCGACTGCCCTCGGTAGCCCAGGTGCTAAATGCGCGCTCGGTTAGTGGGCTATGCTGCGGGCAGCGGCATGATTTGATGCTAGGCCGCCGGGTTCAAGAACGTGGCGTCGTTCGGTGTTCGGGGACAAAAGGCCTCTCACTGCCCCCGTTCGCCCCACCCACGGCACGTACAAGGGGCATGTATGCGGCCCGTACCAGGAGGTGCGTTATGCGGCGCAGTTGGATCTTAACTCTCGGCACCGTGCCTGCTACGGTTCTCTTCGTTTCAGTGGGCGCAGGCGCGACCCCGCAAAGGAAGTCCTCCCCGGTGATAGTCACGGATCAGCGGCTCACGTTCGACCCGAAGACCTGCACCGAGGGGCGGGGCATGTTCTTCTGGGGTTTGGGTTCGGTCGATGTCACGGTCCGAGGCCATAAAGAAGGCAACTGTGTGTTCGACTACCAGTGGGAGATCGAGGGAGCTGGAAGCTATGTG